>Ga0315289_10015853_pt1 | contig 10444 bp, 12 predicted proteins | sample YL17G11_40_MG_FD_203452 | JGI IMG/M metagenome (GOLD analysis project Ga0315289, IMG submission 203452) | Sediment microbial communities from Yellowstone Lake, YNP, Wyoming, USA - YL17G11_40 | ecosystem: Environmental > Aquatic > Freshwater > Lake > Sediment | place: USA: Wyoming | collected...
AGAACACCAATTCGAGCGGTACGTTATTGACTTACCAACCTTGGATGCTAGCCGTTGAGGCTGCGTCTATGCAGGCGGTTGGGACTTATCGTAGCATAACTCGGAAGTACATGAACATTTCTGGGATTGTTAATCCGAGCGGATTTAGTCCACAAAATTATGGACAGCTTGAGCAGGCTTTGGTCGGAGGCTTGTTGACTATCGAGGCCCCTGCGGGCGGGGGTTTCCGTTTCGTAAGCGATCAAACCACTTACGGCAAGGACGATAACTTCGTATACAATAGTTTACAAGTCATGTATACGGGCGATATTATGGCTCTAGATTTGGCCTCGGCCTTCGATAACTTTGCAGTTGGGCAGGCCGTTTCCAGTCTTTCTGCTGGAGTTGGAAAATCTTTCCTTGAAGCCAAGATGTCGCAGTATCTGCAGGCGAAGTTTATTAGCCCAAGCGACGGCGCAGCGGCAGGATACGATAGCGCTTCGGTAAGAATTGTTGGTCCGGTTATGACGGTTGGTGTTAATATTTACATTACAGGCGCCATTTATTTCGTACCAATCACTCTAGATATTTCACAAGTTTCTCAAACTGCTTAATTAAATACAAGAACAAGAAATAAGAAGGAATAAAAGATTATGGCTGGTCCAGCAAATACAACTAGCGGCGAAATCGCAAAAACGATGAACGGCGCCAGAGCAAAAGTGATCATCAATGGCGCAACGGTAGGATTGGCTACGGACTGCAGTTGGTCCGTTGCTTATGGACAAGAGCCCATATTCACCCTGGGCAAATTTTCCGCTCAGGAAATTGTGCCAACTTCTGCAGAGCCGGTAGAGGTGACTCTAAATGGCATGCGCGTGGTCAACTCTGGTCCACATGCCGGATGGAATCCCAATGACGCCACCGGACATACCATTATGGTACCGGTATTGGCGGAACTGCTTAACAACCGAGATATGACGATTGAAATTTATGATCGACAACAGACGACCGAGGGATCTTTGCCGATATTGTCAGTAGTTCACTGTCGTTCCAAAGGCTACTCCTCGCAAGTTTCTGCCAAAGGAATAATGACATTATCAATGAATTTTATAGGAATTGTTGCCGTCGACGAACATTCCACTCCCGGCTCTGTCAATGATGAAACCGCGTCCGAATACGGCATCGTTTAATTCCTTCTTTTCCAGAATCTCCTCCGCCTCTGCCGCATCTTAACCTATACTTATGCAAGTATACGGCATCATCTATAAAATTACTAGCATCGCCGAACCGGATAAGTGCTACATCGGCCAGACTCGGGGCACATTCGAAGAACGCATGTGTTATTACAAAAAGCTTAATTGCAAGGGGCAACCCAAAATTTTCAATGCTCTGCGTAAATACGGATGGGATGCCTTCATAAGTGAACAAATCGACGAGGTCTACGGAGATCAGGAAACCTTAGATGTTGTAGAAGATATTTATATGGATCATTACGAGTGCATAGAAAAAGGATATAATTGCAAGAGAGGAGGTTCGCACGGAAAACACTCCAAAGAAACTATCAAAAAAATATCCGAATCCAAAAAGAAATATTTTCAAGAACACCCTGAGATATTGAAACTATTGAGCGCCTCTCGCGAAACGCCTCAAGCAAGAAAAAATAGTAGCGATGCCGCAAAACGACGTTACAAAAACGATCCTGATGCGTTAAAGCGACTCCACGCATCTACCCAAACCCAGGAAGCTCGCAAGAATAACAGTAACGCCAAAAAGGAATTTTTCAAAAATAATCCCGAAGCCCTTAAAAAACTTCATGCATCCCGTGGCACAGTCAAGGCACGAAGAAATGCGAGAGAGGCCAGGCGACCCCTGATGAAGCCATGTATTTGCGTTACTGTTGGCCAATATTTTGAGCAATATTTTGAAAGTGTCATGGACGTAGAAAGAACAACGGGGTTTTCAAACGGGAATGTGTCTTTAAATCTTCAAGGAAAAATTAAAACAACCAGAGGTCACGTCTTCCGCTACGCCACTCCCGAAGAAATCGAAGCACATAAAGTTAAAACTTAATCTATTCCTAACAACTAGGAATAATACACTATGTCGCTCTTAGAAAGAAATTGGCCGGCCGTATCGCAAGTCCTTACAGTGAATGGCGATGCTACCGGAATTCTTACGGTGGCCAGCACATCGGGTTTTTACAGCAATCAATTGGTTGCATTAAAAGGCAACTCCTTAACCACTCTTTATTTGAAGGTTTTGGAAGTCCTGTCTGCCACGACTCTTAGGGTCGGTTCCAGGACGGCGGACCTAGGGGGGCATGGCGGGAATAGCTGTGCTGCCTTTACCACGGCTGCTGCGTCGTCGTTGGCTGCACCAAGTCAAATTAAAGTTCTTCCTGGCAACGATGAAATTGTTTCTGCCACTTACGAAGCGCAACCAACAACCGCCATGCGCGTTATCACTGTGGACCGCCAAGGTAACTACATTGATCCAAGCGGCGCTGGTTCCGGGCTAGTAACGACTATTAACGGCTCTGTATCTGCCACAACTACTGCCTCGACCTTCCAATATGTCAAAGTAGCCAATACAACCATCACGGCAGCAAATGCCAACATTACCACGGCTTTTCTGGTTATGTCGTTGTCCGCCAATACCAAAATTCTCACTGTCATTAACACGCTAAACCAAACTGTTGGTCTTACATTAAATGACGTTCAATTTCAGGAATTAGAGTCTAGCGAAGGGTTTACGTTGGATTTGGGCTCAAACGGCAAGCATATTAATGCAGCGCTGACCGTTGGTATTTTTTGCGTATCAACTACCTCTACAGCAGGAACTATTCGGTTCCAGGCGGTAAGCTAACATGAGCGCAGTTTTCATTAACGCCAAGTTTGAAAAACAAAACGTTCAAACCGGTACGACCTATACGATTACTGCTGACGACGTGGGCAAGGTTCTTATATTTACCAGTGGGAGCGCTGTTACTGTAACCATTCCCCAAACGTTGCTGGCTGGCTGGTACTGTCGCTGGGAACAACAGGGCGCAGGAAAAGTTAGTTTCAATGGCTCTGCCGTGACGCAGGCTACGCTGGTAAATAGACAAAGCCAGGTAGCCTCTGCTGGCCAATATGCCGTTGGTGGACTTGCTTGCTATACAGCAGGGACGCCGGCCGTGGTTACGTTATTTGGTGACACGGGAGACTAAGATGATACCCGGAGCCTACTTCGCATCCACATCCGCTCGCCCGGGATCCTCTTTCCTTAACGCAACGTCTACGCTATTCGATGGGACGGATGACTGGGTGGATTTAGGCGAACCGGCTGATATTACCATAAATCTTGCAGCTAACGAAATTACCATGGCGGCTTGGGTTTATTGCACGGACTTGACCGCACACCGTTATGTGTTGGCTAAGGCTAGGCCATTCTTTCCGGCGGTTAATTGGATTTTGGCTCTAGGTTCTACCGGAAATGTATTTGGCTATTTCGGTGACGTAGCAAAGACTACCGGCGGATTGGCAGGAACGGTTGTTATCAACACTTGGTATCATGTAGCATTAACGGTACGAAATATCGCCGGAACATATACCGGAAATATCTGGCTAAACGGTGTAAAGCAAGGCTCTGATTTAACCGCGCTGGGAACTGCCACAGATGCTGGGACTACGGCAAGAATCGGAGCTGGTCGCGCTGGCGCCGCCGCCGCATTGCCATACAAAGGTAATATCGACGAAGTAACTTTCTGGAACGTTGGATTTACAGCAGCAGAGTTGCTGGAGTTATACAATGCCGGTGTTCCGAAAAATCCAACAACACACAGCAGAACAGCGACCTTGATTCATTGGTACCGCATGGGCGACGGGGATACCTACCCAACTGTTTTGGATAAGGTCGGCGTTGCAAACGGAACTTGCACCAACATGACTTCTGGCGCAGTTAACTTCGTTGCTACGGTGCCATAATGGCCATCCAGCACTGTTGCGCTCACGTTGGAGGTAAGTACCCGGTACGCGCCGATTTCTTGACCTATGGTGCGGATCTAATTGCCGGACTTGGTTTTACGGCGATCAAGCTCTTCCTGTCCTCTGATTATGCTGTGAAATATCCAAATCAAACTTGGAGCGGAACTCACACGACTCTGACGGCCCTAATTCAAGACCCCGCCTTTGTAACCGTGCTTTCTGATGCCAGGTTTACAACATTTCTTTTAAATCCATGGACATTCACGAACGGTATATACAATCCTTGGGTAACTAATATCACCGAGGCGCAGCTTTCTGCCGAATATACGGAAATGAAAACTTTCGTAGAATATCTTTTAACTACTTATCCCGGAAAAACATTTCATATCTCCAACAGCGAGGCCGACTGGTCTTTGCAGGGAAGTTTTTCTCAAATTGCGGAAGTAAGTATTGGCAGATGCGAACGAATGGCTGCTTTTTTGCGAAGGCAACAAAAGGCCGTAAATGATGCCCGATCTGGCCTAACTTCCACGGCTCGCGTTCTGCACAGCGTAGAGGTTAATTTAGCGTTAGATGAGTGGGGGCGCAGATTGATTCCGGATGTACTGCCTATTGCTGTTCCGGACGCGGTATCATTCAGCTCTTACGAGAGCATTAATACAACTTATGCAAATAATCAAGCAACAAGCGAGGCAGAGATAGAGAGAAGACTTAAGCTTGCTGCAGCAAAGGTTCAGGCTGTTTTGCCCGGAATACCGATGCTCATAGGAGAATATGGATTTAACGAAAACGAGGCTTCTTTTATAGCAAAAAACCTAGATGTCGGAGGGTTGATGCAGCGCATTTTTGACGTTGCAAACGCGCTAAACATGTCCTTGGTAAGTTTCTGGAATATAACAGACAATGAGGAACAAAGCCCAGGAGTTCCCAGAGGTTATTATATTTACAAACCAGACACTCTTCTGAGCGCACAGGGGGCCAAATATGCATCTATTTTGCCCTAAACTAGACTTAAGCTCTTTTTATAGGCAAGGAGTTTAGCCATGATGTCATCTCTTCTCATCTCTGTTTTGTTGGTGGGAGGGGTTCACATTAGCCCTGCCACGCAAGTTTTTATTAAAAGCGTTAGCGCGCACGGAACGGCTACTGGTAGCGGGACGATTGTCCGAAAGAACATGGTTCTTACGGCGGCGCATGTTGTAGAAGATTCGATTGTTAACTTCGCCTCTTGTAAGAATGAAATGATGCCAGTAGTTCCGGTACTTGTAGAAAAAGAAAACGATTTGGCGTTGATGAAATTTGTCGGGGAATGCGATGTCGAGCCGATTGTATTGGCCATTAGCAACCCGGAGGTATCTGACGATGTATATGCGATTGGTTGTCCTGCCGGCAGGTGCTTTACGATTACCAAGGGCATTATATCGGCGTACTTTAAAAAGGGCGATTCGTTAAGGATAGTTGCAGATATTGGAGCATTTTTTGGGAATAGTGGTGGCGCATTAATTAACTCTGCCGGGCAATTAGTCGGGGTATGTTCGTCTTTGTCGCATTTTTCTAAGATTTATATGGATGAGGATGGCGTTATGGAAGTAATTACACAAAAGTATATTAATTTTATTCCAATTAATGTGATTTTGGAATTTCTCGGTAAGGTAAAATAATTCATATGCCAATCAAGACATTGCAGGATTCTATGCCGCAGACGCTGTTGACGTTTGGAATCCAAATTTGTCTGTGGCTTCTTCTATTTTTATCCCCCATCTCTAACTTGATGCTCGTTATTTTGTTTATCATAGCCTCGGATATGTTCGTTGGAGTTTGGGCTTCGCTAAAAAGAGGCGATCCCTTTTCTTCTCGGGCTCTGCGGCGCACTGTTGGAAAGGTATTTATTTATGAATTTGTTTTAATATTCTCACATGTACTGGAGACATTCGTTTTTCCGGGACAACCTCTGGTAAGAGGAGCTATGAGTTTCATAAGTGTAGTCGAGGGCCTATCTGTTGTAGAGAATGTCAAGAGTATTACGGGATTGGATATTTTTAATTTCATATTTCATAAAATCAATCTTCCGCAGGATAGTAAGAAATTCCTTTTTAAACTAAGAAAACAAACCTTTAAACTTAACCATGAAAAATCGATCGACAAGAAGAAGAAGGACTCCGAGTGTCTTTGTGTTGGAGTCAAAGGCAAGGCTCACTGCCTATGTAAACAAAAGATTTCCAAGAGCAAGAACAAGTCAAAAACTTAATCTTGTTCATGGGGTAATCTATGTCCGGAACAGGAAGAGGCTTTGCTGCTAATGTCGACACTCTCGGCAACTTACAAGTAAAAATAGACGGAAATGTCGCGAATGATGCCTTTGGTTATTTGAGGACCACATCTCCTCATACTTTATTTGACTCTAAACAAATAACAAACAAACAGCCACTTGCGTGGGATGATCAGCTTATTTCCGGAAGCGGCGGCGCCAGTACCTACAATACTAATGAGGCTAGCACGACTCTTAGTGTTAATGCCAGCACGACCTGCACCAGAGCTAGGCAGACATTTTTGCGCTTTCAATACCAGCCGGGAAAAGCTTTGCGCCATGGAGAGCCGGTCCTGACCCCCTCTGGTTGGATCAATATAGAAAAAATTAAAATTGGAGATATTGTTTTTGATGGACTGGGATCCCCCACTGAAGTAGAAGGAGTCTATCCTCAAGGAATTAGGCAGATTTTCAGAGTGACTTTCGATGATCGCACTCATGTTGATTGTGATGGTGAACACCTATGGAAGACCATTATAAGACAAGACGGAAAATTAGGAAAAAAGAACGAAATACGCGTTTTGTCTACGCTTCAAATGTTGGAGGAACATGGCTCAGAGCCAACTCTATTTGGCCGGTGGCGCATTCCTGCGGCTCCGGTCTTGCAAATTAAAAATAGACCCGTCTCGATCGATCCTTACACCCTCGGGGCCATCCTGGGCGACGGCTGTATTTCAAAGGGAGAATATGCCGGCAATATTGGATTTTCGTCGGCTGATGACGAAATTGTATCGTACCTAAAGGAATCCGTCGTTAAATGCTCCGGCAAATACGCGTACGGTATTTCAAAAATGGCTCCGCGCCTCAGAGAATTGGGATTGGCCGGAAAAGACGCCTATAGTAAATTCATACCTGATGTATATAAGTATAATTCCGAAGATGTTCGCCTCGGCATCTTACAGGGATTGATGGACACCGATGGCGGGGTGGACAAGCATGACGGAACTGCATCTTATACGAGCGTAAGTGAAAAGCTTGCCGAGGACCTGTCTTATTTGGTTCGCTCATTGGGCGGCCAAGCAAAAATAAAAACAAGAACAACAAAATATACCAATAAGCACGGAGAGAGAGTAAACGGAGCATTGTCGTATAGAGTTTCCGTCATAATGCCTGTTTGTCCGTTCAAATTAGAACGCAAGGCGTTTTATTGGAAACCACGAACAAGAATTTCTTTTGATAGATACATCCACACCATCAAGCTTATCGGAGAAGATCAGGCCACGTGCATTCGTGTTAAATCCGAAGATCACACCTTCATTACTAGGGGTCATATTGTTACTCACAATAGCCAAAGGTTCCTGGCCACAGGAATTCTAGGAACTCCCGCTGTCGGAATTACTGGACGAATCGGTCTATTTGATGAGCGCAATGGTATTTTTTTTGAGTCGGGACCATCGTCTGTAAATGTTGTGCTACGCTCCTATGTTACCGGCGCAGCTTCGGACGTTATGACGATCCCGCAGTCGGCGTGGAATTTGGATAAATTGGACGGAAATGGCCCCAGCAGGGTACTTGCGGATTGGTCGAAGACGTTAATTTTTGGTGCATTCTTTGAATGGCTGGGAGTCGGGTCGGTTTGGTATTTTGTTGTGGTCGGAGGGGTGACTATTTTGGTTCATAAAATGGATCATTCTAACATAGAGACTACGGTCTACATGTCAACTCCTAATTTACCTATGCGCTACGAAATTTCCAATGACGGCACAGGAGAGGCAGCAGCGCTTACACATATCTGTTGCTCGGTCGTTTCCGAAGGAGGCGCCGTTGAGACGGGGTTTTTGCGTTACGTATCCCGAGGAACGCTTCCTTTGACAACGTTGAACAATACCAATATCTATCCGTTGATATCTTTTAAATTAAATGATCCTGGGCTATGTGCGCACATAGACATTCTGGGAGCATCTTTGCTTTGTATCAGCAATGCCACGTACGAGTGGATGTTGATGTTAAATCCGACGGTTTCAGGCGCGGCGCTGAAATTCGTAGCGGTTCCAAATAGCAGTCTTATGGCTGACTTTTCTTCTACCAGCTCTACTACCGTTTCGGGAGGAGTGGTGTCTTCCGGGGGCATTGTACAGCAAACAACTCAGAACATCGATGTCGCATTGAGCGCCAGCGATTTTCGCCTGGGTTCGAATATTTCCAGAACAAGTGACGTGCTTGTTTTGGGCGTTCGTCGTTTAATAGGTACCACCGAGGATTTCTACGCCGGAATGAGTTGGCGAGAAACACAATAAAGACTTAATCTCAAATATGCAAAAGATGCTGGAAAAATGGAAAGAATTGGTTATGTGGGCTTCGGTTCGAGGAATTCCCATTCCTTTGCTGCGGAATCCCAGTACGCAAGAGGCCAGCATTACTTTTAGCATGATGGTCGTTACTTACAGCATTTGCTTGGCAAGTTTAGCGACGAAGTTGGCAGAGACGAAGTTTTCGATTGATTTTGCAAATGCGTTCGAATTGTTTATTTGTACTAGCGCGTTGTATTTTGGTAGGAATTTCCAAAAGGGTACGATTTCTGCGGGAAACGTTCCTGCAGAAGAAAAAGAAGTAAAATAAAACTTATAGACTTAAACTAGTCATAATTCATTAGGAGAATTAACCGTGGCACTAAATACAGCACAAAAAGCATTACTGGACGCTTGGAGCAAAACGCAAGCGGGTTGGTCACAGGGCCAGGTCGATGGGGATCCGGCGCATGACTTGGTTCTTGGAACCTCTCTCGCTAATGGTACTCTGCTAGATGACATTCATCGTGATGTTACGGCTCAGTCGAGCGTGATGGTCGGAGCGCCTGGCGTTGGTCCAAATATCGATATGGCGGTTTTTACTGCATTGGCTCCGGGGCGCATTGTTTCTAGTTATATTTCAATTAGCGGCGAAGCAATGGCTACTACGTCGACGACTGGTAGCACCTATACTGTCGTTACTCGTCGCTTTTCGCCAACTCCGCTTAGTTTGACGGTTCCTGTTAGTCTTTTGACCGGTGTCACCGCGGACGTACCTCTGCGTCTTCCTACTGGCGCACAGGCCTCTTTGCTAACGTCCGGCAAACATTACTCGATCACGGCCAGCGCGACGGCTATTGCAATTAACGTAGCGAGCGTCACTTCATCTTTTGCAAATACCGCCAATGTCGGTGACTGGCTTAGTGTCGCGGCTGCGGCTGCGCCAATGCTGGGAGCGAGCAATGTTAATGCCGGACTTTATCTCGTAACGGCATCTTCGGCAACGCAAGTGACCGCCGTCAAACAGAATCTGGTTACTGCGCCAGCTCACTTCGTTACAGCAACCGCTGTTGCTGGCGATGTAACGGCGTATCAAATCGTTCGAGCTGCCGAGGCTACTTTCGCGGCCGGCGACGTTTTGGGCGTGCGTATTGCTGTGCCAGCGGTATCTGCTGCATCTAGCGTTACGGCTATTTGGACTGCTCATCTTCGTGTGCGGTACAACCCATAATTGATTCTTCGGAGTCTAATTAAAATGGCCCTCACGGGCCATTTTTTTTTGAACTTAATCTCTTTTTAGTCATTTCTCCAGAATCTCTTCTGAGAAACAATCATCTAATATAACAGAAAACAAGGAAGAATAAAATGCAAATCGGAACATTAGTGGAAATTTCGTTTTCAGAGCACGGGGAGCTTAGCGGAACAACGTGGGCTGGCACATTCAAGGTTCGTCCCGTCCTTAGTTTCTCGGGCATTGCTCAAGCCGACGCCGATAGGCGGCGCTTCGTTGGTAACCCCGAATCCATGGGATCTGTCTCGGAAGAAGTTGCGAATATTGCCGTGATGCTCTCACAGGTTAAGGCCCGCGTTGCTGACGCTCCGCCATGGTTTCGCGAGACATCGTATCTCGCCGATCTTATCGATGGCAACGTTTTGATCTCTTTATTCTCGAAGGTCATGGACGTAGAAAAAAACTACCGCGAAGCTTTGACCAAGAAGACCGACGCTGTATTGCAGGAATTAAAACCAGAAGTAAAGTAAATGAGTGATCCTGAGCCAAGAGACGACATTACGTCAATACAAATCTTAGCTCTAAAATCTAGAGAAAAACCCACCTTTGAATCAGAAATTCGGAAGGTGATGCGTTGGTACTCGAAAGAGTTCTCCACGCCACTTGCCGAAGTAGAAAAAATAGACATCCATACCCTTCTGCTCACGAGATTTGAGGATTACGTGCAAAATCT
>Ga0315289_10015854_pt1 | contig 10443 bp, 6 predicted proteins | sample YL17G11_40_MG_FD_203452 | JGI IMG/M metagenome (GOLD analysis project Ga0315289, IMG submission 203452) | Sediment microbial communities from Yellowstone Lake, YNP, Wyoming, USA - YL17G11_40 | ecosystem: Environmental > Aquatic > Freshwater > Lake > Sediment | place: USA: Wyoming | collected...
ACTCCGGCTTTGACGCCATCGAGGAGTGTTTTGAAGAAATGACGCCGTTTATTTTCGCCCTGGAGACCGGCCTCTCCTCGGACCCGCCGATGAACTGGCGGCTCTCGGCCCTCGACAGATACGCCCTCGTCTCGAACTCGGACGCCCATTCCCCCTCCAAGATCGGCAGGGAAGCCAACGCCTTCGATACCGATTGCAGCTACAAAGGATTGGTCGAAGCCATCCGCAGCAAAGACCCCGCGAAATTCCTCTACACCATCGAATTTTTTCCGGAGGAGGGCAAATACCACTATGACGGCCATCGCAAATGCGGCGTTCTCCTCTCCCCTCGGGAATCGATCGCCCATCGTGACCTCTGCCCGAAATGCGGAAAAAGGCTCACCATCGGCGTCATGCACCGCATCGAAGAGCTGGCGGACCGGGAAGAGGTCAGGGATCGCGGTCTGCGAATCCCCTACAAGAATCTGATCCCTCTGAACGAAATCATCGCCCAGGCCTGCCAAAAGACTCCCGAATGCCAGAGCGTCTGGGACCTCTATTTCCGCTTCATCCACGAATTCGGGAATGAGCAGAAGATCTTGGCCGAAGTCCCGAGCTCCGAACTGCGCCGGATCCCCCCGGAAAAGATCGGCCGCGGCATCGACCGGATGAGAAAAAACCTGGTCAAGATCCTGCCCGGCCACGACGGGTTCTACGGCGTCATCAGCCTCTTCGAAGAGGAAGAGGACCAGGCCGCCGCGGGAGGCCAGCTCTCGCTGTTTTAGATGCCCTGCAAGGAAGAACAGCGATGCGGGTCCTGTCGCCGACCAGCCCCCCCGTCGACCTTTTTGATTCCCCCTTGATTGTCCAAAGGGGGGAGGGGGATTAATAATTTTAAATCTTTATTCTTCTCTCCTTTTCTTTTTTCTCCTACCCTCTTAGAGAATAAAGGGGGAGAAAAAAAGGTCGCCGGGCGGCGGGGCGCCCCGGTCGGCGCCACCCGCTTTGCTTCACTCCTCGCAACAGAATCTAAATGTTTTTTTGCTGGTGAATAATAAAACAATTTTTTTTGGGGCCGGTGTCATTTCATTCCAATGATGTCAGATGGGGCAGGACCAAACCCATGCAACGAAATCCCGACCTCGAGAGGTTCTATAAGTTGCTAGGAAAATCGGCCGGGGGCTTTGTCTATCGAGCGGGTCGATTGGCCCCCGAAAGCATCGCCTGATTTCCTTAAGGAGGCTGGCCATGTCATCAAAATCTCTGGATGAACCGCTCCGGGGGAGTTTGACCCAAAAGGACACTCTGGCATATAATAATAGGATGAGAAAACCGGCCTTCCTCATCCTTGTCGGCCTGCTCTTGGGCTTGGCGACACTCCTTCCCGCCCAGAAGAAAAAATCGCCCAAGGACCTGCCTCCCACATACCAAAAATGGCTGCAGGAAGAGGTCGTCTATATCATCACGGCCAAGGAGCGCGATGTTTTTCTCCAGCTCGAGTCCGACAGGGAGCGGGAGATTTTCATCGACGCTTTCTGGAAAGCCAGAAACCCGAACCCGACCTCGGCCGAAAACGCTTTCAAAAAAGAGCATTACCGGAGGATCCAGTACGCCAACCAATGGTTCGGAAAAGACTCGCCGGGGCCCGGTTGGCGAACGGATATGGGAAGGATCTATATTATCCTGGGAGAGCCGAAGCAAATCGATAAATTCGAGAACCTGACCCAAGTCTTTCCGATGATCGTCTGGTTTTACGACGGGATGGCGGAATTCGGACTTCCCAACGCCTTCAGCGTCGTCTACTTCAAAAGAGAAGGGTCGGGAGAATACATCCTCTACTCTCCGATCCGATACGGCCCCCAATATCTCCTGATCCATTACGCGGGCGATCAGGCCAGCTACGTGGATGCCTATAACCAGCTGTTCGAAATCGAGCCGACCCTGGCCGATCTCTCTCTGTCCCTTGTCCAGGGGGAAACGCGATATTCCCTGACGCCGTCCCTCTCCTCCGAGGTCCTCCTCAATCAGAAAATCCCGGCGGCGCCCTACGAAAAGGTGAAAGACGCCTATGCCGAAAAGCTCCTGAAGTACAAGGGCGTGATCGAGGTGGATTATACCGCCAACTGGATCGACAACGAATCTCTGATCAAGGTCTTCCAGGATCCAAAAGGGAACGCCTTCGTCCACATCAGCCTGGAGCTGCAGCCGGAGCGGCTGACACTTGAAGAAATCCAGGGCCGCTATCGCACGACCTTCGAAATCAACGGCAGTGTCACCGACCTCCAGGGCCAAATGATCTATCAGTTCAACCGGAACGTCCCCATCGAGATGGTCGACGAACAATTCGCCAAGATCAAATCCAAGCTCTTCAGCTATCAGGACATGTTCCCCGTCATTCCCGGCCGGTATAAGTTCAACCTGCTCCTAAAGAACATCATCTCCAAGCAATTCACCTCCGTCGAGGCGGACCTCTTCATCCCCGAGCCGACCCAGTTGTCCATGAGTGTCCCGGTCCTGGCCAACAGAATCGACCGGGAATCCAAATTCAAAGGCATGAACAAGCCGTTCCTTCTAGGGAACGTTCAACTCGTCCCCTCACCTCGCAACGACTTCCAGAGGGGCGAAACCCTCTATCTGTTCTTCCAGCTCCACGGCCTTCCGGCCAACGTCAAGGACGGCGGAGTCCTGGAGTACACCATCCAGAAAGAAAACGAAAAAGTCCTGTCCCTGACCAAGAGCCTCCAGGAATATCCCAGCCAGACCAACTTCTTCGAGGAATTTTCGCTGGCCAATTATTCGCCGGCGAACTATAAAATCAAGGTCGCCCTCCTCAGCCCGGCCCGGCAGGAAATCATGGCCGCGGAGGTTCCCTTCTACATTACGCCGAGGACCAGTCTGCCCAGGCCGTGGATCGTGTCGACGCCGCAGCCGACCTCGGACGATCCCGTTTTCGCCGACATCCTGGGCAACCAATACCTCAACAAACAGGATCTCACGAAAGCCAAGACATTGATCGAAATCGCCTACCGGACAAAACCCAGCTTTCCTCAATTCGGCCTCGACTTCTGTCGCGTCCTCTATCAGATGAAAGACTACAAGGGCGTCATCCAGATCGCCACGCCTTTCCTCGAGGGCGAGACGCGATACGATTTCCTCCAGATCGCCGGGCAGTCTCTCCAGGCCATGGGACAGCTGGCCGAAGCCGCCGCCCTCTATAAAGACTATCTGTCCCACTTCGGCACGAACATTTTCATTTTGAATGCCGTCGGCGAATGCTATTACGGGCTGGGCAACGCGGCCGAGGCGCTGTTCGCCTGGGAAAAATCTCTTGAGCTTAACCCCAATCAGGAGAAAATCAAAGCCCTGGTCAAATCCCTGAAAGAAAAAAAATGAAGAAAACGGCCCTCCTCCTGCTGCTCCTGTCCGGGCTGTGGCTGGCCTCCTGCGCTTCCTACAAGCTGGAGAGAAGCCTGGACCCGGACAGCCGTGATTTCCTATCGAAGGTCCGGTATGTCATCACCAAGCCGGAGCGGAAGACTTTTCTCAACCTTCCCCTGGCCGAGCGGAAACCCTTTATCGAAGAATTTTGGAAAAAGCGCGACCCGACCCCTGACACCGAGGTCAACGAATTCAAGGACGAGTATTTCAAAAGGATCGACGAGGCGAATCACCTTTTTACAGAAGGTTCGCCGGGCTGGCTCCAGGACAGGGGAAGGATCTACATCCTTCTCGGCCCGCCGTGGAACCGGGAAACATACCCGCGGGGGATCACCTTCTACGGCAAGCCGACCGAGATCTGGTACTACGGATATTTCCCCATCGTATTCGTCGACGAAGCCTGGAACGGCGACTACAAGCTCGACCCGCTGAGCGCCACCCAGCTGGCCGAGATCATGTCCGTCCAGATGTACTTGAAGCCCGCCATCTTGACGGAAAAAGGCGCCCTGGACTGTAAGCTGGAACTCCACAGACAGGCCGAGGGCAAAGCCCTGGTCCGCGTGTCCGTTCCTTTAAAAAAAATCTGGCTGAAATCCGAGGGCCAGAATCTCCTGACCAGCCTGGAAGCCACCATCGAAATGCTCAGCGCTTCGGAGAAAAGACTCTGGGCAGAACAAAAATCCTACGCCCTGTCCTTCACCGAAGCGGAGCTGGAAAAGATCATCAAGGAAGATTACATCATCGAAATCCCCGTCGATTTGAAGCCGGAATACTCGCTCCTCAACCTGACCCTGAAAAACACGACCGATGGGAGCAAGGCCTTTAAAAGGATCAAACTTAGCTGAAAGATCAGTCCGAGCCGGGCGAGTGATCCCTTTTTTTATCGCCTGCCTGGCGAAAGGCTTGAGATTGCCGCGCCATTTATGATATCTTGGGACAATGTTGGCACACAATTTGCATTAATATTTTCGGAGGTTAAAATGAAGGCTCATCTCATGAAAAACCTGGTATTTATCCTTATCCTCGGCTTAGCCACCTCCGGCTTGGCCTATTCCCAGGCCGGACGAGGCGTCGGCAGGGTCGGCGGCGTCGTGGTCGATACGGAGGATAAGCCCATCGAGGGGGCCAAGGTGATGATCGTTTTCTCTCAAGACGAAAACTTGAAATACGAGACGATCACCAACAAAAAAGGCGAATGGGCGTTCCTCGGCCTGGGCACCGGCAATTGGAACATAACGGCCTCGGTCAAGGGTTTTCTCCCTGTCAGCAAGCCCCTCTATGTCAGCCAGCTGTCCATCAACCCGAGGGTGACGGTCAGGCTCCAGAAGACGTCCAAAGGCGGAGGCGGCATCATCCAGGACGAGACGACATTTGTCTTCCTGGAGAAGGCCAACCAGCTGTTCAAAGACAAGAAGTACGACGAGGCCATCGCCTCCTACCAGCAGTTCATGGAGAAGAACCCTGCCGCCTACCAGATCTCTCTGGCCATCGCCGACTGCTATCAGGAAAAAGGCGACATCGAAAAAGCCATGGAACTCTACAATAAAATCGTCGAGCAGGCCAAGACGGACCAGACCATGGGCAAGGAAATGACCGCCAAGGCCCAGGCCGGCATCGGCAATTGCTATTTGAAGCAGAACAAGCTCCAGGAAGCCCAGGACTTTTTCAAGCAGTCGGTCGACAATTCGCCCAACGATGAAATCCTGGCCTACAACGTCGGAGAAATCTATTTCAAGAACCAGAAGTTCGACGACGCCCTCCGCTACTTTGACCTGGCCGCCCAGATCAAGCTGGATTGGCCCGACCCCTATTTGAAATTGGGATATGTCTATCTGAATAAAGCGGACAACGTCAATGCCATCGCCAAGCTCGAAAAATTCCTCAGCCTTGAGCCGGAGGGAGAACGCGCGGCTCTGGCCAAAAACATCATCAACGCCATCAAAAAGTAGATGAACAAGGCATTCGATTCTTTTTCCATGACGGGAAAATCGGGTCCTGTCTGATCGTCGATGTCGAAGAAAAGGCGCGCCCGGAAAAAAAGGCAGGGGAGTTCCCCGGTCCGGCCTTCCGCCGCGCCAGCGGCCGCCGCTGCAAAGCCCTCCAAAAAAGACAAAGTTCCCCCACTCCAGCCCGCGGGAAAAAGAGGCCCCAAGAAATTCCATCTCATTCTGGCCGGCTTTCTCATTGTGGCCGGGGCCGCGGCGCTCGTCTTCCTGCTCCGGCCGCGAAAAGTTCCTATCAAGCGGGACAGCCGTCTGAACGTCCTCCTGATCACCCTGGACACGACCCGGGCGGACCGGATCGGCGCCTATGGCTATGGCAAGGCCAGAACGCCCAACCTCGACGCCATCGCCCGGAACGGCATCTTGTTTTCAAACGCCTACTGCCAGGTTCCGCTGACCCTTCCTTCGCACTGCTCGATCATGACCGGAACCATCCCTCTCACCCACGGCGTCCACAACAACGGCACATATACGCTGGCCGCCGATAAGGTCACCCTGGCCAAGGTTTTGAAGGGCCAGGGCTACAAAACAGCGGCTTTTGTCTCCTCATTCTCCGTCGATTCCCGCTTCGGCCTGGACCAGGGATTCGATGTCTATGACGATAATTTTCAGGAAAACCTGCCGTTCAAAGCCCTGAACTCCGAGCGAAAGGCCGCGCAGGTCTACACTGCCTGTTTGCCATGGCTGGACAAGCTCAAGGACCAGCCGTTTTTCTGCTGGGTCCATTTCTTCGATCCCCACCTTCCGTACAATCCGCCGTCGCCCTATCGGGAGGACTTCAAGGACCGCCTCTATGACGGCGAAGTCGCCTATATGGATTATATGATCGGCGAGCTGATGAGAAAGATCCAGGAAAAAAACCTCCTCAGCCGGACCCTGGTCATCGTGGCCGGGGACCACGGCGAGGGCTTCGGGGAGAAAGGCGAATCCGGCCACGGAATCTTCCTGTACGACATGGCCATGAAAGTGCCGCTCCTTTTTTATGCTGAAAATCATCTCCCGGCCAACAGTGTCATCCCTGCCCGAGTCCGGCTGATCGACATCCTGCCTACGGTCCTGGACCTGCTCAACATTCCGATACCCGAATCCATCCAGGGAACAAGCCTCATTCCTTATATCCAGAAGAAAAGGAAAAGCGACCTCGATTCCTACATAGAAACCTATTATCCCAAAGAAAATTATGGATGGTCGCCGCTCGTCGGCCTGATCGCAGGTGATTGGAAATATATCCGGGCCCCCAAAGAGGAGTTCTACAACCTGAAGGCCGACCAGAACGAGGCAAGAAATGCGTTCCTCTCCGATCAAAAAAGGGCGGCAAAACTAAAAGCTGGCTTGGACGCGCTAATCAAAGAAAGCCTCGTCCCCGGCGCCTCGGCCAAGCGGACATTGACGGCCGAAGAGCAGGACCGGCTGCGCTCCCTCGGCTATGTGGATTATTCCGACAAGGCGGCCTCGGGGGACGTGCCGGACCCGAAGGATAAACTCGATGAGCTCCGGATGATCCAGGAGGCTGAAAAGGCCGAGTTCGAGGGCAACTTCGCGGCCTCGGCGGCGCTCCATGAAAAAATGCTCGCCCTGCAGCCGAACGCCGCCTCGAGCTATGTCAACCTGGCCCTGGCCCAGGCCCTGATGAAAAACTTCGATCTGGCCATTCAGACGTTGAGGCGAGGGATAGAAAAGATCCCCGGCTCAGAGCTCCTTCTTTCCCGCTTGGGCTATACCTACCTGGTGACGCAGCGCACCGACGCCGCTTTTTCCACCATGGCCGAGGTTTTGAAGATCAACCCCAGGCATATCGACGCCCTGACCGCCTCAGCCATGATCCTGGTCAATCAAGGCAAAAAAGAAGAGGCGCTGGGTTTCTTTGAACGAGCCCTGGCCATCGAGCCTGAGAATAAATTTCTCCGGATGAGATATGCCCAAACCCTGTCCGAGCTGCGCAAACTGCCCGAGGCTATCGCCGTCTACACCAAGCTGACCCAGGATTATCCTCGGGACAACCTCCCGTTTCAGCTCTTGGGGATCGTCTATGCCCTGGCCGGCGATTTCGACAAGGCCGCCGAATACTTGAAAGAGTCCACTTATATCAAGCCCACGCCGACCGCCTATTATTTTCTGGCCATGGCCTATAAAGAAAAGGGCGACATCGCCGAAGCCGTCCGCTATCTTGAATTATATGTCGAAGATACAAGGGGTGAGCCCGAGACGAGAGTCAGCAGCGCCGAAGCCGGACTGAAATATCTAAAAACCCTCCTGAAGTAATTCGCCCATAAAATAGTTTGGGGGGTCAAAGCTACTCATTACACAAATTACCACAAACATCCAGAGGTGAAGAACTCTGAAAATGGCATTTTGCGTAATGAGTAGCTTTGACCCCCCAAAAAAAGGCCCGGGCCCCTGGCGGGGACCGGGCCTTTGTATCTTACTCTGCGATACTCGCTTCCGCGTGAACTCCTGTCTTAGAACGAGAGCCTAGCGCCTATTCTCCAGTTCCTTGCGCCGTAACGCGACGTCCACTTTTGATAACGGGGATCGGGCTCGTTCAAGGGGACAAAGTCCTCCCAGTTCAGCGACTTGCTCAGGATCTGATCCTGCGTCCAGGTAATGGTTTTATAGTTGGGTCTGTCGTAGTAACCTTGAATCGTATCGGTGTCGGTGACGTTGAAAATCGTAGCGTTGAGGTTGATGGTGAACTTCTTGGCGATCCTCAGGTTGTACTCGAGATACATGTCTGCATAGAACGTGAATGGAGTGCGCTGTTCGGTGTCGAAGTATCCTTCGGGGAAAACCGGCATCCGGGTGAACCCGATCTGGGTGGTGCGCGGCAGGCCGCTCCAGCCGTAGGCCGTCAAACCGACCGTCACTCCGAAGGGGAAGGCGTAGGAGCCGTAGGCCTTGATGTAGTGCGTCCTGTCAGAGGGAAGGACGCCGTCCAAGGGCCTTCCGTGGAGGTCGTAGCGTTCGTAGAAGAGGTCCCAATATCGCTCGACGTTGGGTGAGTTGCGGCCGCCTTCGTCCGAGGACGACAGGCCGCCGTAGTTCCCGGTCATGCGGCTCCAGGTGTAGTTGATACCGCCCTGCCAGTTGTTGCTGAACCGCTTTTCGAGGGCCAGGTTGATGCCGTAGTACTCTCTCTTGGCCTTGGGGCTCTCCCAGAACCTATCCTCGAATTTCCCGCCCTTGGACACTGGAAGCACCCAGCCCATGCCCGGGTTGGCGATGTAATACTGTTCGGATTCGCCGCCGTAAGGATTCTTTTCGAGGATGCCGACGTCTTCGATCGTCTGGAGGAGGTGCTTATAGACGATCCGGAGCGCTGAGGGATATCTCTTCCGAAACCTTCTTTTCGGCGCCGAACGAGAACTCGCTCTGGGCGACGGGTAACAGGCCGGGATCGGTCGTGTCCCAGGAGGTCGTCCGATCGTTCCACGAAGCCCTATGCGGGTTGACGCCGATGAGGTCCTTGGTCTTCATTTGGAGATCCTCTCCTCGGTTTATTTCTGGGTCCCAGATTCGGGGATCCAGACGGTCATCGACCCCTGCCCGCGGTTGGCCCAGGCATAGTAGGGAACGGCCGTAAAATCGACCGTCGCTTTCCCGCCGGCCGTTCCCTGTCCCTGGAGGACGGTCACGCCGCCGAGAAGAGATCCGCGATAGTCCGCCTTGATCGGGGAGGCGGCCGACAGCCCAAACCCCTTGATTTCGAAGGGATTATCCGCGCTTTCGAGACAGAACACGACCGGCCCGCGCATCAGGGCTACGCGCCCGCGGTTGGCCTCGACTGCGGCACGGGCCCGGACGCGGCGGACGGGCATGGGGAGATTCAGTTCGACGGCATCGCCCTTTTTCCATATCCTTCGAATCCGGAGATATCCGTTTTTCAATTCCGGATTGGCGAGGGAACGCCCGTTGACGGTGAGATTCGGGCGCACCCGGTCGCTCGTCGATGCGTCCGCAAAAACATAGAGATCACACTTGACGGGTCCATCGCCCGTCCACCCAGGAATTCTCAGACTGAGGGTGAATTCGTCCGGTGTGACCGCTTCGATAGAGATCCTGACTTTGCCGTCCCACGGATACCGGGTCGTTTGAATAAGCCGGATAGTGCCGTCTTTCCAGGGAATGTTGGCCGTGCTGCCGGCATAGAGGTTCACATAGATCCCGTCCGGGTCCCGGGCATAGAGATAGCCTCCAACCTGGGGAATCAAGCGGACGACATTGCTCGGGCAGCAGGCCGGATCCGACCAGGTGTCCCGCCTCGCCTTTCCCGAGCTCGCCAGGGGATTTTGGTAGAAAAACAGATCTCCCGACTGCGAGACGCCGGACAGAAATCCGTTGTAAAGGGTGAGTTCCAGAACATCGACATATTTCGCGTCGGCGCGCAGCAGGTTCATCCGGGAATTCCAGAAGATATTCGCCGCCGCGGCGCATGTTTCGCAATAGGCTTTGTCGTTGGGGAGGTTGTAGGCTGTTCCGAAACCCTCGTCTCCGAACTGGGCCGTCCCGACGCCTCCGGTGATGTAGAGTTTGGCGCCCACAACGTTGTCCCAAAGGCAATCGAGCGCTTGGCCGTATCCGGTGCCGGCATCGAGGCCGGCAACATCGGCCATGGCCGCGTATATGTATCCGGCCCGGACGGCATGCCCGGTCGCTTCGGTTTGTTCCGCGAGGGGCAAATGATCCTGGCGATATTTTCGGGTCGACCAGATGGATCGCCGGTTCGCGGGATCCACGGTGTTTTGCCGGGCGGACTCCTCGGGAGTCAAGGCCCGATGTTCCCGTCCATGCGCGTATCCCCGTTCTCCGAGAAAAAACTCGGCCAGATCCAAGTAGCGTTTCTCACCGGTAGCCTGCCAGAGCTTGACCAAGGCCAATTCGATCTCCTGATGGCCCGATACTTCATAGCGCTTGCCCGGACCAAAAATGGAGTCGATATGATCGGCGAATCTGATCGCGACATCCAGGAGTTTTCGCTTGCCCGTCGCGTCGCGATAGGCGACTCCTGCTTCGAACAGATGACCGG
>Ga0315289_10015856_pt1 | contig 10441 bp, 8 predicted proteins | sample YL17G11_40_MG_FD_203452 | JGI IMG/M metagenome (GOLD analysis project Ga0315289, IMG submission 203452) | Sediment microbial communities from Yellowstone Lake, YNP, Wyoming, USA - YL17G11_40 | ecosystem: Environmental > Aquatic > Freshwater > Lake > Sediment | place: USA: Wyoming | collected...
CCGGTGCTGTGGAGAAGGAGGGCCAGCACGTTCAGCCGGCGCTGGTGGTCGCAAGACTGGCGACCGGCTTCTGCCGCGTCCTCTGGCACGTCGCTACCTGACGCTCGGGGCGCGTCGACGCGGCGACTGCCGGGGGCCTCGCGACGAGCGGTGTGATTGGACCACCACTCCGCCATCCGCATGGCGATGACCTCTCCTACTTAACGCTGTCATCTTGGTGCCGTCCGCCGGATGCGGCATCGCTGCCCATCCGTGCCAGGAACGAGGGGCCCTCACCGGATATGACTCGGCAAGCCTGGTGCATCCCTGTGGAGAGGGCCTCTTCGAGGACTGGAGCTTCCAGCTCGATCTCAGAGTCGATGGAGACCACGGCGACGCCGTTGGTGTAGCTCTTCAACGATAGCTCCTGGACGCCCTCCACCTGGCTGAGCGATTCGTGGAGGGGAACCAGCTTCACCCTTGAGCCCACCTCCTCGACGGTCACGGTGTAAGAGTAAGGGGCGCCGCCGTCTGAGGTGGGAACGTCCAGCCTGGGCAGAGGCCGGCCGGGGCCGCTGATGGTGGGAGCCGCCTCCGGGGCCGGCTCTTCCAGCTCCGGCGCGGCCGCGGGCTGAAGAACAGCGACAGGCGAGGGTCGAAAACCGGTCGCGTTCGCCAGCGCCTCCTCGGCTGCGGCGGTGGCCTCGTCCATCGCCTGCGCCCAGTCGACGTCGGTCAGCGCCCTCTGCAATTGCCCCAGGCTGTGCCAGAGCGGCGCCATCTCTCGCAGAGTGGCGTTGAGGAGGCCGACAGCCGTCGTCGCCTCGTCGATGCTCCTCTTCGCCGACTCCAGCGACTGGCGCCAGGCGGCAAGGGCAGCCGCCATCCGTTCCGCGTCAGTGCCGGGTTCCAGGATTTGAGGCGCTGTCTCCCGCGATGTCTCGCGCATGCGCTATTCCCAGGTCTTACAGTGCGGGGTGTCTGACATTGGCCGGCGACGATGCCTTCCCCTGTGATTTTCGGCACCCTGGCCGAAAACAACACCGCATCACCGGGCGACAAGGTCGTGGTCCAGAATCGGCCGCTTCGGCTTTGTCGTACTGGCGGCCGGGGAGGGCCAGGCGTTGCGGCGCGCCTGTGCTAGAATGACCCCTGGCCCGCAGGGGCCGTTCCAGGCAGCCACCCCGGTGCGGAGAACCCCGTCTCCCGACTCCTGAAGGCGCCAAGGGCTGGGTAACCGTGAGTGCTTTGGTGTCAGACTCCGACGAGCTCTCGCTCAGGCGAGCCGTCGAGGCGCCGTCCGGCCGTCGCCAATCCCTTGGCCGGGGCGGGCTCATGCTCGCCTTCGCAGCCTGGCTGGGGTACTACGTAGTCAGCGGCGCTCCCTATCTGGGCCTCCGCGTGTTTGGCCCGACGGTAGCCCTTCATGCTCTGACGGCGGCGGCGGCCATCGCCTATCTGCTCTACCTCTCGTTCCGCCGCCGGCTGCCGGGGCGAACCTTCCTGGACTGGCCTGTCTTCGCCCTTCTGCTGGCTTACGGCGCTGCAACGGCTGTCTCCATCAACTGGCGGGTGAGCCTGGAGACGACCCTCCAGGTGGTGATGGTAGCCCTGGTCTTCTACGTCGCTGCCGACAATGACCTGCTGAATGTCGGCCAGGTCCGACAGGCCTTCCTCCTGGTGATGGCAGCGGCGGCCGCCTACGCCCTTTTCCAGGTGGGGCGCGACTACTGGGACTGGCTGCGGCTGGCCCGAGCCGTTGACCCCTCCTGGGGCCCCAGCGACCTGCTGCCACCTACGGTGCCGCGGGTTCACGGTGTCGGCGAACACCCGAACCTGCTGGCCATGAGCCTGGTCCTGGCGGTTCCTTTCTACGTCGTCGGTCTCCTGGGCGGTCGTCGGAGAGTGGCGCGCCTGGCGGCGGCCGGTGCGCTGGTGCTCTCAGGAGGGGCCCTCTTCTTCACCCTTTCGCGAGCGGGCTGGGTAGCGGCGGCCATCGCCGCCGCCCTGGCTGCGGCCGGGTGGGTTGCGGTGATGCGCCCGGACGTGGTGCGGGTGCCGCGTATGGAGAAGGGGGCGCGGCGTGGCGTGCGACTAGCGCTCTTCGCGGCGGCGTTCGCCGTCGTGGCGGGCGTGCTGGTGGCGGCGCTGCTCCTGGCCACTAGCTGGGAGTCCCGGCCACAGTGGCTCTTCCGCGGCTCCCTCTCACCGCGCCTCGATGCCATGGCCGCCGGTGGTGAGATGTTCCGCGACCGGCCGCTCCTGGGCACGGGCCCCGGCACCTACGGGCTCATCTACTCGCAGTACAGCGGGTCCTACCCTATTGAGGCCGTGCACTCCCACAACGGCTACCTTCAGACCGCCGTCGATCTGGGAGTGGCTGGCGTCGGGGTGATGATCATCCTGGCGGTGGCTGCCGGAGGCGCTTTCTGGCGTGGCTTCCGACGCGGCTCGCCGGAAGGGCGCCTTCTGCTGGTGGCCTGCGGCGCCTCCCTGGCCGGCTTCCTGGTGCACAGTCTGGCCGACGCCCCGAACGCGTCGAAGACGGTCCTCGTGCCTCTGGCTGTGGTGCTCGCCCTGATGGTGAGGGCTGTCCCGGCGCCCGACGGCTCGGAGGCGGGCCCTGGCCCTGGCGAAGGCAATAACCCGCCTCCGGCAGCGCCGTGGGGCGGGCCCTGGCGCCGGTGCCTCGTCCTCCTGCCGCCGGTCACAGTGCTGGTGGCCCTGGTAGCCCTCCTCTTCTTGTGGAGCAACCTGGATGGACCCCACTATCGCTACTCCCAGGGCCTGGAGGACGCCGATGCCGGTCGCTGGTTGGAGGCTGTCCCTCACTTCCAGCGAGCGGTGGACGGTGACCCTGACTTCGCCCTCTACCAGTTGCAGTTGGGCCTGAGCGAAACCATGGCCTACCTGGGCGGAGCGCCGCAACCGCTCGTCGAGCAGGGTATCGAGCATCTGGAACGTGGAGTGGCTTTGGAGCCCCGCTCCGCCGTCGGACACGCGAACCTGGCGCGTGCCTACCTCCTGGCCGGTCGCGGTCAGGAGGCGCGCGACTCGGCACTGGAAACCATGCGGCGGGCCGGGCACGATCCGGTGGTGGCGATCGCCGCGGCCAGTGTGCTGGAGGAAGCGGGCACGGCCGAAGAGGCGCGGGAAGCCTATGCCACCGCCATTGCCCTCGACGCCAGCCTGGCCTTCTCTCCCTTCTGGTCCGGCAGCGACTTCCGTCGCCAGAACTTCGAGGAGATAATAGGCCGCTCGATCCTGCCCCTGAACCCGTGCCTGGTGGGCCAGCAGCTACTGCTGCCTGAGACCTCCACCAACCTGGATCTGGAGCAGGCCGCCCAGGACTGCCGGCTCTTCATCCTGGGCCAGCCAGAGAACGTGGGCGCCCGCGTAGACCTGGCGACGATCCTGATGGCCGCCGGTCAGACCCAGGAGGCTCTTGCCATCCTGGAGGATGCCGTGGCCCGGCACCCGGACGACGGCGCGGCGCGGCGGGCGCTCGGGGAGTGGTACTTCAGCGCTGGCGACCTGGAGCGCGCTCGGCACGAATGGCTCCTGGGCGCTCAGCTCGACGATCCCCGCGCCGCCATGCTTCTGGGCGACTCTTACGCCCCGGCGCCTGTTCCTCAGGAGGTGGTGCGCCGGGCGGAGGAGATCCTCTCGTTCGCGGGCACGAACCTGGCGGTGGGGGGTGTCCAGCGCTACCTGCTGGGCATCCTCTACTACCGGATGAAGTTCCATCGGGAATCGCCCACGGTCATCCTGGTGCCTGGGGACTGGCAGGAGGCGCTTGGGGGCCCCTACGCCGCCCTGAGCGAGGCGCTGGGGCGCTGGCGGCGTGGGTGAGGCGCGCTCCGCGGCTGTTCTGGGGGTGAAGCCATGAGGCAGGCTCTGGAGGGAATACGGGTACTGGAACTGGGGCGGGTGCTGGCCGCTCCCTTCTGCGGCCAGATGCTGGGCGACCTGGGCGCCGAGGTCATCAAGGTCGAGGTGCCCGGCAGCGGCGATGAGTCCCGCGCTTACGGCCCTCCCTTCGTGGAGGGAGAGAGCTTCTACTTCTTCAGTCTGAACTGCAACAAGGAGAGCATCACCCTCGATCTCAAGGATGATCGGGCCAAGGATGTCCTCCGGCGCCTCATCGAGCGGTCCGACGTGTTCCTGCACAACTCGCTGCCCGGACCCATGGAGAGGCTGGGCTTCTCCTACGAAGAGGTGAGGAAGGTCAACCCCCGCATCATCTACTGCGCCATCTCTAGCTTCGGCCAGTCCGGGCCTGACCGCGACAAGCCGTCGCTGGACATGATGGCCCAGGCCCTCTCTGGCATCATGTTCCTCGCCGGCGAGCCCGATGGCGCCCCCATGCGTTCGGTGGCGGCGGTGTCAGACATCTCGGCCGGCATGTTCGCTGCCTACGCCATCGTGGCCGCCCTTCTCCACCGGGAGCGCACGGGAGAAGGGCAGATGGTGGATACCTCTCTCATAGAGAGTTCGGTGGCCCTTCTCACCTACCAGGCCAGCCGCTTCTTCGTCACCGGCCAGAACCCGGCGCGCTTGGGCAACGCCCATCCGTCCATCGTGCCCTACGACAGCTATCGCACGTCAGACGGCTGGGTGACCATCGCCGTCGTGAACCAGCCGCAGTGGGAGCGCTTCTGCCTGGCTCTGGACCTGGGTGACCTCCCGAAGGACCCGCGCTTCGTGGACAACGCCTCCCGTGTGGCCCACCGCGATGAGCTCCAGGTGCTGGTGAAGAAGCGCCTCAGCCTGCTGACGACGGCGGAAGCGGTGCGTCGCCTGGCCGAGAACGGTGTTCCCTGCGCCGAGGTGCGCGACCTGGCCGCTGTCTTCGCCGACCCCCAGGTCCAGCACCTGGGCCTGCGGCGGCGCATGCATCACCCTGTCACCGGGGATATCGACGTGGTGGCGCCGCCCTTCCACCTCTCGGCGACGCCGCCAGCCCTCCAGAAGCCGCCGCCCCGTCTGGGGGAGCACACCGAGAAGTGGCTCCGTGAGGTCGGCCTCAGCGACGAAGAGATCGGGCGGCTGAAGAGTGAAGGCGTGGTCTAGAGAGCGGCGCAGACGGGTGAGTAGGGACGGCGGCGCGCGGGACGCCGCTGGCAAGCCGTCAACGGTGGCACGTGCATCTGGCAGGTGCCGGCGCCTCACGGTAGAATAGGCGCCGAGGCTACGCAAGGATAACGTCCGGTGCGGTTCTACGAGTTTGAAGCCAAGGCCTTCCTCGCCCGCCAGGGGATTGCTATCCCCACCGGCCGTCTGGCCCGTACCGCCGACGAAGCGGCGGATGCGGCGTCGTCGATGGGATTCCCGGCCGTCCTGAAGTCTCAGGTCCTCTCGGGGGGCCGCATGAAGGCGGGCGCCATCCGCTTCGCCGAGAGCGCGGCCGAGGCGCGGGAGGCGGCCGAGATGATCCTTGGCCTGGAGGTTCGCGGCCGGCAGCCCGTGGGTGTCCTCGTTGAGCCGCGGGCCACCGTCGCTCAGGAGTATTACCTGGGCGTCACCTACGACACCCTGGCCAAGCTGCCCGTGGCCATTCTCTCCGACCGCGGCGGCATCGACATCGAGGAGGTGGCCGAGAAGGAGCCGGAGCACATCTCCCGCCATACCTTCTCTTCGCTGCTGCCCCTCACCGAGTTTCCTTTCAAGGAATGCGTGGCAGCCCTGGGCCTCTCCGGCGGCGAGCTCACCACCCTCACGGGCGTCCTTTTCCGACTGGCCCGCGCCTTCATGGAGCACGACCTGACCCTGGCCGAGATCAACCCTCTCGCCCGCCAGGAGGACGGCTCCTACGTGGCGCTGGACTGCCACATAGAGATGGAGGACGAGGCGGTAGGACGGCAGAAGGCGCTACTGGACGCGCTGGGCGCCGACGCCGGCGGCCGCGCGGCCCGCGAGCCGACGCCCCTGGAGCTGCGAGCCGCCGAGGTGGACGCCAGCGACCACCGGGGCGTGGCTGGCCGTCTGGTGGAGTTCGATGGCTACCTGGGGCTCATCATCGGCGGCGGCGGCGCCAGCCTCACCGCCTTCGACGCCGTCCGTCGTCACGGCGGCCAGCCCGCCAACTACTGCGAGATCGGCGGCAACCCCAGCGTGCGCAAGGTCGCCGGGCTCACCAAGCTCATCCTCTCCAAGCCGGGGGTGGAGAGGATCGCCGTCATCATGAACGTGGTGAACAACACGCGCGTCGACCTGGTGGCGCGGGGCGTCATCAAAGGCTGCGTCGAATCGGGGCGCGACCCGGCGAAGGCCATCGGCGCCTTCCGCGTCCCCGGCGCCTGGGAGGAGGAGGGCTTCCGGCTGCTGCGCCACTACGGCGTCCAGTACCTCGACCGCTCCGTCTCTATCGACGAGGCGGCGCGGCGGGCCTGCCTCCAGGCAGGCAGGCCATAGCGGGGATGTCACAGGAGAGGTAACGGAGTTGTCGATCCTGGTGGATCAGGGTACCCGAGTCATCGTCCAGGGCATCACCGGCCGCGAGGCCGTCTCCTTCACCCGCGACATGCTGGACTACGGGGCGAAGGTGGTGGGCGGCGTGACCCCCGGCCGGGGCGGCCGCGACGTCCTGGGCGTCCCCGTCTACGACAGCGTCCGCCAGATCACAGAGAAGGAGCGCGTGGACGCCTCGGTGCTGGCGGTGCCGGCCCCCTTCGTGCGCGACGCCGCCTTCGAGGCCATCGAGGCCGGCGTACCGCTGCTGGTCATCGTCACTGAGAGGGTGCCGCGGCGGGACGTGGTGCAGGTGCTGGAGCTGGCCCGGCTGCGCGGCAGCCGCGTCATCGGGCCCAACACCATGGGGATCATCTCGCCGGGCAAGACCAAGGTGGGCTCCATCGGCGGCCCCGCCGGGGATACGCGCAAGTCTTTCCTGCCCGGCCCCGTGGGGGTCATGTCGCGCTCCGGCGGCATGACCACGGAGCTGTCAAACCTGCTGACGCAGAACGGGCTGGGGCAGAGCACCGCCATCAGCATGGGCGGCGACCCCATCGTGGGCAGCACCTTCGCCGAGCTGCTGCCCCTGTGGGAGGAGGACCCCGGGACCAGAGCCCTGGTGCTCTTCTGCGAGCCGGGCGGGCCGCTGGAGGCCGCCCTGGCCGACCAGGTGCGGCGGGCAGGCGACTCGCTGCCCATCATCGCCTTCATCGCCGGCCACTTCACGGCCGAGATGCCGGGCGTGCGCTTCGGCCACGCGGGCTCCATTGTGGAGGGGAAAGCGGACACGGTCGAGGAGAAGGCGCGCATCATGCGGGAGGCAGGCATCGTCGTGGCCGACGACTTCTCGCAGATCCCGGCCCTGGTGGAGCGGGCCCTCCGAGGCCGGTCCTAGCAGAACGCCGACAAGCCGTGTGGGCCGTTCGTGGTTCGACAGGCTCACCACGAGCGGAATTCAAGAACCGCTCGCCCTGAGCCTGTCGAAGGGCAAGCGGCCGGGTATTGAGCACCCTCTAGAGGAGGAACTGCGTGGCGATGGTCAGCGTGCCTATGTTCGTAAGGCTGGAGGTGGACGCTGACCTTTGCGCCCGCGAGCCTGCGTGCCGCGAGTGCGTCCAGTCCTGCCCTGTGGACATCTTCTTCCGCAACGACGGCGACACCGCCCACTCCATCCCCGACAACGAGGACGAGTGCATCCTCTGCGACCAGTGCGTGGAACGCTGCCCCGTGAACGCCGTCACGCTCGTCAAGCTGTACTAGCGTGCTGAGTGCGAGGGAACGGTCACTGTACTACCAACCTGACGGCTCCTAAACGCGGTGACAGAACACGCCGTCACTTGGGCAGCTTGAGTCCCGTGCTAGTCCCATCTCCTCGCCTTTGGCCTCCAGCTGTGATTCCCAGGACCTGGCTTGCCAAAAACGCGAAGACAGCGGCGAGACCACTTACGAACAACGTGAGGACGGTGATTCTCAGCGCAGCAGGGTTTGAATCTCGCGGCAACGCCAAAAGGGGGATAATGACGCCGCCTACGGCTAAGTACACCAGCGCAATGAAGCCAAACCAAAGGTTCGGCGGGTAGGCGAATGCGGCCAGGCGCTCTTCCAGGACGCGTGTTTCCTCTCTGGTCATTGAAAGCTCTGCCTCAAGCTTGGCGACTTCTTCTCTAAGCAAGTCCAACGGATCGCGTTCCCCGGGCCGGTGGAATTTGAGGGGGGACAACAGAGCGGAAGCATCGAAAAGGCCGCCAAGCCCGAAAGGCGCAGCCCTCCGGCGCTCCTCTTCAACCTTCTTTCTTAGGCGGTAGAACGCACGCTCCACCGAGTCTATGTCGACCGTTTCGCCGAGGTACTCAATCTCAGCTTGGACGGTTGGCAACCAGTCATCGAATGACATCCTCTCGAAGTCGATGGTGCTCCGGTGATCACGTACGAAGTCCTCGGCCGCGCTGACCCGTGTCGCGAACTCGTCGCGTTCTTGTTCAACAACCTGCCGGTCGCGGTACAACAAGTCACGTGTAGACAGGAGTTCGTCCACTGTCGGGGAAGGATCCCCGAAGGCGCGATCATGGTCTACATGCACGAGCGCACCGCGAACTAGCATCGTCTCCTCGTCGAGGCGGAGATCGCGCGCCCTATCCTCTAGGAGCCTGGTGCGGGCTTTGTGGTCTGCAATCTCGCGCTGCAGCGAAGCCTTCTCGCTTTGAAGTCCAAGCAGCCGCGCGGAGAGAAATCCGCCGATGATTGCGACGATGGCTGCACCGCTCTGTGCTGTGGTGCTGTACAGCCAGTTGGGATCAGCCATGTTCGTGACCTCTGAAAGGGTTTCTCTTCCCTGACCTGCCCTCGCACCGACCAAAGAGGATTATACTTCCTCCCCCGACCCTGACGCCCAACCGGCGGAGAGATGCAGGCCCCGGGCCTTAGGCCCGGGGCCGGTTCAGGTCGAGAGGGTGGAGGCGCTAGTCCAGGCCGGAGATGGAGGACTCTTCCTCCAGGGCGCGGACGGCGCGCGCCGGCTCCAGGAAGTGGTCGCGGCAGCAGTCGCAGGCGTTGAGGTGGGCGACCGCGTTGGGATCCAGGGCTCTCCCCTGTTCGAAGAAGCGGAAGAGGGCGTTGCGGGCCTGCCAACAGGTGACGGGCTGCTGGGGAGCACAGCGGCTATCGGGCGTGTCCGCGAACTCGGCCAGCGTCAGCCCCAGCTCCCGGCAGGCATCGCAGCTCAGGAAGTGGGCCTGCAGGCGGAGCTCGTGGTGTTCGATGCCGGCCAGCACGCCGATCCGCAGCTCGTCTGGGAAGTGGACCGGCGGCACAGGTTGGTCTCGACGCGAGACGGCATCGCTGGGATCACTGCGCGAAGCAGGGGAAGGAGACATAATGACACCTCACCGTGACGCCGGGCTGGACCCGTGGGGAGGACTTCGTCCGCTCCATTGTACTGCGTAGTGCCGGTTTGTGCAGGGTAGCCTGCGTCATCTCGAGAAGACTGTGGGCTTCCCTGCATGCTCTCTCATCTCTCCGCCGTCCGCGCCCGAGTGCTCCTGCGTGCTACGGCCTGTTGAAGACCATGAGGCGGATCTCCGTCTGGTCCTCGATGGCGTACTTGACGCCTTCGCGGCCGAAGCCCGAGTCCTTGGTGCCCCCGAAAGGCATGTGGTCGATGCGGAAGGTGGACACATCGTTGATCATCACGCCTCCCACCTCCAGCTCTTCGAAGGCGCGCAGGGCGTGGTCCAGGCTGCTGGTGAACACGCCGGCCTGAAGCCCGTAGGGCGACTCGTTGACGCGGGCCAGTGCCTCGTCGAAGTCGTGGAAGGGGTAGATGTCCACAATGGGGGCGAAGGCCTCGATGCTGCATATCTTGCAGGCCGTGCTGACGTCAGCCAGCACGGTGGGCTCGAACATGCGGCCCTGGCGTCCTCCGCCGACGAGGACGCGGCCCCCTGCCTGCATGGCTTCCTCGATCCAGGACTGGATGCGCTCGGCGCTGGCGTCGTCGATGACGGGGCCCACGTCTGTCTCCGGGTCCAGGGGGTCGCCCACCTTCAGGCGCTTCACGGCGTCCACGAGCGACTTGGAGAAGGCGTCGTAGACCTCCTCGTGGATGAAGACCCGCTGCACGGAGATGCAGACCTGGCCAGCGAAGGAGAAGGCGCCGGCGACCACGCGCTGGACGGCGTAGGGCAGGTCGGCGTCGCGGTCGACGATGACGCCGCCGTTGCCCCCCAGCTCCAGCACCACCCGTTTCTTGCCCGCCCGCTCCTTCATCCCCCAGCCAACAGGCGAGGAGCCGGTGAAAGTGAGGAGCTTGAAGCGGTCGTCGCTCACCAGGCGGTCGCCCAGGGCGCGGGTCATGGGCAGGACGCTGAAGCCGCCCGCTGGCAGACCCGACTCGTGGACGATGTGGGCCACGGTCAGCAGCACCAGCGGCGCATCGGAGGGCGGCTTGACGACCACCGGATTCCCGGCGGCGATGGCTGGGGCGATCTTGTGGGCGGCCAGATTGAGGGGG
>Ga0315289_10015857_pt1 | contig 10441 bp, 5 predicted proteins | sample YL17G11_40_MG_FD_203452 | JGI IMG/M metagenome (GOLD analysis project Ga0315289, IMG submission 203452) | Sediment microbial communities from Yellowstone Lake, YNP, Wyoming, USA - YL17G11_40 | ecosystem: Environmental > Aquatic > Freshwater > Lake > Sediment | place: USA: Wyoming | collected...
GGAAGGGATATTGCAGTGGTGTGAAATCATCACGACGCTTGCCACCCAAGCTGAGCTGCCCCCCGACCTAATCGCGGCGGTTATGTTACAGGAGAGCGGTGGTGATGCGACAGCCTATTCTGCCAGCGGGGCGGTAGGTTTGATGCAAGTGATGCCACGTGATGGCATCGCGGCCGCCTTCGAGTGCATCAATGGTCCGTGTTTCGCCAGCCGCCCGACGATCGAAGAGCTGCAGGACCCCAGTTTTAATGTTGAATATGGCACCCATATGCTGGCAGGATTAATCGCCAAGCTGGGGGGCGTACGTGAAGCCTTGAAGGCGTATGGACCCATGGATGTAGGGTACAGCTACGCGGATAAAGTCCTGGCGATATACGAGAACTACCGCTAACAACCTAATCTCTATAGCTTTGGTAATATTTCACCTGACATTTTGGGGTGTGGTATTTGAGGAAATCTTTTTTTTGTCGTATTCAGCAACGCATCATGGTCGGAAGAACCATGCGCCACATCTGGTCGTTTAGCCAATGCTAAATAATGCCCAATATTCAGAGGTTATCTGCAGAACCAGTGGGACGCTGTATACCTCAATGGATTAAAACAGTTGGGTATCACAGCAATTACCAGCTGGATGAACATGAAAGAGAGTGTAGCAGATATTCGGGGATATGCTTTGATAGAACCTTCTCGTCTACATTTTTACCAGCAATTTGAGCTCAGGTAGGATGAAAGGTACCACCAGTAATCCACCTACGCCCAACGCCACAACCCCCAGCAATAATCCAGAGACTGGCAGAGAGAGATGTAAAAGACCGAACACCAGCAAACCGCACGAAAGGGCAACTGGGATAGCCCGTACCAGAGTGTTGCGCACATCCACAACGCCAGCGAAACGCCGGTTAAGCAAATACCATAACAGCACCGCTTCGCCGGTATATGCCAGACCATTGGCGAGTGCGATCCCGGCAGCACCCAGGGTGTAGCCCAAACCTATCGCCAATACGACAAAGGTCACTGTAGCTAAAAAAGACGCCCCCAGGGGGATCAGGGCATTTTGTTGGGCATAAAAGGCACGCGCAGCTACCTCGATTAGAGAATGACCCATCAAACCAACCAGAAATCCACGTGTGACCCAGACGACCATGTCGGTGCCAGCTGCGTCAAAGCCAAGGATGCCCACCAGGGGGCGGACACCCACTGCCACCAGGACAGCCGCTGGGATGGTAAGCGCCAGGATGATGCGCATGGCCCGGTTCAATGATTGACGAAAGTCATCCAATTTCTCACGAGCCACCTGCTCAGAGATGGTTGGCAGAAGCACCGTTCCAATGGCAGTGCCCACCAGCGTTTCTGGCACCTGCATGAACAACCAGCCATATACCAAGGCTGAGACTGACCCTGGTACCAGCCAGGAGGCAATATTATCGGTAGCGATGAAGACCAGCTGAATGAACAAGACGGTGATGACGCGGGGTCCCATCAGCGCCAGAACCTTGCGCACGCCGGTGTTATGCAGGTCAATCGCGGGTGTCCAGCGGAACTTGTACCTTACCAACCCGGGCAGCTGGATCAACAGAAACATCGCCGCTCCGATAATGCTGCCATAGACCAGACCATAGATCCCCATCCCATAAGCCGGCAGGGTGATTGGCCCAATATGGTAACCGGTCTCAGGTGCCAGGATGATGACCCCAAATAGCATTCCCAGATCGTACATGCTGGGTGCCATGGCAGGCAGCAGGAAGTGCTGGTTAGCTTGCAATCCGGCGATGACCAACCCGCTAAGTGAGAAAATCAAAGTGGCGATCAGGTCTAGCCGCATGATGCTCGTCACAAGCTGCTGCTGCTCGACGGAAAACCCTGGCGTGATCACCTGGCGAACGAGAAAACCAGCCAGAATTGCCAGGAGTAATGCAATGCTGGCGGTGATCAAAAACATCAGATTGGCGATGCGGGAAAACAGATCCCAGGCGGCTTTCTGGTCTTGTTTCTGGAGAGTTTCAGTCAGCACGGGGATGAAGGCGATGGCCAGCGCCCCACCTGAGATGAGGGCAAACAACAAGTCTGGCAGGTTATTGGCGGCGTTGAAAGCATCCAATTCGGATGAGAGCCCGAACTGCCGCGCAATGATGATCTGGCGTACAAATCCCAGCACCTTTTCCAACCCAAAGAAAACCGCCACGATCAGGGTTGACTTGGCAAAACGCGACATTCGCCAAGTATAGCACGAGATTTTGCGGCCTCCATGGTAGGAGAACAGCTCTCATTTTTGGGTCTGCAATCTCATCAAATGGCAAAACGTTGCATCCAGCCCCCTGATATGGTAGAATTCCGTCCGCCTGAGAGGGATTTTCCCTCTATTGGAGGGATGGCCGAGTGGCTTAAGGCGCCTGTCTTGAAAACAGGTATGGAGAAATCCATCGTGGGTTCGAATCCCTCTCCCTCCGCCAACGGGGAGGTGCCAGAGAGGCCGATTGGGCTCGCCTGCTAAGTGAGTGCGGGGGCTAAAACCTCCGCCGCGGGTTCGAATCCCGCCCTCCCCGCCTTGCGTAAAACTTTAGCGTTGCCGGCTATCAATCAAACTGAATGTAACGGTTGCTAAGGTTCAGAGTGTCTGCAAATGAAATCGCTCAGGTCCAACTGGGCGATTTCGCGATGTATCTCTTGATTTGCATTGTACACTCCTGTGAACGGCAGGTCAAGCTATTGTCAGGCATGTCAATGAAATCCTAGTCTTCTGTCCCCATCTGCTCGATTTGATTAATATGAATAATGATTCCTGACCAAGGGTCTTTTACGCCAAAGGTTCTCGCATTCGAGCCGCTCCACAATCTCTGAAAATGGGTAGAAGGGCATAAAATACCCTAAAAACGGCATTTTTCTCCCACCCAGACATGCTGAAGAGCGGGTTTTGCGTTTAATCCTCCAAATAGACCATTTCTTCGATTTTGTAAAAATGGTCAAAAAAGGGAATTCCAATGCATTAGTTTCTTTCGGTTTGTCAACACCAGTCAACAGGAGTTAACAGCAGTCAACAAGTATCAACAGCGATCAACTCATATCAAAAGTAGTCAGCCCTGATCAATGCTAAAAAATTCTAGGTACATGTAGCTTGAGGAATAGCGGTTTAAAAAATATCTGTGACTTAAAAGTAGTGTTTCCCAGATTGGGGTAAAGGTAAAAAGGGGGATTTTAGGAGATCTAGAATTGAACATGAGAAGCAATAAAAACGAATGTAAGGCGTACTTATCTAACCCACCTAAACCATATTTACTCGTCGCCCGGCATTACAATGAGCTTTACCCTGGTAATGAATAAGCTGGTTTCACTCGAGACCGCCAAGCTCAGGTTGGGTCACGTTGTTCGTCGCATCTACTTCCGTGATCTTGTAGCCGATTGACCTGTACCCACTTCGACGCCGGGCATACATCCGGTTCAGGGCTGGAATTTCAAAGTCGACATAATCGTAGATGATCACTTCCCATTTGGCAGCATTTGCCCGATGCAAGCGGCCTGCATATTGAGCCAAAGTTCCCCGCCAAGAAATTGGCATTGTAAGAAAGAGTGTATCCAATCGATCATCGTCAAATCCCTCACCTAGGTATCGCCCAGTTGCAATAATCAGGCGTGGCTGGCTAGCAGGTATGCTGGCCATCTGCTCAGAAAGTTGCTGTCGAAGTTTCTTCCCCATGCCTCCGGCCATCACGATAACATTCTGAATATGTGGGGTAATCAGGCTGGCAAGCATGTGCAGGTGTTCCCGGCGTTCTGTCAACAACACTGGATTGCGTCCTGCTCCCACTGCAGCAATCACATCTTGAATGATGATTCGATTACGCTCGGCATCCTGAGTAAGCAGTGTATACATATCCTGGATCGATTGGAATGCTGTGTTTTGCAAGTGAGGAGGTAGACAGAAATTTGTGGGTCGAATGATAACCTTGTGTTCAAAATGCCGTTTTTCGGCTTGCTTACGATCATCTACCCGATAGCGAACCGGTCCGCACTGCATGAATATTATCGGATGGTGGCCATCTTTCCTTGTCACCGTGGCCGATAAGCCTGTCAGATACTTGGCCTTGCTCTGGCGGACTACCTGTTCGAATCGGACCGCAGAAATGTGATGACACTCATCTACAATCACATAGCCATACCGTCCAACATTGTCATCGATGATGCCATTCTTGCTTAAGCTTTGAACCATGGCAACATCGATTTTCCCAGATGGTGCCCTCTTTCCGCTGCCAATCTGACCAATCTCATTATATTTTATATTTAGGAAATGGCTCAATGCCTCGATCCACTGATCAAGCAATTGGCGGCGATGAACGATCACCAGTGTGTTCACTTTGTGCTCAGCGATCATGTATGCTGCTACAATGGTCTTACCAAATCCCACCGACGCAGATAAAACACCTGTCTCATACTGCAATAGAGCGTCGGCTGCTTTTCGTTGCTCGTCACGCAGGAGTCCCTGAAATTCTATATCTATGGGCGTTCCATGGAACCTCTGATCGGATAACTCCACATTGATATGAAGAGAGCGGAATAGATCAAGTATTTCATCGAGACAACCACGTGGCAATCCCAAGTGGTTCGGATAATCTTCGCAGCAACTGATGACGCGTGGTTTACCAAAGGTCGACAGGCGCATGGCCTGTGCCCGATAAAAATCCGGATTTTGAAATGCTGCCAAGTGGATTAAGCGATTTCGAAGAGAAGGCGTCAAGTCTACCTTGGGGACGTAAATCTGATTGCTATATACCAGGTTGATTATTCCAGGAAGTGGTCCAACGATGGGAGGTTCCTTGCGCTTTTTTGAGGGTAGCAAAGCCCAGGGCGTATCCTCCCCTTCATCTGTCACCGGAATGCGCACAGCCAGGATTTCTCCTGAGTTTTCCGCCTTGCCCATAACCCTCTCGACTTCTTGATGCTTCATCCGGTCGATCGACGTCAAAAAAGCCCATTGATCCGGGTATGGGATAAAGTTTTCATCCAGGAAGAGGCTATTGCCTTCCTTGCGGGGCTTTCTTTGCAAAGGTAAAGCAATTAAGTTGCCAAATCCACCTTTAGGCAGGGTATCCTGACTGGGGAACAAACGATCGTAAGAATCCAGTCCGATTTCGGGTCTGCGCTCCATGGTCCGTGTCAGAAGAAAGGTGCCCATTTTTCGCGCCAGGGTTGAAGGAACAGGTTCAGAAAAGAAGATCCAGATATGTCCGCCTTGGCCCGAACGCGATTTTTCCAGTGCAGCGGGTACGTTAAAAAGCTTACACGTTTCCAGAAATGCCCCAGTGTCTGCTTGCCAGGTTGCTTTGTCAAAATCCACCGCTAAGAAATAGCAAGTCTCATCAAGTAACAACGGATAAATACCAATTGTGAAGTCACGTCCATATTTATCTTGTGGATCTACGCCTGAGAGATGGTTTTTCATCACCTCGTCTGTAAGGGGTAAGAACTCACCACCTTCATTGATCCAATCCTTTCGGCGTACTGGCCAATATCCTTTCTTGCCTGTTTTCGGATTCTCAAATCTTCTGGCAAAGACATCTTCGCGCCCCCGGAACAGGCAACGGAAGAGGGTAATTTTCGCCTCTTGAGATGAATGGTCGGTCACCGATGGGAGGCTTTCTGTTTTTGGGGGTGCATCCTTCCCGTGGATAAGTGAATCCTTTTCTTGTTGCAGCTTGGTAATTTTATTAAGCAGCTCGGCTCTACGAGCATTGAGCTGCACCAATTCCCCTTCTAACTCTTCCAGTAGGTGGTTGATTTTTTCTAGGCTTTTCACAACAATCTCGATAAAGATACACAGTATGCCAAAACAATTCCATTATAACAAACGTAATCTTAGGGTATGATTCGTGACTGGGAGTAACAGAGGCGTCGATCTTCACATCTGGAACTCCTGATATTAAAGATAACGATGAATGATCACACTGAACCCCCTACAAAAAACCAGGCGATAGAACAGGTCATTGCTCAGATGGCCGGTCCCATGGAGCTGGAGGAGTTCACTCGCCGGGTGCTGGCGCTCTGGTCTTCAAAAGCCAAGGATCCGAAAGCCGGGGTTCGACAGTCGCTCCAGTTCGACTTTTTGGGCAAGACCCTGCTCTTTTTGGACAAACAAGCTCTGATACCGATGCACCTTGCCATGCGTGGCATGCGCTTCCGCGTAACACTCTCTCGCCAGGAAGTCAACAAAGGATGGTTGTCCATTTTTCCTACGTTTCAGTTTATGGTTCCTCATGATTTACCTGCTGAGGAATTCTTGCTGGAAGACGCCGATGGGCATCCCATCCCGGTAAATCCGGTCAAGGTCAGAGTAAAGATCAAGACTTTATTGGGGATGGAAGACATTGAACACACCACGTTTGACCTGGCATGGTGGTTCAAGAAGCATGACTTACGGCATGGTGATAATCTCTTGGTGACGGTGCTGGATTGGGAAAAAGGTCGTTTCTGTTTGGAGCCTGAACCTGCTCGCCTCCGCCAACGCCATGCAGCCGAAATCCAGACTCAAAACCAGGCGCTGGCCGACGATTTATTTCAACAGTTAGAGGCTGCGTCCAATGAGGGTGTGTGGGGTGGAATCGTCATCCCAACCGCGTATCTCCACCTCAAAGCATCTAACATTTATCCTCCCGATCATTGGTTGAAAGTTATCGAAAGAGACCCGCGCATGAAGTGGACAGGCTATGATATCCGGTATGAAGATTGGATCTCTTCATCAGATCGAATACTTGATGACCTGTGGGATGAGCCTAAACAAAAGGCATCACGTCAAAAGCCGATCTCAAAACAAGAAGCCAGCCGGGTCTACTGCTTCAAAGGTGCGCTCTGGCATAACAAGAGTATCTGGCGACGGATCGAAATTCAAGGTAGGCATACCCTGGCAGATTTTGACGACATTCTGCGCACAGCCTTTCAACACGACCATCTGGATCATCTGAGCGGCTTTTGGAAGTTGGTGAAGCGGGGGGAAAGTCGTCGCTTTCGGGAGGTCGACCTGGGGAATGTCAACCCCGATGGTGGAGGGGAAGCTGCTGACATTCAGGTTGCCAGTTTGTATCTAAGTCCAGGAGATGCGCTGAAATATGTGTACGACTTTGGCAATTGGATTGAGCACAGGCTGGTATTGGAGTTTATCGGCGAACCTGGAGAAAATACCAGTTACCCGAGCATCACCGTTCAAAACAAACCGAGCTTCCAATATTGCCAGGTTTGCAAAGACGAGGGGCGAAGGACCGTCGCATACTGGGTTTGTTATACGTGTTCCAGCGAAGCGCAAAGGGACTTCCTCCTGTGTGAGACTTGTATGGAATCTCATAATGAGGATCACTTTCTTGAAGAAATCCTATACTGATATTTCCATAGATAAACCCTGATTTATAGAGCCTGTGAGTAGGAAGAGTCTCTTTAATACCATAATATGGAACGATTATAATCACTTAAAGTGACTATAATAGTGCTTATGGAAATGGCTAGGAAGCAAACTCAAACACCGGATTTGATTGCTGCTTTACGAGCTTTGGGTGAGATTTTGACCTCCCAAGGGGAGCATGCAGCAGTCGTGGTCGTTGGAGGCACGGCTCTCATTATGCAAGGCTTGGTTACAAGGGTTACCAGAGATGTGGATGTCATCGCCATAAGCCATGACCCGCCTGAACGGGAGAGAAAGGTTATCGAGGCTCCCGAACCGCTTCCCGATATACTGACCCGAGCAATCGCAAGGGTGGCCCGAGATTACAACTTACCTGACGATTGGATGAACACAACGGTGGGTTTGCAATGGAAATCGGGATTGCCAGAGGGTTTTGAGGAGCGAATACACTGGAAGCAATACAACGGCTTATGGGTCGGCCTGGCAGACCGCTATGACCTTATTTTCTTTAAACTATACGCTGCTGCTGACAGCGAGGGCCCAACAAGCGTTCACTTTCAGGATTTGATGGCTCTTCAGCCCAATAACGAAGAGTTGGATGCCGCTGCACAGTGGGTTAGAACCCAGGATCCATCCGCTCCATTCGCTCAAATCTTAGATGAGGTATTGAAGTATGCAAAGAGAAATGAGTAGCATCGACATCCATCCGCTGGAGGAAACTGTTATCGAGGCGATCTGGATTCAATGGAGGGCTCTTGGGTCGTTCATCGATACTGACCGCCTGGCGCGTACGATGGTTGATCCAGAGGCGCTGCTTCTTATTTCCCTGACGCTCCATCATCACGAAAGAAGACTTTGGGATGTTCTGGCATCATGGGCCAAGAACGGCTCGAAGCTCTTAAGCCTCCAGCGAGCGAAGAACCTGGTGGATAGGTACCCGATCCAGACGAAAAAACTGCTGGCGCAATTCGCCCATCAAGCCAGGGTAGAGGGGAACGATTATCGCTGGCGAAGCTTAGCCGGTGCTGATGCGGGGCCGGCGGCTAGAAATCAGGAACTGTGGAAAGCTTATCCTAACGTCTGGCATCCTACAGCGCTGGTGCTACGCATGCGGTTGGGCTTTGGCATGGGCGTAGCGCCGGATCTATTATGCTATCTGATTTCACTGCGAGGCGAATGGGCCAGCGCCAGACTGATCGCACAGGCATTAGATTATTCCATTTATACAGTAAGAAGAGTAGCAGACAATATGGCTTCTGCTCAACTCATCGAAAGTACTCAAACAAAACCAGTACAATACCGAGCTAATGCTGAGGCATGGTATGATTTATTGGGTATTGATAGCGAGTTTCCGTTATGGCGCTTCTGGTATCAGGTATACGCATTTACCGCAAAAGTCATCATTTCACATGAAAGTGGCGAATGGGAAGGCCTCTCACCCTACTTGCTGAGTACGAAATTACGAGATCTGGTTGAAGACCATCGGGATGTGTTCATTTGGAATCAGATTGATCTGCCGGATCCAAGGAAATATGTAGGAGAAGAATATTTACCTGCCTTTGCTGAAACCATAAAGAACCTGGCGGCGTGGATAAAGAACGAAGCTTAAACAATCACGATAGATGATCTTGAGGGATAAACTTGGAGCGTGGTAGAAACATAATTGTCTTCCAAAAATCCAAATCCACTGGACACCAAACCGTTGACAGCACCTTACTAAACATATCCAATGTACTTGCATTACCTCGCGTCAAATAGGTTGAGGTAAAAAGAACAGGACACTGGATGGGAGAAACTTTTATTCCTAATCGTTCTTTTAAGCCATTGGTTAATAGTTCGAGCCGCTTCTTGCTTTCTAACCCCCTTATTGGGGGTTAATTATAGAACTAATATGGCAGCAATTTACTCTCTGATAAATCAGTCAGTACATTCAAACCGATATTCCAAGGTGCTCGAAAAAATGATGATGATGCAATCATTTTTCTGAAATACCTGACTACACCTTTTACAAATAATCCATAAGAACCGACATTGAGCACTCACTAATAGTAAGGCTTCTTGGACTCATTCCCTGCTTATGGGTTCGTTTATAATCTGAAACTATTTTAATAGGCTAATAGATTAATATCCATGGATCGACGGGATATTTGTCCCCATCAACACGGGACATAAGCCCATCGACTTTCTTCAAATGATGAAATACAATCACTATAAACGAGTAAAGATAGAAACATTAATAAAAAGCCCCCTCCAATTGGAGAGGGACTAGTTAGTTTTACCCAACTGCGGGTAGGGGACCCGCCCTCCCCGCCTTGCGTAAAACTTTGACGTTGCTGCTGGCTATCAATCAAACTGAATGTAACGGCTGCTAAGGTTCAGAGTGTCTGCAAATGATATCGCTCAGGTCCGACTGGGCGATTTGCTTTGTATCTCTTGATTTGCATTGTACACTCCTGTGATCGGCAGGTCAAGCGATTGTCAGGTATGTCAATGAAATCCTGGTCTTCTGTCCCCTTCTGTTCCATATTTTGCTTAGTAGGTTCAACTCACAAGTGCAACTTTTATAGTTTATAGAGGCAAGCTGCGGTAGGATAAGCCTCTAGAATCCTGCCAGGCAAAGGAGCGCTGATGAACTACACACAGCTTACCCCAGGGCAACGTTACCAAATTAATGTAATGCTTATTATAGGTTATAACCAAACGGTGATGGCCAAAGTGATTGTTATCCAAAAATCCACCATCAGTTAGGAGCTGCAGCGAATCAGTGGTTGGAGAGGCTATCAACTAAGGCGAGACCGTTTCTTAGGGTAATTAGGTGGACCTGGCGGGACTCGAACCCGCGACTTCTTCAGTGCGATAGATGAGCAGGTAGGGGAAAAGGGGAAAAAAGCCGTCTATTACGTCTATAATGTTCCAAAATTACCATACTGTTATAGCATATCTGTACCCGAATTGTTCCCGCAGTATGAAGCAAGGAAAGGCAACCCCAAGCCCTGTCCTGAGGGGGATTTGATGCAAATGATGTCCTGAGCTTCACCCACAGTTTACGTTTATCCACGT
>Ga0315289_10015858_pt1 | contig 10440 bp, 8 predicted proteins | sample YL17G11_40_MG_FD_203452 | JGI IMG/M metagenome (GOLD analysis project Ga0315289, IMG submission 203452) | Sediment microbial communities from Yellowstone Lake, YNP, Wyoming, USA - YL17G11_40 | ecosystem: Environmental > Aquatic > Freshwater > Lake > Sediment | place: USA: Wyoming | collected...
GGTAAAACGTGTTGTACTCGTACACCTGGTTGGTCTGGTGGGTGAGGCCGCCACAATCCTCGCTGCCGGCGCCCCATCCACTGCCGCCGATGATGAGGTTGTGATGAAAGTGGGTATTGGCCGTGCCGCTCAGGAAAGCCCAGTACTTGTTGTTGCGGAACACGTTGCGATACACGTGAAAATAGGCGCTGGGATCGGTGCTGGCGTGCTTGTACTTGATGCCCATTCCGGAGTTAACCTGCGTCATGTCGCTGCCGGTGGGACTCTGGTAGATCAGGCAGTCGTGCACCGCGATGTTCCCACCGCGGAAGAACACCATGTTGGTCGAATTATGCGTGCTGATGCCGCCCGTGTCGGCCGCCGTGCGGTCGTAGTTGTCGTGGAAGGAGCAGTTGTAGATCTCGACGTCCCACACGTCGGTAGCGTTCAGACCAGAGATATTGTCGTCGTCCGCGCCGTCGGCGTCGTGAACCTCCACGTCGTGAATCTGGACGTGGTGGGAAGTCACGATGGCGATATTGCCCCCCTCGCCCTCCGACATCCCGCGCCGGAACTCGATGCCGGCGATTTCCAGGTAACTGCTGTCCAGGATGTACAGGCATTCCCCCTGATAATTGGGATCCATCACCGGGTGGTGGCCGGGATAAGCCAGCAAGCGAATGGGGGCCTCGGCGCTGCCGTGCACGTCACGAAAGCGCAGCAGCGCCGGCCGCCCGTTGGTGGCGCCGCTGTCATCGCCGGGGCGGTAGACGGCGCCGTGCACCCCGTCCATCAGGTAAACCGCGTCACCCGGCTCCAGCGTGATCGCGTAGGGCGGGCGGTAGTCTGGGCGGTACGAGTAGACGTTGCGCAGCGTCCGCCAGGCTTCCTGGGGCAAAGTCCCGCTGTGCTCGTCGTTCCCGCCCAGCGGATCGACGTAGTAGTCCTGGCCCGTCGTCCGGCTCGCGCTTCTTGTCGGTAATACAGGGGATGTGCTGGTAAATAGTGTTGCAGTGGGCGTGGGGATCGAAGTAGCCGCAGCAGCATAGGCAGGCTGGGATGTCACGGCAGGTGCGGACGTAGCGGTAGATTGCGGCGTTGTTCCGCCTCCAGACGAGATAGAGCAGGCAACCAAGAACAGGATGGACAGAAGACCAATAACAGGGTTCGGTTTCATCGTCTTTTCTCTCCTCATATCACCAGGAAGCCGAGATGATTCTCATTACATTCAGGCTACCCATTTCGTATGATGAGCGGGAGATACACAGCCTCCGGCCACCACATACGCCCGTAGATGTGCTGGTACTGGGTGGGGTCCGCGGCTCGGCCCTCGTACACGATGAGGTAGCCGGGGATGTCGGCGGCCACGGCTAGGTAGCGGTTGTTCCAGAACGTCACGGCGGCGACCGGGACGCGCTTCCCCGGGACGGCTCCAGACTTCCAGGCGGCGGCCCAGATGGCGTCCCCGGCCTCCGCCGTCCGCTGCCAGACGGCCAGCCATTCCTTGGTCGCCCCGTTGGCCGCCACGTCGGGGCGTGCTTCGACTTCCCCGGTGGGCGCGATGGCGAAGAAAGGGGCCACCTGGTCGCCGTCCACGTTGAGCTCTATGCCCAGAATGTCCCAATCGGTGGCGCTGTACTGATGCTCCCAGGCCACCACGTAGCGGTTCTGCTCGTTGGTGGTCACGGCCGGGTTCTGCTGGGTGGTGGACCCGGAGTAGATGACAAAGTCGCTGCGCGCGACGGTCCCATCCCAGTTCAGGCGTGCCCCGTAGATGTTGGTCAGGGAGCGCACCCAGACCACCAGGTACTCGTCGTGGATCCAGTTGAAGGCCACGTCCGACTGATAACGATGGCACTCCGGGTACTGCGGGACCGAGATTTGCACTTCCGGGCCAAGCCGGGGTACGGCGGCTGGCTGCATCCCTGGAGTCCGCCAGGGACCCGCGTGGGCTGCTACTATAGGGGCCAGCACGACGGTGCTGGCCGCCAGAATCATGAAAAACATACGCCTGGTAAGCATTTTGGCCTCCTTGTGTTCTTGGATGTACCTACAGCGGGCGGTTTGGGCGCAGCACCAGCGGCAGATAGACCCGATTCCCTGGTTCAGCCGAATACCTGTTGGGCGACTTGTGTCAGGATCGGTCCGGCCCGGTCAATTACCGTGGCCGAATAGACCCACTCCCCGCTAGGATGGCCGCTGAGCATGATGGCCTGTCCTTCATACTGGGCAAGCGGAAGTTCCTTACTTTCGGGAGGAACGGCCTCCTGCATAGCAATGCGGGTGAATCTCAGAGTGGCGCCAGCAGCGCCGACTGGCATCAATACGTGAAACTGTCCATTCTCGACAGTGCCGAGAAACCGCTGTTCACCGTTCATCGTTTGCTCCTTTCGTTGTGCATTTCAGTCGTTACGCACCACTTCCCCGGCCACCGCGATGGCCTAGACCCCACGTGTACCCAGGTCGTGACCAGTCTGTGGGTGTTCATCTTCGCCTCCTTCCTGCGTACAGGCAGAAAAACGCTGTACAATCCTGCCCGTACAGCCAACTCCACTGATCGGGCGCGCTCAGGACGTGGGCGCCGTGCGCACGATGAGCGGCAGGCGCACCCGGGGCTGCAACGACACTGTGCCGGTAACAGATTCATACGCCCCCAGGTCGAAGGCCGCGCCCTGCGGCCGGGGCACACCTAAAATGTCGCGGGCCGCTACCGCTGACACGTCTCGCCCGACATCAACGCACGGGCTGTTCGTCTGCAGTTGAAAATTGAAAGCAGCCGGGCTTACAAAGGCAGGATCGTCGTTGATGGCGCTCGTGTCCCAGGCCGGGGGGCTGCCGTGCCCATACCAGCAGTTGCGATAATCCCCTGCCGGCAGCGAAGCCGATTCCCCGGCCAGGTACGGTTCGCCGGTGGAGTAGATGACGTTGTTGCTGAGATGAACCGTTGTCGAGGCTCGTGGGGCGATCAACAGGCTGCCGGTTTCACCGGCATAGGCCGCCCCCGACCAGCCATTGCCGTACAGGGTATTGTGATAGGCATACACCGCCGTTTGAGAGACATTCTCGTGACCGGTGGCGATCTGGATGCCGGTATGATAGGAAGGGTCGTCCCATTCCGGCCCCAGCCCGGCGTGGATGACCAGGTTGTTGTAGAGCCAATTGTCGCCGGTCACGTAATAGCCGAGCAGGATGCCATCCCCGCGCTGGTTGACGATCACGTTGTCGTGGATGCGGTGCTGCTGAATGTAAGCGGCATACTCCTGCTCACTGTAGATATTGATGGCCCGGTTCGATAGATTGTCGTGGATATAGTTCCAGGCCACCTCGCGGTTGGACTCGGTCGGCGCTCTGGGGCCGCTACTCTGCCGCACGCCGGAGATGTAGACGGCGTGATAGAGTTTCGAGCAATTGGCGCTGCCAACGTGCTCCAATTCGTTCCCCAAAACGTAGATGTCGTTCCCAATGCCGCCGATGGCTCCATCCATGCCATCGCCGTTGGGCGCGGTGATATAGTTGCCCACCACGCGAAACCCGCTCTGCGCAGTGACGCCGACCTCAGCGGTCGTCATGCTGAACCGGGCGATGACCCAGTGCACGGAATAGCCGCCTGTATCACTATTCCAGACGTGAAAGGCTCTCCCCAGCGTGGCATTGCCCACGTGGGAGGTCGCGCCAGGGTAGACGATGAGGGCTTTCGGCCGGCCGGGCTGGCCATCGCTGCCCAGGTTGACGGCAGCGCTATAGTCTGTCTCTGCGGTCTGATCCACGCCGTCGCCGACGTAGGCGATGTCGCCGGGGGCCAGGCTGTCGGCGGCTTGGGGGATGGTCCGCCAGGGGGCACCCCAACTGCCGTTGCCCGTGTCGTCGTGCCCGGTAGTCATCACAAAGTAGATCTTGCCGGCGCGCACGGTGAACGGCAGGGCATTGGATGACCGGCCATTCACGACGACGTAGATCGAGCCAGGCCCATCTTGCGCCAGGTGGCTGACCTGGAACGAGACCATGTGCATCCGGTGAAAGGTGTAGAGATCGGCGGGGACCGTGGCGTTGCCCCAGTAGTAGCAGGAGGCCGCTTGTGCGCCGTTGGCGTAGACCTTGCTGCTGCCCTGCGTGTTCCCCAGGTTTCTCCCCCAAACGGTGACGATAGCGCCATCCTGCCCGCTGCGCCCGCCTGAGGTGTCGCTGTTGCCGGTCTTGGGGCCGCTGACTACATCGGAGAAGAACAGGAGCGGGTCGGTGGTGGATTGGAGATTGAAGGTTGGGGATTGGGGATTGGGGGTCGGAGGTTGGAGGCTGGGAGTTGGAGATTGAAGACTGGGGATTGGGGATTGGGGATAGAGGACGAGAGATTGCGTCTCCGGTTCGCACCCACTGGTGTTTGGCAACACAACAAGCAACGTGGCAACGAAGGCGACGTAGACCAGGGTTTTCATAGGCCAACTCCTCAGGGGATCAACAGGTAGACACTGGTGACGAACAACTCCTTTTGAAGTCAGTAGACGAGCACGTAAATCAGGCCGTTCTCGCCGGTCCCGGTGGCAGCGATCCAGCGGAAAAATGGCGCGGAGTTTCCAACGGCGACGAGGCCAACGCTCACCCCCCGTGCTACGTGGTCGCCGGCGGCCGTCGCCACGATGTAGCGATCGGACACGTCGAAACCAAAGTTAATCTGGCACTGGCCGGGATTTGCGCCGTTGGCGATCCAGATCGCTTCGTCATTCACGTTGTTAAAGGACCGCACAATCTGAGAGTCAACGACCCCGCAGACGGCCGTAACGCCGGCCTTGACCAGTCCATCCGCGCTCCGCGCCTGCTTCGCATCGCCGCTTTCGTCCACCTGAAACACGGGCAGGCCGGAGACGTCAACCCGCAACGTGCCCACTTCGTCCTCATTCTTGTCCAACTCGATGGTGACGTCGTCGTTGCTGGTGAGGTACAGGTCGCTGCTGCCGTACCCGGTCGAGTGAACGCGGCCGTTGTCGCCGGTGCCGGTGTTGCTGTTGCTGCCCAGTTCGATGTCGGCTGCATTTCCATCGCCTGAACGTGCGTACAGGCCCGCGCCGCCGCTCGCGCTGTTGACGAAGCGACCGCCATAGTCCGATGCCGAGGTGGATGTGGCATCCACGCCATCTTCGCCTGCCGACCGCACGTGCACGCCGTCGCCGCCCGCCGACCATACGTGCACGCCGTCCATGTCCGCCCGACCGACATACAGCCCGTACCCTTCAGCACCCCATACCTCGAAACCGTCGTGAAAGGTTGACATGGACAGGGAACTGGGGTTGCCGGCCTTGTACACACCCACGCCGTATTCGCCCGCCTGTGACACCCACACGCCGGCGACACCCGCCTCGGCCACGTGCACGCCGGCGACGCCCGCCCTCTCTACACGCACGCCGAAGCCGTTGGCATGAGTGTTGCCCAGCACCAAGGGTGCATAGTCCGGCCCACCGAAGGTGCCGGTTATGACCAGCGGGTTGCCGCTGCCGATCCAGGCCTGCCCCAGGTGGTGGTGGGGCGCTGCCGTCAGGGCGTACAGTGCGTAAGGGGCCGCCGTCAGGGATTGGCGCGGGGCGAGGGTAGTGTGGACACCACTCCCGGCCGGGCAGCACACGGCAGTCTGCAGCCAGCGGGCGTCGCCATTGAAGACGCTGCTCCCAAAATCAAGCTGGACTGTGAATAGACCACTGATGACCGCGATGTTGGGTTGGGGCAGGGTCGTGCCGACCTGGTTGCCGCCTGCGGGAGGTGAGCCACTGCCCTGCGCGTCCCACAGGCTGAACTGGAAATCGCACGCGCTGTTGACGGGAACGCCGCCATAGGTGAGTTGTCCCTGGTAGGTAAAGTCCGTGCCGAGCGCAGCCGAAGAGCTCGTGCCCACAACCGCTTGAGCATCAATTCCGCCCTGCGGGCTGGGGTTTTGCGCAGTGGCGATACTCATCATCGCCAACAAGGGCATACCGGCAAGGGTCAGGTAGATAAACAGCTTGCGTACCATTTTTCGACTTCCTCCATAGGAACGCGCCGCGCTACCGCATGATGAGTGGCAAGAACACATAGTATGCCACAACGCGCAGGATTTGCAACCCACCGTTCCAATCCGCCACGTAGACCAGGCCGCCTTCCACCTGCGTACCGTAGGCATTGCCCGGTGTGTCGTAGACGCCGCGCAGGGTGGGGCTGAGGGGAGCGCTCACGTCAATGATCTGCAGGCCGGCCCACGTATTGGCCACGTAGGCCAGGCTGCCCACCACCTGTATATCTCTGACCAGGTCTGGCAGCGGCACACGCGCCAGGCGCACCGGCAGCGCCAGGTTGCTCACGTCGAGGATGGTCAGTGCGGCGCCCTCGCCCAGGTAGGCGTGTGTGCTGCTGAGGGCGACCGCGTCTGCGCTTCCGCCGATGCTCCCCACGAACTGAACCGCAAACTGATTCGCGTCGCCCGCCGCGCCAGAGGTGGCGATCGAGTAGGCCTGGCCTTGAGCAGAGGCGCTGAACAGCCAGAACCAGAGTGCGAGCAGACCGAGGGCCAGGCCCACAGTCAGAATGATCCACCTGAGCCTGGTTTGGTATTGGTTAGCCGTTGGCAGCCTCCTCACTCGCCTACCTACTCCTCCTGGATGAGGCTTTTCACTTGTTCGACCAACTCAGGTGTCACCTCGACCTGATGCACCGCCTGGGCGTGTTCGGCCACTTGCTGCAGCAGTTCCTCCTCGCTTTCGGCACGCACTACGTGGTCACAATCGAAACCGGCATCACGACAACGTAAGACCTTCATTTTCTGCTCCTTTCTGTGTGTTGGCGGCGCGGGTTCCACCGCGACTTCTAACTCGATCGGGGCTGCTCGGGACAACGTGGTGTACACGGGGCAGCGCGTCTGAAAGGCTTGGGCCAGTGCTTGTGCCTGTGCCGCTGTGGGGCCGGTCAGGGCCAGCCGGACGCGCAGGGCCTGCACCCGTGGGTCCACGGGTGCGCCACATACGCCGCGCGGGTCAAAGTCACCCGCAGCCGTGACGGCCACCCTCTCCAGCGGGACGTTCATTTCCGCGGCGGCTCTTTCGCACACAAAGGTGCCACAGGTAGCCAGGGCCGCCAGCAAGACGTCCATGGGGTTGATCTCCTCGTTGGGACCACCCAGGGGCGGCGGCGAGTCCACAATGAAATGATGGCCGCGGGCCGTCACGATCGCCCGGCCGGGCAGGCCGGACAGGCGAGCGGTTACCGAAGCCGTCGCTAATTGGGTTGTCATAGCATTATCTCTCAACGCCACTCCAATCATCTGCTGCGGCAATTTCTGGCTACTCATTTTGGCACTCCTTCGCCGGAAAACTCTGTACAAAGCACTTTCCGCATGGTATAATCAACCACAGTATAGCAGATGTGCGTCACGGGCGCGTCACGACTTGCTTCGACAGAGAGGAATGCTGATGGTGACGGCTGAACTCCGGCTCCTGGGGCCTGCTGCCCTGGTCACGGCGGGGCGCCCGGCCAGGCTGCACTCGGCCAAAGCCCTGGCCCTGCTGGCTTACCTGGCCCTCGAGGCAAATACGCCGCACAGCCGGGCCAAGTTGGCTGGACTGCTGTGGGGGGAGAGTCCCGACGCTCAGGCCCGGCATAGCCTGCGCCAGGCCCTCCACTCGCTGCGCCAGGCCCTGGGTGACCTGAGCCAGGATTGCCTGGTCTTGGAAGAGGAGAGCGTAGTCTTTGAACCGCCCCCGGACTTGAGGGTAGATGCGCTGGAGTTTCTGACCCTGGCGGCGGCTGATTCGAAGGACCTGGACACCTGGCGTAGGGCCGCGCATCTATACAAGGGACTGCTACTGGAAGGTGTGGAGTTACCCGACTGTCCTGTGTTTGAGGAGTGGCTTTTTTTCCAGCGTGACGCTTTGGAGCAACAGGTTCTTAGCGTACTCCAAAAACTGGTAGATGGCCTGCTCCACCAGGGCGCTGATCAAGAAGCGCTGGCTTTTGCTCAGCAGTGGATCAGGTTAGATCCATTGCAGGAGCACGCTCACCGCCGTTTGATGCACATCCACGCCGCCCTGGGTGATCGGGATCGGGTGCGCCGCCAGTATCGCATGTGCGCCGATATCCTGACCCGCGAACTGGGGGTGGAACCATCGGCCGAGACGGAGTCTCTGTATCACCAACTCACAGCCGTCAGACCCGAGCCAATAGGGGAGTGGCACGGTCGGAGACCGGCCACAGCGCGACTGCCCGTATCACGGCCAGTAGACCAACTGCAGTTGCCTCTTCTGGGGCGTGAGCCCGAGTTGGCCGTCCTGCGAACCTGTCTGGACCAGGCAATCGCCGGTCAGGGGGGGCTGCTGCTGGTTGCAGGCGAGGCCGGCATGGGGAAAACCCGGCTGGTTACGGAATTCATCCGCCACAGCCAGGAGATGGCTGCTACACAGGCTGTGCCCATACGCTGGTTGAGCGGACGGTGCTACCGGCCGGAGGCTTGTGCGCCTTACACGATGTGGAGCGATGCCCTCCGCCCTCTGCTCACCGCCGATTGGCAGCCCCTTCTAACGGGCCTGCCCACCGTCTGGCGTCAACAACTGGCCCGCCTGGTGCCTGAGATGGCCCCGGCAGCCGGCGATATCGAGGGTGCAACAGCGGCAGAGAGCCGCTTGCGGTTGCTGCAGGGTACGGTCCAAGGCCTGGCCCATCTGACCCAATCCGCCACGCTCTTGCTCTTTTTTGACGACCTCCATTGGGCCGGTGAGGACTCTTTAGCATTGCTTCACTATGCCGCCCGCCATCTGGCCGGGTACCCGTTGCTCATCATCGGCACCTATCGCCCCGAGGTGGCCATTGACAACCCTCACCTGAACCATCTATTGAGCGCGGCCAGTGACGTAGCGGCCCCTGCGGTGCTGAGGCTGAAGGCGCTGGATCGCGAGGTGGTCGGTCGTCTCCTGACATATTTGGGGCTGGAATTGCCCTCCGACCTACCGGACCGTCTCTATCAGCACAACGGGGGCAATCCATTCGTTCTGTTAGAGACGTTGCGGACGTTGCTTGAAGCGGGGCATCTCAAACGAGAGCCGGATGGCCGTCTGGTCGAAGTAAAACGGCAGGACTTGCCGGTGTCGCAACCAGTACAGGACCTCATCCGCACCCGTCTCGCCACGCTCGGCGAGGAGCAACGCCGAGTGTTGAACGCGGCCGCTGTGATCGGTCGCCCCTTCAGCCTGCCTCTGCTACGCCGGGTCAGTGGCCAACCCGAGCCCCAGTTGCTCGACCTGGTGGCGCAACTGCTGGCCCGCTCTTTTCTTCAGGAAAAGGATGAGAGCGGGCCTCACAAGTCGCTGGATTTTCAGCATCACTACTTTCGTCAAGTGATCTATCAGGAACTCGATGCTGTCCGGCGACAGGCATTACACCACCGGGTCGCCCAGGCGTTGCTGGCGCGCTACCGCAGCCGGCCCCCGGCCATAACCGAAGAAGTGGCCCACCACTATGAACAAGCCGGCGATGCCCAGGCGATAACCTACCTGGTGCAGGCTGCTCGACAGGCTGAAGAGCTGTTTGCCTTTGCCCACGCGGTGGAACTGTATAGCCGCGCCCTGACCCTCCATGGCCTTTATCTGGCCGATGAGCCGGCTTGCTGCTTCGATTTGCTGCTGGCCCGGGAGGCCGTGTTGGACCGGCAAGGACGACGGGCCGAGCAGGCGGACGACGTGGCGGCTTTGGTCAAACTGGCTGAACGCCTGGGAGATGCCGACCGGCAGGCCAGCGCCTACCTGCGCCAGGTTGGATTCTTTGCAACCACCGGGCGGCTTAAGGAAGCGCGCCAGGCAGGCCAGCGGGCTTTGGACCTGGTTCGTCAAGCGGGTCTACCATACCCTGGCCGGCCTGGAGTGGGAGAAGGGTGCGTCACACGAGGCGCTCGATTATCTGCACCAGGCGTTGCGCATTAGCCGGGAGATTGGCTACGGTTCTGGCATCGCTCACGACCTGATAGCCTTGAGCACCCTCTCCGCCCAGCGTGACGAAGCAGCCACTGCCTGCGAGTACCTCCAGGAAGCCATCACCTGGCTAAGACTGATCGAGGACCAGGCCGGACTGGACGAGGCCCAGGCCCGGCTGCAGGCGTTGAAGAAGGGTACCTTGGAGGCGCTGGACCCGCCCGCTGAAATGGGCTGGGTCAAGGACCACGTGACCCTGACAGAAGGCAAGGTCTACTGTGAGTTCGAGTCGCCGATGGCGCACCGTTAGCCGTGAGCCGATGGCGGGTCATCGGCGCGATGCGTGTAAGTCTATTCTTCTGCCCACGCGTGCAGGTTCGTGAATTGAACGACCACGTCCTCGCCGTTAAAGTTGCGCACCCATAGCCCCACGTCCCCGGCGAGCCACGTGCCGTCCTGGAGCGTGGCGGCCAGCTCGTCGTTGACGTAGAAGCGACAGGTGGGTGCGGGTGAGTACACCCGTGAGGCGGGTGAGTACACCCGTGAG
>Ga0315289_10015859_pt1 | contig 10439 bp, 10 predicted proteins | sample YL17G11_40_MG_FD_203452 | JGI IMG/M metagenome (GOLD analysis project Ga0315289, IMG submission 203452) | Sediment microbial communities from Yellowstone Lake, YNP, Wyoming, USA - YL17G11_40 | ecosystem: Environmental > Aquatic > Freshwater > Lake > Sediment | place: USA: Wyoming | collected...
GCCTGACCCGGCTCTGGAGACGTGAGCGTCACCAACCTGCCTCGTGCGGAAGTAGCTCAGCGGTAGAGCACCTCCTTGCCAAGGAGGGGGTCGCGAGTTCGAACCTCGTCTTCCGCTCCAGAAGTCAATTAGGCGCACGGCTCTAGTTCAGAATCTGGGCAGAACTCCAGCTCAGAGGAGGCAGGCCGTGCGCGCGACTATTAGCAGCCAGCATCACAGACCCCCTAATTACCTAATTCCAGTTTCGGCTCAATCCCCCGATCCTTTGATCTTGAGAGAGTGGCTTCTCGTGCTGCGGGGGGACGGCAAGTCGCCCCGCACCCTGGAGGGCTACGCGGACTCGGTGCGACAACTGGCCTCCTTCCTCCAAGAAGGTGGTTTCCCCCCGCTGACTCAGGCCACAGCGGAACACATCCGGGAGTGGCTCAACGCACTACGCCAGCGAGGCAACAAGCCCGCCACCGTAAACACGCGCTATCGGGGCGCGTACGCCTTCTACAAGTGGCTGCGGACGGAAGGCGAGGTGCGGGAGAATCCCCTAGAGCGCATTGAGCCGCCCAACGTCCCGGAGACGGTCCAGCCTTACTACACGGCCGACGAGTTGCAGCTCGTCTTCAGGTCACTGCGTTCGCGCCGGCTCCGTGGGCTTGACGGCGCCCGAACTCGGGCTACTCTCCTGGTTCTCTTCGACACCGGCCTTCGGGCCTCTGAGCTGTGTGCTTTGAAGCTGGAGGACATGAACTGGGACGCCCAGACGATCACTGTTCGGCAGGCAAAGGGAGGCAACCAGCGAGTGGTCTCCCTGGGGACGGCGGCTACGCGAGGTGTAATGTCCTACTTGCGTGTGCGGGAAGTCCAGTCGCCGTGGCTGTTCGCTGCCCTAGACGGTGATCGGCTCACCAAGAACGCCTTGAAGCTGGCCTTGCGGCGCGCCTTTCAAGCCGCGGGCGTCGAATTCAAAGGCATTCATGCCTTCCGGCGTGCCTCCGGCATCGCATACCTCCGACAGGGAGGCCAAGCTGAGGACTTGCGGGTTCTCATGGGGTGGCGCTCGCCAGAGATGATTCGGCGTTACGTGAAAGCGGCGGAAGTGGAAAGGGCGACCGCCGCTCACAAGAGATTCAGTCCGGCGGACGGACTAGGCGCGTGAGCCCAGGTCCATCGCCCGTGACTGTCGCGTCGGCCAACCTGACTTGTGCCAATCGGATTGGGCCCATCAATGAGCAGAGGTTTGTCGAACCCGTAGGATCGGCCCGTTCGGACTGGGCGCCTCCCGCAGACTGAGGAGTGTCCTCCCACGAAGTTGTTCGGCCCTCGCAGGAATCCCACTGGTGACGAGAAGGGGCATCAACGCCCTATAATTGGGACAGGGATTCAGTGAAGAAGATCTTGGTCGTCGACGACGAGCCTACACTCGTGGCTACCCTCCAGTACAACCTGGAGAGGGAAGGATTCGACGTGGTCACCGCTTCGGACGGCGAGGCGGGCCTCTCCGCTGCCCGCGCGAACCGCCCCGACCTCATACTCCTTGACCTTCTGCTACCGGTGATGGACGGCCTCGAGGTCTGCCGTATCCTACGCCGCGAGATGGCCACGCCCATCCTGATGTTGACGGCCAAGACCGACGAGATAGACAAAGTTGTGGGGCTGGAGCTGGGCGCCGACGACTACGTCACGAAGCCGTTCAGCATGCGCGAGCTTCTGGCCCGTGTACGCGCCCTCCTGCGTCGCGCTGAGACAGCGCCGGCGGCCGAGACGGAAGTCCTGGTAGCCGGCGAGCTTCAGGTGGACCTGCGGAGGAGGGAAGCGTCGCGGGGCGGCCAGGCGCTGCCGCTGAGACCCAAGGAGTTTGATTTGCTGGTCTTCTTCCTCCGCAACCGCGGCCGCGCCTTCACGCGCGACCAGCTCCTGAACCAGATCTGGGGTTATGACTTCGTGGGTGACACGCGCACAGTGGACGTCCACATCCGATGGTTACGCCAGAAGACAGAGGACGTGCCCGCCAAGCCGTCGCGGCTCATCACTGTCCGCGGCGTGGGATATCGATTCGACGGTTAGGGATGCTGGGGAGCCTCCGCTTTCGCACCGCCGCCGCCTACGTCCTGCTCATAGTGGCCGCCTTCGCGGGCCTCGGGCTGTACATCCTGGGCAAAGTCGAGGGTGACTTTCGAAAGAGCATCGAGGCGGACTTGGCATCCCAGGCTCAGATGGCAAAGAACCTTGTGGGACCTCTTGTGCAACAGGGAGCTCCGCCGTCGGCCTTCGACCAACTCGCGAAGCAACTGGGCGCCCAGACCGATACCCGCGTCACCATTATCGCTCCCGACGGCACGGTGCTGGGTGACTCCGAGGCCGACCCCGCGACCATGGAAAACCACCTCAGTCGGCCGGAGGTCCAGGAAGCGGTCCGCACAGGGCAGGGGAAGAGCGATCGGCCCAGCAGCACCCTGGGGATCAACTTCACCTATGTCGCCACCAGTGTCACCGCCGATGGTAATGTCGTCGGCGTCGTGCGCGTAGCGCGGCCGACGGCGGCGGTCGATTCCTCACTGTCCGACATCACCCGCTCGATCTTGATCGGCGTGGTCGCCACCACAGCGGCGGCCGCTGCCCTGAGCCTGCTGGTAGGCAGCGCCATCACGCGGCCACTCAGCAGGCTCGCGAAGGCGGCTCGCGGCATCGCCGCGGGCAACCTGAGCGAGCGGGTGAGCCCGCGGCCTTCTGGTGAGCTAGGGGACCTGAGCGATGCCTTCAACCAGATGGCCGCCAGCGTTGAAGACCTCCTCCTGTCCGCCTCTCAGGAGCGCAGCCGCCTCACAGCCGCTCTCAACAGCAGCATCGATGCCGTGGTAGCCGTCGACACTGATGACCGCATCATTTTCGCCAACGTGGCTGCGGAGCGCCTGTTCTCACGCTCTCAGCAGGAGCTGCTTGGCAACCCCTTTGGCTGGGTAATGCCCAATGAGCAGGTGCTAGAGGCACTGAAGACCAGCCGCAAGAACGGGTCCCGCGAGACGCGCCTTCTTGACCAGCCGAACCGCCGATACCTGGAGATCATCGCAACACCCATCGTTGAAGGCGGCGAGTGGGCAAGCCTGGTTGTTTTCCATGACCTGACCGACATCAAGCAGGTTGAGCAGGTGCGTCGCGACTTCGTGGCGAACGTCTCCCATGAGCTTCGCACGCCGCTCGCCTCCATCAAGTCGGTCATCGAGACGCTGCAGTCCGGGGCCCTCGATGATCGGGCGGCGGCCCAGGACTTCCTCTCGCGTGCAGATGCGGAGGTGGACCGGCTGGTGCAGATGGTCGAGGAGCTCCTGGAGCTGTCCCATGTTGAATCCGAGCGCGTTCCGCTCGAACGGCAACAGGTGGAGATGGGCCAAGTCCTCGAGAAGGCTGTGGGACGAATGCGGCCTCAGGCAGAGAAGGAGGGCGTCAGCCTAACTCTGGAGGTGCCTCCTGACCTGCCTTCCGTCATCGGCGACGCCGAACGCTTGGAGCAGGCGGCCGTGAACCTCCTTCACAACGCCATCAAGTTCACCCCCGGCGGCGGCTCGGTCCGCGTCTCGGCGCATCTTGAGGATGGCGCCGTGACCGTCAACGTGAGCGACACAGGCATAGGCATCGCCCGGGAGGACCTGCCGCGCATCTTCGAACGGTTCTATAAGGCCGACCGCGCCCGTGCCCGGACGGGCGCCCGTCCAGTCGGCGGCACCGGCCTGGGCCTGGCCGTGGTGAAGCACACGGTGGAGGCCCACGGCGGCAGAGTGAGCGTGGAGAGCGAACTGGGCCACGGCTCCACCTTCATCTTCTCGATCCCCGCTGCGCCCAAGCCTTTGGAGAGCTAGCCCACCCAACTTTTACCCGCCGTTCATCGCCGTTAACAATCCGTTAACCAGCGTTCGCTATCGTGACAACCGAACAGGTAGCGGTGAGCATCATCGCAAAGGAGGTCCACCTTGACCCACAGTGCACGTGAAGCGGCTAGAGCGAGACGTTCCCGCAAGCCCCTCACGCTTTTCGCTGGCATCCTGGCCGCGGCACTCGCGGCCTTTTTGCTGGTTGCCTGCGGCGGGGGCGATAACGGCGGCTCGAAAAGCCCCACAGCGACGCGGTCCACGGACAGCCAGGCATCGCCGACCGCCCAAGCGGCGACATCCTGCCCGCCCGCGGGTGCGGCGACCGACCTGACCGGCGCCGGCGCGACGTTCCCCGGTCCTCTCTACTCGAAATGGACAGACGCGTTCGGCCAGCTTTGTGACGTCAAGATCAATTACCAGGCTATCGGCTCTGGGGGTGGCATCAAGCAGATCACCGAGAAGACGGTGGACTTCGGCGCTAGCGACGGCATCATGAATGACGAGCAAACGGCCGCCGCCGAGGCCGCCGGCGGGCCCATTCTCCACATCCCCATGACCAGCGGCGCGGTGGCCGTGGTGTTCAACCTGTCCGGCATCCAGAGCGGGCAGCTCAAGCTCAGCCCCGATGTCCTGGCCGACATCTACCTCAAGAGAATCACCAAGTGGAACGATCCCCGCATAGCGGCCGACAACCAGGGCGTCAATCTGCCAAGCACGGATATTGCCGTTGTTCACCGCTCTGACGGGTCCGGCACCACCTTCATCTTCACCGACTACCTGAGCAAGGTCAGCCCAGACTGGAAGACACAGGTGGGCTCCGGCACCTCGGTGAACTGGCCTGGGGACATCGGCGGTGAGAAGAGCGCGGGCGTGGCTGCCCAGGTAGCCCAGATTCCCGGCGCCATCGGCTATGTCGAGCTGGCCTACGCCGTCCAGAACGATTTGCCCTGGGCGGCGGTTCGCAACAAGAGCGGCACGTTCGTAGAGCCCAGCCTGGAGGCCACCACTGCGGCGGCCGTAGGCGTTCCCCTACCGGCCGACATGAAGGTCCTCCTGACGGACTCGGATAACCTGAGCGCCTACCCTATCGTCGGCTTCACCTGGGTCCTCGCCTACCAGAATCAGCCCGACAAGGCGAAGGGCGAGACGCTCGCATACTACCTCTGGTGGAGCATCCACGACGGGCAGAGCTTCACGAAGGACCTCCTGTACGCGCCCTTGTCGCCGGAGGCGGTCAAGAACGCGGAGGCGGAGATCAAATCGCTCACCTATCAAGGACAACCCTTGCTGCAGATTCCATAGACGATCACGCCTCTGACAGCAGAGAAGGGCCCCGTGGCTCTCACAGGAAGGGTCCTTCTCACCGCGTCAGAGATCCCGGCTGGGCGGACTGCCAGTAAGGAGGACGGATTGGGATGAGCGAAGGCAGCAGAGGAAGCCGCGAGGCCACCGCGGCATTGGCCGTGAGGCGGCCCTGGCGAACCGGCAATACGGGCGACGCCATAGCGCGCGTGGTCGTCGCGGCTCTTGGGCTCTCTGTCCTCGCTCTGGCCGGCCTGCTCATCTACGAACTCATCGACAAGTCCTGGCAGTCGATCACCGAATTCGGCCTGGGGTTTATCACGAGCACCACATGGGACCAGGTGGCGCGGAAGTTCGGTGCTGCGCCCGCCATCTACGGCACGCTTGTCAGCTCCCTCATCGCCCTCGTCCTGGCGGTGCCCGTCAGTGTGGGAGCGGCCATTTTCCTGTCGGAGATGGCCCCACCCTGGTTGCGGAACCCGTTCTCCTTCCTGGTGGAGATGCTGGCTGCCCTGCCCAGCGTGGTGTTGGGGCTCTGGGGCATCTACATTCTCGTTCCCTGGGTACGCGATGCGGTGGAGAAGCCGCTGAGGAGCCACCTGAGCTTCATCCCTCTCTTCGACGGTCCTCCCTTCGGCTTCGGCATGCTGGCGGCCGGGCTGATCTTGGCCATCATGGTCCTGCCCATCATTACCGCCATCTCCCGGGACGTGATGCTGGCCGTCCCTAATAGTCAGCGGGAGGCGATGCTGGCCTTGGGGGCTACCAGGTGGGAGGTCATCTCCGGCGCCGTCCTGCCCTACTGTCGGTCGGGCCTGGTAGGAGCGGTCATCCTGGGCCTTGGGCGGGCCCTTGGGGAGACGATGGCGGTGACCATGGTCATCGGCAGGGGGTACAACATCACGGCCTCTCTATTCCAGCCGGCCAGCACCGCCGCCAGCACTGTAGCCAGCGAGTTCAACGAGGCCGCCTACGGCCTCTACGTCTCTGCGCTGGTGGAGCTCGCGCTGATCCTCCTGGGCATAACCCTCCTCGTGAACGTACTGGCCAGACTGCTGGTGTGGCGGGTGGCCCGCTCCCCGGAGGTGATCGCAGAATGAGTGGCTTTGCCTACCGGCGCCGGAAGACCACCAGCACACTGGTGCTTGGCTTTTGCGCGGCCTCCGCCCTCGTGGCCGTGGGGGTGCTGGCTCTTATTCTGGGCTTTGTGCTGGCCAAGGGCATCAGCTCACTCAACGTCGACCTCTTCACAAAGCTGCCCCGGCCCGAGGGCGAGCCCGGGGGAGGTGTTGCCAACTCCATGGTTGGCTCCCTCCTGACCGTTGGCATCGCCGCGCTGATTGGCATCCCGGCAGGCGTGGGAGCGGGCGTCTTCCTCTCCGAGTACGCCGGGGCCCGCCTGGGCAACATCATCCGTTTCACCGCCGACGTCCTGACCGGCGTCCCGTCTATCGTCGTAGGGGTCTTCGTCTACGGCATGGTGGTGCTCAAGATGGGGCACTTCTCGGCTCTAGCGGCGGGGATCGCCCTGGCCATAATCATGCTGCCCATCATGGCCCGCTCCAGCGAGGAGATGCTGAAGCTGGTGCCTCGCTCCCAGCGAGAGGCGGCCCTTGCTCTGGGCATCACCCGCTGGCGCACCATCCTCAGCGTCATCATCCCAGCGGCGCGTCGAGGGCTCGTCACCGGTGGTCTCCTGGCCGTGGCTAGAGCGGGGGGCGAGACGGCGCCTTTGATATTCACCGCCTTGGGCAACCCCTTCTTGAGCCTGAGCGTAGCCGGCGGGCCCATCGACGCCCTTCCGCTCCGCATCTACCGGTATGCCACCGGACCATACTCGGAGCAGCACCAGCAGGCCTGGGCGGCCTCCTTTGTCCTGGTCATGATGGTGTTCGCCATCAGCCTGACGGCCCGACTGGTCCTGACCAGGAGGAGATAGGAAGCAGGATGAAGACCGCCTTCCAAGTCAAACCCGGAGCCCCTAAAATGGCTTACGAGATGCGCGTGGAAGGCGAAGCGCAAGCTGCGGTCTCCGAAGCGGAGGCCCTGTCGGAGGGAGTGGTTGTCCGCGACCTGAACGCCTGGTACGGGTCGTTCCAGGCTCTGCGCCAGGTCGACCTGCTGGTGGCGCCTAAACGCATCACGGCCATCATCGGTCCCTCCGGCTGTGGCAAGTCGACCCTAATACGCTGCTTCAACAGGATGCACGAGGTGGCGCCGGGCGCTCGGGCTAGTGGTCAGGTGCTCCTGAGAGGAGAGGACATCTACGCGCCCGGGACCGACCCGGTGTTGGTCCGCCGGCGAGTGGGCATGGTCTTCCAGAAACCCAACCCTTTCCCCACGATGTCCATCTTCGACAACGTGGCGGCCGGGCTGCGCTTGAACGGCTTTCTGGTGCGTCGCAGCGAGCTAGTTGACACTGTAGAGCGCAGCCTGCGGCAGGCCGCCCTCTGGGACGAGGTGAAGGACAAGCCCGCTCGGCCGGCCACGGAGCTTTCGGGTGGCCAGCAGCAACGCCTGTGTATCGCCCGCGCGCTGGCCGTGGAGCCTGAGGTCCTGCTCATGGACGAGCCATGCAGTGCGCTGGACCCCGTGGCCACGCTCAAGATTGAGGACTTGATGCGAGAACTGGCCCGAGAGTACACCATCGTCATCGTTACCCATAACATGCAGCAGGCCGCACGTGTGTCCGACTACACGGCGGTAATGATGATGGCCGAGGACCGGGCGGGCGAGATGATAGAGTTCGGTCCCACGCGCGAGATCTTCACCTACCCCAAGGACAAGCGAACCGAAGACTACATCACAGGCCGCTTCGGATAAGACGACATGACGCGGGTTCTCTTCCTCTGCACTCACAACGCCGCCCGCAGCCAGATGGCGGAGGGCCTGTTACGCCACCTGGGGGGCCGCCGCTTCCTGGTCTTCAGCGCAGGCACCAGGCCAACGACACTGCACCCCCTGGCCGTGGTCGCCGTGGGTGAGGTGGGCATCGACATCAACGGGCAGCACTCCAAAGACGTCTCCAAGTATGCTGGGAGCCCCTTCGACTACGTCATCACCGTCTGCGACCAGGCGCAGGAAGAGTGTCCCGTCTTTCCCGCCGCCGGCCACCAGCTCCACTGGAGCCTGCCCGATCCGGCGGCAACGGAAGGTAATGAGACGGCCCGATTGGCTGCCTTTCGCCGGGTCCGCGACGACCTGGCTGGCTATATCCGCCAGTTCATCAGTGAGGGAGAGCCATGCCCCGCACAGCCTTAGAACACCAGCTCACCGAGATCCAGGAGGACATGCTGGTCCTGGCCAGCATGGTGGAGAGCGCCATCGAACGGGGCATCCAGGCCTTGCGGAACCGTGACGCAGAACTGGCCCGTCAGATCATCGCCGACGACCTCAAGATTAACCGCAAGCGTTACGAGACTGAGGAGAAGTGCCTCGAGCTCATGGCTACCCAGCAGCCTCTGGCCAGTGACCTCCGCACCATCGTCGCCGTGCTCTATATCATCGTTGACCTGGAGCGCATGGGCGACCACGCGGAAGGCATCGCCAAGATCGCCCTCACACTGGCCGATGAGCCGCCCCTTAAGCCGTACATCGACATCCCCCGAATGGCCCAGGTCGCCATCGACATGCTGACTGGTAGCCTGGAGGCCTTCAAGGCCCGCGACGCAGACAGGGCCCGGTCGATTTGCGACGCTGACGATGAGGTCGACGCCCTCTATGACCAGGTCTACAGGGAGCTGCTGACGTTCATGCTCCAGGATCCGCGCACCATTCAGCGCGCCACCCATCTCACCTGGGTGGCGCACAACCTGGAGCGTATCGCCGACCGGGCGACCAACATCTGCGAGAGGGTGGTCTACCTGGTGGAGGGCAAGGTGGAGGAGCTGAACGTCTCCAAGTACTGACTCCGCGCGCCACCGACGGAGGGCCGGGGGAGTGTACGGCGCGAGGGAGCTAGCGTGCGACGGTCACGGCGGCCCAGCGTTTCTCCTGGTGCTACGAACCCACGCCGGCTCCAGCCCAGACTGCAGCGCCTTCTGCGCTTCGTCCTGGCAGGCGGGACACAGGCGTCTCAGTTTCCTATGGCTTCCGCGCTTGTGAGCAGCGACGAGGCTGGCAACCCGAGGGACCCGATTCCGCTTGGAGGTGCCCCGCCCAGCGGAGTGCTGGGAGCCACCCACCGACGGAGCCCTCGGAGAGCGGGCGTCGCTGACTCGTGTGAATTTCACGGTCGTGGTGCCTCTGGTTCTGGAAGCACCGAACATCAGCCCGACGCCAAGGGCCACACGGAGGGCGGTGCGCCCGACGTTGATGTGGCCAGGCTGGGCCGCAAGCGTTTCGGCGACCCAGCCGTACTTGGCGGAGTCCTCAACGTCGCGACGCAACCTGTCCAACTCATGCTCCTCATAGTGACGCACGAGTACAGAGCCTACAGGTTCCGCATGCATCCAGGCAGCGTTTACCAGCCTCTGCACTTCGTGAGGACCGCCCAGGCTTCTCTCCAACTGGCGCTGGCGCCAGAGTGCTCGCACCTGCGCCTCGGTCATGAATGGGCCCGCATTGAAGAACCGCCAGAGCATACCTGGCGATGAGCGGTTGCCAGACGGCTTAGCAACTGGTCGTGAGGTCCGCTTCTTAGGCGTCTTGTCAGCGGAAGCGGCATCGGGCAGCGTCCCCGGTATCAGAGGCCCCAAGAGGCTGTGCATCTTGTCTGACAGGTTTTGCTCCGGCATCCCCTAGCCCTTCATTTCAATAGACGTGCGGAACGCGTTTCCTCCGGTCCGGATCAAGACAAACGCTGGAGGGCGACCTGCTGGCCATTGGGCATGGCCGTGCTCGATGAGCCACCTGCCGATGTGACTGCTGCGCAACTCGGGACAGCGACGCCAGAAGGAATGAGAGATCCTGACACGAGTGGCCGAGCCGTCGGGGAATGACAGGAGAACGTCTTTCCAGGCCGGGTCGAAGTATCTGTCGCGGTCGGCTGTGCTCACGCGTAGGCCGTACCCAGCGCCAGAAGGCCGGGGTGATCCGTTGCTCCACGCGCGGACTGTGCGGCGCTCGTCGTTTCGCATGTCGCGCCCAAGTTAGTTATCGGGTATTGGTGTGGCGCCTGAATACTCGGTAACCGTGGCCTCCAAGGGCCCTTCTCAGCCGGCGGCAGGCCCACCTCTCGCCAGGAGCTCGCCGCGGATTCCCGCCTCTAGCAGGAGATCCGCGGTATGCGGAACGCTGATCCCGGCAAGCCCCAACTGGGCCTTTATCTCGGCAAGG
>Ga0315289_10015862_pt1 | contig 10438 bp, 11 predicted proteins | sample YL17G11_40_MG_FD_203452 | JGI IMG/M metagenome (GOLD analysis project Ga0315289, IMG submission 203452) | Sediment microbial communities from Yellowstone Lake, YNP, Wyoming, USA - YL17G11_40 | ecosystem: Environmental > Aquatic > Freshwater > Lake > Sediment | place: USA: Wyoming | collected...
AACAAATCATGGTAAACGATCAAAAGCTTGGGGTCAGGTCTTGTTTTTTGCGTTCCGCCAACATCGCTCACGCGTTCCACCCATTAAACGCAAAAAACAAGACCTGACCCCTTCACTCTTTGAAAACGACGCGGTTGCGGCCCGCCTCCTTGGCCTCGTATAACGCCCCGTCCGCCTTGGCGATAATATCAAAGCGCCCCAGGATGCCCGGGCTCGGGAACGTGGCGACGCCCTGGCTCACGGTGATGTGAAGATCTCGATCCGCCGTCTCGAACGTGTACTCCTCGACAGCCGCGCGTATCCTCTCGGCGGTGTAGGTGGCCTCCGGGCCGTTTGTCTCCGGCAGCAGTACCGCGAACTCCTCCCCTCCGTAGCGGGCCGCGGTATCCATCGACCTCAGGCAGCTCTTTATGAGGTTCGCCAGGCTGACCAGGATCTCGTCCCCGCAGAGGTGCCCGTAGGTATCGTTTACATTTTTGAAGAGGTCTATATCGAGCATTATGAGGCTGAACACGGTGTTGTACCGGTCGGCCCGGCTGTACTCCTTCTCGAACAGCTCCTGGAAGAAACGGTGATTGTATATCCTTGTAAGCCCGTCGGTGATCGCGAGCCGCCTCGCCCCCTCGTAGAGCCTCGCGTTGTCTATGACTATCGTGACCTGGTTCTGCACCAGGTTCAGGATGCTCTGGGCCGTCCTTCCCAGGGGATGGCTCGCGTAATTACTCAAGACCAGAAGGCCCACGACCCTGTCATGGGTCTTAAGCGGCACGTATATGTGAGCATAGTCACGCTCCGGGGACTGATCCTTGCTCTCACGCAGGTGCCCTTCGCCGTAGACCGAGACCTTGATACGGTCGGGGTTGGCCAGCTCCCAGCCGTGTGACCTGGCCAGCTCGAGGACTTTGTCCTTGACCCTCACCAGGCCTTCCATCTTGGTCGGCCTGTTGAGCTGTACGATCATGGCCTCTTCTTCGAACATGAGGACCGCGCCGACGGAGTTGCCCACCACGCGCGCGATTATCTCGAGGACGCTCTGCACCGTCTCGCGGTAATCCTGGCTCACGCTGGCAAGCGCGCCCAGCTCGTTGAGTATCGTCGATTCGAAGAGCTTTGAATCAAGCAGGTCGATGACGCGGCCTATCACTGCGGACTCGTCGAGCAGCCTGGTGGACGCCTCCCGCTGCTTCTGGCCGCTCCGCACCTTCCGGCTCTGCTCTATCTGGTCCTCGATGACGGTCAGCAGTTGTTCCGGCTTGAAGCCCTTGGTGACGTAAGCGTCGGCGCCCGTCTTCATCCCCCAGAACATGTCGCTCTGCTGGTCACGCCCCGTTAACATCACGACGGGGATACCCCTGGTGAACTCGTCGTCCTTCAGCAGCCTGCAGACCTGGTAGCCGTTTATCTTGGGCATCTCGATATCCAGGATGATGAGGTCCGGCTCCTCCGTGTAAGCCTTGTTGATCGCCTCAAGGCCGTCCCAGGCCACGCTCACCGAGTAGTCGGCCCCCTCGAGGACCGCCGAGGTGACCTTGACCACCAGTTTGTTGTCGTCCGCCAGTAAGACGTTGCCCTTAGACATCACAATCTCCAGACAGGAGTCGCCTTCAAAGCCAGTGTTACGGCCCGCCTACTGGTTAATGATACCGGACAATGCAAAGCTGCGCATCACAAATGGGGGACACCCATGACCGCCTTCGCCTCCATGATCCTCGACGGCCTTGCAGCCGACAGGGGGGTCCTTGCGCCGGAGGCCTGCGTAGACCCCGGGGAGTTCGGCGCCTGCATGAGCCGTCTGATGCCCCGCTACGAGGGCGGGATGTCAATCGAGGAGATAGAGCTTTAGGAACACCGCACTCGATTGAACCGCTCAGGATAAAGTTGTATCATCTTATCAGACCGACTCGGCCTGTCTGGTTGGGCCGGTTCGTTTTCGCGATTGGAAGTCAGGCTGCCGGAAGGTCACGTTAGTGCCAAGGTACGAGTATAAGTGTAAAAAATGCCACAGGAACTTCGAGGTCGTGCACGGCCTTGACGAGACGGTCACGTCCTGCGAGCACTGCGGCGGGCAGGTCCGCAGGGTCTTCCACCCACTGGGGATAGTATTCAAGGGTTCCGGCTTTTACGCTACGGATTCACGCAGTTCCGGCGGGAAGAAACTCAAACCCGCCGAAGAAGAGGCCGCCGCCGCGAAAGTACCCTCAAGCGACAACGGCGGCAAGAAGGACGAGGAAAAGAAATCCCCCGAATCTACGAAGGCCGCTCCCTGAAGCTGCTACCCGGGCCCGCACACTCGTGCAGGAATTATGCCCGGGGCATACCCGTTGTGATATAAAGTCCCTGTTGATACCGTCCGAAGATGGCTTTACCGGAGGTTGACATGGCAGACGCTCCACCCATCGGGATCACCGGAGGCACCGGCCTGTACGAGATACCGGAGATGGAGATCGAGGAAGAGGTAAAACTCGAGACCCCGTTCGGGGACCCTTCAGACGTCTACATACGAGGAGAGCTCAAGGGTGTTCCCGTAGTATTCCAGGCCAGGCACGGCCGTGGACACCGCATCACCTCCCCCGGCGTCAACTACCGGGCGAACATCTACGGCTTCAAGGTGATGGGTGTGGACACGCTGATCTCGGTGGCGGCGGTAGGAAGCATGAAGGAGAAGTATCACCCCACCGACATCGTCATCCCCGACCAGTTCTACGACCACACCAAGAGCAGGGAGTGCAGCTTCTTCGAAAGCACCCCGGCGGTGCATGTCGATTTCGCCGACCCTGTCTGCCCGGTACTGTCGGAGGTGCTCCACCGGAGCGGCAGGGCGGTCGGCGCGCGGGTTCACATGGGGGGGACATACATCTGCATAGAGGGTCCTGCTTTCTCCACGCATGCCGAATCGAACATATACAGGAGCTGGGGAGTCGACGTCATCGGCATGACGGCGGCGCCGGAGGCGAAGCTCGCGCGCGAGGCAGAGATCTGCTACGCGAGCCTCTCACTTGTCACCGACTACGACGTGTGGAAGGAGAAGGCAGAAGACGTCACCGCGGGGCTGATACTCGCCAACATGCGAACGGTAGCGGAGACGGCGAAAGAGATAATCAGGGAGGCCGTGCCTCACATAAAAGCCGACCGGAACTGCCCGTGCCGTAACATGCTGATGTACGCAATAGCCACCGACCCTAACATCATCTCGAACGAGACACGCTGCACGCTCGAACCAATCCTGGGGAAGTACCTTCCCCCCGAGAAGTAGGCACGCCGTGGGCGTCATAGTTGTCGGCTCGGTCGCATTGGACAGCGTCAAGACGCCGTTCGGCGAGGTCACCGACGCGCTCGGGGGGTCGGCCACCTTCTTCTCGGTGGCCGCGTCTTATTTCACGGACGTCGCCATCGTCGCGGTCGTGGGCGACGACTTCCCGGGCGAACACGTGGAGTTCATGCGCGCGAGGGGCATCGACACCTCGGGACTGTACACGGAGGCCGGCAGGACGTTCCGCTGGGCCGGCGCTTACGGCTACGACCTCAACGACCGCGACACGATCGAGACCCGGCTGAACGTCTTCGAGAAGTTCCGCCCCAGGATCCCGGAGAACCTCGCCAGGGTTGAATACGTTTTCCTTGCCAACATCGACCCCGAGCTGCAGCTGCTCGTCCTCGACCAGGTCGAAGGCCCGGAGCTCGTTGCCTGTGATACCATGAATTTCTGGATAGAGCGCAAAAGAAAAGAGCTGCTGGATACGATCTCTAAAGTAGACGTCATGATAATGAACGACGCGGAGTGCCGCGAGCTCGCGGGCGAACCGAACCTTATAAGGGCATCGCGGAAGGTCCTCCAGATGGGCCCGGACACCGTCATCGTGAAGAAGGGGGAGCACGGCGCGCTCATGCTCCAGGGGGATTCGTTTTTCAGCGCCCCAGCGTTCCCGTGCGAGTCGGTGTACGACCCGACCGGCGCCGGTGACGCCTTCGCGGGCGGTCTCATGGGCCACCTCGCAAAGACGGGCGATACCTCTGACGCCAACATCCGCCGTGCCGTGATATACGGGACGGTAATGGCTTCCTTCTGCGTCGAGCAGTTCAGCGTAAAAGGAATGGCTTCCCTCTCGCCCGGTGACATAGAGAACAGGTTCCGGCAGCTCGCTGAACTCTCCCACTTCGAAACATAGAATAGAGGCGAGAACCCTTGACGCCTTCTTCCGGATTCAAGATAGGCCGCATCTTCGGCATAGAAATCACCATGAACGCATCATGGCTCATCATCTTCGTCCTCGTCAGTTACTCCTTCGGCGCTCTACTTTACGAGACGCGGGGTTTCCCGGGCGGCGCCTGGCCCTGGGTGACGGGCGTGATAACCGGGGCGATCTTCTTCGCCTGCCTCCTGCTCCATGAACTGTCCCACAGCTATGTGGCGAAGCGCAGCGGGATATCCATTAACCGGATAACCCTTTTCATCTTCGGTGGAGTAGCCGAGATGAGCGAGGACGTGCAGAGCCCCCGGGACGAGTTCCGGATGGCAATTGCCGGCCCGCTTGTCACCTTTATCCTCGCGGGCATATTCGGCCTTCTTTACCTGCTGCTCCGCTCCAGGAACGTATCAATCGTGGTCGTCGCCCCTATGGGCTGGCTGGTTTTTACGAACCTGATGATAGGGGGATTCAACCTGCTTCCGGGTTTCCCACTGGACGGCGGGCGGGTGTTACGGTCTCTCCTGTGGAAAAAAACAGGCGACCTGCGCAGGGCCACGAGAGCCGCGAGTATCTCGGGCCAGGTCATCGCCGTGCTCGTCGGCGGCGCGGGTGTTTATTTTTTTCTAACCAGAAACTATGTGAGCGGCGTCTGGTTCCTGCTTATCGCGATATTCCTTTACCAGCTGGCCCAGGCGGGCTATCGACAGACCATTCTTCGCCTCGCCGCCTCCGATACCAGGGTACGCGACATAATGTACACGAACGTCCCGCTGATCGACGCCGGCACTCCGCTGACCATGCTCCGCCACAACTACTTCAGCGCGTACAGCCTGCCCGCTTTCCCTGTGGTGGACGGGGGGCAGGTTATCGGGATAGTCAGCCGCGAAGACCTTTACCAGGTCTCTCCCCCGGATTTGGACGTCCTGAACGCCGGCCGCATTTCGAGGCCGCTCACCCCCTCACAAACGGTGGACCCCGACACAACGCTGGACAAGGTCCTCAAGACGGCGCTCAGGGGAGGCGATTTCATGCTGGTGGTCGAGGGGCAGAACGTCCTCGGTCTTTTGACCAGGGACGAGCTGATGCGTTACGTCGAGACGAAGATGAAACTTCTGGTTAAGAGATAAACCAAGGGTGCCCCATGGAAATCAAGGTTGAGGTCGCGACGATCCTGGCGGGCAGGGCCGTGCCTCCGCTTGAAGCAACGGAGTTCGATTTCGCCGTAGATGGCGGCACGGATGTAAAGGCGCTGATAGAAAAACTCGGCCTGCCCCAGAAGTTTGTCGGCTCGTTGATCGTCAACAAACGGAGGAGCAGCCGGGAACGCGTACTGGAAGACGGCGATTCAGTGGCTATCATGCCGGCGATCTCGGGGGGATGAGATGAGAGAGGGAACTATTGAAGCAATGCATGAATCCTCGCACGAGGTGTCCGAGGCGGGCCGGGCTTACCGCTGCTTATCACTCGAAACCCAGAAGGAGCTGGCCCGCCGGTTCGAAATGGCCCCGAGAGAGTTATCGATACTCGCGCTGGAAAACGGCTTCGTCCCCCTTAGATACCTGAAGAACATCGGTACCATCGGGACCGCGGGGCAGACGGCGCTCCTCAAGTCAAAGGTACTGGTCGTCGGCGCGGGGGGCATCGGGGGGAACGCCTCTGAACTGCTCGCCCGCATGGGGGTCGGCACGATAGCCCTGGCCGACCCCGACGTCTTCGAAGAGTCAAACCTGAACCGCCAGAACTTCGCCACCGAGGCGTCACTGGGCCTGGCGAAGGTCGAACTCTCCGCTGAACGCCTTCGGGAGATAAACAGCGACGTGACGGTAGAGGCGCACAGGCTGGCGGCGGTCAGCAGCAACGTTGCAGGCCTGATCGAAGGCGCCGATGCCGTGATCGATGCCCTGGACAACATCGACGACCGCCTACTCCTGCAGGAGGCGTGCAGAAAGGGTGGCGTAGTAATGATACACGGAGCCATCGCCGGGAGCTTCGTCCAGGCTATGACGATATTTCCCGGAGACCCAGGCCTCGAGTGTCTGTCGGCACCGCTGGGAGAAAGGGGAAAGTCCAGAGGTATCGAAACCGAGACCGGCAACCCGGCCACCTCTCCCGCGCTCGCCGCAGTGATACAGGTCCAGGAGGCGGTAAAGGTCATCACGGGCAAAGGCGCGGCACTTAGAGGACGGATGCTTTACCTCGACCTCGAGGATTGGGCATTCGACTTCATAGAACTCTGAACCCGCCCTTCTTCCCGCCCCGGCCTTTTAGTCCGGGCTCTCAGCCCGGATTCTTTTCCCGGCCTTTTAGTCCGGGCTCTCAGCCCGGATTCTTTTCCCGGCCTTTTCCCCGGCCTAGAGAGGCCGGGCCAAAAACCTGAGGCGGGTCTCTCAGGCCCGCATTCCCCGGCCTGAGAGGCCGGGCTAAAAACCTGAGAGGCCGGGCTAAAAACCTGAGAAGCCGGGCTAAAGACAGTGATTTGACAACGTCCCTCAGACTGCTATAATGATTTTGCTTGAATTGCTAGCCTCTCCACGGCCATCCAACCATTATGAAGCCTAGCAACTGGTTAAAAACACACCCGGGTCTCAATACCGCGCTCGGGATAGCGTTCGCGACGCTGGCCGGACTGTTGCTGCTCGGGTATCTTTCAAGCCTGATCAAAGCAAAGGAGGGTGGACCGCTCCTTCGCGTCCCTGTAGCTCGACGCGACATCGAGATCTGCGAACCCATCCGCGATGACATGGTGAGTTTCAAGGAGATACCAACCGGATACCTGGTCCCGGGGACAATAAGGAACCCGGGGGACATCAAGGGCGGCAGGGCGCTCAGGTTCATAGGAAAGGGGGAACCGTTTACCCTCCACTCTGTTTACGGGCTGAAGGCGGGTTCAACCCTTGCCTCAAGGATTCCAGAAAACATGCGGGCCTATTCACTCCAGCCGGGGCGCTCCGCGGCAGGCCAGGAGCTCCACCCCGGAGACCGTGTCGACGTGCTTGCCACATCCGGCGACCCGCCCCGCACCAGGACGATCCTTCGCGACAAGGTGATACTCATCGCGGGCAGGCGCGGCCTTTCAGACGAGGTAGATGAAACAGAGAGCTCCGCGCGTATTACGGTCCTTGTCTCGCCCGCCGAAGTGGAGACACTTGCCCAGGCGGAGTGCGAAGGCGAAATATCGATCTCACTTTGCCCGCTTGCACCCCCAGCGGGTGGTGGGAAGTAGAAGCATGGGGGTTAGTGCCCCGTCCCATAAATACGGTGACGCACCGAGAGCGTCAGTGCGCCGCGCCCGCAAGGCGCGCGGCTGAGGCGTACTCCTGTAGTACGGCGAGGGAGCGGAACGAGGCGGGAGTGGATGCAGGGGCGTTCGAATGCCAGTGTATTTATGGGACGGGGCACTAGCTAAATGACTTTACCGGCTTGCCCAGGTTATCGAGCTGTACCGCCGGCTTTATCGCCCTGCCGTATATCGAGAGCAGGCTCGGGGTAGCAAAACCGCTTCCCAGCACTACGACCACGGGGGAGTTGTACTGGACCGCGACCTGGTCGTTCTGCACCTCATCCGCGTCCGCGAACTCGGGCACGGATTTCTTCAGATTCTCGGAGGCTTTCTTTGCCTCAGCGCGATAGTAAACCGTCGTCCTGGCGTGGACCTGTTTTGAAAGGCCGCCCTCGAACACCTTCTCGTGTCCCAGCAGCCTGAGCTCCTCGGCAACCACAGGTACCGCCCAGGCGCTCATTCTTGCGCCGCCCAGCACCGTTATCACGTCCGCGTTCGGGCCGTACAGCTCCTCCACCCTGCTCTGGCTGCCGGCTTCGAATCGCTGAAGGTCAGCCATCATCTCAGGAGAGACCTGGGTATCAGCCTTAACCTCGCTCATAAGCCGCGCCACTGCGGGTTCATTCGCGATGAAGTAGCTCACTCCACCGATGGTCTTCGAGTTACCCGGGATAGTGGCGAACTGCACGTTATCGATCTTGAAGCCCCTCACCTCTTCGGCGAGGGTCATCAGTTCGCCGGCTGAATAGTCCATCTGGCAGTACTTCGAGACTATGTCTATCATCTGCTTGGCTTTCCATACGTCGCGCATCTTGTAGGCCTTGTCTACCAGCGCCTTGAGAAACGCGTGCTGGCTCTTGATCCTGTCAAGATCCCCGCCCGGCAGTCTTCTGCTCCTTACCACGACGAGCGCCTGCTCGCCGTCCAGGAGAAGGTCTCCCGCGGGAAGGTAGCCCGCATGCGGATCGTTAATCGGTTTGTTCAGGTGGATTGGCACACCGCCAATAGTGTTGATGACCTGCTTGAAACCATCGAAGTTCATGCTCACGAAATGATTGACATCGATGCCCAGGAACTGCTTCACAACGTCTATGGCGGCCGAGGGGCCTCCAAAGGAGTTCGCCGCGTTTATCTTGCTGGTACCGTGGCCCGGTATCTCGATGCGTGTATCGCGGGGTATCGATATCACCACCGCCTTCTTGTCCCTCTCGTGAAGGCAGACCAGCATCATCACGTCGCTGCGGGCCCATCCCTTTTCACCTTTGTTGCTACCGAGGTCGCTGCCGAGCACCAGCGTATTGACGCTCATGTTTGGATCCTGGGAGATGGGGGTCAGGGACTTTTCGACTTCCTGTTTTTCCTTGCCCTTTGGCTGCCACTGACGCGACTTTATCGAGAGATAGACTTTCGCGCCGAACTTCGCGATCGGCTTGGCGTAGAAACCAAGAAGCCCTCCGGCGACAAAGCCGATAAGGAAAAAGAGGACGAACCAGCGCTTCTTTGTCGGACTCCTGCGCTTGGGCGGCTTTGCGCGCGCCCTCAGGTCCTTACGCCGTCCCCGCGCCTCCCAGTATGAGATTCCCTGACTCGAATGTTTTCCCATTTGCTCCCTCAAAACACCAACCCAGATTCTACAATAAAGAGCCCGGTCACGTAATAGAATAACACGCTGGTTTCATCGCCCGTGTTATAGCTTCTCCGTTCATACTATAACTGCCAACGCCGCCATGAGTAACTTCTCATCGTGGCTTCAGTCACGCATTTCAAATAACAAATGATAAGACGAAGCTACCGTGTGATCTGTTCCAAGGATCGCTGTCCGAAGTCTCACCAAAAACCACAAAAGTATAAATAATCATCAGTATTTGTAGGTTGAATACAAAAATTCCAAAAAAAAATATAGGTGCAACACACAACATCAGGAACTCTAGTTTATCCTTTTAACACGCCATTTTCTAGGCCTCGTGCGTATGAGCCCGGCATTTTTTCCTTAATAATTTCTTCACCAACCTATTGCCCGGCCCTATTTTGTATGCTAGGATGCGCTCGACATCAATATATAGTAGCAAAACGGGCACCGAGGGGTAGAATTTGGAAATATTGCTACTGGTCTTGTTGGTGGTTGGCGCCGGTATCCTCATAGTGCCGCAGGTATTAAGACAAAGGGTGTTGGACTCTCCTCTGGATACAATCACCGATTTTCACCGGGGGATGACCGCACTCGCGCCCAGCACCAGGGAGTACGAACCGCGCGTGAAGGGGCGTTACTTTATGGGGAGTAATAGCCAAAGCGATAGAGAGCCCTATGTCCGCCGCTCAAGTTACGGAGAACGCGAGGACGATTACGACGAGGACATCATCCCGTATCCGAGCAACAGGGCCCGCATCGATATGGAGACGCGGCGGCAGCGCATTATGGTAACGCTATTGATAATCGCCCTTGGAACCGGGATATTGACCCTCATCCCCAAGATACGGTGGATAATCCCTATACATATCACCGTGCTGGTCGTGCTTGCCGGCTACTCTCTCCTGGTGATGCTGCTACCCTATTATGAAAGGCGCCTCTAGCCCGAACCATTCTCCGGCGCCTGACCCGTTTGCTCTTTAACCGTGAACACGACATGTCCGTCGCTCGCACCCGCTTCTACCTTGTCGCCCTCGACTATCTCGCCGTTAAGTATCTTGAGCGCAAGGGCATCCTGTATGTCCCGCTGGATGACCCTTTTCAGCGGCCTCGCCCCGTAGAGCGGATCAAAACCCTTCTCCGCCATTTGCTCCTTCGCCTCATCCGTGAGATCAATGGATATTTTCCTGTCGGCGAGCCGCTTCTTGAGCAGCCCCACCTGTATGTCGACGATGGCCCTGATGTCCTCTTTTGTAAGGGGATTGAAGATCAATATCTCGTCAACGCGGTTTAGAAACTCGGGACGGAACCTCTGCTTGAGCGCGTCGGTAATATGCCTTTGCA
>Ga0315289_10015864_pt1 | contig 10436 bp, 10 predicted proteins | sample YL17G11_40_MG_FD_203452 | JGI IMG/M metagenome (GOLD analysis project Ga0315289, IMG submission 203452) | Sediment microbial communities from Yellowstone Lake, YNP, Wyoming, USA - YL17G11_40 | ecosystem: Environmental > Aquatic > Freshwater > Lake > Sediment | place: USA: Wyoming | collected...
ATTATGGGCGTGAAGCTGGACCGCAAAATGGTTTTGAGCATTTTGAAGCCGTCAAAGGCTATTTTGAGTTTGGATTTGCCGTATTCTCTTCTTTCGCAGGATATTGGGACTTCTTCGAGTTTGAAGCCGTTTCTGAGGCTTTTGACTGTGATTTCTGTTTCGATTTCGAAGCCGTCTGATTCGAGGTTGACTTGCTCGAGGAAAGCTCTTTTGAAGGCTCTGAAGCCGGTTTGGCTGTCGGTTATGTATTTTCCAGTGAGGGCAGTTATGGTGAAGTTTAGGAATTTGTTGCCGATCATGTTTAGCCGGTTAGTGAAGTCTTTTCCGTTGCCGAGGAATCTTGAGCCGGCCACTACGTCGGTTCCGTTGTTCAGCGGGTAAATTAATTTGGGTATTTCTTCAGGTTTGTGTTCGCCGTCTGCGTCGATCGTGACTATTATGTTGCCTTGTGCCTGTTGGAATGCTTTTCTGACGGAGTAGCCTTTCCCATGGTTTTTTCCGTCTGAGATGACTTTTGCATTGTAGGTTGAGGCTACTTCTTTTGTGGTGTCGGTGGACCCGTCGTCGACAACGATGATTTCATACGCGAGGTTGAGGCGGTCCATGACTGCAGCGGTCTGCGCCATTACCTGCCCGATGGCCTGCGCTTCGTTGAAGGCCGCTATTACGATAGAGATCTCTGGCTGTTGCTGTTGCATTTGACTCCTTTCCCCCCAATCTCCGTAGAGAATACAGTGGAAGCAACTCCTTTGTGAAACTTTGAGTATTAAAGCCTTGTGAAACCTTGTTATAGAAGATATGTTCTTGACGCGCCAATTGACAGCTCGGTCAGCGCGCGCGGATGGTTTGCTATGCTGTTCTGTCTGTGGCAGGTTTTAACGTTCAGAAGGGGAAATATGGATGTCGAAGTTAAACTGTGTTACTTTGTTGTTTATGAGGTATTCGACGAAGTCGGCGTCATATGGGACTGAAAGAGTAAATGTAACATAGATTTCTTGATTCGGTTTGATCGTGCTGTTGTCGTAATCCCAGGTGAGGTTGATGGAGCTGGTTGTTGGCGACGCGACGTTTTGTCCTTGCGTGTTTACGTAAGTCCAGTTTGCGGTTGTCAGATTCATCGTCGTGTCGATGTTGGATTTGCTGCGGAGATAAATTGAGCAGTTTGTTTCGCTTCCAACGTAGGTCGTCCCCCAGTCTATGTATTGTGTTCCATCGTGTGTGGTTATGTTTCCCCCGTAAGCATCGAAGCCTAACGCGTATATGTTACCTGTGCTTGGAATGTGGAAGTTTTGATACCTTTCGAGCAGTGTGGCTACCAACGCGTTAAGGCCGACAGCCAAGATTGCAACGACTATTATCAGCAGTACGGTTTTCCTTGAAGGAACCGGGATCCTTATGAGCTTTCGAATGTGGCCTTTCAAATCAGGGTTCATACTTGTTGCCTGCTCGGTGCCCTCAAATCTTTATGTGCGACTTCCGTAATTGCTTTTCGCATTGCACCGCACGCGAATGTTTGAAGATTTGCGAAGACCAACAGAAGTGCACGCGCAAATGAACGATTTTCCTCGCGCGCGCTAAGCGCATACTAAGACTTCATGAGTGTCTTTTTGTTTGTTCTAGCCTTTGCGGTTTTTTCTGCAATGCTCAGCGGAATGTTAATTATTCTTGAGATTATGCCCAAGCCTGAGAACATGGTCCGAAGGCCATCAATGTCAGATTGGCTCACAGCACCGATCACAGGAGCTCCGAACACGTAGATGATTAGGAACACGACAAGGCCGAGCACAAGCTGGCCCCAAGCCGCGCCCTGAAGGAGTTTCGTGACGAAGAAAGAGGGCATGGCTGCGAACGCTGAGGCTATCAAGATCTTGTCTTCAGGTATGCCTAGGTCAATTAGGAGCTCTTAGCACGCGCTTCTCAGGCGTGTCTTTCGATTGATTTACTGATCTGTCCGACAACGAGTTCTTGATTCTTCAAAGACATTGAATGACACATCGGTAGTGTAAGAAGATTCCTGTAAAGTTTTTCAGCTGTTTTCAATTCTCCGATCGCCTTGACGTTTTCGAAAGCTTTCTGCAGATGGAGCGCGTATGTTCCGATCTGTGTTTCAATGCCTTCTTTTTTCAGATCGTGGATTACCTTGTCTCTGATTCCGTCGATTTCCACGTATATAGCATATGTCTGGTAGACATGTTTAGCGTTCTCGTCTTTTTTCGGAGGCCGAATGAAGTCACAATCCTCAAGAAGTCTCGTATAGCTTTCAGCCAGTTCGATTCGTCTCTTGATGATTTTGTGTATTTTGCCCATTTGTGCGACGCCCATGGCTCCAAGGATGTCGCAGAGCTTGTAGTTGTTGCCTATTTCGACGAATTCGTCCTTTTTGCCTGTGGATTTCATCCCAAACTTTTTGAGCAACCTGATTCTTTCGGCAAGTGCGTCGTCGTCTGTTGTTATCATCCCACCTTCCCCCGTTGTAATGATTTTTCTAGGATGAAAACTGAAGCACGTTATGTCTGCCATGGTGCCGGTCTTCTTTCCGGCGAATTCAGAACCTAGACTGCAGGCAGCGTCCTCAACTGTGTAGAGCCCATGTTCCTCTTTGAGTTTGTTTAGTAACCTGAAGTCCAGAGGGTTCCCGCCCCATGAAACAGCTATCAAACATTTTGTTTTCTTAGTTATGGCTTTTTCAACTTCGTCCATGTCGACGTTGTAGGAAGACATTCCAACATCTACCAACACGGGATCTGCGCCAACCCAAGAAACAGCGTCAGCCGTCGCAGGATGTGTAAAGTCAGGGACAATGACTTCGTCCCCGCGCTTTATTTGTAGTGCTCGCAATGCGATCTCTATAGCCACTGTGCAATTTGTAGCAGCAATCGCGTGTTTAGCTCCCGTGAACTGAGCTATTCTTTCTTCGAACTCTCTTGTCACGGGTCCTTCGGTTAACCAACCGGATTCCAACACTTTCTGAATCGCTTGGAGTTCTTCTTTTCCTACGACAGGTTCTATCAGTTTCAAGTTTCTTTCTTCTCTTTTCATATTTGACTCTCCGATTGCCAATGTTCTATTGTAATGTGAATTGGAATTGCTCAGCAGAAAGGTTGTTCAGGGAGGTTCATCCTTGGGTCTCTCTCGCGTGCGATACTCGCACTTTTTCTGGATCGAAAAGATCGGAATACCATTTGATAGTTAGTCTTAAGCCTTCTTCTAAGTCGATTTTTGGCTTATATCCTATGAGAGCCCTGGCGACGAGATTAGAACCGAAGAATCTGCGGACATCTCCGGGTCTGGCTTCCTCATAAATGACGGGCTTCTCAGAGTTCATTAGTTCAGCGATTTTTGTGACCAAGTCCTTTATTGTCGTTTCTTGGCCACTGGCAATATTCAAGACTCTTCCTCTCGTTTCCTCTTCTTTACAAATCCTGACTGCGGCTTCCGCTAAATCCGTCACGTATGTGTAATCTCTAGTCTGCAATCCGTCGCCATATATCATGGGTGATTTCTTATGGAATATTCTTTTAATAGTTAAAGGTATAACACCCGCATAATTTCCTTCATTCTGTCTCGGACCATAAGCATTAAAAGGTCTGATGATCGAGGCTTTGATGCCAAAGGTTTGGACGTATGATAGGACAAGGTGGTCGGATGCGATTTTGCTGGCACCGTATGGCGTGGTCGGCTTCAGCGGATGGTTCTCCATCATAGGGATGTTTTCGGCGTTTCCGTATGCCTCAGAGGAGGAAAAGTGAATTAGAGTCTTGAAGAATCCCTTTCGCGCCAGTTCACACATGACTGAAGTGAGTTCAACGTTGGTGTCATAACCCGCTTTGGGCTTGACAAGACTTTTTGGCAGACACTCTATCGCAAGGTTGAAGACAACATCAACGCTTTCATTTTTTAGAATATCCTCCATTTGACGCATTCGGGTTGCGTCTTGTTTGTATACTTTCAAGTTGGGGTATTTTCGTTTGGCTGAACTCAGATTCCTTTCTTTCCCCAAGGAAAAATCGTCAATTACGACCAGATTACCCGGTTTCTCATCGATCAACCGGTCGACAAGATGGCTCCCAATGAAACCAGCTCCGCCTGTCACTACAACCGATTTATTGATCAGATTCATATTTCATCCCGCAAATGCTCTGTCATACTGAATGATTGCGCACGCATGTCATACCGAGAATATTTTCACTCCTTATTAACATTGTTTGGGTCCTCATTTAGAGGCGCACTTTAGCCTATATTCTAAGGATGCTTAGTTTACGGCACGGCGGAATTGAGTTAAAGGCGCGTGCCCTGATTTGAGTCATCGAGCTGGTAAGCAGACTTAGTGTATATGCTATCGCTGCTAACCCCTCCCACCCCTACAGACACATCGTATACACTGGTGCGTGCTTTTTCATATACACGACGATTAGTGACTATTCAACCATCTATGGAATGTGTAAGTTGCTGAAACTTGTTTAAGACCTGCCAACGTCCAAGCCCTTTGGGGGGCATAGTTTGTAAGTTGAGTGCCAGTCTCCACTATGTTAGCTCCTTTTTTCAACGCTCTTAGACCCAAAGATACCATGTTAATGTAAACGTTCTTCCTGCGCATCGATGGATCCACCGCGCCCAATCCAATTGACCCAATGATTATATTACCAATATTGTCAGCGTGTACTTTCAGAGCCAGAAATCCAATTGCTTCACCATGGAATTTTGCGACTATAATTGTATCTGCAAGTTCGCCTGTAAGGCTGTTTTTCAGCCATTCTGTGTAAACAGCGTCCGCAAGCTTGACAGGAAGATGGCTATCAGAATGGAATCGATCAGGAATCATTCTTGACTTCGACCAGCTGACTTTCACAAGATCATTCAGTTCACTGTTCAGTTCACTAATATTAAATGGAAGGGACATGACTTCGTACGACAAGCCGTCAACTAAAATGCTGGCGCCTTCGAGTTTCTGTATCGACGTGCGCCTCAAATCAATTCCGTATCTTACATTTGTATCCATTATGGAAAAGCCCATGCTTTCGCAAACCTGAGCAGACGAAGTGTCAAACGCGCTTATTCTCGCCGTTACCTGGTCAAATCCCTTCCAGTCGTCAAAGAGTCTCTTCATCAACAAATTTCTGTCCTGAAAACTCGCATCCACTGCGGGAACAAAAAGCTTGAGTTCCAGCATTTTGCAGCCAAAGTGTTTCGAATCCCAAGACAGCGGCTTCCATGCAGCCATCACTTTATCTGTTTTGACCACATTGTATTTTGACAAATCTGAAAATAGTTTTTCCATCAGAACATTTCGTTCAAACCCATATAGCCTGTAGGGCAAAAGAACCTCTGGGATCTCCATCCATTTTCCTCCTCGTCATCTCCATACCGAATACGGCGGTGCCTATATTAGCGCGCGCTTTCCATGCCGGCACTATGTCGGCGCTTTTTGACTTATAGCGTATGCGATAGAAAACATGACACCTCATCCTTCGTCGTGGACCTATTTTCACTCTTCAGCAAATTGAATGGCAATAGATAATGAAAACGGTAGGCTTCTCGTAATTCATGCAGATCCGTGTTTTTCCATTGCGAGATGTCCCCAAGTATCTTTGTCAAGTAAAGAGATTTGAGTTCGCGGCTTCCCCACTGCTCTTTCCATCTAAAGACTCCATTCCCCCTGCTCGGTGAAGATTGCCAGTTGAAGATTGAAATGCCGTTGTCGTTGGCCCATTTCATTATGTGGTATATGATCAGAAAGTTGGATCTCAATTGCCTGTATTCTGAATCCATGCACATCATATAATCATCCAACATTCTGTCGTTGTACAATACCAGAGCTGCCGAAATCATCTTCTCCTGATTGAGGGCGAATATGAATTTGCCTTTTCCATTGGAGACCATGTTCTTGTGGATGCTATCAAACATGTTCTTAGGAACTGGGGTTGCATGCAGTTCGTTCATTCTCTTCGAATAGATGCAGAGACACTCATCTATCTTGTCTCTCGTGGCGTCATCAGAAAAAACCGTGTTTTGAAGACCCGCGGTTTTCAGGTTTCTGGAAAGATTCGTTCTTCCCACATAGTTGGCATGTACTGCGCTGCCTTGTTTGTCGAATATCTCTCTCAAATCTATATATTGAATGAAATTTTCCATTGAATAGTCTGGTCTAAATTCAGAGTAGAATTCTTTGTCATCCAAGAAAGGATTCGTGGAGATGGACAACGCTGTGCAATTTAATTTCTTTGCCAGTTCTACGGAATAATCGAGAAGTGCCTTGTACTGTACGCGCGTTCTATCTTTGTCAACGGCGGCGTCTGAGAGCATTATGCCGGAAATCGTGTGCCATGCAATCGTAGTCAGCAAATTGCCCAGTTTTGACCTATAGTAGTATAGGGGCAACACCCCGACAATTTCATTGTTTTCTTTGGCAACTACAAAGAAAGGTTCGTCTTTTCCGAGATCGCGAATCGTGTTTCGCCAATCCAAGCTATACTGAACGGAGCCGTGCCTACACCTGGCTAGGAAATCCCTGTAGGATCCTTCTTCATTCTCAGTCAGCAAATCTATCGTGACCATTCAAGAATCCTCTTGGACAATCTGCAGGTTCCACTAGTCGTTTTCCGACAAGAAGAACATAATACTTGTGAATTGGCAATGATTATTGATAGTACGCGTCCATACGAGTGGTGGTTACGAGATTATTGTTTTCGATAGGTGCTCAACACAGCTTCATAGAGTTTGACTGATTTCTCGGCAATCTTTTCCCATGAAAACTGGTCTTCAACTATTCTTCTTCCCTCCCTGCCGAATTCTTCTCTTGATCTCTTGTTCCCTAATAGTTGATTGAGGGCTTTGGCAAGTTCCTTTGCATTATTTGGTGAGACCCGCAGTCCATTGACTCCGTTCTTGATTAGATGGTTTCCAGTTCCGATCACAGGGGTAGCGCATGCTAGGGCCTCCAAGCTTGTGAGACCACCGCTGAATCCATCTAGATCGGGACGGACAAGAATTGCGGCCTTCTGATACCACGGTACCAGACTCTCCTCATCCATGGCACCTAGATACTGCACGTTGTGGAAACCACTGCTGTTCACCTGTTTGATCTTTTCCATGCAAATAGCTGCGTACTCCGGATCCCATTTTGGACCTATTATGACGAGTTGTGTCTGGGAAACAACGTCAGACAACGCCTCCAACAGAACATGCAACCCTTTGATTCTATCTATTCTCCCCACAAATAGAACCAAGTTGTCGATTCTTTTTGTTTCATCTGGTCGGAAAGTCTTGACGTCAACGCCAAAACAAAACCAACGTAGGCTTTTAGGTCTTGGAACGCCCAACCTCGAAAGAATCTCCAACTCAATTGCAATGTACAAGTCCGCGATTCGTGGGAAAAACAGCTTGAAAACTCTCTTTAGCCTAGGCAATTTCGCATAGTTTGTATGACTAGTCCAAATTTTGGGTTTTCGGACAAAAAACGAAAAAAGAGGGAAACTCAGGTCCGCTTCGCCCTGAAAATGAATAATGTCATAATCTCTGAATCTCCCTACAAAACTTGGCTTTGGTATAACGTATACTTTTATTAGCTCTAACGGGTTTATCAGAAAGATGGTGGCAAGATTAATAGCAGGTACCTTGAAAACCCGAAATAGGCCATTGTCAACCGTTTCCTCTCTCCAGATCGGATGCCATTTTCGAGTCATGTTGTAAGTCATGACATCGGTATGAATTCCCTTTTCGTTGAGCATCGTCGAGAGAATTCGAATTGCGGTTTCACTGCCACCCAAAATAGGATAATACGATGGGGTGACCATCAGCACTCTCATCGACATTCACTCATTAACTATGAACCACTTAGCGCGCGCTCTGATGGCTTTTTCAGACTCTTTTGAGCCAGATTTCTCTCCACAGACAATAGCACTTTCGAGGACAGTTCCAAGCATCACTACCGGCACAAGTGACACCTTCAAGGATAACAGTATCTGATATCCTTCGCATCCGCTTCGTCCGTTCACTAATCATCCGGTCAACACGTCTCTTGACCCTAAATCTGCCACCGCAATACTTCAACATATCATAAGTCAAAGAAAGCCCCCTATTTCTTCCTCGGATATCGAGAGTCTCCAGAATCTCCTCCCTACTCTTGACCTCGACGAGTTGTCCTGGCTGGAGTCGCAGAGAAACTGAAGGAGTTCTTCCGAGTTTCCCATAGAGCGAAGCATACCTCTTTCTGCCCAGAAATCGCTGACCTTTGAAGTTAAACCAGAGCAAGAAGTCGCATGCATGTTTAGGTATTCCTGATTTAGCAAAGTTTCGACTGTAAATATATTGCCTAACAATATCTTCAAAAGAGGCAGGAAGCCTGTAGCTTGCATCAGGTAGACTCGTCAGCTGACACGAGAAAGCTCTTCCGACGCAATCCTCCTTCGAACCTTCGTTTGGGAAACCTCTAGGAAAATCCAAAACAGGGCTAAGGGCCTTGTGATCAACCTTTCTCAGCCAATCTTCTTTCCACAGTATCCGACATGTTCTCTGGCAATTTCCATGAGCACAACCATCACACGTCGCACCTTCTAGTATGACAGTATCTTGCATTCTTCTGTTTCCAATTCCTTCAACCACCGCCCTGTCAACCCGTGTGAGCACCCTGAACCAGCGACCACAGTACTTCGTCATCTCGGACATAAATGGTAGGTGATCAAGACTCCCCTTTGAATCGAGCGTATTTCGAATCTCTTCCTCGCTACGAACTTCCACAGTATCGCCGGGAAAGAGGTGCAAGGATGGGCCGATTTGTTTTTCCTCCGAGTGTTCTTCGTCGCATTAGGCAGACCTATTCAATCCTCACATTCATTGTCGGAATGGAGCCAGGACCGGATGTTCACCACGCGCGCTGCCGTCATGTTGGCGGATGTTGGAGGGACTATAAGGTTCGAGCTGATGGTCATGGGCCCTTGGTGTAGGTTGCGTAGATGCTCATGGCAAAAGCATGATAGCCCTGTGGGCTAGATGGATCTGGGAAATTCGGATAGGCATATGGACGATAGGCTTCTTGGTTGGAAGAGCCGGCATCATATCTGTATCGATAGCCGTGCTGGACTGTGATGGCAAGCCAGAAGTTGCGGCTACCCTGAGTGTTTGTGTAGGACACCGTGAAATTGTACCAGCCCATACTTGAAATCGACACTTCGGAGGATTCGGCGAGTTTTGCTCCTGGCACCCCAGCGTTGTCAGCATATATAGCTACTTTGCCGTTATGCGGAGTCCCATCAAAACTTTGAATGTAAGCCGTGATTGTCGTTATCGCCCCGTTTTCGGGCATAGTGTACATGCAGAATATGACGTATTCGCCGCCGCCGGTGCTGTCACTCTTAGAGCCAATACTCGTCTTTCCAAAATACCCAACAGTTACTGCAGACGGTGTTGCACTTGCCTCATTTGATAGACCGGACTCACCAATAGAATTGACTGCAGAAACCTTGTAATAGTAGGTTTGCCCGTTTGTGACGGACGTGTCATTGTAGGTTAACACGTTACCTATCGTAGTGAGCAGCGTCTCACCCCCCGACGAACCGCCCCTATAAATCCGGTAATTCGTAATCGCAGACCCACCGTTAGATAGCGGTGCAGACCAAGATAGCGTGACTTGGGCATTGCCTGCAGTTGCTACGAGATTCTGTGGGGAAGAGGGCACCGTCTGCACGGTCACCGTCACAGTAGCTGAATGAATTAGAGAACCACTGGTGCCGGTCACAGTAACTGTGTAGGTTCCAGAGGAAGCGGTGGACGGAACGGTTATCGACAGCGTCGATGATCCAGAACCACCTGCAACTGAAGAGGGGTCAACAGTAACGCTCCAACCAGATGGAGCAGAAGCTGACAGTGAAACTGTACCGCTGAAACCATTGAACGATGCCACCGTCACGGTCGAACTGCCAGAAGACCCTGCAACAACAGTCAGAGAGGAAGGAGACGCAGAAACCGAATAGTCAGGAGATGCAAACGGCGTTGCACTTACCTCGTTTGATCTATTAGACTCGCCAATAGAATTGACTGCGGAAACCCGATAATAGTAAGTTTGCCCGTTCGTGACCGCAACGTCAGTGTAGGTTAACACGCTACCTAACGTAGTAAGCAACGTCTCACCCCCCGACGAGCCACCCCTATAAATTCTGTAATTCGTAATCGCAGAACCACCGTTAGACGAGGGCGCAGACCAAGATAGCGTGACTTGGGCATTTCCTCCAGTGGCTACCAGACTCTGTGGGGAAGAGGGCACGGTCTGCACGTTCACCGCTACAGTCACTGAATGACTCAAAGAACCACTAGTGCCCGTTACGGTGACGTTGTATGTTCCAGCAGTGGCGGTAGATGGAACCGTTATTGACAGCGTCGACGAGCCAGAGCCACCTGCAACTGAAGACGGAGTAACAGTCGCTGTCCAACCAGAAGGAGCA
>Ga0315289_10015865_pt1 | contig 10435 bp, 7 predicted proteins | sample YL17G11_40_MG_FD_203452 | JGI IMG/M metagenome (GOLD analysis project Ga0315289, IMG submission 203452) | Sediment microbial communities from Yellowstone Lake, YNP, Wyoming, USA - YL17G11_40 | ecosystem: Environmental > Aquatic > Freshwater > Lake > Sediment | place: USA: Wyoming | collected...
AAAGGGAGGGAGAGAGAGAGAGGGGGGGGGGGACGAGCGAGTGCGTGAAGTGCGCGCGTGAGTGTGCCCACGGCGGGAGTGCGCTGGGGGTGTGCCACGGCGGATGCACGGATGGGATGGGAAGGGGCCCGTGGTTGCGCGGGGACGTTCGCTGGCGGGGCACATCGGATGGTGTTGCTCCACCCGCTTCTCATGGGCTCACCAAGCCTCTATTTCCCCGTTCTCACGCGCGAGAGAGATGTGTACGCCTAAGAGGTCACACCCCCCAACGCGGCTCCAGCCCGCCTCGGGCCCGGGGGTCGCACGCCGCGTGTCGAGAAAGGGAGAGAAGCCGCCAATGGCCCTCCCCCCGCGCTCTCATGCATTGGCTCCCCCGCCGCACGCCTCACGCAGGCCCGACACCCACACAGCCAGCCTGAACATGTGCTCCAGGTGGAAGAGCACCTCACACACATTTTCTCACCTTTAAAAACGCTTTGATCGCCTCCCGCAGCTCATAGTTGTCGGGCGTGATGAAGCGGTGCAGTGCCTTTGGGCAGAAGGCGCCCAGGTCGGATGGGGCCGCGGCCGCTGTGGGGGACGGGTTCAGCAGGGCCGGGGAGGTGGTGTCCTCCTGGGCCACCAGATGGCGGGCCAGGACAGCGAGGCGGTCCATTTTGGGTGCGAGGCGAGACGCGGTGTGTGTGTGAAGGTTAGGAGAGAGAGAGCCCTGCATTGGTGCGTCATTTTTTTTTTCCCCCGACCATGCCCGCCCCGACCCCCTTCACCATCGCCATCCCTGACACCGAGCTTGATGACCTGAGATCCCGGCTGCTGAACACACGTTGGCCGGATGAGGTTGAAGGATTAAATTGGGAGGCAGGGATTCCCCTGGACGTCGTGAAGGTAGAAACGAGACCTTTTTTTCAACCTCGACCTCTCTCTCTCCCCGCGCCCCCGCGATATCTCACGCACACTCCCTCCGCACAACAGACACTGACCACCCACTGGGCCACCGCCTTCAACTGGCGTGCCCTGGAAGCCCGCCTCAACGCCCGCCCCCAGTTCAAGTGGGGCTACGCCGACCCGGACCACCCGGGGGCGCGCCCCCTCGGCATCCATTTCTTCCACCTGAGAGGCCGGCGGGCGCCGGCTGGTGGGGGCGGCGCCACCCCTCCCACTCCCCGCCCGGCCCCCGTTCTCATGCTGCACGGGTGGCCTGGCTCGTTTTTGGAGTTTGAGGGCGTGATCGAAGAGCTGACGCACCCGAGCGACCCCGCCCTGCCCGGTCTCGACCTCGTCATCCCGTCCCTCCCCGGCTACGGCTTTTCCGACGCGCCCGCCGTGGCCGGGTGGGGCGTGCGTAAAGTCGCCCGCGCCCTGAACGCCCTCATGACGACAGGCCTGGGCTTGAAGGCCTACAACGTCCAGGGCGGGGACTGGGGCGCCCTGATCGGGCGGGCCCTAGGCACGGAGTGGGCGGCCTCGGCCGGCGCGCTCCACGTCAACATGCCCGTCGCCCGCCCGCGCCTGTCCTCGCCGCGCACCATCCTGCAAGCCCTGAACGCTCCCCTGGCCGGCTATGCGCCCGTCTTCCTCACCCGGGCTGAGGCGGCGGGGCTGAGGAGCGGGTGGAACTATGCGACCGCGGAGAGCGGCTACTTCCGGCTCCAGGCGACCCGCCCGCAAACGCTGGCGTACGGCCTCACCGACTCGCCGGCGGGCCTGCTGGCCTGGATCGGGGAAAAGTTTGGGGCGTGGACGGACACGGCGGGCGAGGCGCCGGCGCTGCCGCCCGGCGCGACGCCCGCTGAACGGGCGGCCGGCCGGGCGGCCGTGCGCGCAAAGCGCCTGCTGGAGGTTTTCTCGCTGGACCACCTGGTCGCCAACGTGGCCCTGTACTGGCACGGCCGGACGGCCGCCTCCTCGGTGCGCCTGTACCGGGAGACGGAGGCGTGCGGCGACCTGGGCTGGCTGCTGGGGCGGAGCGTGGCGGTGCCGACGGGCGTCCTGGCCATGCCCTTTGAATTGTTCCGCCCGCCGCGCGCGTGGGTCGCCGCGCACTACAACCTGGCCAGGTGGACGCCCGCCACCAAGGGCGGCCACTTTGCGGCCATGGAGAACCCGGGCGAGTTTATAGCGGACGTGCGGGCCTTCTTCGAGGCGCACGGAGTGAGGGAGGGCGTGTAACTGACTGAAAAGGGAGAGTTGAGAAGATGATGAGAGCAGACAGCACACGCAAAATTCCACCGCCCTCCACCGCCTTCCTCCTCTGCGCGGGCACCGCGTCGCTCGCCGCGGCCGGCCTTTTGTTGGCTGCCGGCTTCCTCTCATCCGTCCGGGCCGCGGGCGGGTGGGGGCTTAGCGCCTCCCTGCCCGCTCTGCCACATCGCGCACGCATGGGCCCCGACACCATCGCCGGCGCGGTCCTCACCACTGCCGGCTCCCTCATCGGCGGGGCGGGCTTGTGGGCGCGGGGCAAAGCCACCCGCCTGGCCGCCGTCGAGCGAGTGTCCGCGGCCGACCTAGCCTCAAGTCCCTCGCCCGCCCCGCCCCGCCTCCTCGCCCTCTCCGGCGTCGCGGCCGCCCCTGCCCCGCTCGCCTGCGAGCTGGAGGGGACGGCGACCATCAGGGCCGCCCTCACCTCCTTCAAAGAAGAGCTCCACGCCCTGTACCAGCTGCCCAACGGGCGGTGGGTGCGGGAGGCGCACACCCTGCGCGCCTCGTCCCGGGAGGCGCCCGGGTGGGGGATCGGGGTTGCCGGGGCGGTGGGGGCGGCGGGCGGCGGCGAGCCTGCCGCCCCGCCCCCGACAGTCCTCGTCCCCGTGCTGGCGTCCTCGGCCGCCCGGTCCCTGCCCCTGGCCCCCGTCGCGGAGACGCACACCCCGGCGCCCGCCTCGCCGACCCCGCTCACCCTGTTTGACACCTTCCTCGGGCGCCGGCAGGTGGGGACGCGCCGGCTGGAGGCCGCCCTGGTGGTCGGGACGCCTTTGACAGTCGTGGGCGAGGTGGTGGAGGAGGCGGCGGCGGCGGGCCCGGGCGCGGCGGCGGCGGGCGAGGCCACTACCAGGCGCCGCGGCCGCCCCTCCCAACGCCGCCGCGCCTTCACCATCCGCCCTCCGCCGCCCTCCTCCGGCCTACCCTACCTCATCACGACCCGCCCCCTGGACAGCGTCATCGCGGGGGCGTCCGCCTCGGCGGCCGCGGCGGTGCGGGTGGGCGGGGCGACGGTCACAGCCGGGCTGGCCATCGCCCTGCTGGGGCGGGCGGTGCGGGGCCTGCGGCGCAGGCTAGTGGCCCGGCGGGCGGCGGCCGCGCGCGCGCGCGTCGCGGCCGCCCGGGCCCGGGCAGCGGCCGCCCGGGCGGCTTGTGGCGGTGGTGGTGGGGAGGAGGGCGAGGAAGAGCGCGACGGCCTGTCGACGTGTGTCGTCTGCCTGGACTTACCCGCCGATTTCTGCTGGACCGGGTGCGGGCACCTGTGCGCGTGCGAGCGGTGCGCGGGACGGACGGGCGCGCGGTGCCCGGTGTGCCGGGCGCGCGGGCGGGCGCTCAAAGTGTTCCGGCCGTAGGAGGGTCTTGTTGTTTTTGTTACTTGTCGTCATTTCCAACATCACGCACCTACCACACGGCCGTCCCCACACTACGGCGACTGCTGGCGGTGGACAGGGTCTTGAGTGGCGTTGGCGTGGGGGACGGGCTGCCGCCGCCGCCCGCCCCGCCCTCCTCCGCCGGCGGCCGCCCCGCCAACCACCCCCTCGGGTCCGGGCAGCAGCCTCCTGTGGCATTCACGCACCCGCCGCCGCCGCCACGAGCACCGCCGCCGCCGCCGCCGCCGCTGCTCCAAGCAGGCGGCGAGCACCCGCCGCCGCCGCCGCTCCAAGCCGGCGACCCCGCCCGCCGCCCGCACGCCAGCGGCGGCGGCGCCCAGGCCGGGTGGTGGCAGTCGCACAGGAGCGACCCCGGGGGGCCCCGGCCCAGCAGGCGGGACGCGGCGGGGCCCAGGCCGTGCAGGGCCGCCTCCGGCCCGCCCGCGGCCGCCAGGGGCGACAGCAGGCCGCCGCTCCGCCAGTGCACACGCCTCAAGGCCGGCAGGCGGGCGAGCGCCGCGCCCGCCCACGTCCGGCCCGGGTCGTCGCCCGCGTACAGAGTGACGCCCTCAAAAAGCAGCTCGGACAGGCAGGGCAGGAGCGCGGCCGGGGCGGCGCGGGCGGTGGCGGGCGCGGGCGCGGGCCCGGGCGCAGCCGAGGGTGGCAGGCCCCCGAGCGCGCTCACGTCCAGGACGGGCATTGCCTCTGCCGCGTCCGCCACGTCCGCCTCCGCCGTCGCGGCCAGCCCCCCCCGCGCCCGCCGCCGCCGGTGCGGGGCGGCGGCCGTGCGGTGGGCGGGCTCGCCATCCGGTGCCACCCCCATCCACAGGGAGGCCAGGGACGGCGCGCCCGCCGCCAGCTCTGCCAGCGGGAGGCGGGCGAGGGGGCAGCCGATGAGGGAGAGGCGGGTGAGGGTGTGCAAGGCCGGGCTGGTGGGCAGGCGCAGCAGGCTGCCGCCGCCGCCGCCGCCGCCGCCGCCGCCGCCGCCGCCGCCGCCGCCGCCGCCGCCACACCCGCGCAGGTCCAGCGAGGCCAGGGGCGGCAGGACGGACGGCGCCCCGGCCGGCAGCAGCAGCAGCAGGGGCGGCGAGGAGGGCGGCAGCGGCGGCGGCGCGGGCGCCAGTGCGGCCGCCAAGTCTAGGCCGCCAAGTCTGCCCCCCCCCGCTGGGTGGGCGGCGTGAGCCGGCTGGCCAGTGGGCACCGCCACGCCGACGACCAGAGACCGCAGGGCCCGCAGCCCGACCGCCCCCGGCGGGAGGAGGGTGGCCAGGCCCAGGGGCGGCGCGCCCCCGCCGCCCGCGGCGGGGGCGACCACCCCGAGCTCCAGCCTGGTGAGGGTCGGGGCGAGGCAGGCGACCGTGTCGGGCGGCAACCACCCGCCGTGCCCCGCCCGCGGCAGCGCGTCCGAGCGGCGGAGCGGCGGGTGGCGGCCCCGCCCACCCACCGCGGGCGGCCGCCCCACCAGGACCAGGTCCGTCAGGGGCACGCCCGCAAACGCGCCGGGCTCGACTGAGACGGACGTGGCAGAGGAGCCGCCTGTGAGGACGGCCAGGGCGCCCAGCCGGGTCAGGCGGGCAAGGGCCGCGGGGACGCGCACGCCGCCGCCGCCGCCCCCTCCACCATCTCCACTCCCCCCCCCCCCACCGCGGTAGTCCAGGGTCAGGGCGGCGAGGCCCGTGAGGCGCCACAGGGCGGGCGGGGGGGGCCCGTCCAGGCCGTGCAGGCGCAGGCAGGTGAGGGCGGGCAGCGACGCCGCCGCCCGTAGCGCCCGCCCCGCCCGGCTGGGGCTGGCACCGCTCAGGTCCAGGGTCAGGGCAGCCAGGCGCGGCGCCCGCCCCGCCACGCCCCGCCCCAGGGAGCACCGCGCGTCGGCCAGGCGCAGGTCGACGACGGCCGGCGCGCGCGGCCGCAGCCAGGCCTCCAGCGCGCGGCGGCGGGCGGCGGCCAGGGTGGCGTTGAAGGCGCCTGAAGGGCGGGGGAGCGGGACGGCGCGGTGCCGTTTGCGGGTGGAGGTGGGCGGCGGCGGCACCGGGGCCGGCACGGTGTCGCCATCCTCGCCGTCGGAGGAAGAGGAGGAGGCCGAAAAGGCTAGGCGGTTATCGTCCGACGCGGCGGACCGCTTCCGTCCCTCCCGCCGCGGGCCCGTCAAATCCACCACATACCATAATTGGGACGGCGCTTGCAGGGCTTCATGCCACGACCTATACAGGAAAGAAGGATGAGCGTGAGGGCGTGAGAGAGAGAGAGGGAGGGGGGCGCAAATCCAAATCCACAACGACCCGACCTTGCTCGCATGCGGGGCGCGTTTTCCTCCCCGTCAGCCAGTTCGGCAGGTGTGCAAAAAAAAACACACTTGCACACAGACGCTGCCACGCTGCGATCAGTGAAAGACAACAGGCTGAAGATCTCGAGGAGCAGCTCCACGGGGAGGTGAGCGGCACCCGCAGGCGGGGCAGGCAAGGCCATTTTTGATTGAAACCTAATTCTGGCACTCAACATAGCTCTCACCACACCCCACCCCACCCAGCCCCCCGGGCCGCCTTGTACTCCTCCTTCCCGCCGCCCACCGTCACCGTCACCCGGCCAAAGGCGCCCGTCCCCGCGCACACGTCCAGCAACACGTGGCCCCGCCGCCGCCGGGGCGGGCGGACCAGGCGGGCAGGGCTGGGGCGGGCTTCCTCCCCACCACCGCCAGGCGTGGGTGGTGGTGGCCGCCCGCCCCTCACCACCGCCACGTAACTGAACCGTTCGTCCGCGTGCCCGGCCGCCGTGCCCCGCCCGCCCGGCTTCATGGCTGCCGCGACCGCCCGGGTCAGGGGCGGGCGGGCGTAGCGCTGGCGGAAGTGGCACCACTTGATGGGAGGCGGCAGGGCGGAGGGGTAGGCGCCGCCGCCGCCACCGCCGCCGCCGCCCCGCGCCGCGGCCGCTGCCTCCCCCGCAGCCAGAAGAGTCCTCGGGGCAGAGTCCAGGGGGCAGGGCCCGTCGTGCGGGCAGGGCGCGGCGACATGGGCGGCGCCGGGGCCGGCCGCCTCCAGGACGGCCGCCCGGGCCGCCCGTATGGCGGCCGACCCGGCGGGTGTGCCGGGTTCCAAGAGGACGAGCGCCCCGCCCGGCGCGACGCGGGCCCACAGGTCGAGGGCGAGGCGGGTGGACGGGGCGGCGGCGGCGGTGGCCGAGGCCGCGCGCGGCTTTTTGCCTTGCTTGGCAGGCCGCACGCCCGCGTCCGGCCCTGCCGCCTCGCCCAGGGAGTAGGCGGCCAGGACCAAGTCGTAGGCGGGCACGGGCGGGGTGGGAGAGGGGGAGGGGGCCGCGGGCCGCCGCCCTGCCTGGGAGCTGAAGCCCCCTGGCAGGGCGGCAACAAAACGGGGCGGGGCGGCCGCCGAGGCAAAGGCCGCCGACGCCGGCTCGGCCCCGGCTCCTTCATCCCCGCTCACCGCCTCATCTTCAGCGAGGGCGGTCGCCACCGCGCGCCCCACGCCCGCCATGGCGGGCGACCGCTCGACGGCCAGGATGGAGGACAAGGGCTCCTCTGCCGCTCCACCACCACCACCGCCCGCCGCCTTGCCCCCCGCTGCCCTCCTGCTCCACACGCCCCGGGCCGCCCAGGCCGCGGCGCCGGGGCCCGCCCCGAAGTCGAGGGCCGTCACCGGAGCCCACCCCGGCCGCGCAGCTGCCAGGGCGGACAGCGCGTGCGACGCGGCCGCAAAGGTGGCGGGCGCCCGGGCGGCGGCGTAGGCGGCCGCCTGGCGGGGGCCGTACTCGAGGCGGGGCTTGTCGAACACGCCGCTCCGCCTCCTCCCCTTCGCCCGCCCGGCCGCCACCAGGTCCAGGGACCCCCCTCCTAGGCGAGGGACAAGGAGGGCGGAGGGGGGCGCGCCACCGTCCGTGCCCTCCCCCTCGGAGTCCGACCAGGGCGTCTCATCATCGCTGGCCTCATCGTCGCCGTCGTTGCTCGACCAGTCGGGCGCTTCCTCATCATCCTCACCTTCTTCATCCGACGACGACGGCGACAGCCCAGCCTCTTCGTCCCGGGCAACGCCCTGGGCCGCCCAGGGCAAGGCCAGGCTCCCCCCCCGCCCCGTCGACCGGGCGGCCGCCTTCAGGGCGGCCGCCAGGTCGGCCGCGTCCCGTTTCAGCAGGCGGCCGGCCGCGCGCCGGGTCGGGGTGGACGGGAGGGGCCCGCCCACGCGGGGGCCGGCGCGTGGGGTGAGTGAGTCGCCCGGCCCGGCGGTCGCGGCACTCACCAGGGCTGCCTGCAGGGATGTCGGCAGGGTGACCAGGGCGGCGGGCAGGCGTGGGGGCGGGCGGAAAGGAGGCGGCGGCGGGCGCGACGCATCGGCGGCCTCGCCCTGTTCATCCACCGCCGTGCTCGTGCCGCGCACCCAGAGGGGCACGGGCCAACGACCGGTGCTGGTGCTGGTGCTGGTGCGCACGCGCCAGGCAGTGGCAGCACGCAAAGTCAGTGCCCGTGACGACGCCATTTCGAGAGAGAGGGGGAAGACAGGCGTCTAGTAAAAAAATTGAGGAGAGTGTCTCTCAACCTAGCCAGCCGCCCCGACAATTTTTTTCACCTCTTACACGCCGCCGCCTCCCTTGGCCGCCCGCGTCATCTCCACCAGCACCTCTTTCAACTCTTTCCGCCCCTCCGCCTTGCGCGGGAAGCTCACCCGCACATCCACGGATTCCGGGCGGCCCCCCTCTCCCTCCCCCTCCCCCGCGGCCTCCACCACCAACGCGACCGCGTCAAAGCCCAGGGCGTCCAACTTCTTCATCGCCGCCTTGACGACCTTGCCTGGCACGCCCGCCGCCGCCACCATGGCGGCGACTGCGTCCCCGTGGTCCGCATTCATGTGGCCGCACACCGGGCCGGAGAAGGCCGAGACGGGGTCGGGGCGGATGCCCGCCCAGGCGGGCCCCTCCACGCTGCCCGCCCGCCCAAACCCGAGGACGACGCGCGCACTGGCGGCCGGGGCGGCCGGGTCGATGCGCCACCACCCGAAATCCCCAAAGTCCGCCCAGAAGGCGTCCGGGTGGGCGGCCATGTAGACGGCCCGGGCGGCGGCCGTCTCCTCGCCCGCCGGCACTGGCGCGGCGGCCGCGCCGGTGATGGTCACCCGGGCGTCGGCCATGGAGGCGAAGCCCCAGGGGGAGAGGACTGTGAGCGAGCACCGGCCGTCGGCGCCCAGCTCTCGGGTGTGCGCGGACAGGGAGGACAGGGCCATGATGAGGCGGCCGCCTTCGTCAGCCGCATACTGGACGACCGAGCCGGTGGGGTGGCCGGTGGGGGTGAGCGTGGAGAGGACGCCCAGGCTGGTGTGGAGGGGCGGAGGAGGGAGAGACACGGGGGAGGGGGGAGGGGGGGGGGGTTGAATGGAGAGGGCGAGCGAGAAAAACGCGCGCGCCCCCCTCCTTCACTCGCACCCCTCATTTACCTGCCACACTGGACCAGCGTGCGGGCCTCTTCTGCGAGACTAGGGCGAGGGGAGGCCTGCTGGGCGGCGATGAACGCGTCTGGGGCAGCAGCAGCCGCGAGCGCGGCCACGCGCCGCGCCGGTGTGGGCGCATCAGGCCTGCCGCTTGCCGCGCGGCTCTGGGCGGCTCCCATGGGGGTGGTCACCGGCAGCGGGTGGTGGCGATGCGCAGTCACGCGGGCGACGGACGACCTGATGGCAGCGCAGGGTGCGCAGCGGGCGAGGGAGGCGGCCATGCCTGAGAAGAGCTTGTCTGGAGAAGTTTGTTATGTCGGGTGGGTGCGCCGATTGCTCCTTTTTTTCATTCCTTTTTACTCGGCACTCGGGGGTGTGAGAGGAGGTAGACGCCGGGCCTCATCGTCCCGCACCGACCATGCCCCCTCGCCTCACCTTCATCATCACGGGCTTCGGCCCCTTTGGCCCCGTGTCCGCCAACCCGACCCAGCTCCTCCTGGAGAGTCTCCAACCAAAAGGTGACGCGGCTCGCCCGACCTCCCCGCTCCTGGCCGCCCTGCCCCCGTCCCTGGCTGGCCGCGTGACCTCCGCCACCGTCCTGCCCGTCTCCCTGGCGGCCGCCCGGGCCTGGGCAGCATCCGAGGCCGAACAGCAGCAGGGCGGAGGCGGGGGGCAGGCTTCCCTGACCCTCGCCCTGCACCTGGGCGTCAACGCGGAGAGCTCTGGAGGGGGGTTTTGCTTGGAGGCCGCGGCCTACAACACCGCGAACTTCAGGCTACCCGACGCGGACGGGGCGTGCCCGGCATGCGGCCCCATCGAGGCCGGGGTGGCTGGCGGGGCGGCCCGGACGAGCGGCGTGCCCGTGGAGCGCCTCGTGGAGCGGCTTGTCAGGGCTGGCGCGGCGCGGCGGGTTGGTTTCGGGAGCCGCTGCTGCCGCCCGGCAGTCGCGGCCGGGTCGCCGGCGGTGGCGGCGTCGCCGGCGCCCCTCCCCCCGCCCGTCCGGGTCTCCACCTGTGCCGGGCGGTACCTGTGCAACTTCCTTTATTACCTCAGCCTGGGGCTGCAAGGGGCGGGGCGCCTGTCCCTCTTCGTCCACGTCCCCCCCGCCGAGGCGGTGAGCATCGGCGACCAGGCCGCCTTCCTTGCGGCGCTGATGCAGGCGTGCGTGGAGGAGCTGGAGGGCGTGTAGCGGTGTGTAGAAGAGAGAGGGCAGCAGCTACCTGAACCGCGGCGGGGCTTCCAGCTCCTTTTCCGGCTTTCGAGCAACGTCAAGAGCGAGGTCGAAAAAAGAGTGTTGGGGAGGGCTCGCGAGCGCCGGTCAACACAACTCTCTCCTTTTCATTCTTCCGGGGGACGGGAAGCACGCGCGCGCCCGGTCCGGCGCCCGCACCCCCATCCACGCCCACACGCACGAACAGGTGCAGTTGCGCAGGCGGCGCCACG
>Ga0315289_10015866_pt1 | contig 10435 bp, 9 predicted proteins | sample YL17G11_40_MG_FD_203452 | JGI IMG/M metagenome (GOLD analysis project Ga0315289, IMG submission 203452) | Sediment microbial communities from Yellowstone Lake, YNP, Wyoming, USA - YL17G11_40 | ecosystem: Environmental > Aquatic > Freshwater > Lake > Sediment | place: USA: Wyoming | collected...
AGCCTTCAAACGGTTTTTTCACTATTCAGCCTTCGCCATATTAAGCAAAGCAGGCGTGTTTTCAAGCTATTCAAACGGCTTTTTCAGCATTCAGCTGACCTCTTTATGAGTTAAATAAAAAAAGGAGGAGAAATGAAGGCTCTTCTTGTAATTGACATGCTAAAAGACTTTCTCAATAAGGATGGCGCCCTGTACTGTGGTGATGAATCAAGGAAAATCATCCCTTTTGTCAAAGAAAAGATTGAGGAATTCCATAGAGAGGGAGACTTGGTTGTTTTTATCTGCGACTCCCATGACCCCGATGACTTAGAATTCAAGATGTTTCCCAGGCATTGCGTTGCCGGCACACAAGGGGCTGAGATCATCAACGAGCTTCCGGTTGGAAAACAGGACTCTATTGTCAAAAAAAATCGTTACAGTGCTTTTTACAAGACAAAGCTGGATAAGATTTTGAAAAAAAAGAAGATCAGCGAAGTCTATATCTTTGGTGTCTGCACCTCAATCTGCGTCATGGACACTGTTGGAGACCTCCGAAACAGGGACTATCCAGTCTTTGTTTATAAAAACGGAGTGGCAGATTTCGACCAGAAAGCCCATCAATTCTCCCTAGAGAGGATGGAGAAAACCTACGGTGCGAAAATAATTTAGAAGGTCTTATCCGGAATGGCCTCACTCCCATTCAGGTTTTTAACGCCGTTCCCTCACCGCCCTTCTCGGCGGCTGCGGAACTCGCTTCGCTCATACATCCTCGCCGCCCGGCAAGGCCGGGTTCCCTCGAAGAGCGGCTCGGGAAGGCTAAACCTTCAATGGTCGCGAGGCCATTCCGGATAGGCCTTTTAATCCTTGGAAGAGGCTCTTTTGTAAACCCATTTTTTTTTGTGGGTTTATAATTTTTCCTTAAAGGAGTTGGACATGAAAGAGCAAACAATAAAAGGAAAAAAGATTAAGCTTATCGAGGGCAACATTGCTCTTCTCGACGTTGAGGCAGTGGTCAATGCCGCCAACAAAAATTTAATCCTTGGAGGGGGCGTTGCCGGAGCCATAAAGAGATATGGCGGCCCTTCCATCCAGGAGGAATGCAATAGAATCGGGCCGATCAAGACGGGCGAAGCAGTCATAACGGGCGCAGGCGACCTCAAGGCTAAGTATATCATCCACGCGGTTGGGCCTGTCGCCGGAGAGGGACAAGAAGAAGAAAAGTTACGCAGCGCAACTCTCGCGAGCCTTAAGATAGCCAAAGAAAGAAATATAAAAGACATCGCTTTTCCAGCCATCAGCAGCGGCATCTTTGGCTTCCCTATCGAGAAATGCAGCGAGATCATGCTCAAGACCGCAGCGGACTTTCTGAATAAAAATGATTACCCCAAAGAAGTCGTTTTTTGCCTTTTTGGAGAAGAAGCCTATTCTGTCTTCGAAAAGGCCCTGGAAAAATTGAGCCACTAAGATCTTCTCTTTTTATATCGGCTAACCCGCGAAGCTTTTTAATAAAAGAAAATAAAGGCCTATTTATTTTTAATAATTCTCGACTGAATAGATTTTTGTTCTTGTATAAATTCCTCTGCTTTCTTTATATCGGCTTTAGCCCGATAGATGAGCCCGATGTTGCCAAGGTCAGAGGCAACACCCTGAAGATAGCCAATCTCTCGGTGAATCTTCAGGGCATCTTCATAATACTTCAATGCCTGGTCTAAATCCCCCTTGCCTTGATAGATTAGGCCAATGTTGCCAAGGTCAGAGGCAACACCCTGAAGATAGCCAATCTCTCGGTGAATCTTCAGGCCATCTTCATAATACTTCAATGCCTGGTCTAAATCCCCCTTGGATTGATAGATAATGCCAATGTTGCCAAGTTGATTGGCAACGCCCTGAAGATAGCCAATCTCTCGGTCTATCTTCAAAGCCTCCTCATGATACTTCAATGCCTGGTCTAAATCCCCCTTTCCTTGATAGATTAGGCCAATGTTATTAAGGTCAGAGGCAACACCCTGAAGATAGCCAATCTCTCGGCTTATCTTCAGAGCGTCCTCATTATACTTCAATGCTTGGTCTAAATCTCCCTTGGCTCGATAGATCAGGCCAATGTTGCTGAGATGAGCAGCAACACCCTGACGATAGCCAATCTCTTGATGAATCTTCAGAGCATCTTCAAGATACTTCAATGCTTGGTCTAAATCCCCCTTGTCTTGATAGATGAGGCCAATGTTCCCAAGGTCAGAGGCAACACCTTGAAGATAGCCAATCTCTCGGCTTATCTTCAGAGCATCTTCAAGATACTTCAATGCCTGGTCTAAATTGCCTTTGGTTCGATAGATGAGGCCAATGTTCCCAAGGCCGATGGCAATACCATGAAGATAGTCAATCTCTCGATGAACCTTCAGAGCATCTTCAAGATACTTCAATGCTTGGTCTAAATCCCCCTTGCCTTGATAGATGAGGCCAATGTTCCCAAGAGCATCAGCAACCCCCTGACGATAGTTAATCTGAAGGTAGGTTCTTAAGGCCTCTTCATGATACTTCAATGCCTGGTCTAAATCCCCCTTGTCTTGATAGATGGACCCGATGTTGACAAGTTGATTGGCAATACCCTGAAGATAGTTAATCTCTCGGTCTATCTTCAAAGCCTCCTCATGATACTTCAATGCCTGGTCTAAATCGCCTTTGGCTCGATAGATGAGGCCGATGTTCCCGAGAGTATATGATAGATTTCGCTTATCTTTGAGTTTACGATAAAGAATAGTTGCTTTCTTAAACGTCTTTAAAGCAAGTTGAAAATTGCCAACTTTATAAAATAATTCGGCAAGTCGAAAATATTCATAGGCCAAGATTGATTTTTTAGTTTTTTTCTTTTCATGAATCTTGATTGACTGATCAAGCTTCTGTATTTCTGCTTCCAGTTCTTTTAACTTTTCTATTTTTCCGCGCCTAAAATATGGTTTGGCTATAAACCGATGAACTGAGGTTCTAAAGCTCCAGAAATCTTTGGCGTACCTTGGAAATTCATCCAGTTGTTTAGGCAAAATCCACAAAATGAGAACCCAGCAGCCTTCAGGAATGTATTCCCGTCTTACATTGAGAGAATTCAGGAAATTTTTCCACTTCGAATCCTTTAAACGGTCTGTGTGGACAGAGAAAATTGTCTGGGATGGATCAAGAGCTCTTCGGCTGATAAGACTGTGAATTTTTAAGAGCACATCGGTATGATCTGCTCCATCCAGAGAATACCACGCAACATCTTTGAGCAGTTTATTTTTTAGAAAGTGCTCTATATTCTTTTTAACCTTTAGATTGTCAACTGTAACGATAAAGATTCCGCCGCGGCCCAAATGAAGGGCCATACGCTCAGCAAGCTCTTGAATATCAAGGCGCTGGTCAGGGGTTACTCTAATTTTTCGAGCCATGGGATAAATATCGGATAAGGTTTATACCATTTGGCTCCATCCCGATATTGAAACAATGCAGGCATATAGAGCAAATCAAGAAAAAAAGATTCAATTTTAGCAAATTCTTCTTGCATGGTTTGGAGCCACATCGGTTCTTTTAGGATGGATTTTAAGATTCTTGTATGATCAGCATAAAGATTATATCCATTTCGGATTTTAAATGCCGCCTGTTCGATATGTTCACTTTGAACTTTTCCTTCAGCATAAAAAATCGCTTCTTGCAGTATCCGAATAAATTCTCTCACAACACCGCCGCTCATTTCAGCGGCTTTGATCAAGACTGCATCCTCTATAAATTCTCCTGGCATCCGCTTTCTGGCGAGTTCCAAGAGCATCTGTAAATTTTTCCCTGTTGCCTGAGATTCAGTGCCATCCATTTCTTTCAGCTTGATAGCAGGAAAAAACTCTTCGATACCTATCTTATTGACAATGGTTGCATATTTTGAAGAACAGGATATGGATGTATCAATCATGAAGATAATATTGGAATGGGGATTTGATAGATGTTGGCCATTTTCAAAAAAAATCTTGAGCGCCCTTTCAGGCGGAATTTTATCTGTGTCATCCACAAGAATTAAAAGATTTTTGTCCTTTAAAGATATTTGAATCTTTGTCAAAATATCATTGATGGTGTTAAGAAAATCAGTCATCCGCGGTCGGTAGTGTTCTCGAACTAACTCCCTTGTTTCATTTTCTATTTTAAATCGAGCAAAAAAATTCGCCTTTAAAAAAGAGATTAATGATGGTAGACCTGCTTCAACAGCGACACCTGCCCCAAGACTTCGCCTCCTCTCCTTAGCCTTTTCCCTTTGAATAAGCCCAATCAGCTCCAGAGCAAGATTCCGGACTCTATCAATAAGGTCTTTCTTGACTTTTATCCTCATTCCAGAAGCTGCATCGAGCGTTTGGAGAACAAAAGAAAGCATTAAATCAATATGGTCGATGTCATTAGGATCCAGGACATCTTTGATTGAATACTTAACAGGAAAAAATTCCTTGACGATTTCTTCTCGCACTTGAAGAAGATTCAAGAAGGTGGACTTTCCACATCCGATGTGGCCAGAAAGGAGTATTTTTTGATTTTTGTTCTTATCTAACAAAATACGATTACAAACTCTTGTCAAAAAATCCCCGTAAAGCTTTTCACACAGACGGGAATCTCCCTGCTCGAGGGGTTCTTTAGGATCAAGCTTATGATAAATATCTTGCCAAGACATCTTTTTCTCCTCCATTGTTTAGTTTTACGCTTATCATAAAATTTATTCTAAAAACTTAATTCAGTCAAGGCTCAATTCAGATGTCTTTTTGGAGAAGAAGCCTATTCTGTCTTCGAAAAGGCCCTGGAAAAATTGACTCGATAAGAGTTTTTTAAAGAAATTTCTTTCCTCTCTTGAGAAGAAAAAAGAGTCCAAAAAAGAGGAAAGAGAGAATGACAATAGTTCCAGAAGCGGGAAAATCCAGATAAAAGGCTAAAAAAAGACCGCTCAGAACAGAAACAAGGGCAGTGAGGGAGGAGAGAATAATAGCCTGCTTGAAATTGGATGCAAGTTGAAGGCCAGCAGCAGCCGGGATAACAACCAGAGCTGAAACCATAAGAATTCCGACCACTTTCATGCCCAGGACAACGGTCACAGCTGTAAGCACAGTTAAGAGAGCATCAAGGCGATTGACCCTAATTCCCGAAGCCTTGGCTGCTTCCCGGTCAAAAGTCATGTACATGAATTGGCGATAGTTTAGAATCACGATCGTAACCACCACCGCAGCCAAGCCGATGGAAAGATAGACCTCTGAGATATCTATGGTAAGGATATCACCGAAAAGATAGCTGAAGAGGTCAACGTTAAAGCCATGAGCAAGGGTCACCAACAAAATTCCAAAAGCAAAGCCGGCACTGCTGAAAATGGCGATAGCTGTATCACTGTAGAGTCCTGCTTTCTCCTTGACCTTCATGATTCCCAAAGCGGTTAAAACAGCAATGGCCAGAGCCATGGCTAAAGGAATGACCTTAAGAAAAAGGCCCAAGGCAATCCCAGCAAAGGTGATGTGGGCCAAGCCATGGCCGATCATGGCATCCCGCCTTAAGATGAGGAATACACCTAAAAGAGCGCAGGCTAAAGCGACGAAGACTCCGGCAAGGAGCGCGCGCTGCAGGAATCCGTAGCTAAGAAGAGCTTCCATTTTTTATCAATGGCGGTGGGAGATGAGGTGGTCTCCTTCGGCAAGCATCTCTTTGAAGGCTTCAGAGCGGCAAAATTCGGCATGAGTGCCGTGATAGACCAATCTCTGGTTGATACAGGCGACTTTGTTCACGTGTCTGTTGACAATCCCGATGTCGTGGGTTACAAGAACAATGGTGATTCCTTCTTTCTTATTCAAATTATCGAGCATGTCATAGAAATGCCCTTGAGTCTCGGCATCCACACCTGTTGTCGGCTCATCAAGGAAAAGAAGATGAGGCTCGCTGACGATTGCTCTGGCGATAAAAACTCGCTGTTGCTGTCCTCCTGAAAGATTCCCGATGCGCCAGCTTTTGAAATGCTCCATGCCGACATGCTCCAATGCTTTTCTTATGGAAAGCTCTTCCTCTCGCTTTGTCAGCCTTAGAAATTTTCCACTGGAGAGGAGCCCCATGGCCACCACTTCTCTGACTGATACTGGGAAGAAAGGGTCAAAATGAGTCGCCTTCTGAGGGACATAGCCTATTTTTTGCCAGGCGTTAAACTCCTCGACTGGCTTTTCCAGGATTTGAACTTCCCCGCTGGAAGGCCTCAGCAGTCCCAGGATGATTTTGATTAAGGTTGTCTTCCCAGAGCCGTTGGGGCCGATGATGGCCAAAAAATCACCCTGCAGGATGTGAAAGGACACATCTTTCAAGACCTGGATGGAGCCGTAGCTGAAGGATACATCCTTGAGGGTGATCAAGGTTCTGTGTTCAGCGGCAGACGAGTCCATTTTTTAAATTCTCCAGATTCTTCTCCATTATATCAAAAAATGTCTTTCCCGACTTCAGCTCGCCTTTTGTCAGATTTGCCCCAGGGTTCAAAACAAGGGTCCCGGCCCCCACTTCCTCAGCCAGAGCCTTTGCTAATTTATTGCCGATTTGAATCTCAAAAAAAATGACTTTTATCTTAAGCTTTCTTGCCGTTTCCACAGCTCCAGCCAGCGTCTTTGGTGTAGGTCTGGAATCCGGGCTCAATCCATAGAGAGAAGCCTGATGCAGGTCATAACGTCTCGCCAGGTAACCAAAAGCGGCATGCCCGCCGAGAATAAAAGTCCTGTGCAGACAATTTCTTAGACCCTCTCTGAACTTCTCATCAAGTCTCTGAAGCTTTTCTTTATAAGCCAAAGCATTCTTTTCAAAAATCGATGAATTCTTTGGCTCTATCTCAGAAAGGATTTCGGCGATCCTTTCGACAATCACCTGGTCATAACTGAAATCCAGCCAGACATGCGGGTCTGGAATCATTTGCTCATGCTCATGATGAGGGTCTCGAGCTTGGCTTTCGAGAAGTGAGATTCCCTGGCTTGCCTCAAGAACCTTAAGGTGCGGATTCTTGACACTCTTCAGAAAATCCTTGAGCCATGGCTCCATGTTTAAGCCGATAAAAATAAAGAGGCGAGCCGAAGAGAATCTGATGATATCACTCGGCCTGGGCTGCCAGGTATGAACCTCTGCGCCAGGAGGAATAAGAAGGCTGACCTCTCCCCTTTCCCCTGAAACAGCTCGAGCAAACTCCATCAGGGGGAAAACGCTGGTAACAATCTTAATCTTTTCAGAATCGTTCCAATTTCGCTGGGCAAAACTCAAAAGGCTAAAGACCAAAAGAGTGAAAAGGAAAAACAGAAGGGACTTTTTTATTAACATCTTAGGCATCTTATTTCCTTAAACGAGGGAGGTTATGGATCAGGCTGGGTGTTTAGAAAACACCCAGCCTGATCCTATTCATATGTATTACTCTACAGGATAGAGCCTCTCCTTCCACTCGAACTTTTTCTTGAAAAGCGAAAGACGAAAAGAATTAAGGAGAATGGCGAGGGCAAAAACGACTGTCAACGGGTGGAGCTGCCCATAGACGACATTGACTCTGAACCTCATGGATAAAATCAATTTGATGAGAGCGATGGTCATCACCTGGAAGAGAGGCAATGTCAGCGATTGGTGTGATTCTAAAGCTGCCCAGAGGGAGAGATAGGGATAGATGAACAAATAATAACATCCAAAAAGAATTAGCGCCAGGTAATGAGGCGCCTTTCCTATAGCTTCATAAGAATTTTTGGAAAATCCATTCCAGACTTCTTTGAAGCATGAATAAAACCTGACATCCATGAACTGCGTGCCGTCGAGAATAGAAATTTTTCCCTTATTTTCCTTAACTTTTTTTGCCATGGCGAGGTCATCAACAATCTCTGCCTTTATCGCCTCATAGCCTCCCCAGGAAAAAAAGAAATTCCTCTCGATGAAGAGAAATGGCCCCATGCCAAATGAGAGCCTTGAATCCTTGGAGAAGTTAATCAGCTTGAAAGGAAGAAGAGCGATAAAGACAAAATGAATGATAGGGAAATAGAGCTTTTCCGCCCAAGTCTTGGTGATAAAACTCGGAATGCAGCTGACAAAAACTGATTTCCTTTTTCTGGCCACGGCCAGAGCCGTCGAAACGGATTGCGGCTGATGGATTGTATCGGCATCGGTAAAAAGAAACCAATCGCCCCGGGCAGCAAGCGAAAGCTGATGGCAGGCCCAGTTCTTTCCATTCCATCCGGCCGGAAGCTCCTTGCCTTTGATGACTCTCAGCTTCTGATGATGTCTGGAGAGGTCCTTCACAATCTCATAAGTTCTGTCAGTTGAGTTATCATCAAGAACGATGATTTCAAGCCTGGGGTAATCAGATTGAAGAAGTGAGGTCAGACAGTTTTCAATTTTTTCTTCCTCGTTCCGGGCCGGAATGAGGACAGAGATAAGGGGCAAGGGCGATTCAAGCTTTATGTATTCCTGCGAGCGAAGAATCTTAAGATTCTGGAGCAGGTTGAGGAGAATGAGAAAGAGAGAAATTAAAATAAGCGCTTGAATGAATTGCATCGAAGCTCACCAGCCTGATTGCTGTTTTATTCTCCTCATGTAAGGCTCATCGATGAGCCTTTTGATACCGAGCAAAAAGAGAAAGGAAAGTAAGAGCAATAGCTCCGTCCATGGCTTTTTCAGGACAGCCCACCAGAGGATGGGAATGCTTGCCATGCCAACGCCAATCGCCAGGTGAAATCTTCGAAAAGGAAGATAGAGGGCTGCGATCAAAATACCAGAAATAACGATGATAAGAGGCTCCATGGCCAAAAGAAAGCCCATAGCTGAAGCTGCACCCTTTCCTCCTCTTCCTTTCAGAAAAATCGGAAAGCCATGACCCAGAACAACAAAAAATCCACAAAGCCAAATATACCAAGGCGAAAGCCCGAGGAGGAACCCGAGCCAATAGGCCAAGAACCCCTTAGAAACATCCAATAGCCCGGCTATGACTCCATACTTCTTCCCGACAACGTGCCAGACATTCCGCCCGCCGACATTACCCTCGCCCACAACGCGAATGTCAACGCCTTTGGCCATCCTGGCAACGATATAAGAAAAAGGAATCGAACCTAAAAAATAAGAGACAATACAACCCAAAATAACTTTTACGGCCATTTTTTTGTTATTTTTTCTTTATTACATAATCAAATAGATGTCAACCAAAAAAATAAAAATTAGTTTGTTGTATTTAAAAGGAAAACATTTTTTTGTTAGGCGAAGGCTGAGTGCTGTGAAAACCGTTTGAAGGCTGAGCGGGCACGGTTCCTCGACCGAAGGGAGAGGAGAGCGAAGCCTGAAACCGAGCTGCTTTTGCTGATTTGTGGCTTGCCACAAATCAGCGGGGGAGCCGAGGGGGTGTGTCCCCTCGGTCGCAGGGCGTAAGCCCGAGAAGGGGAGGCAGGGAGCCCCGATGGAATCGGGGCGACCGTCGGAAGGGGGAAAGCGAAGCTGTTCCCCCTCCGAGTAGTCGCTGGGGCAAAAGCAGCGTGGTTTCACAGCACTCAGCCGGAGCCTTTTAAAATTGGATAACGACCTCTTTCCTTGAATAATCTCCCTCTTTGCCTTCAAATTTTATTTTAATCTTCTTCTCCAAACCTTCCTGCCGGATAACTTCGGCCTCCTTAAGCGAGACTAAGGAGCGGGGTGTGATAAGGTTCAGAATATAATCCTTCCCTCCCAACCCTTCAACCATAATCCGGAGTTGCTCATCGCTGAATGTCGCTCGAATCACCTTCAGGCCAGAAGTCCGCTCCCCGATTTGAGGGAAATTCACAGGGGAGTCAATAAAAATACCCTTCTCGGTTATGACTTCCACCAGCGTCTTCGCTTTTATCTCAAGCTCTAACGCCAAGCGGACTTCGCCGCTTTTGTCTTCAAGACTGAAATTTCTTGCCTCTCCATTAACCTTCACCTCCTTCACCCGAGTTCCGTAACCCAATGAAGGGGAAAAGAGGAGACGATAGGAAACTTCAACCTCAGCTTTAGGCTCGATTTGCAGGACAAGCTTAGCCTCAGAGCGCTTGAGGAGAAAATCAAAAATCTCATTTCCTATCCGAAAATTTCTGACACTGCATTCATCCCACCTTCCAGGAAGATTCGGCTTGAATTCAACCTCTCTTTTAAGAGCTCTTCCTCTTAATCCTAAAAGCCCTCTGACTAAGCAAGTGATGACCGGCGAAGAGGAGAAAATTTGATGAGGGACAGCTTCTTCGAGCGGCTTGAAAAACTCACCTGAGAAAAGCTCAGGGCAAAAACCCAAAGCACTGATAAAAGTGTTATGAGCCAAGCTCATCAGGTGTGAAAAACCTGAGAGCGAGCGGCCATAATTATATTCTGCGACACAGACATATCCGGTGAGGAAAGGCCAGACCGAGCCGTAATTGTAATTCAATGGGTCATAGTAAGTGCTCTTCGGCGAAAGAGACCTTACTCCCCA
>Ga0315289_10015867_pt1 | contig 10434 bp, 14 predicted proteins | sample YL17G11_40_MG_FD_203452 | JGI IMG/M metagenome (GOLD analysis project Ga0315289, IMG submission 203452) | Sediment microbial communities from Yellowstone Lake, YNP, Wyoming, USA - YL17G11_40 | ecosystem: Environmental > Aquatic > Freshwater > Lake > Sediment | place: USA: Wyoming | collected...
TTGCCAACATCGTCCCCGAGGATAAGACGAACCAGCCGGACGTGACGATGCGCGAGTCGACCAGGACGATGCTCAAGATGTCGAACTTCCCCGCCGTCAAGCCCAGGGACGTGATCCGAGAACTGAACAATGGGATCGCCTGGAGGATCGAGAAGGTAACGCCCTCCGAACTCGAGCGGGTCGTGATCATCCAGGAGTGCAATCTGATTAAGCTCGAGACGAATGAGATCGAGCACAAACTTCCGATCCCGGAAGGTCTGGACTTCCTCATCAAGCCCCATTGGGCTAAGATCATCCGCAACCAGCAGGAGTTCATCACACGCGACCGCGCGCAGAACCCGGTCGAGAGGCTGAACATCTGGAGAGGCTGACATGTACATCAAGAAGGCCGAGTCCCAGGAGAATCCGGTCCTCATCACGCCGGCCACGGCCGCGGCCGAGGAGGCTCTGAAGCGGCGCCTCGACTCCCTTGCCACGAAGGAGGAGGGAGTGCACGAGGACGCCGTCCAGAAGCGCTCCCCGACGATCGTGAAGATGTCCTCGGCCGAGTTCTACAAGCAGGCCGGGGAGTGCGCGCTTCGGATCCGGAGGCGGAAGAAACTGGGGATCAAGGAGTAGCCCAATGGCCCTGGCCGTCATTCGATTCTCAGGCGATACCGATGACGACGTCATCGAGGAATTCGCCGGGAAGGTTGAAGCCGGAATAAAGGCTTACCTGGTCAGGAACACCAAAAAAGGATCGGGAGTTCTTGCAGAGTCCATCCGGTCTTACGTGTACGGGAAAGAGATCGTAGTCGAGTCCGACGCTCCTCATGCCAAGGTAATGGACAAAGGGTCCCAGGGAAAGGTCATGTGGAGTTTGATTAACAAGGTGGTGCCGATAAAATTAGGTGATGGCAGAACGATCTTCCGAAGGGTAACGATGGAGAGCATCGCCCGGGGAAAGTGGAGACAGGGGCCGCGTGCGGGGCTGGAGTTCGTGCGACGCGGAATCGACCTCGCGAAGAGCGGGATGTCACTCCGGGCGGCAGCGAGTTTCGTGGTAGAGCAAAGGTGACGGAGGAAGCGATGTTCGACAAGATCGATCAGGCGTTCGGGGAAGAGATCGCCAGGTTCTTGGGACGTCCCATGACGAAGGTGGCCGCGGCCCCCGGGACCCCCGAGGAGAACAAGACGTCTCTGAAGAAGACGGCGGGGATCACCAAACTCGCGGACATGAACCTCCGCGCGGTCATGAACGATCCCAACTTCCTCGCCGGCTTCCAGCACGAGATCGACAGCTCCAGGCACATCTGGGAGCCTCTCGTGACGGAGTTCGTCAAGTCGCGGATTTCCGCCGAGGAGTAGCGGATGCCGATCCCGGAGCTGCCCTCGTTCGGCGACAAGTTCTCGCGTGTCGGAGACATCATCCGATACCCGAAGCGAGTCCTGATCGAGGCGCTCCAGTCGGCCTTCGCCGAGCCGTACCTCTACACGGACGGCCCATCCGGGGAAAGGATTGAGAATCCGTTTCGATACGTGAAGGATGAGAAGGGGGAGACGGCCAAGGACAGCCCGCTCGAGATCGCCGACATGTGGTCGGAGCGGCTGAACGCGACGGATCCCAGGCCAATCATCGTCGTTCAACGGGACACGGTCAGCTTCGACAAGAGCGCGATCGGGCTCCGGAAGAACATGAGCATGCCTGGGAACCTGACGACCGAGTACGCGAACACGAGTACCATCCCCATCAACTTCTTGTGCTTCAGCAGAAAGGACGTGGAGTCGGAGGAGTTGGCCCTGACGGTGGCCCTCCTCTTCCTGTTCTTCAAGGAGTACATCCTTCGGAAGACGAAGTTGTTCACGATCAGTCTTCCGTCGGTGGGGACGACGACGCCGATCAAGCAGGACGCGGAGCATGAGCTGTTCGTGACTCCGGTCAGCCTTTCGGTCATGATGACCTTGAACTGGAAGATGACCCGGACGGATCCGAAGAAGGCCAGCGACTTTGTGATCGTGACCACGTTTGGGGAGCAATGACATGGCAAGCGACCTCAGACCGAACCTCGTGATCAACCAGAAGTTCGTCACCTCCGTCCCGGCGGTCCAGGCACCGAACAACCCGGCGATCCTGTTCGGGCTCTGCCGCCAGATGGTCTGGCGTGAGAAGACGGGCGACTTCGCGGGAGGCCAGGTGAATCCCTCCTACGAATTCCCCGGCCTGATCAGCGGAGCCGAGGTGGAGCAGCCGACCGCGGAGGTCGTGCTCCGGCCCCACGTGTTCGTCCAGAACCGCTTCGGCACCGCCGAGGTCACGCCAGCCTACAACTGGACCGTGATCCCGCCGGTCTTCGACCTCGCTCCCTCGCTCTCGGCCGTCTTCGAGGTCTCGAGCGGAAAGACGGGCGCCTACTCCGCGATATCGGGCCGGTTCACCGACAACGCGGCCGACTTCATCGAGGACGAGGTTGCCACCGGCGATGTCGTCAAGGTGAACGGGGTGCACTCCTTCGACGTGGTCTCGCTCATCTCCGACGTCGAGCTCGACGTCACGAAGACGAACAAGGCCGCGGTCAGTTACACGGGCGGCCTCACCATCGCCGACCCGAACGGCGACCGGCTCTTCACCGACGTCACCTTCGACTTCGAGGCGGCCGGCGTCTTGGTCGGCGACCTGGTCAACGTCGGAGGGTGGTCCGAACTCTACAAGGCGAGCGGGATCGACTACACCGCCGGGGCCCCCGGTCGTACGATGACCAACCTTCTCGCCACGTGGGCCACGGCCGGCGTCTCGGTCTTCACGCCGAGCACCCCGATCACCCCTGCCTCGGGCAGCCAGGTGTGGCTCAACAACGGCGTCGACTGGATCCCGACCTTCGAGGTCACGGCCCTCGGGACCGAGACGTCGCTCACGGTCGGCAACCTGCTCGCCCTCTGGCCGGCGCTTCCCGCGGTCGGGACCGACGTTCCCCACGAGATCTGGAACTACGCCGGGCTGAACCTCGACGGCCTCGGTGCCTACCAGGATGCCACCGGAATCTACGCGCCCGGATTGTTCACGATCGCCAACCTGGCCATCAACTTCGTCGCGTTGCTGGCCCTGCCGCTGGCCAACTACGTTCTCGTCCTCCACGACGCGGACGGCAACCGCCCGGTCTTCACGATCACGGGCGGCGTTCTCGCCCAGTCGGTCAACGTCGCGCTCATCGACAGCGCCTATGTTCCCGCTGCCGGCCCCGGGCTCATCTGGGAGATCTGGAGGATCAACCAGATCGCTCCGTCCGTTCCGCTGGCGTATAATTTCACGGCGGCCCTCTCCCCGGACCTCGGTGCCGGAGTCCACACGATCACCCTCGACGCCAGGTACACGACCTACGGCGTGGACTTCGCAAGCATTCCGATCCTCACGCCTCCCGCGGTCGGAGACATCATCTATGACGACGTCGGGAATGCGCTCTTCACGGTGATCGCTCCCCTCCCTCCCATCGTTCCTCCGTCGGTCGTGCTGACGGTCCAGGAGATCGTGTCCGGGCCCATTCCTGCCGACCCGAACTTCAGCTTCCGGCTCGCCGACGTGAGCCAGTTGGCATCCCTTCGCGTGACGCGGGTCAACCCGACGGGCCTGACGCTCCGCAACATCCTCGCCGACCCGCCGACGACCTCGGCCTACGTGGACCTCTTCTACGAGATCTACGTCGCCGACTCCCTGAGCAACCTGAACTACACGATCGAGAAGACCCTCACCGGATCCAGCCTGTCCGGAGACGTCTTGGCGACCTTCACCGCGCGCCGGACCGACCTCTCGGACACGCCGATCGAGATCACCCGGGCGGACCGCGAGGCCCTCCTGGGCAAGGCGGTGCCGGCGAACCCCCTGGGCCTCGCCGCGAAGATCGCCCTCGACAACGCCTTCTACTCGGTCTTCGCCCTGGGCGTCTCGTCGGACACGGGAGCCGACTGGGTCGCCGCGCTCGACAGGATGAAGTCCGACCGGTACTACGTGCTGTCTCCCTTGACCCAGTCGGAGCAGATCCTCGCGACGGCCAGGGCCTTCGTCGAGCTCGAGTCGACGCCGGCGAAGAAGCGCGACAAGATCATGTTCCAGAACCACCTCTTCGAGCGGATCGAGACCCGGATCGACCGCCCGGCAGGCGTGGCCTCCTACATCAAGACAGCCACGACCACGACGATCACGATCGTCGGCCTGGACCTCTCGGCCTACGGAGTGATCGTGGGCGACGACTTCATCGGGACGACCCCCGCGTGCCAGGGCAGGATCATCACCCTGGTGACGGGAACCGACTCGATCTTCACCATCGTGAACAGCAACGGCCTTCCGCTCGCCGGCGTACCGACGCCGATCAACGGCTGGCTGGTCCAGTCCAAGGACCTCACCGACGCCCAGTTCGCGGACAAGATCAACGCCTACCCGGCCATGATCAAGAGCCGCCGCATCCGCAACGTCTATCCCGACGCTTGCGAGATCACCTTCACCGACGACACGGATCCCACCGGAGTCTCCGGGTTCTACGGCGGCGGGGACGTCACCGAAGAGATGCCAGGCTACTACCTGTGCGCGATGGAAGCCGCCAAGCGGTCCTCGCAGAAGCCGGCCCAGTCGCTCACGCAGTACCCGGGCGTGGGGATCGAGCGCCTGGTCAACCCGTTCGGCGACCCGTACGGAGGCGACGAGGAACTCAACGACCGGATCCTCGACGGTGGCAACTACCTGATGTCGCAGCCGATCCAGGCCGGGAACTGCTCCGCGGTCCGGGCCCTCACGACCGACACCATCGACGTCCTCCACTACGAGGAGTCGGTGACGATCCAGGTGGACAACTTCGCCAGGCGGCTCCGCCGGACGATCCGGCCGGTGCTCGGTCCGTACAACATGGACGAGAACTTCTTCTCCCTGGTGAGCTCCCTCATCAACGCGGTCCGGAACCAGGTGGTGGACAAGGACAAGGACGCCAAGTCGATCGACTTCCTGAACATCTTCGAGGTGCCGAACATGCTCGACACCTTCGGGGCCACGTTCAAGTTCGGCCCGTACGTCACGGCCGCCAAGGGCGAGTTCACGATCTACATCTAAGGAGACGACAGATGTCGAGCTTCCTGAACTGGTCCTGGGCGTCCCAGCACGTCCAGGTTGAGCTCGCCAACGGCGAGTACGTGAGCGCGGAGTCCACCCTGATCCTCGGCGGGCCCTCCAAGCTCTCGATGTCGAGCGGGATCGACATCGATCCTCTCTCGGCCGCGACGACCCTCTACCCGATCGGCCTGCTGCAGATGCTGCAGATCGCGCAGAACCGCCAGGTCGCACGCCTCTTCGAGGTGGGTTCGAAGCGTGCGTACTTCATCCCCGGGCGGCTCTTCGCGAACTTCCAGGTCAACCGGATCCTGTTCTACGGGCCGAGCCTGCTCCGGCTCCTGTACTCGGCCGCCCCGACTAAGATCGGGGGAGTCGACATCGGTCACCCGTTCAAGTTCACTCCCGAGGGAGGGGTGGAGTCCCAGTTCGGAGCCCCTGCATCTCCTCCGACCTACGCTGCGCTCTTCCCGACTTCGATCCAGATGCGCCCCGGCTACGGCGACGGCACCAGTTCCAATGACAACCGGGACTTCTGGATCAGCCTGGCGAGCGAGCTCTTCAACATCCCGTTCGGTCTCTGCATGATCCTCAAGGACGCGCGCAACCGGGCGTACGGGGCGTTCTACCTCGAGGACTGCATGATCGAGGCCCACTCGATGGGCGTCGACGCCAACAACGTGGTGATCGCGGAAGGCTGCAACGGGCAGTTCGACCTGCTCAATCCGGTTCAGGTGCAGGACCTGGTAGCGGCCGGAGCCACAGGGGCACCGATGCCGGTAGGATAATCCACGGTAGCGCTGCGACGGGGAAGGCCCTCCTGGGAAACTGGGAGGGCCTTTCTATTTCTCGTCCATGAGGTCGAAGAGTTGACCGATGGCCTGACCGAGGACCTCGTGAGCCCGATCCGGCTCTATTCCGTAGGCCTTGGCGATTCCCTCGAGGGGCTCGCGCTTGCGGCCGACTCCGTAGTGGCGCCGGATGAGATCGGCCTTGACCGCGTCGAGCCTGGGGATTATCTGGGTGATGCACTTCTTCTCTCGGATCCTATTGATCTCTTCCTCGCTCTTCGGTTCCTTCTCCGGTCCCGACTTTCCCTTCTTCGGTTCCGTGAGTAAAACAAAAAGCTCTCGTAGCGCCTCAGCCTCCTTCTGCCGGATTCGCTCCTTGGCGAGTCCGTAGAAGGAGGCGATGTCGGTGAGCGTCTCTTCCCTGTACCCGATTCCGTAGCGCCGGCGGATGATGTCCTCGTGCACCGGATTCAACTTGTGCAGGACGGCCTCGATCCGCTCCCGGTTCTCCTCGAAGATCGCCGTCTCGACAGGCGATCTTCCCTTGTCTGGAAGAGTCGTCTCGATCCCGTGATCTATCATGGTTCGGTCGTCCGTGAACTTCTGGTAGGTGCGCAGGACGTACCGGGGCCATTCGAGGAATCTTGCCACTTCTCCTTCCGTCGGGGTCTGTCCGGTCGCAACCTGGATGACCTTGAAGGCCCGCTGGAACTGGGTCTTCAAGTCCGTGATCGGGCTCGACGTCTCCTTCTTGAAGAACTTGAGGCCCTTCCGGACGAAGGAGTCGATCCACCACACGGCATAGGTGGAGAACTGGAAGCCTCTCGACAGGTCGAACCGGTCGATCGCCCAGATGAGGCCGATGGATCCGTCGCTGATCAGATCCATGAGCCGGGGATCCTTGGACCCGCAGAAGCGCAATGCGCGACTGATGACCAGCTTCATGTTGGCGAACACGAAGCTGTCGAGGGCCTCAGGATCCCCGGCATGGATCCGCTCGATCAGGTCTCTCTCTTCGTCCTGATCCAGGAGCCTCGCTTCCCGAAAGAGTTCGCAGAACTCAGGGAAGCTCGTGATCGGCTTCTTGATGCTCATTTTGTACGATCGAAGATATCCAGAAGTTGGAGCACCTGATCCCGTACGATCTGCACCTGGAACGTCGGAACCAGGAACAGGACCAAGTCCCACTGGTTCTTGAAGATCGGACTGATCCCCGCCTCGATCTGGGCGTTTGGCTTTACCTTTTGGGTCAGCTCGTAGTACAGGAACCCGGCGAGCTTTTCCATGTCCTTTGCCGTGATTCGGTTGAAGTGGAACACGATCTTCGACTGATCGGCTGACATTGCGTCGGTCGTGTGCTCGAGTGCGTACCTTGGCCGGTCGGTCTTGACCCATTGGAGAGCCACTCCACTACGCTTGGAGTCGAAGTTCTCATTCGTTGTGAGTTTCTGGGACTTTAGGAACGCTGACTTCGCCTCCGGGAGTAGGCTGCGGAACCGCGGGTCGTCCGGAAGGATGATCTTCTTTTCCTTGGGGTCCGGCTTGGGGTCGGCCATCGCGTTGTCCTTTCTTCTTTTTCATTTCCCGTTCGGCGGCCAGGAACTTACCTCGCGCCGAATCCATGAACTTGTTGTAGTTCATCCGGTCGAGCTCGATGACGTTTGCCCTCTTCATCTCGCTCCGGATCTGATTCATCTTTTCTATCCAGAGAGACGAGAGAGGGATCAGACTCTGTACCAGGCCGTTCATGGTCTCAACGGCTTTTGCCAGCCTCGTGATGGGATCATCCTTCGGCTGTGGAGTCGGGTTCTGCTCAGCCACGTACTGCCTCCTTGATGAGTCGTACTGCCTGGTCTGCACGCGAGATCAGGATCTTCCGTATCTCAGCCTTCGGAATTCTTGAGAAGAACCCTTCCAGGATTCCACCGATGAACCGCGACCGGTACACGCCATATCCCCAGGCCCATGTCTCCGCGGTTAGGGCCGTTTGCTTATTGAGCCGGAAAGCAACGATGATTCTTCCCTTGGATGGATCCGTGGGAAAGCGGTATCGGTCGTAGACGTCAATGGCGATCCGGATGATGTCCTGATAGGTTCGTCTGGTCTGCTCTTTTAGGGAGAGGAGTTCCCGGTAGGCGTGTCCTGACAGGTGACACCTTGCTATGATGCCATAGCGAAAGTCTCTCATCAACTTGGCTTTAAGAACTTCTTTTTGCAGGCTCGGCATTGGTATTCCTCTACCGCCTTGCCGCCGTCGATCTCCGGGTCTCGAACCTCCATGGGCCCGGGCTCGATGAGTTCGACGTCAACAGACTGACAGTGAGAGCACCGTACCGCGCCGTCCTTGATGATCATGTGCTCATCATAGCAGATTGTTGCACCGGGTCAACACCCAAACGCGGCCTTTTCGATTTCGTCCGGCTCGTCCCCGAATGCGGCCTTCTCGATGGGATCATCCTCCTGGAACGCCGCTTCCTCGATGGGATCTGGCTCGTCGGCGCCGCACGTTACGGCCTTGACCGGCCGCGGGTCCTCGATCCTCTTCGGCTTCTTCACCGTGCCCAGGTCCACGCCCCAGAAGGGATTCTTGGCAGCCATCCGGAATCCGGCGGTCTTCATGCACTTGGAGCACGTGACCTTACGGGCCTTCACGTTGAACTCCCGATCGTCAAGTTTGGCGCCGCACTCCGCGACCGCGACCTTGTTCACGTACTCTCGCCACAGGTGGATCATGATTCCTCTTCCTCTTTTTCTTTCTTTCGCCGCTCGCCGAGGAAGGCCATGAGGATCTCGAACAAGTACTTGTCCGGATCCTTGAACGCCTTCTTCCAGTCGGGCATCTTCTTGAAGACCTTGTTCACCCAGGTGGGATCCTCCCGGTCTTCCTTCCTGGTCCTCACGATGTCGGTGACACGATCATGTATGGCCACGCAGGCTTTCTCGAAGGCCCGGAGCATCGTCCAGATCTCGGGCGTGTAGGGGACGACGGTCCCGTGTCTCGGCTCGGACGAGGACCGACCCGGTTTCCCGATGTCGAGCCTGTCGTCCGTATCGAGCCTACGGCTGTCTGCCTCGTACTCCCAGGTTCTGTATAGGACTCGGCCCTGTTCCTCGAACGGGTCGAACTCCGGCTTTCCAACGAACATGCGCTCGATCGACAGGTTGAAGGAGTCCCTGCTTCTCCACGAATCATGCTCGATGTGGATCATCGGCTTCCAGTCGATCGCCCGGATGTTCATGAGCTTGGCCTTCAGCGCCATGATGACCGTCTCAGGGTTGTCCCCACGGATATCGACTCCCTCGTCGTAGCAGAAGAACTCGTAGCCGAATCCAGTGGACTTCTGCTGCGTCCGGATCTCCCACACGCTGTGGTCGTCGTGGGTATAGGTGCTGAAGTGCTTCCCCGGTTTTCTCGGTCCGCTCCGTCTCATGCCTTGTCCTCCTTGAACCGCGGACAGACCTTGATGTGCTTGATCCACTCGTCTCTCGTCGGCGGGTTGCCGGCGGTCTTGCTCTCCATGACGTTCCCGCACAGCCAGCACTGGACCGGAGGCTCGGAGGTCCCAAGAACGCCCGGCCACGTGATCATCTCCGCCTGGCGGATCTTGAAGGCGAGGGCGCTGAGCGCCTTGTCCTCTTCCGGAGTCAAGTGCAGCGACTCGGCATCGCGCCTGATTCGCCGGCCGACGTAGTCGATCTCGGCGTTGTTGAGCCTGAGCATGTGGACCCGTTCCTCGGTTTCTTTCCTTCTCTCGGGCATCATCCCTCCTACTATTTATGCACGAGCGGCTGATAGTACTCGATCTCGGATTCCTCGTTTCCTTTTCGCTCGTTCGTCCAGGTGTAACGAAGGGCGAAGAACCCAGGGACAATTTCCCATCCCTCCTCGAGCATCTTGGTGACTCCGTCTTCAAGCTCCTGGAGCGAACTGCCAACGACTACCGTGTACTTGGTCTTCTTGGTCCCGTTGGACTGTATCATCTGAAGATGAAGATTCTTGGCGCGAAGTTGTTGAATCTCGTTTCTCAGCGCCAATTCGGTGTCACCGTCTCCGTATGCCATCGAACATCTTCCTCCTACAGGGGAACCACTCCCGGCAATTCCTTCGGCCCCATCCTAACAGGTTGCCGGCACTCCAGGCACTCGTCCCGTCCGTGCTCCTCCGACTTCAAGATGGTCCTGCTTCGATGGCCCTTCTGGCACCAGAAGTATCTTTTGTCGAACCAGGCGTCGGGAATCCCGCTGAACTTTTTCCCGACGTAGGCAGTCTTGGCCGCCTCGATCAACGCAAAGACGTCCGCCATTGTAAATCGCTCCTACTTGGTCCTGTCCTATGGCCTCGCTTTGCGCTCCTTAGCTGCCTCTTGACACGTCTTCCAGTGCTCAACCAGGTTCCTCGGAGGCTCCTGCTTAAAATGTTTCCTGTAGATCCTCCGAGCGTGGAACTCAAATGGCTTTCCGTCATCTGGAACCAAGGGATCTTCTGCAGCCATGCTCTTGTAACTCATGTTGCTTTTCACTCCTTCTGTATAGCCTCGGCTCGCGCCGTCGTTCGTTTGCCCGGCCGACAAGGCC
>Ga0315289_10015869_pt1 | contig 10433 bp, 9 predicted proteins | sample YL17G11_40_MG_FD_203452 | JGI IMG/M metagenome (GOLD analysis project Ga0315289, IMG submission 203452) | Sediment microbial communities from Yellowstone Lake, YNP, Wyoming, USA - YL17G11_40 | ecosystem: Environmental > Aquatic > Freshwater > Lake > Sediment | place: USA: Wyoming | collected...
AATGAGGACCTAGCCGATTGCCGGCCACACTCCCCATGCCGGCGCCCTCAGACCGCCACGGGCAGCAGGATCAGCAGCTCCAACTGGGGGTTGGGAAAGTCCCCGGGCACGTAGGCGGCCAGATTGCGGGCCCGGACCACGGCCTCCCAGACCACCCCGCTCTGGCTCAGGCTGAAATACTGGTAGTTGAGCTTCACCGGCAGGGAGGCCGGGGGCCGGACCACGTGGGTCAGGGGCAGGCCCGGCAGGGCCTGCCGCACCAAGTGCTCGATGTGATTGGCCGAGCACACCTTGATGAGCTGGGGGGCCTTGCCGATCAGCTCGGCTTCGCCCATCTCGGCCTGGATGGCCAGGTACATCTTGGTGTTGGTGAGGTAGCGGTCGTCGGCCAGGGCGGTGGCCCAAATCGAGGGTTGGACCAGTTTCAGGGGCAGGGACACGAAGTTGCTTGGCACGACGGTGTCGAGCAGGAATCGCAGCTTCTCATCCAGGTCGGTAAAGCAGGTTCCCAGCTCGTCGTGGTCATAGCTGGGCAGGTCCCGGGGGTGGAGCTTGAGCGAGAAGGTGGTCAGCGCCCCCGCCACGCCCAGCATGGCCGCAAAGAGGCCCTCCGGGTGGCCTTTCCGGCTTTCCAGCAGGTGGCGGAACATCGGCAGGTAGCTGTTGACGGTGTACAGCAGCCAGAAGTTGGCGATGTCGGATGCGGTGAACTCAGCCAGGCTCTGGTTCTTTTGGCGCCGCAGGCCCGCCAGCATGCTGCTCTTGGCCGCCAGGATCTCGACCAGCCGCCGCAGGATGGACATCAGGTAGTCGCTGGCCGCCAGATCGAGCAGCGGGGGCACATACTGGGGGTCCAACTGGTAGAGCCCCGCCGGGGTCCGGCTCACCCGGGCGATGCGGAGCGCCGCGGTCCCTTGCCGCGCCTCCCCCTCGACCAGCCAGCGGAAGTTCTTCCGGGCCACCTGAACGGGCTTCTCGGAGGTCCCGGTGTTCTCGTCCCGGACCACGGCGACCTCCGCCAGGTAGCGGGTGTCGGCGTTCTGCCGGGTGACGGAGACGTTCAGCCCGCTTTCCCGATAGTGGGGGATCGCCAGGTAGAGGTCCAGGTGGTCCTGGCCGGCCTCGAAGAAGGCCCCCAGGGGTTTCGGCGGGGGGGCAGGGTCCGAGGCCGGGATGTCGAACGGCAGCCCGTCCGGGAACAGCCCGGAGGCCGCCACGACGGAGAAATTGCCGGCCGCCAGAGCCTCGTGATCGAGACGCAACTGCTTGAAACCCCAGGGCCGGAAACTCAGCGAGCCGAGCCGGAATTCCAGGGTGCTCTCCAGGAAGCGGTCCTGGAGCTGCAAGTGCTGGGGGCTCAAGAACGTGCCCTTGGACCAGATGACGGGCTGGAGTCGCTTCATGGCGCTTCCCTAGTCAGCATACCCTTTTCCGGGGGCGGTGCAAACCGCTGCGCCGAAATGGGGACAGCCTCCATTTTTGCCCAGAAGTCAGCAGGGCTTCCACTCCGCCTGCCGAGGCCGGAGGCTGTCCCCTTTTCAATTAGGTTGAAATCCGACTGGCAGCGGAGCCGGTTTTCTGCTACACTGACGCACGCTGGTACTCGTTCGGCAAAGCACCAAAGCACCTTAAGGGAGGGCAGATGCCAAGAGAAAGCGTTCACGACAAACTCAAGAGAGTCCGGCCTCCGCGCGTGCACATCACTTATGACGTGGAAGTGGGCGAGGCGAAAGAACTCAAGGAGTTGCCGTTTGTCATGGGGATCATGGCGGACCTCAGTGGCCAGCCGGAAACCCCGCTACCGAGGCTGAGAGACCGGAAGTTTGTGGACCTCAACCCCGACAATTTCGACAGTGTGCTGGAAGCGGCCAAGCCCCACCTGTCCTTCTCCGTCGAGAACAAGCTCAGCGAAGATCCCAATGCGGGAATGCTGAAAGTGGATCTGCGCTTCAAGAGCCTGCAAGATTTCGAGCCGGAGCAGGTGGCCCGCCAGGTCAAGCCGCTGCGCGAGCTGCTGGAGCTGCGCACCAAGCTGGCCGATCTGCGGGGCACGCTGCAAAGCAACGAGAAGCTGGATGATCTGTTACAGGAGATCATCGCCAGCGCCGAGAAGCTGGAGCAACTGCGCGCGGAGCTGGGGTTGACCGAAGGCGCCACAGGAGGTTCCCATGAGTGATCCGCAACGAGCCGTGGCGGCCGCCAAGCCGGCCGAGCAAGTCGTCGAGGGCGGCCTGCTGGATCAGATCGTCGAAGAAGGGCGGTTGACGCGCGATCCGGCGGTGCGCGAGCGCGGCAAGGACCTGGTGAGGGAGTTCGTCACCCAGGTGCTGCAAGGCGAGATGACCGTCTCGCGCGACACCGAGGCCATGATCAACGCGCGCATCGCGCAGATCGACCACCTCATCTCCATCCAGTTGAACGAGGTCCTGCACCATCCCCAGTTCCAGAAGCTGGAGGGCACCTGGCGCGGGCTGAAGTATCTGCTGGAGCGGAGCGAAACCAGCCCCATGCTGAAGATCCGCGTCGTCAACGTCACCAAGCGGGAGCTGCTGCGGGACTTCCAGCGGGCTCCGGAGTTCGACCAGAGCGCGGCCTTCCTGAAGGTTTACTCGGAGGAGTTCGGCACCTTCGGCGGCCAGCCGTTCGGCGCCCTCATCGGGGATTACGAGTTCGGCCGCTCGTCGGAAGACCTGGAGCTGCTGGAGAAGATGTCGCAGGTGGCGGCGGGGGCCCACGCGCCGTTCCTGACCGCCGCTTCCGCCGACATGCTCAACCTGGACAGCTTCACCAGCCTGGGGACGCCGCGCGACCTGGCCAAGATCTTCGACCAGACGCTGTACGCCAAGTGGAAAAGCTTCCGCGAGAGCGAGGACTCGCGCTACGTGGGCCTGACGCTGCCGCACGTGCTGCTGCGCGAGCCTTACGGGCGCGAGGGCCGCACCGTGGATGCGTTCGATTACCAGGAAGGCGTGGACGGCACCGACCACGGCAAGTACCTGTGGGGCAATGCCGCCTATGCCTTGGGGGCGCGGCTGACCGATTCCTTCGCCCACTACGGCTGGTGCGCCTCGATCCGGGGCGTTGAGGGCGGCGGCCTGGTGGAGGGCCTGCCGGTCCACAACTTCCTCACCGACGAGGGCGACGTGGCCCTGAAGTGTCCCACCGAGATCTCGATCACCGACCGCCGGGAGAAGGAGCTGGCCGACCTGGGCTTCATCCCGCTGGTGCACTGCAAGGGGCACGACTACGCGGCCTTCTTCAGCGCCCAGTCCTGCCAGAAGCCCAAGCTGTTCGACAACGAGAAGGCCACGGCCAACGCCCGCCTGTCGGCGGCGTTGCCGTACATTTTGGCCATCTCCCGGTTCGCGCATTACCTGAAGGTCATGATGCGGGACAAGGTGGGCAGCTTCATGTCCCGGGCGGAGACCGAGCGGTTCCTGAACGACTGGGTCCGCAACTACGTGACCGAGGACGATCAGGCCAGCCAGGAAACCAAGCGGCAGTACCCGCTGCGGGATGCCCGGGTGGACGTCGAGGAAGTGCCGGGCAAGCCCGGCGCCTACCGGGCCATCGCGTATTTGCGGCCCCACTTCCAGCTCGAGGAGCTCACCGTCAGCTTGCGGCTGGTGGCCGAGCTTCCGCAGCGGGCGCAGAAATAGCGCGGCGGCCCGTGCGTCAAGGTGTCGCATCAATGAGCTGACTATGGGTCAGAGGAGGATTCGAGATGGCGTTAGTTGACTACTTCTTGAAAATCGACGGAATCGAGGGCGAAAGCCAGGATTCCAAGCACAAAGGGGAAATCGAGATCGAGTCGTTCTCCTGGGGTGAAGCGCAGACCGGGACGGCGTCCCACGGCGGCGGCATGGGCGCCGGCCGGGTCGATATGCAGGACTTCAGCTTCACCATGAAGGTGAACAAGGCCAGCCCCAAGCTGTTCCTGTGCTGCGCCCGGGGCGACCACATCAAGAATGCCATTCTGATCTGCCGCAAGGCCGGCAAGGATCAGCAGGAGTACTTGAAGGTCACCTTCTCCGACATCCTGGTGTCCGGCTTCCAGACCAATGGAACGGCCGCGGGGGACACGGTCCCGATGGATCAGATCTCGCTGAACTTCTGCAAGGTGGAGTTCGAGTACAAGGAGCAGAAGCCCGACGGGAGCCTGGGCGGGGCCATCAAGGCCCACTACGACCTCAAGACGGTCAAGGGCGGCTAGTCACGCTGCTCGGAATCGCCCTCAGCCGCCAGCCTGAGCGCAGGGCTTGGTGTCTTCGCGGGCTGGCGGCTAGGGTCCGGTGCCTAAGTCTCACCCCATGAACGCCAAAGAACTCTACCAGGCCGGGCGCCTCGCCGAGGCCATCCAGAGCCTGATCGCCGAGTTGCGTGATCACCCCGCCGACGTACAGCGGCGCATGTTCCTGTTCGAGTTGCTGTCTTTCGCGGGCGACTACGACCGCGCCGAGCGGCAGCTCAACGCCGTGCCGCAAGGCGAGCCGTCCCAGGACCTGCTGGTGCTGATAAGCCGGGCCGCCCTCCAGGCCGAACGGCTCCGCCAGGAGATGTTCGCCCGGCGCGAATACCCGCGGCCCCCGGAGGGCGAGCAGCCGGCCGTCGCCGGCCTACTCAACGGCAAGCCGTTCCAGTCCCTGGAGGACGCCGACCCGCGCCTGGGCGGGAAGCTCGAGATGCTGGTGACGGGCAGCTATATGTGGCTGCCGCTGGAGCACGTGGCCGCCCTGGAGATCGATCCGCCGCGGCGGCTGCGCGACCTGCTGTGGGTCCCGGCGCGGATCCGCACCGGGCCGGCTTTCCAGGGCCGGGAACTGGGAGAAGTCCTGCTGCCGGCGCTGTACCCGTTGAGCTGGCGCCATGGAGACGATGCGGTGCGCCTGGGCCGCGCCACCGTGTGGGACGAACAGGAAGACGGCACGGTGATGCCCGCCGGCCAGAAGCTGCTGCTGGTGGACGGCGAGGACTTGCCGATGCTGGAACTGCGGACTCTGGAGATCGCCCAGCCGCCGGCCGAACCGGCGTGACCCGAAACTTCGAGGACCAAGCGTCATGCCTCTCCGGCAAGACCTGCTGAATCCCATCCCGGGCGCCAATCCCGGCGGCCAGGACCTGCACTACGCGCCGGTCTTCGACGAGATCCGGGAGGCGCGCCGGGAGGAACAGGCCGTCGGCCCCAAAGACCGCCAGGACATTTGGGCGCGCGATCTGAAGAAGGCGGATTGGCCCCTGGTGATCAAGCGGGCCGGCGAGCTCCTGGCCACCCAAAGCAAGGACCTGCAAGTCGCCGCCTGGCTGACCGAAGCGTTGCTGAAGCTGGAGGGTTATCCGGGGCTGAAGGCGGGCTTGGACCTGCTCAAAGGCCTGGTCGAGCGGTTCTGGGACACGCTCTACCCGGAAGTTGAAGAAGGCGATCTGGAAGTGCGGGCCATGCCGCTGGAATGGGTCGGCACGCGGCTGGAGGAGCCCGTCAAGCGCGTCACGCTCACTCGCAGCGGCCTGGACTGGTTCGACTACCGCAAGTCGCGGGACATCGGCTACGAGGCCGATGCCGCCGCCGACGAGCGCAAGCGGCAGGACCGCGAAGAAGCCATCAAGGACAAGGTCCCTACCGCCGAGGTGTTCGACGAGGCGGTGCTGGCCACTCCGGACGCTTTCTTCGACGAGCGTGCGGCGCAACTGGAGGAGTGCCTCGGCGCCTTGCGGGCGCTCGATGACGTTTGCACGGCGAAGTTCGGGGGTTTCGCGCCCAGTCTCACGCCGCTCAAGCAGACGCTCGAGGAAGTCAAGCAGACCGTGCGCATGCTGGCGGCCAAGAAGCGCCCGCAGGCGGCGGAGGTCGCGGAGGCCGCCCAGGCTTCCGCGGCGGAGGAAGAGGAAGCCCCGGTCGAGGAAGCCTGCTCAGCGCCCGCGGCGGACAGGAAGCCGGCCCGCAGAAAGGCCCTGGCGGCGGAGCCGGCCGACCGCGACGATGCGGTCGAGCGCGTGCTGGTGGCCGCTCGCTACCTCCGGCAGCAGGACCCCTATGGCCCGGTTCCCTACCTGTTGTTGCGGGGCTTGCGCTGGGGCGAGCTGCGCGCCGGGGGGCCGGAACCCGATCCCGCCCTGCTCGAACCCCCGCCCACGGCAGCCCGCCAGCAGTTGAAGAGCCTGGCCCGGGGCGGTTACTGGCAGGAGGTCCTCGAGACCGCCGAGAACGCCATGGGCCAGCCCTGCGGGCGCGCCTGGCTGGACCTGCAACGCTACGTGGTCAGGGCCTGCGAGGAACTGGGCAGCTACCATGATCTGATCGCTGCCGCGATTCGCTCGGAAGTGAAGGCCCTGCTGGCGGATCTGCCCAAGCTGCCCGAGTGGACGCTGAGCGACGACACGCCGACCGCCAACGCCGAGACCCAGGCCTGGCTGAAGGAGCTCGCCAAACCTTCCGAGGCCGAGGACATCATGCGGCCCGCGGCGGCGGAGCCCCGGGAGATGGTGGCCGAGAACGGCACCGTGGTGCGCGACGCTTACGATGTGGCGCTCGAGGCGGCGCGCGCCGGCCGGCACGCCGAGGCCGTCGAGACCCTGGCGCGCGAAGCCGCGCAGGAACGTTGCGGCCGCGCGCGCTTCCACCGCAAGGTGCAGTTGGCGCAGATCTGCCTGGGCGCGGGCCTGGAGGCGGTGGCCTATCCGGTTCTCCAGGAGCTGGCCGACGAGATCGAGCGGCGCCGCCTGGAGGAATGGGAGGCGGCCGAGACTCTGGCGCACGCGCTCAGCCTGCTGTACCGCGCCATGAACAAGCTGGGGCTGGGCGCCGAGGAGCGGCAGAAGGTCTACTCCCGGATCTGCCGGCTGGATCCCGTGCAGGCCATGGCCTGCTCGAAATAGCCATGGCGCGCCAGGAGCCGGAACCGCCCATCACCCACTCGGTCCTGGACCGGCTGCTGGATCTGGAGCCGGGCGCCGCCACCGACCGCCCTCGGTCGCGGGGGCAGGCCATGCGGCAGCTCAAGGACGCCCTGCGGCGCGACCTGGAGTGGCTGCTGAACACGCGGCGGGATCCCGAGCCGCTGCCGGAAGGCGCCGCCGAACTCGAGCATTCCCTGTACAACTACGGCTTGCCGGACATCAGCTCGTTTACGGTGCGCTCGGTGGCCGACCAGAACCGCCTGGTGCAGTTGCTGGAGGCCGCGGTGGCGATCTTCGAGCCCAGGATCATGAGCGCGCGGGTCACGCTGGAGGCGCCCGGCGCGAGCACGCACGCGCTGCGTTTCCAGATCCAGGGCCTGCTGCGAGTGGATCCGGCGCCGGAGCGAGTGGCCTTCGACACGGTGCTCGAGCTGGCCAGCGGCGAGTACGAGGTCAAGGGAGAGTGAGTGCCACGGCGGTGACGAGGAGCGGCTAGGTGCGCGACGACCTGCGGGATTACTACGAGAGCGAGCTGACGTTCCTGCGCCAGATGGGGGCGGAGTTCGCCGAGAAGTATCCCAAGATCGCCTCCCGGCTCCAGCTCGGGGCCGATCCCCCGGATCCCCATGTGGAACGGCTGGTGGAGGCGTTCGCTTTCCTGGCCGCCCGGGTGCGCCTGAAGATCGACGACGAGTTCCCGGAGATCACCGAGGCGCTGCTGGAGGTCCTCTACCCGCACTACGTCCGCCCCATTCCGTCCATGTCGGTGGTGGAGTTTCACGTAGACCCGGAGCAGGGCAAGCTGGCCACGGGCCTGAAGATTCCACGCGGCGCGGTGCTGTATTCGCGCCCGGTCGAGCGGGTGCCGTGCAAGTTCCGCACCTGCTACGAGACCACGCTGTGGCCGGTCAGCCTGGAAGAGGCTTCCTGGCGGACGCCGGACCGGCTGGAGCCCCCGCTGCGGGCGCCCGAGGCCGCGGCCGCGCTGCGGCTCGAGGTGCGCTGCCTGCCCGACGTGCAGTTCGGGAAGCTCCCGCTGCGCTCGCTGCGCTTCTACCTGAACGGGGAGAGCCGCCTGGTCCACTCCCTGTACGAGTTGCTGTGCAACAACTGCGCCGGCATCCTGGTCCGCGACCCGGCTTCGCGCCAGCGCACGCTGCCGTTGCCGCCCGACGCCCTGCGCCCGGTGGGCTTCGCCGAGGACGAGGGCATGCTCCCGTACCTGCGCCGCTCCTTCCTGGGTTACCGCCTGCTGCAGGAGTACTTCAGCTTCCCGGAGAAGTTCTTCTTCCTGGACCTCAGCGGGCTGGAGCAGTTGGGCGGGGCGGGCTTCCAGGACCGCGCCGAGATCATCTTCCTGATCGCGCCGTTCGAGCGCGGCGACCGCCAGCAGACCCTGGAGGTGGGTGTCTCGGCCAAGACGCTGCGGCTGAGCTGCGCTCCCATCATCAACCTGTTTCCGCACACCGCCGAGCCGATCCTGCTCGACCAGACCCGCCACGAGTACGCCATCGTGCCGGACGTGCGGCGCCGCTTCGCGCTGGAGATCTTCTCCGTCGATGAGATGGTCAGCGGCACCCCGCAGTCGCCGGAAGTGACGCGGTTCGAGCCGCTGTACTCCTTCCGGCACGCCGCGGTGCAGGAGCAGAAGCAGACCTTCTACTTCGTGCGGCGGCGTCCGGTGGTTAAGCGCAGCGAAGAAGGCGCGGAGCGCGGCCCCGCGAGCCGGCGCCGGGACGAGGGCACCGAGGTCTACGTGTCGCTGGTGGATCTGGCCGGGCGCCCCGCGCGAGGCAGCGGGGAGACGCTCACGGTGCGCTGCTCCTGCACCAACCGCGACCTGCCCTCCCGGCTGCCCTTCGGCAGCGAGGCCGGGGACTTCGAGCTCGAGGGGATGCCCTCGATCAAGCGGGTGGTGGCGTTGAAGAAGCCCACCACCACGCTGCGCCCGCCGCTGGGCCAGAGCACGCTGTGGCGGCTGGTCTCGCACCTCTCGCTCAACTACCTGTCGCTGGTCAGCGAGGGCAAGGAGGCCTTGCAGGAGGTCTTGCGACTTTACAATTTCACGGGCTCGGTGCACCTGGAGAAGCAGATTCAGGGGATCATGAAGCTGGCCAGCCGCCGGCACTTCGCGCGAGTGGTCTCCGAGAACGGCATTTCGTTCGTGCGCGGCACGCGGGTCGAGATGCTCTTCGACGAAGAGCAGTTCGTGGGCGGCGGCGTCTACCTGTTCGCCAGCGTGCTGGAGCACTTCCTGGGCCTGTACGCATCGCTGAACAGTTTCAGCCAGCTTGTCGCCGCCAGCGAGCAACGTAAGGAGGTGTTGCGGGAATGGCCTCCGAGGGCCGGTCAGTCGATACTGCTGTAGACGAGCGGCGCCTGGAGCGGCAGCTCTACCAGGAGCCGTTCGTCTTCGAGTTCTTCCAGGCGGTCCGGCTGCTGGAGAAGCTCTCGCGGGGCCGCCGGACGGTAGGGCGCGAGGGCCCTCCGGCGCAGGAGGCGGTGCGGTTCTCGGCGCACGCCTCGCTGGCTTTTCCCGCCAGCCAGATCCAGGAACTCGTGCCGGCCGAGGGCGGCGCGCCGCCGCGCATGGTGGTCAACTTCATGGGGCTGACCGGCCCCCTGGGAGTGCTGCCGCTTTATTACACCCAACTGGTCATCGACCGCATCCGGGCGCGCGACACGGCGGTGCGCGATTTCCTGGACCTCTTCAACCACCGCATCATCTCGCTGTTTTACCAGGCCTGGGAGAAGTACCGGGTGGCGGTGCAGTACGAGCGCGGCGGCTACGCGCGGTTCTCGCACTACCTGCTGGACCTGATCGGCCTGGGCACCCAGGGGCTCCAGCAGCGGCAGGCCGTGGCCGACGACGCGCTGATCTACTACGCCGGGCTGCTCGGCCAACGCCCCCGTTCCGCCCTGGCCCTGCGCCAGCTCCTGGAGGACTACTTCGAGGTTCCGGTGGCCGTCGAGCAGTTCGCCGGCGCCTGGTTCGGCCTCGAGCGGGCGAACCAGTGCTGGCTCGAGGAGCGCCGCAGCGATTCCGAGCGGTTGGGCTTCGGCGTGGTGGTGGGCGACGAGGTCTTCGACGAGCAGGCCCGCGTGCGCATCCGGCTGGGCCCGCTCAGCCGGGCGCAGTACGCGGACTTCTTGCCCACCGGCGCCGCCTACCAGCCCCTGCGCGCGCTGCTCAGGTTCTTCTCCGACGAGGTGGACTTCGAGGTTCAGCTTGTGCTAAAGCGGGAGGAGGTTCCCCGCTGCGAGCTGGGAGCGGAGGGCGAGACGGCTCCCGTGCTGGGCTGGCTGACATGGGCGAAGACCGTGGACATGGCCCGGGACCCGGGCGATACCATTCTCAAGTTGTGATGAGGAACTCCGATGAGCGTCAACCTGAAATCCCTGATCGGGAAACTGAATGACACCACGCGCAACGCGGTAGAGGCCGCGGCCGGACTGTGCCTGGCCCAGACGCACTACGACATCGAGGTGGAACACTACCTCATGAAGCTGATGGACCAGACGGATTCGGATTTCGCCCG
>Ga0315289_10015870_pt1 | contig 10433 bp, 5 predicted proteins | sample YL17G11_40_MG_FD_203452 | JGI IMG/M metagenome (GOLD analysis project Ga0315289, IMG submission 203452) | Sediment microbial communities from Yellowstone Lake, YNP, Wyoming, USA - YL17G11_40 | ecosystem: Environmental > Aquatic > Freshwater > Lake > Sediment | place: USA: Wyoming | collected...
CAGGCGTTGGGCAGCAATGGAAAAAGACCTTGGCCAATGTAATCTTCCGAAATGCAGCCAACTGGTTGCTCTTGCAACGCCGAGCTTTCCTACTCCTGAAAGGTCAAGTTTGAAGACGGGTTTGAAACTGCCTGTATTTGCTCGTCCCATGAGTCTGTGCCAGGTCAGGGTGTTGAAGTAGACCACGATGAAAGTAATGAACACAAGGAGGATTATTGCGAAGTTCATGTCTTTGAATTCGTAGGCGGCTTTTGCTAGCAGGTAGCCTAGACCTCCTGTGGGAGGCGTGACGACTCGGCCTTGATATTGTATGTATTCTGCTGCGATCATGAAAAACCAGCCGTCGCACCACGCGAGGTTTGCCCCTGAAATTACTGCGGGAGTGATTGCTGGCAGCACGACGTGTCTGACGTATCGCCATCCTGTCAGGCCGAAGCTTTTTGAGGATTCGACAACGTTTGTGGGTATGCCTCGAATGGCTCCCAGAACTCCGAAGAATATGGCCCAGGCCATTGACGTGAACAGCAGAACCATTACAGAGAGTTCGATCCCAAGCGTTCCGAGGGCGAACAGGAAGCCTATGACCATGGGGAAGTAACCGAGTATCGGTATGGATTGCAGGAGGTCTATAAAAGGTGTGAGAACTAATGAGGCAATCCGGTTTGTTGCTGCGAGTATGCCGAAGGAAACTCCCCAGGCCACGGAGACGGCTAATGTTATGAGTATTCGAGATATTGTGCTGAAAGTGTACAAGGGGAGGTTCTTGATCTCAGGATATCGTACGAAGGACATGATTAGCCAAGTGAAAACGAAGAGAACGGCCAGCCCCAATATGAAACTCAGCAGATACTTCCGCAATGTCCATTCGCCAGCTTAACCTCAAGTCCCTAACCATCAACGTTGCATGTGCGATTTAAAAATATCGCACGCACGACCTCAAACCATGATCCGCATGACTGTCCAAGGTTCTGGATCGAGCGATGAACGTTGGTTTGCTGCAAGTTGACAGAAACCACCGGCATGGCTACTTTCTAGGATTGAGGTGCAGGTCCGCAATACGGACTATTCAACATAGTCTTTTGCTTAACATCAACGGAAAACACCCTTCTCTCCCTAGGCCTCAGGCCAGCTAGAGAGCTCTGGACGGGTCTCCCGCTGGTTACGGCCTTGATCCTCAGAGTGCTCGCTGTGTTGCCGTCTAGCATTGTGATTAGCTTGTTTCGAACGTTCGTGCTGTCGCTTTCTTCGAAATGGCCATCTGAGTGTTCTGGTTTGATTTTATCCGAGAATCATGAGGCATGACCTGAACCGACGAACGAACTTTCTCAGAGGAAGCTTGAGCAGGCTGTCGTCTTCATTTATGACCAGTTTTTCTGCTTTTCTTCACGAGTTTCTTTTTGGGAAGCGTTGGTTTCCTAACTCTTTCAGCATCTGGAATTTCCAAGCCACCGTTACTCATGTGGCATTCTTCCTTTGCCATAAAGCTCTATGTAACCGCATTTGCGGCAGACGTAGGCGGCGAGTTCTACTCCGGGTATTCGCCAACTTGGGACTCCCGTGTCTGAGGTTTCGATCTCCATTTGGCTTCTAATCATTCTTCCACGGCATTTGGGACACTTCTTGAATTCACTCACGACTTGACGCCCTCATGTTTATGATGTGCGAAGTAAGATTTGAACCTTCCACCCGAAAGAGATATCACTCAATTTCGCGCGCGCTTTAACTGGCATCCTCCGACTATGGCACTAATAAATCTAATGTCCCACAGATACTGTTAAGTTAAGTTACCTGCTTTGTTGAGGTACTGAAGTTATTTGTCATGACTATGTTTCCTTGAGGATTTCCTCGACTGCCTTCAGTTTTATTTCTAAGCCTTCTTCATTTTTGACTCTTGCTACTTCTTCATATGCTCCTTTGCCAAAACTCAATGCCACAATAACGCCTTTGGTTTTGTTCATTCTCCGTATGGCAGTTTCGAAATTATCAACCACATTCCGACCAACATCTTCAGATTGTTTTACCTGTGTCGGAACATCAAGTTCAATCCATCCGTCAATGCCATAGTCTCCAACTTTTCTAGGATTGACACGACCATGAAGTTTCTCAAACACCCAATTCTGAAACTCAAAAGGTTGCAAAGCCCGTAACTCATCAACTGTCTTAGGCAAACCGATCATCTTGAAATCTTTAGCACCTAGTTTTCTCATCCTCTTCTCCATTAATTTGCACGCTGTAGGGGAAACGTCAATGCCTATCCATCTACGTCCCCCCCGATGTGCTACAGCTATAGTTGTTCCGCAACCACAGAAAGGATCAAGAACAATATCCATCGGATTGGATGAAGCATTAATGATACGTTCTAAAAGTGCTTCTGGCTTTTGAGTCGGATAACCGAGTCTTTCTTTTGAAGTAGCGTTTATGATGGGAATATCCCAAACGTCTGGTAGCGCAACTCCTTCATGGAGATAAACCTTGGCTCGATATTTTTTGCCGTGAGAATCACGCCTTGTAGTCATTCGATACCTTCCGCTTTTATCATGAGATTTAAAACGTGTTCGTCTTTCTGCCAATGTTGCCTCTGAATATTCTTGGAATGTCTGATTGAAAGTGAACTTGTCCGATTTTGTATAGAGAAAAAGCGTGTCATGTTTTTCTTGAAAGGTCGGGTATTTTTGTGATGCCTTAGGACCGTAGAACCAGATTATCTCGTTTCTAAATTTTGATTCACCAAATATGCGATCCATCATTACTTTTAGATAATGAGAAGCATGATAATCGCAATGAAGATAAAGAGAACCTGTTTCTTTCAGAACCCTTTGACAGTCTCTGAGTCTTAGTTCCATCCATGCAATATAGTTCTGTATTCCACCTTTCCATCGGTCTTCAAAAGAACGTAGCTCATATCCATCTCCCCAAATTACTTCATAATGCTTATTCGAAAAGAAAGGTGGGTCTGCATAAATCAAATTGATTGAATTATCGAGGATGTCTCTTCGCAAGACTTCAATGTTGTCTCCGCAGTATATGGCATTGGTTTCCATGTGTACTATTGGTTGTTTTAGCTATTTGATTTTTACCTTTTCCATGATTCACTTTTCATAATCCTCTTGTGTCAAGGTTGTGGCTTTGGAATGAATCTTAGCTTTAGTTCTCTCAATTCTAGCTCTATATGTCAGTAACAGCCCTAACTATGATGAAAAACTTTCAGAGACTCCCTGAAATCTACGTAGGAAAGGTTTTTGTCAGCAGAATTATTAGTTCAATCTTGCTTAGTGTTTTGTGAGAAGATGGGCTACTTATCTAAGGGCTACTATACAATTTGCTTAAGCTCTATCCTTTCTTCCACCTTGCATCTGACCATGAGCTTAATCTTTATGGGAAGGTTTTCTTTGGCAATGTCCCTTGGACTAAATATTTCGATTATAGGCATTCAGGTTTGTGGTATTGCTCTTTGTTTTGTGGGATGGAGAAAACATGACACGATTGAAACGCTTGTTGGATACAAAAGAATATCTCCTCTTTCTTTTGACATACGTTTGAGTGTGCCTTTAACAGTCATTCTGGTTTTGTGGGGAAGTTGGGTAGTCTATTTAGCGTGGTTTACCGTATTTTCAGGTCAGCCACATGAAAAGCTCTTGTGGATGAAGGATCCTGTGGCACTTACATCATTTGCAGCTTGGGCACTTAAGGGGATTATAGGAACAGTGTCAGGTCTAGTTTTCACAGCTATTTCCTATGTTCGAAAACCTTCAAAATCAAAACCTGAAATAAAACTAGCCTAGAACTACGATGAAAAACTTCTGGGGACTCCTTGAAATCTTTGGAGCTTTAGGCTTTTGATTGCTGAAGCTTCTGTTCTCTCTTCTTCACTTCATAGTAGAGATATTCGAACCATTCCCATATCTGAGGACGTTTCCTTCGTTCTCTGGTGGTCTTGATTATAGGCTCCAGCTTCTCCCATGCTTGTAAGATTGCTGCACTGAAAAGGTCATCAACTAGATCTATGTCTATTAGTTTTCTGTGCAGGAGGACTCCTACACCTTCATAGAAAGCTGCCTGAGTTCTCATAGAAATCTTGATCTTGTTAGAAGCATCATTTGGAGACTTTGCCAGGTAGTCAGTGTCTGTAATTTCAGTGGTCAGTATTTCTTGATAAGATTCTCCAAATTCTGGACTGCCAAAAACTGAATATAGTCTCATGATCAAATCTGTCTGCCTTAATCTGGTCTGATGTCTCATCTCCAGAACATAGTAAAAAATACCTACCACTACACCTGCGGCAGCCACAACTGCTGAAATCTCTGTAATGTCAACCACCATTGACACCTAGAAGACGAGATTAAGTGAATTAGTATTAAAGACTACATCGTGGGCTTTCACCACACAATTAGACACAATGACACAACACATTCTCTGTGGTCTTGTCTGGTTCTGGTATTGCTATAGTGGAAAACTCTGCTATTCTCTAGTACCTTTCTTTTAATCATTAGAAGAACCATTAGAACCAACATGAAAAAACCATTAGAAAGAATAAATCACTACAACAGAAAGTCTATTTCATTTAGTAGTATCTAATGTTCTACTTTTTCCTTCTAACGGTACACTCCTGCAAACAATATTCTGAAAAAGGAAAGCGCACGCTAATGTTTTCCGAAGTTGTTGGCAAGTATGATTACGTCAAAAATGTCCACTTCGTTGTCATGGTTAAGGTCTGCTTGACTGTTCCAGTTGGGATCTCCAGGACGAGATCCGAAAGCTAACGCTGCCAATATCGCGTCTGATATGTCAACAGTCTTGTCGAGATTCATGTCTCCTACAATAGGAACATACTGTGCCGGTGGCAAAAGAGGGTAGTTGTCACGATTGTTTGCGCCGATAACATACGGTGTATCGCCTATTCCGTCACTTCCCGTTTCATTCTGATAAGGACCACTGTACAGATCGGTACCGTCATAATCACTCCAATAGTTGCCACCGGAAGGATAACCATCATCCAAGATGTTTTTTGATAAGTTGGGGTCATTGGTCCCGCCAGAACTAAATTCGGACCCAATAACAATGGTGTTGTTCAGGAAGTTGTTGTGATAGAAAATGTTGTCTAAACCAAGTAGTTTGACACCTGCTTCCGTGTTGTCTGCTATGTTGTTTTCATAAATTGTGTTGTTTTCGGGGCACTCCTTGTATGTAGCACTAATATAGCCATCAAGGCAGATGCCTAGTGTGTTGTTTGTTATGTTGTTTCCATAGACTGTGTTATTCTTTATAGAATAGTCGAAGAAGGCACCGTAGATGTTGTTTGTTATGTTGTTTCCAGAAATCTTGTTGTTGCTCGCGCCTCCGCCGAGGTAGATGCCATATCTGTTGTTTGCAATGTTGTTTCCAGATATGCTGTTGTATGAAGAGCCATAGAGACTGATGCCATACGAGTTGTTTGTTACATGATTTCCTGAAATGTTGCAGTGGCTTGCGCCTCTTAGACTAATGGTATATAAGAGAAGATAGATTCCCGCCTGCAGGGGACCGCCACTGTTTCGTATGGTGAAGCCTGTCACGTTGACGTCGGCCACAGTTATCATGACTACGCGACCCATGCCGCTACCGTCGATTATCGTGCTCTGCACGTCTTCGCCCACAAGCGACACCGTCTTGTTTACAACCACATTTTCATAGTACGTTCCAGTCTCAACGAAGATTGTGTGTCCGTCCAGAGTTTCTGGAGTGTTTATGGCTTCTTGAATTGTTCCATAGTCTAATCCTGTGTTGATGTTGTGAACTGGAAGGGGATTCCAAGGACTTATTAGCGGATAGTTATCCACATTGTTCGAGTCAATGCTGTATGGCGTGTCTCCTTTGCCATCGCTTCCAGTCTCGTTCTGATAAGGACCACTGAACAAGTCACCACCGACATAGTCGCTCCAATAGTTGCCGCCAGAAGGATACCCAGAATCCCAAACATTGTGTGTGTCAGTCGACACTTGGATTATGTTGTCTATGAAGTTGTTATGATAAATATTGTTCCCCATGGAGTATTCAAGCCCAATGGCGTATCCCGTGCTGGTTGTTATATTATTCCCGATGATGCTGTTTTGGTTTGAATCCCACAGCCACAAGCCATAACTGCTGTTTCTGATGTTGTTTTCACTTATCCAATTATGGTTTGAATGACCATAGAGATAGATGCCATAGATGCTGTTTGTTATGTTGTTTCCAGAAATGTTATTTGAGTGTGAAGAGTACCAGACATAGATTCCACAAGCATCGGTAAGGCTGTTTTTGATTATTCTTGAGTCTGCGGTGTAGGCTAATAGTATCCCATCCCCATTACCCCTAAGGTTCAGATTTTGGACAACGATGTGTGTACAGTTTACGAGAGCAACATATCCTGCGTCGAGTGGAATAGTTTCATCTGTTCTATTTACCCAATAGTAGAGCGGTTGGGCGTTCACTGTGTTTGAAGAGTCAACATCATTTACAAAATCTAAAAGGCTATACCCTCCAACCCAGAAATTGTAACGGTTATCAGTCATCTTGTTGTTTCTAAGCGTATTTTTCGAAGAATCCTGAAGCCAAATACCATAGCTAGTGTTCTCTGTTACGTTGTTTCCAAAAAGGTTGTTGTTTGAAGAGTCCTGAAGCCGAACACCACAGTAGAAGCCGTTAATGCTAGTGTTTCTTATTGTTACATTATTTTGCCACTCTAAGCCAATTCCTTTGTAATCCCAACTTCCTGTACCTTGAATCGTGTGTCCTACCCCTTCCAATATCACGTTGCTTCTCTCAATCACAATTCCGTCGGCATCGCTGGTGATGTTGCCATTCAAAGTGTAAGTAACATTATCAAACGTTGAAATCGGTGCATCTGGCGGGTCTATGCTTCCGTCAGCCCGTATGTATATGGTTCCGCTTGCTTTGACTGGTTGAATGTTAAATGCCAAAGTCAACGTGCTGGTTATTAGTAGAACGAACATAACTATAGAAAACACTCTTTTCAACAATCTCTTTCCCTAATCTATGTCAGTGTAATTGCTAGATATCATTTGTGAAAAAATCTTCTATGGCATTGTCTATGGGCGCGCGCTTACGGTTGCGCCTGTAGCTGGACCGACAATGTTAGGATTTGATTGCTTCTTACCAAGTCCACCACGATTGTTTCACCTGGCAAAGTGTACTCTTCCAAGTAGGTTGAGAGATCGTCCGTATTCATGATTCTCGTGCCGTTGATTCCTACCACGATGTCTCCTCCTATAGTCACCGTTTTTCCATCGATTTGGACTTGGTTCGTGCCGCCTCGCAGACCAGCAGTTTCGGCAGATCCTCCGTTTGTCATTTGGGTGATCAACCAACCATAAGTTATGTCTGTGTTCATCGCTTGTGCAATCTCATAGGTCATGTCAGTTCCTGACGCTCCAAGCCAAGGAGAGCTACTGCGTGCGCTACGGCCGAAGTTGTTGGCCAGTATGATTATGTCAAAGATGTCTACTTCGTTGTCATGGTTAAGGTCTGCTTGGTCATTCCATCCTGGATCTCCAGGGTGCGAACCGAAGGCTGATGCCGCTTGAACTGCGTCAAGAATGTCTACGACGCCGTCAAGGTTCAAGTCTCCAAGGAGATGGGCACTGAAAACCCCAAGTGGATACGTGTCTTGATTGTTCTCGTCTATGACGTAAGGCGTATCTCCTATGCCGTCGCTTCCGGTCTCGTTCTGATAAAGACCACTGTAGAAGTCAGTGCCGTTGTAGTCACTCCAGTAGTTTCCGCCAGAAGGATAACCATCATCCCAGGTGTTGTTTATGTTGCCACGGTCAATGAAGACTTGTCTTGTGTTATTGATGATGTGGTTATGGAAAATTACATTTCCCGTTGAGTAGGCAATGCGAATTCCTTCTTCGTTATTTATGAGGGCGTTGTCTGAAATGGTGTTGTTATCTGAGGACATGACGTAGATTTCGCCGCCCTCGTTATTCGTTATTACGTTGCCTCTAACCTTATTGCTATCACCTCCGTACAAATGGATGGAGAAATACTTGTTGTTCATTACGACGTTCTGTTCAATGGTGTGGTTGTTTCCGAAGACTGTTATAGCAGCTCCACAATTCACGATGAGGTTTCTGCTTATAGTATTGCCAGCGCCACCTACTTGAAACCCTTGACTTGTCGAGTTCGCTATTATATTGTCGTTGATTGTAGCATTTTGGGCATCTAGTTGAACACCAGTGTTTCCATTCTGCACTGTAAAACCGGAAATATGGACGTTCTCTGACTCGACCCGAAAAACTACGTTACCAGGGGAGCCAACAACGATGGTAGTGTCTTTAGTCTCTCCAAAGATAGTTAGACTCTTGTTAACAACAATATCTTCGTAATACGTTCTGCTTCTGACAGAGACTGTGTCTCCATCACTAGCATTGTTTATTGCTTCTTGAATTGTTGCATAGTCTAATCCAGTGTTTATGTTATGAACTGGGAGAGAACTCCAAAGATGCATAAGAGGGTATCCGTCTCGATTGTCAGCATCAATAACATAGGGTGTATCGCCTTTGCCATCGCTTCCAGTCTCATTCTGATACGGACCACTATACAAGTCTGTGCCAGTGTAGTCGCTCCAATAGTTGCCGCCAGAAGGATAATCGTTATCCCAGACATTAGCATAACCATCATAACTATACACTTGTTGACTGTTGTCAATGAAGTTGTTGTCGTAAAACTTGTTGTCCGAAGACTCACGCAGCCAGATGCCTTGGCTGTTACCTTCTATAATGTTTCCAACAATACTATTGTCTGAAGATGGCCAGAGTCTGATGCCATAATAACTGTTGTGTGTAATGCTGTTACCGACAATGGTGTTGCCCGAAGAATAGTCAAGCTCGATGCCAGCCCAGTTGTTTGCTGTTATGTTGTTCTGAGATATGTTATTGTTCGAAGAATCATCGAAAAAGATACCATCCCTGCTACTTGTTATACTGTTTCCAACAATGCAATTGAAGTTTGAAGATCCATGGAGAAAGATGCCATCCACGTTGCTCGTTATTTTGTTTGTTATGTTGTTTCCAACTATGCTGTTATTGTTTGAAGAATCATCGAGCGTGATGCCATTGCAGCTGTTGCCTGTTATTTTGTTTCTGGCTATTGTAGTGTAACTTGTTCCCCAAAGTTGCACGCCTGTGGCCGTGTTGGACAGGTTGAGGTTTTCCACTATCATGCGGTTGCAGTTGACGAGTATTACTTGCCCAGCATCCTCAACCACAACGTCCGATGCGTCCTCAAGGTAAACCAGAGGCTTACCATTTACCAAATTATCCACAACCACATTGCCATAGAGATCCCAAGCAACCAAGCCGTCGTTGACAAAGACATTTCCAACAATACTGTTCTCTGAAGACCCCTCGAGCCAGATGCCACGCCGGTTGTTTGCTATAGTGTTTTCAAGTATGCTATTGTTTGAGGATCCGTAATAGAGCTCAATGCCATCTCCGCTGTCTGTTATGGTGTTTCCAGCTATGTTGTTGTTAGAAGAACTATCAGGGTAGATGCCATACCCAAAGTCTTTGATGTTTGTGTTCTTGATTGTCACGTTGCTTATGCCCGTCCAATAGAACCCGTGTCCGCTTCCATTGCCCAGAAGCGCACTACCATTCCCATCAACTATTATGCTACCCTTCTCAACAACAATCGACTCGTAAATGTTATCCGTAAAAGTGTATGTAACGTTGTCAAGCGTTGAAATTGGTGCTGTTGGTGGGTCTATGGTTCCGTCAGCTCTAATGTATATGGTTCCACTTGCTCGAACTGGTTGAATGTTAAATGCCAACGTCAACATGCTGGTTAACAGCAGAATGAGCATAACCATAGAAAATACTCGCTTCGGCAATCCCCGTTCCCCAACCTACATAGGCGTAATCGCTAGATATTACTTGTGAACAAATCTTCTATTTCACTTAGATTGGTCTAGAGGTCACGAGTGAAACGTTAGCGGGCGTTAATATTGGCGCGCGCTGGGTTTGTTCTAGGGTTTCGTGACCTCTGCTTTTTCAGCGTTGATTCCGTGCCAGATTATTTTGTATCCAAAGGTTTCGAGTGACTTGGCTGCGTCTAGTACTCCTTCTGTTTCAATGAGTCTTATGGCGTCGGACAGGTGCAGTCGGCCTGTTAGGCTTAGTTGTTCTTCGATTCTCTTTCTGATTTGTTCAAGCTTGTCTTTTCTCACTAAGCCGTTGGGCATCACTGTGTAACCTTCTGGCGGCTTCTCGGCCAGTGCCTCCTTTACGGCATCGGTAGACACGCCGATTCTGGCGGCAAACTCTTCATAGTTGACAACTGCTTCTGTGAATGTCACGGGAAGGTTCTTCAGAAAATCTTTTTGTGCTGATTGGACTCCTAGGAATGCTTTTTCCAAGTAGCGGAGAACCGGGGCCAGCGGGATTTTGTCGTGGTAG
>Ga0315289_10015872_pt1 | contig 10432 bp, 22 predicted proteins | sample YL17G11_40_MG_FD_203452 | JGI IMG/M metagenome (GOLD analysis project Ga0315289, IMG submission 203452) | Sediment microbial communities from Yellowstone Lake, YNP, Wyoming, USA - YL17G11_40 | ecosystem: Environmental > Aquatic > Freshwater > Lake > Sediment | place: USA: Wyoming | collected...
ATCTTTGTGTACTGCGGGGGCCAGGATACCCCTATTCCATCACAAATAGACCTCACCGAAACCCAGCATTCCCCCCTCTCGTCTTTAACCGTCTCGATAACATTTCCATGAAATTCAACTTTTGTAATGTTCATCCTTATACCCGATCCCTTTAGCTGGTCTTGCCTATAGTTTAACAGATTGATATCAAAAACAAATATATTGAAATCCAATAAATATTTGTAGGGTTCATCCCCTATCCCCCTCATCACCGTCTTGATGTGTCTTTTCTGTCATCCCTTGATGAAGGGCATCTTGTATATCTTTCTTAGTTATTATGCCATAACGAACCATTGTTTGTAGAGAACCTCTAGCAGAATTCTGTTTATTTCCTTTGGCTTTAAGAGCTAAGAAAATCGCATCTATAATGGTTTCATCTTGTATCTTTAAAACATGTTTACCGGGGAATTCTTCCATAAAATAAAAAGAGTTTGGGTTTGTTATCATAGCGACAATATCATAGGCTTCGTGGTCACTTTTTTCCCAATCTTTGATAGGTGGATATTTTGATCCACAGATTTTTGCTATATCATGTTTCTTGACATAGTTACCTTCTACCTTGATACCGAGAATCCTTAATTGTTTTTTCAATTCCACCTTGCTCAAAAATGAAGACATATTATATTACCTCTAACGGTTGATTGTTAATTTCATACATAACTTAATCTTAACCATGATTTGAGATAAATTTAGAAGCTAAGACCAGCAAAAGGGACTGGGTACTTCATCCTTAATCATCCTCATCGTCATTTGGTTCAATATAATACTCTGATACGTCTTCATCTATCTGGGACAATGCCCACTCCCATACCTCATCAGGTGGCCTACCAGCCTCATGGGCAATCGCCTTGATAACATCTCTAAACTCCAGATACTTCTCTGCAAACTCGCAACATTTACCGAGTACCTGCCTTTTCATAACCAGCACCTGTTTTTCGATGCGCATAACCGTTGTCTTAGAAACGATTTCTACCATTAAAATTAACTCCTTATTGAAAATAAAAGGGAATCCTCGCGATTAAAGCAAGAATTCCCCAAGAGGAAAACCGAATGAAACAGTACTAAAACTACAGAGCCTTTAACCAAGTTAGAATGGATACAGAGTAACCTATCTAATGTCTTATACCAGAACAGAGGAGGCTTTGTTTATCATACTCTAGGTTATGCAGTTGTTACAACCCCATGATTTCCTTCAGAGGGTGCTGGTACGTCAAGTACCAGCGTGGAATCACCGTCTGGCAAGGAGTTGGCAATTTTTACCGCTGGTGCCTCTACTTCTGCGGATGCTGCGGTCGGCGGGGGGTCGATCATCTGACCCAAGATATAGTCAAACGTTGCCCCTGCCTTTTTCATTTCTCTAATAACAATGGGAAGGGACTGCTCCATCTCCCCATCGATAAACATTATTGCAAGGTCTACCTTGTCCTGGATCAGGTATTTGAAACACTCACTAAGACGTCGAGATTCTTCAGCGGTCATGTTCTTTTCCTTTCATGTCGTCTAGAGACTCATCCTCGGAGATCTCACTATTATCAAGTAGGATCTCATGTTTGTCACTCTTTGACCTCTTAGTCTCCTCCGTTATCACTGGCGCATTCTTGTCCCACTCCATAGGTATCCTCCAATTTAAGGTCAAGTAACTTCATGAAATCTTGCAGTTCCTCTTTCATAATAGCACGTCTATCAATACCAAGTGCAAGATCTATGGGTGCAAATAAATCCCTCCCCGAAAGCAGCACGAAGGGAAGTAGTGTAACCCGCAGCATGCCCCGCATCTCAGTTCTAACATCATTCTCCCTGGTACCCTTGAACTCCTCCTTACGGAGCTCCTCCTCGCTCTGCAACTGGCATGATGACATTTCTATGCTCCCCTCTTTTATCTGTAAGCACAATAGGTAGCTGTTCGCCACGTATCTCTAACACTACCTCATCCTCTTGTAAACTTCGCACTGCATCTAAAACGAAGTTCAAGTTGGCACGTATACTAATTGAGCCACCCGTGTATGTTATGGGCACCATCTCTTTGGCGCTGCAGATGCCCCGATGTGCACTAGCTAATAGCCCGCTCTCACTTATAAGAAGGTCCACAACCAGTAGACGCTCCCCGTCCTTGGCCAGAATCTCCACGCGCTTCAGGGCATCCTTAAAGGCTACCTTGGGAATAACACAGGAAGTACATGGGCCATTTGGTATGACTTGCAAGAACTTTGGGGGCGCAGCTGCCATAAGCCTGAGCGCTAAGTAAACCCCGCCCTTTGATAGATAGATGCTTGACTCATCAAAGCTAACGAATCCGTCAACCTTCTCATCCTTAAACACGCTTGTAAGCGCGGTGCAGGACTCTACGGGAATGAGTATCTCACCTCCTGGCTCTAGAAGGGCGTTTGGCAGAAGGCTCATGCGGACGCCGTCTGTGCACATGAAATAACCATACGCAACAGCAATGCCTCTAGAAAACACCCTGTTATTATTGATGCTCCCCGTACAATAACGCACTTTATTAAGAGCCGTAAAAAGCTCAGCATAGTCTACCTTTCTCCAGTTGTGTGCAGGTTCATTGCGTATAGCGGGGAATTTATCCGGCCCCAAAACATCCATACGAAATGCGCTTGTAGCGTTTGATAATCGGAATCCATCCACAGCCTCTACTTCAAGTACTCCGGCTGGAAGCTCCTTAAGAACCCCGTGTAATAACCCCGCGGAGACCCCTATGCAAAAGGGCTTGTGTACAGATACCTTCTCTGTAAGTATCTCTATCCTTCTAAGGGCGTCGCTCGCGGATAGCTTAATCTTATCCCCGTAACCATCTATTCTAACATAGAAGAAGTGCGGAAGTTCTGTGCTTGCGCCCATACGCCTACGGCAGGTTGCAACTATTTTTTCTACCATAGAAAATAGTACATCTCGCTCTATCTTTAAAGTCTGTGTTAATTCCATTGGTAATCCTCCAATACGAAAAAAAGAAAAAGGAATTTTAGGTTCCTTTTTACATGTTGTGATAGCGCAAATATATGTTGGTGTTCCTCATTGTCTTAGTAGCAGACTTTAACCGCTCCGTTAACTCTAATAGGAGCTCATGTTCTACGATTGATAGGGGTATTCGATCCCCCATATATATAAGCCCAGCCACATCAGCTATATCTTTCTCGACATCATGTATAAAACTATTAATTTTATCAACATTTACAGTTAACGGCTTTCGAAGAGAGCGGGTATTTCTACATAGGTAATGCACTGCCAGCGCTGTTGACGCGATTAAAAACGTTTTACTTCGTATAATTGCCTGTAACATATGCCCTCCTTATAAAATAACGAGATCACCCTCGATTACTCAAGGGTGATCACCCTGCCCTTAGGCAGCTACTTGTTGTGCAGCTGCTTGTTTTGCAGCCTCTTTTTCCATAGAAACTTTTAACTTCTCCCTTGCCTTGGCAGCTTTTTTAGCATGCTTTGCAGCTTTCTTAACATCCTTCAGCTGAGCTCGAAGAACCTGAATAGGCTGTTGTTCTAACCATCTACTTAATACTAGCGTACCTCCAACGGAGGCTGCGGCTACTCCAAACATAATGAACCATACCTTGTTTCTAAGTACAAACTGCTTTACCACTTCGAACATCACTAACTCCTTTTAAATGCATTTAAAAATAATTAACTTAACCAGACCTATTGGTTGATTGCTTTGCACAGGGAAGGCCTCCCCTCAACTCGAGATGCTGCGGTATCATCTAGAATCCGCATGAGCACTTCACTAGCAGAAAGAGCATCTATCATACTCTCCACACTTGTAGCCGCGTCTCTAATTTTCTCTTGTAACATGCGATAGCATTCCTCTAGGATTTTAGACACACAGTGTTTTTCAAAATGTGAGTTGTGTCCATTCTCACAATTCTTTGCAGCTAGTATGCAGATTAGTAGGTTCTGCACTTCAATGGATCCATGCTCATTGCTGCCGTAATGTTGCATGAATCTTTCGAGCCTGTAGGCTGACTCCTGTAGCATGCGACGTCTTTCGCCGTACATGCTATCTTCCAGTATCTTGAGTTCTTGATAGAGCTGGCCTGCTCCCTCGTTCTCAATGCACTGGCGGAGCGTTCCCGGAGCGGGAACTTCTGGAGCTTTGGTAGGAACTTTGAGCTCCGGCTCGGAAGGTGGGGTGTTGGTGTTTGGGTGTTCATCGTCTTCTAAGAAAACGAATTCATCCCGGAGACATCGTGATAGCGCGGACATCCCCAAAAGTAACCAGTAAAGAAACATAACACCTCCTCCAAATAACAAGCACCCATAGTCAAACCCTGACTATGGAATGAACTCACTCGATCCTCCCAAAGATAGAGTGGTCATTCAAAAAACTTATACCAGTTTAATCTTATTTATTTTATTTCGGTAGGTTACGGGCTTTATCGAGGACTTCGCGTATGGACTTTTCTGAGGGTGGGTCTTTGCGAAAGATGATGTGATCGATGCCAAGAATATCAAGATATCTCTCGGGGTCGTATCTCCAGCCAAAGTTAACTACACACCCAGTCAGCTCATACCATTCTTTTAGCTTTATGTTAAAAGCAAGTACAACTTCCTGTAGAAGGGCGGTGGCCTCATCGGGTGTTATCGAGTCCTCCACAAGGGGGGTCGTACCTGTAAACCCCCTCTTCAAGAGCTTTTCAATTTTAGCAATGCGTGCGGTAATCTCCTCCGTGCGCTCTGCGGCCTCCACAGCGATGTCATGTCTCGGGATCTCTGTCACCGGAAAGTCCGCGCGGCATTCAGCCGCAGTAGTGGCGTCACAGGCCTCTACCCCAAAGTCGTAGGCTTCTAGGGCCTGCTTAAAAGTAGGGATGGGGGGCGCATACTCACCCGGCTCCATGGAACTGTAGACCGATGGTGGACGGTACTTTGGTGGCATAACACCTCGCTCTTTCTCTAGGTTCTCGATCATCTCACCTGTAACGGTGGCCTTTTTAATACTCACGTCAGTCTCCTAGTTGTAGTCGGTCTTGGCATATTCAGGGTCAAGTCGTTCTCGAATTAATGCGCGTCCCTGTGGCGTGTAGAAGAAGCACGATCTTACACCCGTGCTTTTACCCTCCTTAGTTACGAAGTCTACTAGCGCTTCTTTTAGGTAACCCATCTCACAGAGTTGATGGATAAGCTTTGTGGTTGCCCCAGAGCGAAAGAGCTCCTTTCGGGTGACTGGTACTGCACGGGTTGGGTAACTTTTCTTGATGGTGCGCACAAGACTATGAAACATCTTCATCTCGCTCATGTGCGCCTCTCTAAATGCGTCAGATACAGGAAGGAGAGTTACCGTCTTAAGTGGGTGCTCTTTGATCTCATCCCCTGCTAGCTCTACCAGGATCTCCCCATCGAGGGTGTATTTTAGTAAGTAGCTTGACGCCGTTCCTACGGGGGTCTCCTCTATTGGAGGGGCTGCCTGCTGCCGGTGACGCTCAAGCTCATCGGTGGCTTCCGCAAGTGTTGGTATCTTTTTATCCTGCATATCAGACCCCTTCAAGTTTTCAATTGCGGTTTTACACATGTTACCGCTATGATGGAGATAGCACCAACGCCAAAAATGCTTGCCACTAAAGGGCTTCCTCGACAGCGTCGATGCGTTCCATCGCTGTTTTCATCTTATCATGGAGCTTTGCTCCGATAAGGTTTGCCACGTCCTCGGGTGAATGTTCGTCAGTATCTACGACTACGTCGAAGATAAAGCCTACGGCACAATCGTTGAACCCGACCTCGGGGGTGTGGCTTTCCTCTACTTTACTCTTCTTAGGTGATCTCAACAACACTCGAAATGGATAGAACGGCCAGCGTGATTTATCATCGTCCAAGATATTCCAGACAAGCGTAATGTGATCCATCATCAGTTCCTGCCATCTACCCGTGTTCTCCTTAATGGCTTTATTGCAAAGGCCCTCCAGGCACGGCCCGAAGACCTCTAGCAGGGTACCTCGAAGTTTCCGGTCTCCTTCTACGGAGCCAGTAATCTCCTCGTTGTGTGAAATGATATTGATCGCTTCCATGTACATCTCAATGGGTGCCAGATAGTTGTAGGAGTAGCAGGCCTTGCCGCGGTAGGCGAAGTAGTGCTGTACGGCGTCCTTAATGGCTTCATCATAGTGCCCGCGGATAGCTATTCTCATGTGTTCTCCATAATTAAAAGAAAGGCCCGAAGGCCCCTCTTAAAGAAGTGTGTCTTGTTGGTGTGGTGGTATCTCCGCTACTGAAATCTGATCTTCAAGGCCGACCATCTCCGCCTCAATCACCTGCTCTTGGGGGATAGTGGCTTCCACCAAGGGGGCTGGTGGTTTCTGTGCTCCCGCAACGAGCTTCCCTAAAGCTTCCAGAACGGCTCCCTTCACATTAGGTAGATGCAGCCGTTTTTGGATAGCAATGCTCTTTGCCTTATGGGACATGGGGGTTCCTTGAACTTCCTCATAGGCAGCTATTGCCTTTTGGATATCGGGATCTTTCAAATACTCTTCGGCCTTCTGCTCCGGAGTTGGTGAAGAGGATTCTAAACCCGGCCTAGTAATAGGATTTTCCTCGAACTCGGATGGGGGGAGCGCCTGCATTTCGGAGGCCGCCAGTAGCGGCTGATCACCGTCACGCATGCGGTTATTCAACATATCACTATGAATCTTGAGGACCTCTGGGGTTGCTATTTTTATGAGCCCTTCAGTGTCTTCAATAATACCTAGCGTTGTGATGGATGTTTCATAGGTGGTCTTCTTGACTGGATCATATGGATGTGCAACCTTCGCATATCGGTAGATCTTGTAAAATCGATTTGTTACTTCACCACGACGACCCGCATGGTCGAACCAGCTCATGAAGTTCATGATGGCATTGATGGAGCGTGTTGAGATCCGGTAGAGATCATAAGGGTGGACTTGGGGTATGGTGCATAGTATCCGCATGATTGGGCGGCACTGCACCCTGCCAGCGCTGTCATAGAGTGAGGAACAGGGTTGGAATTCTCCACGGCAACCATCACCCCAGCACTGCCGGCGTACCATGCCTGTAACACTATTTACGGGACCAATCCACTCCTCGGCTGGTGGCAGATTTCTTATGTCATGCCATACTGCCACACCGGGCGTCCCCGTTTCGGGGTCTGGCCCATTACCCTTGCAAAAAAGACGCGCCTTTGTTTCATCCTTGTTGGTTTTGGACTGGGTGTATTTCCACATCTCGTAGGCCGAGGGGATAATGATATCAGGATTAGAAGATGGGAACCGTACGTAAAATTCAGATGCCTGCTTACCAAGAACTTTTTCAACCTCAGGTGCCTCGTCGAAGATGAAGAACTCCGAGTTGGTCGGCCGTCCTTTCTCCTCGTCCTTGTAACCAAGGTAGATCGTACCTTTGATTACCTTTCTCACGGATTTTTGAAACTGCTGGATACCGCTCATAATAACTCCTTAGTAACTATATTGATGTACATCAATATCCTTTTACCCGTTTTATCGCGTTTTCTTCAAATCATGCTCGGTTATCTTATCCCTAACAGCGTGGAGCTGAATCTCGGTCAGGCGCATATCGTGTTCTTGGGCGCCATTCTTTTCCATAAGCCCCATGTAGCCGGCTACCTTGGTCATCAACATATGCTCTTCGTTCCGAAGTCCTGAGATCATATCGTCTTCTTGTACGCCATACTTTTCCATGTTTTGTCCTACAGCAAATCGTTTATATTGGCGTCAGTTACACCTGACACCCTACCCTTGATCTTTAGCTTTCTCTTTCTTCTAGCTATCCTAGCATCAGTATCGAGACCATCTGGCGCCGGCATGGGGATGCCTACCATACTGGCGAAGATCTCGTTTGGGTCTGTGTCTGGGGGGAACTCTGCCGCCTCAGCCTTAGCCTCATGCTCTGGATCCTCGATATCCATGTCCTCATCGAGGTCCTTGTTGCTTACGCCACCCTTCTTGGGTACAAACGTCTCCTCGTCACTCTCGGCATCGGGCATGTACTCATCGAAGTCACCAAGCCCATCAGACATACCAGTATCGTCTGTTTCCATGCGAGAGATGGGGGATCTTCTAGCAGGGGCTTCCACGGGGCGAATCCTCTTTTGCGTGCGCTCCACATAGTCAGGCGTAGAGGAAAGGTGTGAGCGTATACGCTCTTCAACAGTATGCTCAAGAGAAGCCATTACAATTTCCTCAATACTGTCAGGAGTTTCCCCCTCCAGAATTGTAAGCGCCTTGAGCTTTCTAATTAACTTTTCTGGAATGTCTAGCTCTAGTTGCATATATTAATTCCTCGTAATTATTGTAGTTATCTATGGGCAAGAGCACCACACAAGAGAGTAGCCCCTCTTAGCCTGAAAATCAAGCAGAGAAGTATTTTGCGAGTAATAGAGTCGTCATAGTAACCCCTTAAACTCCTCATATAGAAACCCGAGAGCGGTTATGCTCTCCCCAAGATCTTCCCAAGTCTTCTGCTGTCTCTTGATAAGTATTTGATTCCGTAACCACAGGTCCATTACCTCACAGTAGAAGCCTACAGAAACCTTAAGGCGTACAAGTTGCTGGCTGATCGACGTTCCGTGGAAGGCGCTTGGCGTTTTATCTATATATTCTTCGAGTGTATCCTTATTCATATTTCCTCCTCCTCGTCTTCAAATTCAATATCGTCATCATCGCTAAATTCCACTTCATCTGGGAGATCCGCCTCATCCTCCCAGCAATCATTACAGACAAGCGATACGCTGCCCATAAGCGCATGGAAATGCCCCATTGGTTCCCCGCACTCGCAGCAGTGCACAGTGCTAGTGTCGTCATCTATTCTTGAGTAAATCACCAGTTATCTACCCCACTTCCTACGCACCTTGTGCATGCTTCGTTACCTAATGTGGTACTTGTCCAGCCCTTACCAAAGCACTTTGGACAGGCGAGATGCCAAAGCCGCATGGCCTCTTTAGCAAAATGGTCCCTAAATATCTGATCTTCTTCGAGGGTCTCCACGTTCTCCGACACCCGCCCCATAGCCTTATCAAACTCCTCTATGGTTTCGTCAGTGTATCTCATATGACTATCTCCATAGAGCTGGTAAGCCACAATGTCCTTTCTTTTAGAGTAGTGGTTGACCTGCTCTCTTCTTACCCGGTCTCCATTCTTAAGTTCCATCCAATCGTCATCCCAGCTCATCGCGTACCTCTCCTATATAAAAACTTTTCCGCTTCCATGACACACTACGCAATTAGCCCAGTCTATTCCAGTACCACCACATTTAGGGCACGTCTCCCATCTAGTAACTGGCTCCTCCACAGGGCCCAGCAGCTTCTGGAGCTCTAGTGGTTTCTCGTGAATGTCTATCGTTGCCCCTGATGCCAAGTAGACAACAGACCCATCACCCGTAAAGTCATGGGTGAAAGCATCTATCCTCGACTTACGTATATGGAATCCATTTCCAAGTTCTACCCAGTCATTTTCCAAGTTCATACCTATCCCCTCTCAAAGTAGTCATATTCTTCTTGGGCCTGTCTTTGGCTCTCGAGTTGCTCTGCGCTCGGCTCGATGGAAGCCGTAACCACGGTTTGTTCGACCGTCATGGTGCCGATAACAAAAGACCCCCTCTTGTACCACTTCAGCAGATGATTATTTATACTTAGGTTTTTTACATCCCCAACGTAGATATCCTTCTTCGTTTCCTTGTTTCGTATAATAATTTCTAATTTTTCCGTCATAGGCTCACCTCCAGTATTTTCGCGACAGAGCATATAGGCCTTCTAAGTGTATTTTTCCTCCCAGACTTGTAGGTTACAATAACAATCGGATAGCTTTTGCCTCCTATCTCATAGAATTCTTCCCTAAAAGACCCGACCTCAGTCAGGTTAATAATCGTGTCGTCTATCACCATGAAGTTACTTATCATCCTCTTCTTTCCTCGTAGTTATGAATGCATAATCTATGTGCAACACTGCCTTGAATTCCTTCTCACAGTAGGGGCACACCAGATCAGTAGTATATCTATCCTCGTCCTTGAAGTCCCCCCACCAGTCCCGGTATTCTTTGAAGCAATACGGGCAGGCGGGGGTGCTGTCATTGACCTCTTTATAGTTACCAAACCAGCGCGCCCGGTCCATCATCCTCCTCTCTGACTCCCTGCGATATTCCGCCCTATTAGCAGCTTCAACCTCTTCCGTATGCTCTTTGCAGGCGTTATAGTAACCACCTTCGTTGTCTTCTAAATCAAGATGCTTATCGCATACTTTGCAGGTGAACATCTGGCGACCGTCTTTGTGAAATAGTAGTGTCATTCTTTCTCCTTCCACATGTCACAAACATCTGTAGTATTCTGTACGCTGTTATATCGGCCGCAGTCCACAGCCCGCGGTCCTAAGAACTCCCTCGCATACCCACAGTACGCGCAGCAAACCGCA
>Ga0315289_10015873_pt1 | contig 10432 bp, 7 predicted proteins | sample YL17G11_40_MG_FD_203452 | JGI IMG/M metagenome (GOLD analysis project Ga0315289, IMG submission 203452) | Sediment microbial communities from Yellowstone Lake, YNP, Wyoming, USA - YL17G11_40 | ecosystem: Environmental > Aquatic > Freshwater > Lake > Sediment | place: USA: Wyoming | collected...
GTGACGGTTCCCGTAGTTGCGCCGGCCCTCACTCTCGGCCCGCGGCACGCGGCACAGCGGGTGTGCTTTCTGGCGGCAGGCTTCCAGCACGTCTCGCTGTCAGCACCCACGCTTCTTCTGCCGGTGTCTCGGGGCCGGCTCGTGGTGGGGGTGGCAGAGGCCCCTGCCGCCCCCGTCGAGCCGTGTCTGAGCGCGGCGGCGCCGTGGGTTCGGGCCTTGCTTCCACCAGTGACGGGCGCCAGGCCGGCCCAACCCGCGCCTGTGGCGCCCTATCAGGCCGCTGGGGCGTTCTGGACCTCGCTGGAAGCGGCCTCGGCGAGTCGGAGGCCTGTCGCTCCAGCCCAGCTTCGGGAGGCGCCTTCCGAGGAGGAGCGACCGCCGCTGGCGGCTGACGCTCTTTGTTCCCCGCGTCCACTGGCTTGGGCGGCACTGAAGGACATCTCGGCAGTCCATGAACGGCCGGCAATGGGGCCTGGACCGGCGGTGAGAGTCGTGGCAGCGGCTGGCGAGAGTTCTCTGATCACCGGACGCTGGTTCCCCGTTGAACTGTCGCAGGCCAAGCTGCTCGCCGGTCCTCGGACTGCGGCGGTTGCGCCGAGGACGGTTTCTGCCGTGCGGCCCGCACCGCTGGCGAGCGTTTCAGCCGCGGGCCGGCTCACGACGGGGTCGCCCGCCGGGCTGCCCTCGCGGGCGTCCGACCGAACCAAGCTGCCTGCCGCGAGCGGCTGGAGGCTCCCCTTCCCGGCGAGGTCCGTGGGCTCGCTGCGGTCGGCTGTCCCTGCCGTTGGAACGTTCGCCCAGCCGCACCAGACGCTAGCTACACCCGCGGCGATGAACCCGGCGGCCGGCCTCCGGCCGGTCCTTCAGGCGGCCCTCGAGTCGCGCGCGCTGTCTCATCCGCTGCCGCCGAACTTGCGGGTGGTCTACGCGCTGGGCTCGACCCCCTACGTCGCGCTTCCGCTGGCTGGAGCAATACAGGCGGCGGCGAAGCTCTGTGAGCCGCTTAGGTTGCTTTTCCCACCGGGCCTTACGGCGCTCCGGCGCTCCTGGCCTGTCTTGAACGTGACGGGTGACCGCCGGCTCCTGTTGGGTTCGGCCGGCGAGGTGGCTCTCCGCGCGCTTGGCGGTGGTCTAGGGGTGGCTAAGGAGGCGCCGGCCCAGGTGCCAGCGCGCGCCGCAGAACTGGGGCGGCGAGCCCGCGCGCCGAGGCCCCCGGCGCCGCTTCTCCGAAGTGCGGTCACGCACCTGGGGCTAGTCTTACCGCCGGTGTGCAAGGTGGCGTTTCGTCCACAGGCGGCGCCGGCAGCCCAGCCTTCCGTTGCTGTCCACACCGCCTGCGCCACGCCGGCGCTCGGCCACCTCGGCACTCTGGGCGCGGGGTCGATCGTCGCGATTGCGGCGCCCTTGCCTGGAGACCCCCGCGAGGCGGCCGGCGTGCGCCCGGACCAAGCGCCGCTGGTGGTGACGGAGCCGGCGCGTCTGCCGGCGCCTCGGAAGCTCGCCGGCCCCGTGCTGGTCTCCGCCGCGATGACCCCTCCGGAGCGCTCCCGGCCGTTGGTCCCGCAAGGAGCGACCCTCGGGCGCTTCCGCTGGAACGAGTGGGAGGCGGTAGGCCGGGAATACGCCAGTGCGCGCGGGCTACGGTCCAGAGCATTGCCCGTGCGCTGGTCCAGCGCCGGTCACTGGTCGCCGGAAGCTCCGCGAGCTCGTCCCGACCCACAGAAGCAGCCGCGGGAGACTGCGGTCGTCGCCACCAAGCTTCCTGTGGCGCGGCCGACATCCAGCGGGGTGGCCAGGCGCGCTCCGCTCCGCGCGGCGCCGCCTGCCGAGATCCACTCTCCGGCCCCGGCCTACTGCTCTTCGGCGGCTGCCAGGCGGACCGCAACGGGCGTGGCGGCGGCAATTCCAGGCCGGCCGGCCTTGCCGGCGGGCGTCGCGCCACTTCGGACCGCGGGCCTGCAAGCGGCGCTGCCGGTCCAGCATGACGTGCGTCCCGACGATCGCCGGGCCCGGTTGAAGGCGCCGCCCGGATGTCCGGTGGTGATTTCGGCGCTGGGGTATCCCTCGAGCACCGCTGGCGCCGGCTGCGCCTACGACCTCCATTGGCCGCTGCCTGCGCCGGTTGAGCCCGCGCCGTTGCACGTCGAGAGCGCCCCCTGGACTCAGCCGGAAGAGGCGCCCGTGGTGGTCCAAGCCTTGTTCCAGGCGCGGCCGCTGGCGCCCATCCGGCACCGCTTCGAGCGACTGCCGCTGGAAGTAGCCTTTCCGCTCGGGGGCGTCCTCGGGAGTTTCTGGCGGGCGGCTCCCCGTCTGGTGGGGCTGCCTGTCATGGTGCTGCTGCTGCTCCTGGCGGCGGGATTGCTCATCCGGAACTCCGGCGCTGCCGCTTCCATCCGGGATGGTGTCCAGCAACGCGCCGCAGTTTCCGTCGAGGAGGACTTCACTTCCGGCCTGGGCCGGTGGATGGGAAGCGCCGGAGCGTGGACGCGCGACCCCACCGGCTACGTCGAGGTCGGCTCCCTGGCCCTGCTTCGCTCTTCGCTCGGCATGACCGACTACCGGTTGGAGTTCATGGGGCAGATTCCGCAGCAGAGTCTGGGCTGGGTCTTCCGCGCGCGGGATCCGCAGAACTACTACGCCATGAAGATCGCGGTGCTCAAGCCCGGACCGCTGCCCACCATGGCGCTGGTACGCTACGAGGTGATGGGCGGCCAGGAAGGCCAGCGCGTCCAAGTGCCGCTGCGGGTGATGTTGTACAGCCAAGCGCCCTTCCGGGTGCTGTTGAGGGTCAACGGAAGCGACTTCACTACCTTCATCAACGGTCAATTGGTGGACTTCTGGGGCGACGACCGCTTGAAGGTGGGCGGAGTGGGCTTCTTCGGGGAGAAGCAAGACCGGGCGCGTTTGTACTGGGTGAGGATCGCGCACCAGGACGATCTGCTGGGCAGACTCTGCTCTTTTCTCGCTCCAAGTAATCTTGAATCCAGTAACGGGAGTCCGAAATGATGAATCAACGCAAGCAGTCGGCCGTGGGGGTAGAGCCCTTGCGGCCCGTCGAAGCCAGTCCCCGCGGGGAATCCGCCAAGCCTTCCCGCTATTTGGCCCGCGCCGTCTCGCTGCATCTGGACGGCAAGCCCGAAGACGCTCTCAAGGAGCTTCAGCGGGCCATCGCCAAAGGCGAGAAAACCTCGGAGATCTACTCCGCTATGGGACACATCCAATTCGAGCTGGGCCAGTTCGAGGGAGCCGCCGACAGCTACCGCGACCTGCTCAACCTGGAGCCTCAGCATCCCACCGGCTGGTTCAACCTGGCGGTGTGCCTGGAGAGACTGGGCCGCTGGCAGGAGGCCGCCGAAAGGTTTCAGAAGGCTTCCGAGATTGATCCGGCGCGGGTCGAGGCGCGAGTGGGGCTAGGCATCTGCCAGTTGCACCTCAACACGCCGAAGCTGGCGCTGGTCTCCTTCGAGCGCTGCCTCGAGCAAGCGCCCGAGGATGAGACCGCGCTGTTCGGCAAGGCCGTGGCGCTACAGATGGAACGCCAGCTCGATCAGGCCACCGGCCTCTACCGCACCATTCTCAAGCGCAACGCCGAATCCGAGGAGTCGCTTACCAACCTGATTGCCATCGGCATGTCTAACAAGGACTACGAGATGGTGCGCGAGTACGCCGAGCGCCTGCTGGAGATCCGTCCGCAATCCACCGCCGCTCTGGAGGGCCTGGCGGCCTGGGCATCGGCCAAGAACGACTTCGCCATGGTGGCCAAGTTCTGCACGCTGCTGGTTTCGGCGGCGCCCAAGCACTTCGAAGGCTGGTTCAATCTCGGCCTGGCGCACCAGAAGGCCGGACGCTTCAAGGAGGGTGCCGAGGCATACACCCAGGCGATTCGCGCGAAGCCGGACGCTTCCCAGGCTTACACCAACCTGGGGATTGTCCGCCAGGAGCTGGGCGACTTGAAGGGCGCCCGCGAAGCCTACGAGCAGGCCATCAAGCTGGACGGCGAAGCCATCGCGGCGCTGTGGAACCTGGCCCTGGTACTCGAGCAGACCGGCGAGCAGGAAGAAGCCGAGAAGACTTACAACCGGCTGCTCGAGAAGACCCCGGACGCCGAGGAGGCCCGCTTCCGGCTGGGCTATGTCCGCTTGCAGCGGGCCAACTATGCCGGAGCCGCCCAGGCTTTCGAGACCTGCCTCAAGAAGCGCGCCCAGTGGGCCGAGGCCCAGATGAACCTGGCCCTGTCCTACTGGAAGATGGGCGAGCGCGATCTGGCGCAGTTGGTCTACGAGCAGGTGCTGAACGCCGACCCGAAGAACATGGACGCCGTGCGCGGCCTGGCGGCTTTGGCGCTGGAACGCTCCGATTTCGACCAGGCCCTCGAGTACCACGGGCGTTTGATCGACCTGGGCGAGCGCTCCTCCGAGGTGCTTTACAACGCGGGTCTGCTGCTCCAGAAGGCCGGGCAGATGGAGGACGCCGCGCGGCTGTACCGCGAGGCCGCCGAGGAGAATCCCGACTTCGCCGAAGCCATGCTGAATCTCGGCCACGTGCTCAAGGCCCTGGGGCAGGAGGAAGAGGCGCGCACCTGCTGGAGCAAGGCGCTGGAGGCCAAGCCCGAGCTGGCCCAAGGCTACTTCGAGCCGGCGCGGAACTGAGGGCGGAGGGTGGGGCGGACGTCCGGGCCTGCCGCCGGCTCTCCAGCCGGTGTCTGCCTCAGTGCGCCGCTACTGCTGGAGCCAAGTGCCGGAGCTCTACCTCCGGCCGCCCGGGGTCTCGGAACAGCCGGCTGGCGCCGAGCACTTCGATTCCGATCAGGGTCTCGCCGTCCGCGAAGTCCAGGGCGATGTCCTCCGTCAGGCGGACCACGCGGCACTGGTGCTCCCCGCTCACGAGCTGGATGTAGAGGGCATCCACCTCTTTGTCGCAGGTTATCTGCATGGCGCTGCCCCGCTGCCCATTATCTCAACACTCAAGTCCGTCATCGACACCCTTCAGATCCGGTTCGTTCCAAGCCACTCCATCAAGCGGTGCACCGTTCCACAGTAGACCGGGAAAAGCAGCAGGAGAGCGTTTGTCTCATGGCGTTCAAGCTTACACCCTGTGGATGTCCGGCATCGTTGCGGGTGCGACGGATCAGATCGTAGATCCCGCCCAGATGCTGATGGAGAACATCGGTCAGCGTCGCAGGCAAAGGGCGGGCTGGGGACCTGAGGCGGGCCAGAAGTTCCCAATGCTGCTTCTTGATCGGCTTCCCCTTGGTCGCCTGTTCGAACTTCGCCTGCTTCTGCGGTGTGTCAAGAGACTGGTGAACCGACTCGACTAACCGAAGAAGCGTCGGTTCGGCCGCCACCCCGATCATCACGGCAGTCGCCAGATGGTTCCCAGCCCGGAAGGTCTGTAAAGCCTCTCCCAGATACAGCAGCGTCAAGCCATCAATGGAGGGGCAAAGCTGTTTCAGCCGAGCCAGGTAGTCGTCCGGGTCGTGCGGCAGAACATCTCCGGCGGCCACGCACTTCTTTCCGTACTCGGTCAGCCGGAGGAATGGGAGGTTGGGACTCTGCCAGCCCGTTCCCGGCGCCAGCACGCCCTCCAGGATCAAGCCCCAGACGACTTCCGATATCTGGTCCTTTAGTTGCCGTTCAGCATTGTGCTGAGGCCGCCGGTCCAAGAAGCCAAGTCTGACGGCTTCGGCGATGACACCATTCGCGATCGTAGCGAGCTGAAGTCCACTGCTCGAGGGCGAGAGATCGAGCTTCAGAATCAGGGACCTGATTATCGATGACTCAATATGTGTCATGGTTCCCACCCGCAACGGTCAGGTCTTCAGTATGGGGCGCTGCTCAACGCCTCCGTAACCCTCACCTGCCCCCGCCGCCCTGGGGCAGGAGGAAGAGGCGCGCACCTGCTGGAGCAAGGCGCTGGAGGCCAAGCCCGAGCTGGCCCAAGGCTACTTCGAGCCGGCGCGGAACTGAGGGCGGAGGGTGGGGCGGACGTCCGGGCCTGCCGCCGGCTCTCCAGCCGGTGTCCGCACCGCAGGAACTCAGCCTCGGGGCGCGATTGATGCGAGCACCTGCCGGTAGAGGGCGCAGGTCTGCTCGGCCACCGTGGTCCAGTTGTTCCGCTGGCTGAGCCGGGCGCGCGCCGTCATCCCCATCTGGCGCAGTCTGTCGCGATCTCCGAGTGCCCGGCACACGGCGTCGGCCAAAGCCTCCGCGGACGCCGGAGGAACCAGGAAGCCCGTGCCAGGCTCCTCGACGAACTCCGGCAGCGCGCCCACGGCGGTCGCCACCACCGGCCTGGCGAAGCTCTGGGCCTGGGCGACTACGGCGCTGGCAGAGGCGCGGGTGTAAGGGACTACAACCAAATCCGCCGCCTGGAAGAATAGCGGCGCATCGGCCTGGGGAACGAATCCCAGCCGCAAGTCCACCGCCCCCCGGATGCGGAGCCGATCGATCAGCCTCTGGACCGGCCTCAGGTTCATCAGCGGTTCTCCGGCGACGAGCAGCGTGGTGTTGGGGAAGCTCTTCAGAATCGCTGGCAGCGCCTCCAGGAGGAAGTGCAGGCCCTTATGCGGCTTGATCATGCCGAAACAGAGCAGAACGTTATCGGATGGCTTCAACTTGAGAGTTCGGCGCGCCCGTGCCTGGTCTCCTTCCGACGGCACCGGGCGGATCTCGCTGCCCAGCGGCACAACGTGAATACGGCTGTGCGCGCCTTCGAACTGCCGGCTGAGGGCGCCGGCCAGAGTGGGGGTGTGGACGATGATGGCGTGGGCCAGGTCCAGCAGGCTTCTCAACTGGCGCCGCTGAATTGCCCAGGCGGACTGAGCCGGCACCTCGTGAACGGTGTATACGATCCCCCAGCCGCGCGCCCGGAGCGAGCGGATAGCCAGCCCGTCAACGACAGGCAGCAGCGCCCACTGGAGATGGAAGACCGCTGGGCGGCCGCTCTGGAAGCGGCACAACGCTTTCCATGTACGCCACACTCCGGCTGGGTAACTGAGTGCCTTGACCGCTTGCCGCAGCCGCATATGCCGGCGCAGGAATCCTAGTGGCGGATGCCCTAGGCACCGGGAGAAACGGTAATCGACACCGTAGTTGCCGCTCCGCGCGCAAGGTTCGAATAGCGGCGGCGACGTAGCCAGGCTGACTTCCACCCCCAGGCGGGACAGCGCCGAGCAGAGGCCATCCACATAGTAGGGAGTGAAGTTCCCAGGGTCGAACATCGTCACTCTCAAGCCGCGATCTACAAAACCTGGCGCGCAAGGGGGCAAGCTCATATCCGGCGGGCCATGACTTCCCGATACAGTTCTGCCAGAGCGGCAGTGGGAGATTCATTCTCGCGCCAGGCCAGCAGGCGCCGCCTCCCCGCCGCGGCCATCCTGGCGCTCAAGCCGCGATCCTCCAGCAGTCGCAGGATGGCAGCCGCCAGCGCCTCCGGGTCGTTGGGCGGGACCAGGATCCCGGTTTCGCCGTCTCGCAGTAGCTCAGGAATTCCGCCCACCGCCGTGGCGACCACCGGTTTAGCCAGGGAGAACCCTTCACACAGCACCCGCGGGCCTGCTTCGTATGACGAGGAGATCACGAGCACTTCACTCGCTTTCAGCACACTCCCGATATCCGTTCTGTACCCCAGAAAGGAAACCGCCGGCCCGAGTTCGAGCCGTCTTGCCAGCGCTTCGAGCTTCGGGCGCAACTCCCCTTCGCCCACAATCCAGAATCGGGCATCGCGTTTGTGGTCCAGCACCCGGCGCGCACTCTCCAGAAACAGCCGATGGTTCTTGACTGCTTCGAGCCGGCCGATGATCGAAATGACCGGCCCGCCGCTCGTCTCGGGCGGAGCAGGGGAGGAAGACTCTTCGTCCAGCGAGGGCCACTCACCAACTTCGTGATGCCGGATCACCCGGGTTCTGGCCAGCAGTTTTGGTCGGTTGCCCAGCCTGCGGAGGGCGGCCTCGGAAGACACCGTGAGCCCGTCGAATCGGCCCAGAATGAGGGAGTCCAGGCCCTGGAAGGCTCTCATCTGAAGGGAGGGCTCGGTATGGCGGACGGTCGCCACCAGGGCGGGTCCTTCCGCACCCATCAGGGTCGCGGCGGCCACGCCCAAAAGGTCAGTCTTGTACTCGTGCGTGTGCAGAATCGAGAACCGCTCCCGGCGAAGTTTACGGCACAGCCAGTTGACCACCGAGGGCAGCGAATGCAGATGGCCGTCCAACTGATGAGCTGGGATGCCTTGGGCGCGGGCGGCAGCCAGCAGCGGGTGCTCGCCGCGACCGGCGGGAGGCTTCCGGTACAGGACCGCGATCTCGCAGGGAAACCCGTGTTTCGGCAGTTCGCGGCAGAGATCGAGGATGGCCCTCTCCGGCCCCCAGATCTGGCTGCTCTGGCGGAAGTGCAGCACCTTGCCAGCACAAGGCTGTGCCGCTGCCGCTTGGGCCGTATTAGCCTCCATGCCTTGCCCATACTATTATGAGCTAGTGTCCTGTCCCGCAAGTTCCTTGACAATAGCAGCCTGCGTGGCCGACAGGCTGAAGGCCGGTCCCACGATTTCCCATTGCAAAGCTGTTCGCGGGACAGGACACTAGTCGTGCACCTGACCCGGTATACGATGTACCGCAAGATTGGCCAGGCCATTGGCGGCCGCCTCCAAGGACAGATTCTGGGCGTCAGCGGAATCCAGCACTTCTACCAGTGGATTGACCGCGCCAGCTCGGTGCTGGTGGAAGTCGAGTATCCCGAGGTGGACATGCAGGAGCTCCCTTTTCCCGACGGGCGGTTTGATGTGGTGATCAGCGATCACGTGATCGCCCATCTGCCAGACCCGGGGCGGGCCATCCGCGAGGCCTTCAGGGTCCTGAAGACAGGGGGCATAAGCATTCACGCCACCTGCTCCTGGAACCCCGTGTTTCGCTGTCCGGAAGACTACTTCAGGTTCTCGCCGGCGGCTCTCCGGGTCATGTGCCCGCCGGGGTGCGAAGTGCTCGAGTGCGGCAGTTGGGGCAACCGTCTGGCCATGGGGTTGCTGCTGCTGTGGGACTCAAAGTTCCGCTTCTTGCAGATTCCGGAGCGGCGAGGTTTGCGCCGCTGGTTGGCCACTTGGAACGAACCACGCTACCCCATTCACTCCTGGATTGTGGCTAAGAAGGCCGCCTGACCAGACCCCCAATCTGACTTATGCCGCCCCTCAGCTCCCCCAGGCCAGCCGTTCGGCCAGCACCCCGGGGAGTCCCGCGCGCAGGATCTTCGCCTGCGCGATCTCGACCGGGTAGGCTACGCGCCGGTACTCCAGCCGGCGCTCCCCGGCCGCGCAGATCATGTAGGCCGCCCGCGCATCCCCATCCCGCGGCTGCCCTACTGAGCCCGGATTGATCAGGTAGGCCCCTTCATTCAGCTCGAAAGCCTGCCGCGGCGCCTCCGCCTCCGGCTTCTCGATCCACTCCACCGTGCCCCGGTTGATGTGGTAGCTCCCCTGTACGTGCGTGTGCCCGAAGAAGCAGACGCTCTTCTCCAGGTAGCCGGCCAGCTCGGCCGCGGCCAGAGCGGACATCAGGTAGTCGTCTTCATCCAGCGGAGTACCGTGGACAAGCTCCAGATCGCCGACTAGCAGGGGGCCCTTGGGCAGGCTGCGCAGGTAGGAGTGGTTCTCCGCAGTCAGGTTCTGTTCGGTCCACAGCGCCGCGGATCGGGCCACCGGGTTGAACCATTCCAGGTCTTCCAGTCCCACCGCGGCCTTGTCGTGGTTGCCACGCACCACCACCCGCACGTTGCGCCGCGTCCACTCGACCACGCGGTTGGGGTCCGCTCCGTAACCCACCAGGTCCCCGCAGCAGAGGATCTCGTCGTAAGCGCCGCGGGCGTCCTCCAGCACCGCCTCCAGCGCCTCCCAGTTCGAGTGGATGTCACTCAGGATCAGGTAGCGCACAAGAAAGTTGTTGCGAGACAGGAGACTACCATCCTAGCAGTCCCCTGGCGATCCCCACCACCTGCGGTCCCAATTGAAGCAGCACGCGCGGCGTCACCATTGCCAGCGGCAGCAGCGCCGCCCAAGGCTTCCCCGGCCCCCCGCTCACGGCCACCAGCAGCAGCAGCGGCGTGAGCGTCCGCCCGAAGCTGTAGACGCTCTCCCAGAGGGCAACTGTTCCCAGGAAGATCGGCACCAGCGCGAACAGGCCGATGACGATCTCGGTTGCGCCAAGCCGGCGTTCGCGCAGCGCTCGCCAGGCCAGATACAGGCACAGCAGCATGCCCGCCAGAGCCAGGTAGTCCAGCCCATGCGCCAGCCAGGCCACCGGCGCCGCCAGAGGGTATTGCGGCGGGTGGAAGATCACCCGCGCCAATCCCCTGAACGGCACCCATTCGTACGTCGCGCCCGCCCAGTCGGGACTGTGACGCTGCACGTAGGCGTACCAGGCCAGCGCCGGAAGCGCCGACGTCGAAAG
>Ga0315289_10015877_pt1 | contig 10429 bp, 7 predicted proteins | sample YL17G11_40_MG_FD_203452 | JGI IMG/M metagenome (GOLD analysis project Ga0315289, IMG submission 203452) | Sediment microbial communities from Yellowstone Lake, YNP, Wyoming, USA - YL17G11_40 | ecosystem: Environmental > Aquatic > Freshwater > Lake > Sediment | place: USA: Wyoming | collected...
CGGGAATGGTCATCCTGTACGGGAGCGCCTTGTGCCATTGCTCCGTCTCTTCGAGGCCGCCGTTGATTTCCACCGCACGTGTAGAAATCATGGAGAATCATCCCGATGTCCGAGACCAGGATGCGCACCATGTCCCTATCCAACGCGGATACCCTCCCCGTCGATCCTCCGGCGCAGGCCTTGAAAAAGTGCTCCGAGGCGAGCCCCTTCACCGCCAGGTCGATATCGGAATGACGATCGAACTTCCCCGATGCGAACGATCCGAAGAGCAGCAGCTCATCGTACGCAAACCTCGCCCGAAGCGCCGTGGCGGCGCGCTTGACCTCCTCGATCACTCGCAGCCGCTCGAGCTCTCTCTCTTTCGCTCTGCGCTCGAAAAGAATCGAGAAGGGCATCTCGCTCTCCCTTTTCGAGCATAGACGAATGCACGGGGGAAATCCGCAACCGGCCGAGCGTCCGGCCGGCCTCAGTACGCGCTCATCAGCTTCACGAGGTTCACGAACAGGACCGACCCCGTGTCCGCGAGGTCCGCGAGCTGTTCGAATCCATACTGGACGAACCTGCCCTGGCGGACGATCTGGAACTGCGTCGGAATCGCGGTATTCTCGGCAAGAAGCGTGCCTCCTACCGGATCGACGCCTCCGCCAATGACTTCGCGGGTGGGAAACGCCGCGGTGGCCAAAGTGACAATGATCCCGTCGACGGCCGGAATGGCGGTGGATCGCAGCGGCGAACTCCACGCTCCACTCGCTGTTCCACGGGTTTTCACGGCGAGCGCACTCCCGGCAATGCTGGTCGCAAGGCCGATGTCGACTGGTGCTTGACCCGTGAAACCCCAGGCGGCCCAGTTCGCGGATACGAAACTCAGAAAACCGGCTCCTCCCGAACCCATCGCGATGATCCCGTGCCCGGCCTGCGCGATGTTGCGGGAGCGATCAGGAACAGGAGCGATGCCAGGCGTGATGATGATCGGCGTCCCAGCGAGTGCATACGCGGGGTCCCAGAGCGGGGGGATGGCCGTGTCGCTGATCTTTGTGACCGCAAACAAAGGCATGACTCCGACTACCCCTGGGACAGTTGAGAGAGTGCTCTCGAGCAGCGCTTCAATGGCATCCGCTATGGCATTGTCGATCGGATCCCTGTAGACGATCGTGATGGGGATCGGATTCGCCCATATCGCAAGGTTCACCACAGTGTCCTGCTTCACGCTCATCAGAGCCGGTTGACCCGCGGCGTCGGACGGGCAGCTGCCGACAGGCTCCCCCTCTTCCCAGATGCCGTTCCTGTTCCTGTCGATGAATCCCTGGACGCGGTAGTCGCCAGGCTTGACGCCGGGAATCGCGAAGGAGACCTGCTGCTCGCCCGAATAGGCTCGAGGCGCGATTTCCGCGACCACTGCGCCGCTTGCGTCGACCGTGGAGAAAAGTTGGATGCGCACTTCTCCATCAACTGAGCGCGTGAGGCTGCTGAACGAGATCGTCCCGCTCACCGTATACCCGCCCAGGAGGCCTTTCAGCAGGTCGCAGCCCCCAAGCGAGGAGAGGACAGCGACGATGAGGATGAGGGGGAGGAATGACTTCTTCATGGGGCCTCCGACAGCCTTCTACGATGCGATCATACCATTATCACGGCGCCGGAACCTTTTCCCGTGAGAAGTTTTTCCCCGCGACCGATCTCAGTACCGGAGCCACCGCAGCACCTCGCCCAGCGTGAAGCGCTTTCCCGTCATGAGCAGGCCGACCCTGAATATCTTGGCCGAGAGCGCGATGACCGCGGCGATCGTGGCGAGCACGAGGGCGATGCAGGCGAGAATCTGCCAAGTTGGCACCCCGCCCACCACGATGCGGAGGAACATGACCACGGGCGCCGTGAGAGGGAACAGCGACATGCCGACGATGAGCGGCGCGTGCGGGCTCATGATGATGGGCGAAATCATGACGATCGGCAGGACGAGGAAGAGGATGAGCGGCCACGTCAGCTGGCCGAGGTGCTGTTCGTCCTGCGAGGCAGCCCCGAGGGCGGCGAACAGCGAGCAGTACAGGAAAAAGGCGAGCAGGAAGAACAGCACGAGGAAACCGAGAGTCGAGAGGCTGCCGCCGAAATCGATGTTCACGCCGAGCCGGGGGCCGAAAACCTTGACGAAGACAGCGGTCAGGGAGACCCACAGGCCGTACTGCAGGAGGCTCCCCGCGGCCTTGCCGAGAATCTTGCCGAACATCAGGTCCAGGGGGCGCACGGAGGAGAGCATGATCTCCACAGTTTTCGAGGTCTTCTCGGTCAGGACGGACCGGCCGATGGCCTGCCCGTACAGGAGCGTGGTCATGTACAGGAGCATTGAGAGGCTGAGGCCGGTCATGAGGATGGTGAGGAAATCCCTGTTCTGCTTCTCGCCGGATTTCGCGAGCTGCCGGATATCGATGAGCGGCGGCTGCGTGAGCGAAGCGATCGTCTCGGCGGGCAGCCCGGCCTGGAGCAGCCTGGCAGCGATGATGGACTGGCCGATGACGCCCTGCAGGATGCCCATGAGCCGAAAATCGGCGACATTCTTCGACACGTACTGGACCCGCGTCGCGGACAGGAGGTCGTCGGGCAGCACGAGGTAGCTGTCGAAGCTGCCGGCGAGCACCTCCGCGTCGAGGGACTCTGTGTTTCCCTGGGCCGCGAAGACCCGGATGCCGTTCTGGGCGAGGGGCATGCGCAGGCGCTCGATGTATTCGGGGCCAGCGTTCACCACGGCGACCTTCAGCTCGGCGCTCCCCCCGATCCCGCCCTTCATTGAGAAGACGCTGGGCAGCACGGTGACAGCCGCGATCAGGAACGGCCCGAGGATGGTGAGGACGATGAAGGCCTTGTTGGCCACAGTGAGACGGAACTCCATCCGAATGATCTTCCAGAGCTTGCTTTTCATGACCGTGCCCCTTGGGAGCTCCGCTCCCCCAGGGAGCCCCGCTCCGCTTTCCCGACAATCTGGACAAAAATCCCGTGCAGCGACGGGGCGAGCACCTCGAATCGGCGCACCGCCACCTGCCCGACCAGCGCCGCGAGCACCTCCTGGGCGTTGGCCCCCCCGGCGAGCTCCATCTCCACGTAGCGCGGGAACCGGCTGGCACGGGACACCAGGCGGGAGAGCTTCGGCAGGTCGAGCTCGCCGTCGAACTCGACCGCGATGGTGTTCTTCCCGTAGCGCGCCTTGATGTCGGCGAGGGCGCCCGAGATCACCTCCCGGCCATGGTCGATGATGAGGATCCGCGAGCAGATCTTCTCGGCCACCTCCATGTTGTGCGTGGAGAAAAGGATCGTCTTGCCTTTCCCGGCCAGCTCCAGCACGGCTTCCCGCAGCACGTCGGTGCTCACGGGGTCGAGCCCGCTGAACGGCTCATCGAGGAAGATGAACTCGGGATCGTGCAGCACGGCCGCGATGAACTGCGCCTTGAGCGCCATCCCCTTCGACAGCTCCTCGGGCCTGCGCGATTTCCATTGAGCGAGGTCGAAGCGCTCCAGCCACTCGTCGAGCCTGCGCGCGGAAACGGCGGGGTCCGCGTTCTTGAGCGAGGCGAGGTACAGGAGCATCTCCCCGAGCCTGACCTTGCGGTACAGCCCGCGCTCCTCGGGCAGGTAGCCGATCCTGTCCTTGTCCCCCTCGGTGATGGGGGTGCCGTTGAAGAGGATGCTTCCCGAATCCGGTGCGAGGATGTTCATGATCATCTTGATCGTCGTGGATTTGCCCGCCCCGTTGGGGCCGAGCAGGCCGAAGACCTCCCCTTCGCCGGTGCGGAAGGACACTCCGTCCACCGCCTTCAGCTCGCCGAAGCTCTTGCGCACATCTCGAAGCTCGATCATCGTGAGCTCCTTTCGGGGTCAGGAAAAAGCCCCGGTCCTGACCGGGGCTCGCGCTTTCTCACTCGAGCTACTTCTTGTCTTCCTTCTTCTCTTCGCGGAACTCGGCGTCGATCACATCGTCGTCCTTCGGCCGCCCGCCGTTGCCCCCGCCACCGGCGCTGCCCTGCGCGCCCGGCCCCGCACCGGAGCTCGGGCCGCCGGGCTGCGGTCCGGCACCCTGCTGCTGGCCAGAGGTCTGCTTGTAGATCTCCTCGGCCAGCTTGTGGGATGCCTTTGTCAGCTCCTCCATGCACTTCTTGACCCGATCGACGTTCTTCTCTTTGATCGCTGTCTTGAGGTCATTGAGCTTCGTCTCGATCTCGCCGCGCTCTGCCTGGCTCACCTTGTCGCCGTAGTCCTTGAGGGACTTCTCGACGGAGTAGGCAAGGGTATCGGCCTGGTTCACGGCCTCCACCTCTTCCTTCTTCTTCGCATCGTCGGCGGCGTACTGCTCGGCCTGGCGCACCATCTTCTCGATCTCTTCCTTGGAGAGCTTCTTCGGGGCGGTGATCTTGATCGACTGCTGCTTGCCGGTCCCCAGGTCCTTTGCCGCCACGCTCACGATGCCGTTTGCGTCGATGTCGAAGGACACTTCGACCTGCGGCACGCCGCGCTGCGCGGGGGGAATGCCGACGAGGTTGAACCGGCCCAGCTCCACGTTGTCGTTCGCCAAGGGCCGCTCGCCCTGGAGGACCCTGATGGTGACCTCGGTCTGGTTGTCGGCCGCGGTGGAAAAGATCTCGCTCTTCCGCGTGGGGATGGTGGTGTTGCGCTCGATGAGCTTCGTGCTCACTCCGCCGAGCGTTTCGATGCCCAAAGAAAGAGGGGTGACGTCCAGCAGCAGAACGTCCTTGACCTCGCCCTTGATGATCGCGGCCTGGATCGCCGCGCCCAAGGCGACGCACTCCATGGGGTCCACGCCGCGCTCGATCTTTTTGCCGAAGAACTCCTCGACGAACTTCTGCACGATGGGCATCCGGGTGGGGCCGCCGACCATGATGATCTTGTCCACCTCGGCGCCGCTCTCGTTGAACTGCACGCCGTCCTTGGCGAAGGCGCCCTTCGCATCGCGCAGCGCGGTTTCCAGGGGGTGACGGCAGCGCTCGATGATCGGCGCGATCAGCTCCTCGAGCTTCGCCCTGTTGACGCTCATCGTGAGGTGCTTCGGGCCGCTCGCGTCCGCCGTGATGAACGGAAGGTTGATGTCGGTGGACAGGGTGCTGGACAGCTCCACCTTGGCCTTCTCGGCCGCCTCGCGCACGCGCTGCGTCGCCATCGTGTCCTTCTTGAGGTCGATGCCGGTCTGGCGCATGAACTCTTTTTCGATGTAGTCGACGAACACGTTGTCCATGTCCGTTCCGCCCAGCTGCGTGTCGCCGCTGGTGGAGACGACCTTGAAGCCACCCTCTTTCCACATCTCCATAATCGTCACGTCGAGGGTGCCCCCGCCGAAGTCGAACACGAGGATCTTCAGCTCCTTGCCCGCCTTCTCCAGTCCGTAGGCGAGGCAGGCGGCCGTGGGCTCGTTGATGATGCGCAGCACCTTCAGCCCCGCGATCTCGCCGGCGTCCTTGGTGGCGGTGCGCTGGTTGTCGTCGAAGTACGCGGGGCAGGTGATGACGACCTCTTCCACGCCGTCGCCGAGGTATGCCTCCGCGTCCTGCTTGATTTTTTGCAATATGTAGGCCGATATCTGCTGGGGCGTGTATTCCTTGCCGAAGGCGTGGAACTTGTGGTCCGAGCCCATTTTCCGCTTGGCCGCATAGATGGTGCCGTCGGGGTTGATCGCCGCCTGCCTGCGGGCGGGCTCTCCCACCAGCCTGTCGCCTTCCTTCGTGAAAGCGACGAACGAGGGAAACGCCTTTCCCGAGGACACCCCGGCCCCTTCGGCCGACGGGAGGATGACGGGCCGTCCGCCTTCCATGACCGCCGCCGCCGAGTTCGACGTCCCGAGGTCGATGCCGATCACTCTCGCCATGTGCTCATCTCCTTCTCTGTTCCGTCCAGTTCCGTCCACCCGCCCGCAGGGCGCTTCTCTCTCTTCAGCCGCCCCCAGGAACCATCCCGGTCCATGTCAGAATTGCGTGTGCCGCGGGTGACATTCAGTCTGGAGAAAAAATACGGAGGAACACCGTCGAAGTCAAGTTTTCCGGAGGGAGCGTGCCAGCGGGGCGCGGCCCGGCGGGAGCGCTCGACGCAGGGGCGGTCGGTGCGCTATTCTCCGCGCATGACGCGAATGGCTTTCCCGTCAGGTTTCCAGTGGGGCGTGGCGACATCCGCCTACCAGATCGAGGGGTCGCCCCTCGCCGACGGCGCAGCCCCCTCCAACTGGCACCGGTTCGCTCGCCGGCGCGGCAGGACCGCCGACGGGACCACGGGCGACGTGGCCTGCGACCACTACAACAGGTATCGGACGGACATCCGGCTGATGGCCGATCTCGGTCTCCATGCCTACAGGTTCTCCATCGCATGGTCGCGGATCTTTCCCGAGCGGGGAAAGCCCAACCGCAAGGGACTCGATTTCTACGAGAGGCTCGTCGACGGGCTGCTCGCTGCCGGCATCACCCCCTACGCGACGATCTTCCATTGGGACATGCCGGTCTGGCTGGAGCAGAAAGGAGGGTTCGTTGCGCGCGAGGCGGTCAACGAGCTATTGGAATACGGGACCACGCTCTTCCGCGCGCTCGGAGATCGCCTCGCGAACTGGATCACCCTGAACGAGCCCTTCGAATACGGCGGCCTCGGCTACGTCAAGGGCGTTTTCCCGCCGGGGAGGAAATGGGACCTGCGCTCCCTGTACCACGTCTCCCACCATCTGCTGCTCGGCCACTCGCGGCTCGCCGCGGCGTTCCCCGGCCTCGTGCCGGACGGCAGGATCGGCATCACCCTGAGCCAGAACTGGATTGCCCCGCGCGATCCGCGCAGACCGAAGGACCTCGAGGCGGCGCGGCTGATGGACGCCGCCTACAACCGCTCATTCATGGACCCCCTCTTCTTCGGCCGCTATCCTCCGGATCTGACGGCATGGATGGGACGTTTCTTCCCGAAGGGATTCGAAGAGGAGGCTGCCGGCATGAAGGGGCGGCTGGATTTCATCGGGGTCAACTACTACCAGCGCACCCGCTGCGGGCACTCTGCGTTCACCCCGTTCACCCGCGCGAAGGAGTATAAAGACCCGTCGGCTCCCCGCAGCGCGATGTGGGAGATCTACCCCCAGGGTCTGTACCGCTTCCTCCTGCGTCTGCGCGACGAGTACGGCAACCCTCCCTGCATGATCACCGAGAACGGCTACCCCCTGCCCGAGGTTCCGGGACGGGACCCCCTGGACGACCCCGAGCGCATCGCCTACCTCGCCGATCACATCGCCATGGTCGGCAGGGCCATCGAGCAGGGCGTGGACTGCCGGGGGTACTTCCACTGGACCCTGATGGACAACTTCGAGTGGGCGTACGGGAACTCAATGCGCTTCGGCCTCTTGCGCACCGATTTCGCCACGCAGGATCGCCAGTGGCGGAAGAGCGCCGCCTGGTACCGGGACCTCGTCAGGAACAACGCCCTCCAGATCGAGTCTGTCCCCGACACGACGGTGGAATGATGGCCGGCGCCGTCGATTTCAGGGCCCTCTCGGGAAGAGCGAACTTCTACTTCGTGCGGCACGGCGAGAGCGAGAGCAACAGGGAGCGTGTCATGCAGGGGAGGACCCCCTCGCCCCTGACCGAGAGGGGACGGGCGCAGGCCCGGGTGGCCGGGCTGTGGTTCCGCGAGCGTTCGCTGGACTGCATCCTCTCCTCCCCCCTCGACCGGGCGCGCGACACGGCGGCGGCGATCGCCGAGGCTGCCGGCATCCATGAGGTCGGGATCGCTGAGGAGCTCACCGAGATCGACATCGGGATCTTCACCAACATGCGCCTCGAGGAGGTTCGCGCACGCTGCCCCTCGGAGTACGCGGTGTTCCTGCGGGAGAGCTGGGAAGGGGTACCGGGTGCCGAGCGCATCGACGCGCTGTACGCTCGCGCCCTGGCCGCATGGAACAGGCTCTTCGAGCGGTTCGCCGCCGGCAGCAGGAACATCCTCGCCGTGACGCACAGCGGGTTCCTGCAGTGGATCATCCGCTCGACGCTCGGACTGAAGAGCTGGATGCCGCTGTTCAACGCGTCGAACAACTGCTGCGTGTCTCACATGCTGGTCGACAACGTGCCGCCCGAGCCCCCCGCGAGCGGGCCCCGCTCTCTGTACGCGAGCTGGATGCTCGTGAACGCATCCGTGATTCCCCCTTCCCGTTGACGCCCCTTCTGCCGAACAGTACAGTAGCCGACATGCAGGTCCGCATACTCTCCTGGAGCTCCCTCCCGGAGCACGAAAAAAGGAAGATCCTGACGCGCTCGGAACGGGATATCTCCGAGGTCGAGGCCGAGGTCCGGCAGATCATCGACCGGGTGAGGGCGGAGGGCGACGCGGCCCTGATCGCCTACACCCGGCGCTTCAACGGCGCTGACCTGGCGGGGAAGCCTCTGCGAGTATCCGAGGCCGAGCTCGACGAGGCGGAGAAGGCGGTCGCTCGGCCCGTGAGGGAGGCGATCCGCGCCTCGATCGAGAACGTGCGCCGGTACCACGATGAGCAGCGGCCCGCCGCGATGAGCCTGCGGGAGATCCAGGCGGGGGTCTACGCGGGGGAGCGCGCCTCGCCGATCCCGTCGGTGGGCCTGTACGCCCCCCGGGGCAAGGGCAGCTTCCCGTCTTCGATGTACATGATGGCCGTGCCCGCGCAGGTGGCGGGCGTCGCGCGCGTCGTCGTGGTGAGCCCGCCCGATGCGGAGGGAAGGTGCGATCCGGCCACCCTCTTCGCCGCCGGGCTGTGCGGCGCGCGGGAGATCTACCGGGTCGGCGGCGTGCAGGCCCTCGCGGCCCTCGCCTACGGCACCGAGAGCATCCCGCCCGTGGCAAAGTTCCTCGGCCCCGGCAACCAGTACGTCACGGCGGCCAAGAGGCTCCTCGTCGGGGTCGTCGACGTCGGCCTGCCCGCCGGTCCCTCGGAATCGATGATCATCGCCGATTCCTCCGCGGACCCTATTCGGGTCGCACTCGACCTCCTGATCGAAGCCGAGCACGGCCCCGACTCCCAGGCGCTTCTTGTGACCCCCAGCGTCGAGCTGGCCCGGGCAGTCGCGGCGGAGCTGCCCGCGCGGACCGCCGAGCTGCCCGAGCCGCGCGCCTCCTACGTGAGGGACTCCTTCGCCTCGTACGGCTGCATCATCACCACACGCGACATCGGCGAAGCCGCGGAGGTGGTGAACGCGGTGGCTCCCGAGCATCTGCAGATTGCCACGGCCGACCCGCTCGCAACTCTCGGCCTCGTGGCGAACGCGGGAGAGATCCTCCTCGGGCAGAACACCCCCTTCTCGCTCGCGAACTACTGCATCGGCGCAAACGCCGTGATTCCCACGGGGGGAAGGGCGAGAACGTTCTCACCGCTGTCGGTGCGCGACTTTATCAAGTTCTCCTCGATTGCATACCTGACCGCTGGCGGATATAGTTCACTGAAGGACACGGCCATCGTCCTCGCGGACTACGAGGGTTTCGCCGCGCACGCCAAGGCGTTGCGGGAAAGGAGAAGGGATGGGTCCGAAAAAGTCTGAGACGGGCGCGAAGAAGCGGGTTCGGGGGAGGGTCGCGAAAGCGCACGCACGCAAGTCCCTCGCCTGGGTGGTGACCGCCGACATGGGCCTCGGCCACCAGAGGGCCGCCTACCCCCTGCGCGACATCGCCGAGGGCGGGATCATGACCCTGGGCAAGGCGGAGAACACCCCGCCGGCCGAGCACAAGCTCTGGGAGAGGCTGCGCAGGAGCTACGAGTTTCTCTCGCGCACCAAGAGCTGGCCGCTCATCGGCAACGCCGTCTTCGGACTGCTGGACAAGCTGCAGAACATCCCCCGCTTCTACCCCATCCGCGACATGTCCAGTCCCTCCTTCCAGGTCGGCTGGCTGAAAGGCCTTATCGAGAAGGGGATGTGCGCGAGCATGCTCGAGAAGGTGAAGGGGAAGCCCCTGCCCCTCGTCACCACGTTCTACACCCCCTCGATCGCCGCCGACCTCGCCGGCCACACGCGCGTGTACTCCGTCATCTGCGACGCGGAGATCAACAGGGTGTGGGTCGCCGAGGACCCCAAGAAGAGCAAGATCGTCTACCTGGTGCCCTGCGGCCGGGCCGTGCGCAGGCTGAACCAGTACGGCATCCCCAACGAGAGGATCTGGCTCACCGGCTTCCCCATCCCGATCGAACTCCTTGGCGACAGGAACCTCAGCGTGCTGAAGTGGGACTTCGGCCAGAGGCTGCACTACCTCGATCCCGGTGAGAGGTTCTGGCCTCTGCACGGGAGGAACGTCGAGCATTTCCTCGGCAAGGAGAATTGCCGCTTCGCCCGTGAGAGGGTGCTCACGATCACATTCGGCGTCGGGGGGGCGGGCGCCCAGACCGACATCGCCTACGCGATCGCGAAGAGCCTGCGCGACAAGCTCGTGAAGGGCGAGGTCGCCCTGAACATCCTCGGGG
>Ga0315289_10015878_pt1 | contig 10427 bp, 9 predicted proteins | sample YL17G11_40_MG_FD_203452 | JGI IMG/M metagenome (GOLD analysis project Ga0315289, IMG submission 203452) | Sediment microbial communities from Yellowstone Lake, YNP, Wyoming, USA - YL17G11_40 | ecosystem: Environmental > Aquatic > Freshwater > Lake > Sediment | place: USA: Wyoming | collected...
CCCCGGCTGACGGATTTGGTGCCGGACGAAGGCGAGATGGCCATCGAAGACCTCATCGCCAACGAGGCGGTCATCATCACCATCACGCACAACGGGCTGATCAAGCGCACCAACATCAGTTCCTACCGCGCCCAGCGGCGTGGAGGCAAAGGCGTCATCGGAATGGCCACGCGGGAAGGGGCCGGCGCCGAAGGCGAGCCGGCGGATTTCATCGAGCACCTCTTTACCGCCAGCACGCATGATTACCTGATGTTCTTCACCGACACGGGCCGCGTTTATGTCGAGCGGGTGCACGAAGTGCCGGACATGGGCCGCGCCGCCAAAGGACGCAGTATCGCCAACCTGCTCGAACTGAAACCCGAGGAAAAAATCGCCGCCCTGATTCGCGTTATTGCCAAGAGCGCACCGAACAAGGAGGATTTGACTTGGGAACAACCGGGCTTCGTCCTCTTTTCGACCAAAAAAGGCACCGTGAAAAAGACGGCGCTCTCGGACTTCGCCCACGTGCGCAAAGGCGGAATCATCGCCATCGGTATTGAGCAAGGCGACACGCTGATTGATGTCAAGCTGACGACGGGACACAACGAAGTGGTGCTCATCACGCATGACGGCATGAGCATCCGCTTTTCCGAAGAGGACGCGCGCGACATGGGCAGGCCCGCCGCCGGCGTGCGCGGCATTAAACTGGACAAAGGCGATGAAGTGGTGGCCTTGGCCGTGGTGGCGCCAGATGCAAGGCTGCTGGTGGCCGGAGAAAACGGCATCGGCAAGCGGACGCCCTTCGACGAGTACCGCGTTCAATCGCGCGGTGGCAAAGGCATCATCACGATGAAGACGACGGAGAAGACCGGCGGCGTGGTGGGCGCCCTGACCGTTCGGGAAACCGATGAAATCATGCTGATCACGGCGGGCGGCCAGATGGTGCGCACGTTCGTGAAAGACATTCGCGAGACCGGCCGGAACACGCAAGGCGTCAAACTGATCAACCTCGAATCAGGCGACAAACTCCAAGCGATCGCCCCGGTGATCAGCGAAGAGAAAGAGGACGCCGAAAGCGAACAACCTGAGACACGGTAGTTGCCGGGCTGAGGCCGGGCGCGTTCGCGAGCGCGTCACTCGAACGGTCGCGGCGGGGGGCTGGTGCGCCCGAGGATATCATCCAGCGTCGAGCTTACTTGCCCGGCGCGTTCGTTGAACCACTGGAGGGATTCCGGGATGCTTCGCCGCAGAAACGGCGGGATTTCGGACAGGAAATCCAGGTTCGCCCGGTGCGCCACTTCGCGAAGGTAGAGATGTTTTGCGATTCTCTTGGAGGAGATGTCATGCTCGTGTCCGACGAGTGCGACGAGCGCCCCCTCGCGATGGCCCCGTTTGCCCAGCCACGTTTGAATCCACGCCGTGACATGCTCGGGGAAATCTCCTTCGGGATGCGTGGCCCACACGATCAGGTCCGCGGCCGCGGCGACATTGGCGGCATCGTGCGCCGGGGCCGCCTCCCGCAGATGGGCGAACTGCCACCAGTGGAACTGGAACTCGATTTCCGCCCAGAATTGCTGAACCAGCCGGTCGCAAACCGCCAACGCCCGGGAGCGAGTCAGCTCATCCTCGCAGATAACGGCAACTGACCACGTTTCCTTGGCCTGCGACGGCGCCTCGTTGTTTTTGGCGCTGGCCATGGTACGCTTCCAATTAAAGTTTTGGTTTCCGCTGCGCCTGAACCTGCCGCGGTTCAGCCTGCGCTTTGACCGTAAGCACACCTTCGTCCCGCCAACTCATTTTTCAAGTAAAACTTGTTCACCGCTATTCCCGCACTGGCGGATGGTTGATTGCCGAACGGACGGCTCACGGCGCCAGCCGCTCGAGCACCCAGCGATTTTCCGCCGTCCGCGTATAGCAAAACCGGTCGTGCAGCCGGTTGGCACGTCCCTGCCAAAACTCGATCCGCGTTGGCGACAAAACGTAACCGCCCCAGTTCGGCGGCAACGGAACGTCATCGCCCGGAAACCGCGCAGCCATTTCCTGCCACGTCCGCTCCAACACCTCGCGGCTGGCAACCACATCGCTCTGGTTGGACGCCCACGCCGCCAGCCGGCTGCCCTTCGGTCGGGTCTTGAAATACGCCTCGGATTCCTCGCGCGGGAGTTTAGTCACCGTGCCGGCCACGCAGACCTGCCGCTCCAAGTCCGGCCAATAAAAGACCAGCGATGAATTCGGATTGTCGGCGAGGTCGTGCCCCTTGCGGCTGTCGTAATTCGTGTAAAAGATGAAGCCGCGCCCGTCCACACCTTTGAGCAGGACGTTGCGGGCCGAGGGCCGGCCATCTTTGTCGGCGGTCGCGAGCACCATCGCGTTCACGTCTGCCGGTGTGTGTCCGAGGATCGCCTGCCCAAGTTTGTAAAGCGCGATGCCGACCCTGCGCAGCCGACTGCCCCGCACGCCACCCGCTTGCTCGAACCACTGATTGAACTGAGCGAACGGGTCGGCAGCCAGGTCTTGCCGCTTCAACCCGCCGAAACTGTATTCCCGTCTGATGTCTGCCACCGCCATACGCTGGCGCGAACCTTACAACAGCACTGCCGCACCTGTCCACGCGCGATGTTGGTGTTCAAGCTTCAGCTTGTCGGGGCAGGCTAAAGCCTGAACTCCAACTGCCACACTCGTAATCCCGAATTCGCCAGCGCAAAAATGCCGAACAATGTGCCGTTGTCCCCTTGTTCCGCAACGGCCAGCAGGCGTTGAAGTCGCAGTCCAGTTGTCTTAACTCCTCGATTCCCGCCTTCGCCAACCGTTTTGCGACGGTCATCTTTCTCGCCGCAAACGCTTGCTGCCACAGCATGAAATGGCACGACTGCGCCGCCATGCGTGCCGCCAAATCGAGTTCGCGCACCAGCAATTTCCCCAAACGACTTGCCGGTCGTGAGCGTGAAAGCAAGTCGCGCTGCCGCTGAATTTCAGCCAGCGCGGCGCGGACGTTCTTCGCCGGAATCCGTGCGTAGTATTTCAAACCGTTCCGGCAAACCATCTCGCGCGTCTCCGGCGGCGGCGCGGCGATGACCGCGCCGAGCGGCGTTTGATTCGTTTCCTTGTAGCCGAACTTGAGATGCGCGAAGCCAAGTGCGCGGGCGGCTTTCACCGCGTTGCCGGTGCGGTCGTGAAACACGTCGCGGCTCAACACAGCGGCCAGCGTTTCCGTTTGGAGTTCCGCCTTCAGGCGGCTCGTGCGAACGCTTGCCAGTTGCCGCCTAAAGGCGGAACTACGAACCGATTTGTGCGCTTGCGTGAGAGCGTCGAAACTCGCGGCGCACCAGCTCACGCTCGCGCCGAAAAGATACGGCAGCCAGCTCACCGCCAGCGGTTGCGGATGTCCGCCGTCGCCCCAGTCGGTGATGAGATAACCCACCGCGCCGTGCCTGCGCCCGGCTTCTGCCGCGCGCCGCAAATTCGCAAAGGCGTTGTCATGCCGGCCGATGAGCGTCATCCACGTGGATGTGCCCGGGCAAGCGTAGAACGGGATTTTCGATTTCGCGAACAGCGCGGCTTCGCGCTTGAACGGATGATCTGCCTCGTAGCCCCAGTTCAGTGCGATGAGGTTTGGAGTTCCGCCTTTAGGCGGTCTTCGCGAACCGCCTGAAGGCGGAACTCCAAACGAAGCCAATTCAGGAATCAACTTCGGATACTTCAAAATGATGTCGCCCCAAAACATCATCCGCTTGCCGCGCTTCGCGACTTCACGGTGGATTTTTTTCAGGAAGTCGAGATAGACGCGGCCTTTGCCACGGCGTTCGCAAAGTTGTTTGCTCTGACCTCGACCCAAATCCCACGTCTCGTCGCAGCCGACGTTGAAGTAGCGGCTCGTGAAATTCGGCAGCAACTCGTCGTAAAGTCTGCGCAGCAACGGCAGCGTGCCGGGATGATTCGGCGCGAGCGTGGACGGATGGCGCACGAAATCGCCCGTGTCGCTCTCGTAGGGCGCGGGGACTTCGGCGAGCTTTTTGAGCGGCGGATGCGCCAGCCATTCGCGCAGGTGGCCGAAGGAATTTTGGTTCGGCACGAGGTCAATGCCGAGTTCGCGGCAGCGCGCGTCGAGTTGGCGAATCTCCGCGCTGGTCAACGCGCCCCAACTGCGCCAGACCGGCTTGAACTTGCGGAAGGCGAACGTATGCTCGGTGTAGAGTTGAAACTCGTTGATCTTAAAATCCGCGAGCTGCTCGACAAGGTCGAGAAGAGTTTTCAACTTCGGCACGCGACCGCGCGAGATGTCGAGCATCACGCCGCGACGCGGAAAATCCGGCCAGTCGCGGATTTTCAAACGCGGCAAACGGCGTCCATATTCGCGAAAAATCTGTCGCAACGTGGCGACGGCGGCGCGTAAGCCGCCGATTTCGCAGAACTCAATCAACACGCCGCGCTGGTCAATCGTGAGAACATAACCCCCAGCGTGTGCGGGCGCGGAATTAGTGCGGATGGCTCGGATCGTGGGCGTGGCGAAATGTTGGAGTTCAGGCTTCAGCCTGCGGGGTAGACAAGCTAAAGCTTGAACTCCAACCTGATGTTGCAGGCGGTTGGCAATGGTGCGTGCTTCAGCCGGTTTCAGCACGGCATCGAGATGCAGCGTGGCGCGCGCGGGCAAAAGAAAACTTCCCCGCCGCCGTTTCAGCGAGCGAGGGTGAGGAAGCAGGTTCACTCAAATAATTGAACGTGCGACAGCCCGGCAAGACTTGCCAGTTCGGCTTGCGCTGCGTCACAAGTGACGAAGACTTCAGCCCGCTCGTGCTGCGCCGCGGCGACGTGAACAAAATCCCAAGTGCCGGCAGTCGTTGCCTGCGCGTGACGGCCACTCAATTCATCACCCCATTCCAATAGCTCCGCGAGACGATGAGAAGCAAGCCGTAGTCGAAGTGAACTTTCACTGGCGCGATAGGCATGCCACGCAATCGCCGCGTATTCACCGGAGAGACGGCGCAGATTGTGCCGCAACTCCACACGCAGAAAGTGATTCCAGCAAAACTCCGGCCCACGACTGCGGCACCACGCGGTGACCACCGGCGCAAACTCATCCGCCGGATGAAACCATGCGATCAAAGCGGACGTGTCGGCATAAATCTTCATCGCCGACGGCGCTGACGCTCTTTGAGCACTGGGTTCGACACGCGACCGGCGGCCTTGATGGCTTTTTGCGCCTGCCAGACTTCACCCATGATGTCACTCCAGCCGGGCGTCGTCTTGGCCGTCGCCGGACGCATTTGCCCGATGGCGCGTCCGTTGCGCGTGATGATCAGCGACTCGCCGCGCTCAAGCTGGTTCAACACCGCCTTCGTTTCTTGGTGCAACCTTTTAGCCGTGATCGTACTCACGGAAAAAAAGTGACACCTTCAACGTGTCACCGCAAGATTTATTTGTCAGCTTTGCAACATTCCCGTTTTCCGCGCGTAATTGGAAATGCCGCCGGCGTCCACCACCGGGCGCACGTCGCCGAGCGGTTTGTGGTTTTACGCTTCTACGAGCGCGTGGGCCTGCAAAACGCGGCGCATGACTTCGGCGGGCGTTTTGCCCTGGCGACGCGCCTGACGGCAATAATAGTCGAGGCTCGAAGGTTCAAGGCTCACCGTCACTTTGACCGTGCGCAAAGTCTGGCGGACTTGTTCGGGGCTGGGCAGAAAATCCAGCTTCACCGGCGCGCCTGGTTTGCCGATGGGTTCGCCGTTCAATCCGTCGAGGTCAGCGTAATTGATTTTGCGTTTCATAAAGTCGCTTGCCTTTGCGCCAGTAACCCGCGCCGGTGATGCGGACGCGCCCACACCGCCGGGTGAAGCGCACGGTAAGAATAGCATCTCTCACTTGCCCAAAGCAATAGGGCGCAACTTGACACTACCTCCGTTTGGAGTTCCGCCTTCAGGCGGTGGGCGCAGACAGCAGCGTTTTGCCGCCTAAAGGCGGAACTCCGAACGGCTTTGCCAGTTTGCTTGGCGGCAGTGGCGAGGTGCGCCCAAAGCAATACCAGCGTGGCTCGGCGCGGCTGTGGTCGAGATTGGGCAGAATGACGCGCCGTAAATCAGCGAAGGCGGCGACGGCCTCCACAAACCGACGCCATGTTTGGCAAGATTGGAAACGGCTTTGGCTTCGTCCCACTCAAAATGTTCGCCGAAGTTCACGGGTGTTTGCGACGGTCACAGACCGCCGTTAAAGATTGTTCTGCAATCATTCCCGTCTGGCGCGCGTAATTGAAAATGCCGCCGGCATCCACCACGGGGCGCACATCGCCGAGCGGTTTGAATTTGAAAACTTTACCCGTCGCTTTGACGGTCACAGTTGCCTTGTCGAGGTCAACGGTCACGACGTCGCCGGTCTTGAGCGCGTCACAGAGGCGGTCGGTGGTTTCGCACGGATAAAGTTCGCCGGTGGCGACGCAGTTGCGGAAGAAGATGCGCGCGAAGCTTTCGGCCAGGACGATTTTGCAGGCGGCCGAGCCAAGCGCAACAGGCGCGTGCTCGCGCGAACTGCCGCAGCCGAAATTTTTCCCGGCCACGACGATGGGATAGTCGCTGTTCAGTCGGCCTTCCTTCACGAAGCGGACCGGGTATTGCGACTCCGGCAGGCCGCAGAGCGCATACGAACCAAGCTTCTCGTATTCCTCGCTGATGGTCGGCACGAGCGTGAGATACTGCGCCGGAATGATTTGATCGGTGTCAATGTTGTCGCGCACCACATAGACCGGTCCGGTAAAGACAGCTTGCATGGCGGCAAAGTGGGGCAGGGCAGGCGAGTTTTCAACCAGATTTCAGCCACGCAACGCGTCGAGGGCGCGACTCGCCACTGTCCCCAAGCAAACTGGCAAAGCCGTTCGGAGTTCCGCCTTTAGGCGGCAAAACGCTGCTCCCTGCGCCAACCGCCTGAAGGCGGAACTCCAAACGGGGGTAGTGTAAAGCTGCGCGCAGCGCGCCGAGTTCATGCCAGCCACCGAACGGTGCCGGCGGTCCTCAAGTTTTCTGAAACAACCGATGCACCTGCCGTGTAATGGGGACAGCGTTATGAATACAAGTTCAATCTCAGTGAACATGACCACGGCCGCCGTTGACAAGGGTATGTTGCGGGGGCCAATCAAGGATTTGATTGTCTTACGGGGCCACGGGGCGTTTCAACTGGCGCCGTCAAAGGCGTGCCCGAGCGTCAGTTCGCGCTTAATCAAGCTCACGTGGCGCGCAGGATTTGCGGGGAGCGCAATCGCAGCGCTGCATTGGACGATGTTGTTTCTGACGCCGACGGCAGATGCCGTCTTTTGGTTTCTTCTGAGGGCGGCCCCGGCCTATACTCGCCGCGTGATTGACACAGACGAGAAATTGTCAGCCTGCCTGGCACAACTTCGCGCGGCGTCTTGGCTCGCGGTGGACACCGAGGCCGACAGCCTGCATGCCTATCCTGAAAAGGTGTGCCTCATCCAGATCAGCACCGCGGCCGGCGACGAGTTGGTTGATCCGCTCTCTGGCATTGATCTGGTTCGGCTGCTGGAGGCGCTCTCCGGCCACGAATTGATCATGCACGGCGCGGACTACGACCTGCGCCTGCTGCGCAAGCACCACCAGTTCGTGCCGGGTGCGGTCTTCGACACGATGCTCGCCGCCCGGCTGCTGGGTCACCGCCAATTTGGTTTGGGAAATCTGGTCGCGCACTACCTCGGCCTCACCTTGGAGAAAGGGTCGCAAAAAGCGAATTGGGCGCGGCGACCGCTCACCGAGCGCATGGAACACTACGCCCGCAACGACACGCACCACCTCAAACCACTCACAGACAAGCTAAAGCTTGAACTCCAACACAAAGGCCGGCTCGCCTGGCACCAGGAATCCTGCGCGCAACTGGTCGCGGATTGCGCGCGCCCGCCCAGTCCGGATTCCGATTCCGCATGGCGGATCAAAGGCAGCAGCCGGCTGAATCGGAAGGGGCTGGCGATTTTGCGCGAACTTTGGCAATGGCGGGAAAGCGAGGCCATCGCTGCCGACCGACCGCCGTATTTCATCTTGAGCCATGAGTCTCTCGTTGAGGTCGCGGCCCACGCAGCGACAGCAAGTCATTTCGACCGATTCGTTCCCCAGAGGTTTTCCTATCGCCGCCGTGGAGAACTCCTGAAAGCAGTGGAATGTGGCATGGCTTTGCCGGCAGAAGCGCAGCCGGAGATACTTCGGCCTGTTTCGCGCCAACCTTCAGAGCAAGAGAAACGGCGCTTCCGCGAACTGGAGCGGCGACGCGATTCGCGCGCCGCCAAATTGGGGATTGACCCGACCGTCATCGCCAGCCGCGGGACCCTGGGCTGCTTGGCTCACGATTGGGACGCCCACGCCCACGAGTTGATGAACTGGCAAAGAGAGTTGTTGGAAATGTAGGAGCCGACGTAAGGAGGCAAAGTTGGAGTTCAAGCTTCAGCTTGTCCGCTCCAAGACTGGAGGGCGCTGCTCCATCAGCGGTAGTGAGAACGCGACTGATTCGAGCTGGCTTTGCAGGTGTCCAACCGGTGGGGCGAGCGTACTCGCGAGCCGGAAAAGGTGGGGCTGGGAGAACGCCCCTTTGGAGTGCGCCGGCTGGACGGCGCTTTGACTCCGGCGCAACCTCTCGCGCCCACCTTTGGGCTTGACGAATCAGAAGAGGTTTGGTATTCACAGCCAAGCTGAAGGAAAAGTCTATGAGACCACGCCTGCAATTGACTGCCGGCCTCCTGCTGATTTCCGCACTTAGCGCCTCCGCCACCGTGCGCTACGTGGACTTGAACTGCACGAACGCGACGCCGCCTTACGCCGGTTGGAGCACCGCCGCCACGGATATTCAAAGCGCGATTGATGCTTCCAGTGCCGGCGATCAGATTCTCGTGACGAATGGGGTGTACCAAACTGGAGGACGGGTTATTTCCGGATCAATGAAAAATCGGATTGCGGTGACCAAGCCCGTCACCGTGCAGAGCGTCAACGGCCCTGAGGCCACCACCATTCGTGGGTTTCCAATTCTGGGTAACAATGCGGTCCGATGCGTCTATTTGGCCGACGGCGCAGTTTTGGCCGGCTTCACCTTGACGAACGGCGCGACGCGGATCTCCGGTGATTTCGTCACGGAAACGTACGGTGGCGGCATTTGGTGCCAATCCATCAATGCATCTGTTTCCAACTGCATCATCATAAAAAACACTGCGCAGTATTATGGCGGGGGTGCCTATTCCGGGACATTCACCAATTGCACGTTCATCGGGAACTATGCATCAGATGGCGGCGGCGGGACAATCTATGGGGTTCTGAAGAACTGTTTGTTGGTCAATAATTCGGCATACACTTGGGGTGGCGGTGCATACTACGCGGAGTTGGACAACTGCACGCTCATCGGCAACTCGTCATGGGAAGGCGGCGCGGCCGGGGCATCCACACTGAACGGGTGCATCTTGCTGACGAATTCGGCATCGAGCGGAGGCGGGGTATGGGCTTGTACGCTGAACGGCTGTAACCTGTCGGGCAACTCAGCCGGGACTGGCGGCGGCGCCTCTAGTTGCACTTTGAATAGTTGCGCCCTGACGGCAAATTGGGCCGGCACCGGGGGCGGAGCATACAACTGTCCCTTGAATAGCTGCACGTTGATGGCCAACTCTGCCACCTCATCGGGAGGTGGCGTCTCGGGAGGAACTCTTTGGAATTCCATCGTCTTTTATAACTCAGCTCCGACGGGGTCAAATTACACGGCCAGTTCAAGCCTGAACTTCTGTTGCACAGCTCCGCTACCGGGGAGCGGGACCAACAACATCAGCGCGGAACCGAAATTGGCTGACACTATGCACCTCAGCACGGATTCTCCTTGCCGTGGAGCCGGCAGTGGGACGAACACCAGTGGAACGGATATCGATGGAGAATCCTGGGCAAGTCCGCCTTCCGTTGGTTGCGATGAATACTATCCGGGGGCCATCAATGGCCCTCTGGGTGTCTCAATCCAGACGCCTTACACGACTGTGCCGACCGGATTCGTGCTGACATGCACAGGAGTGATTACTGGTCATGCCGGTTCGCACCATTGGGACTTTGGCGACGGCACCACAGTGAGCAATCTGTTGTTTGCCGCTCACGCCTGGACGCTTCCCGGCAATTACCCCGTCGTGCTGAAAGTCTTCAATGAAACCTATCCAAATGGCATCAGCGCCACCGTGGCAGTTTCGGTAGTCGAAAATCCTGTCTACCACGTTGCTCTGACCAGCACAAATCCCTTGGCGCCTTACACTTCGTGGGCGACGGCGGCGACAAACATTCAGGACGCGATAGACATGGCGGTTCCCGGAGCCACCGTTCTATACATAACGCCATAATTTATTGCGGATGTATGTCGAGGTTGCTATGGTTGAGGCATGCGACCTTTAACGCTGTCATCGCCGGAGCGTAGCCGTGCCGTGCTCCAACAGGAAATCAACC
>Ga0315289_10015880_pt1 | contig 10426 bp, 6 predicted proteins | sample YL17G11_40_MG_FD_203452 | JGI IMG/M metagenome (GOLD analysis project Ga0315289, IMG submission 203452) | Sediment microbial communities from Yellowstone Lake, YNP, Wyoming, USA - YL17G11_40 | ecosystem: Environmental > Aquatic > Freshwater > Lake > Sediment | place: USA: Wyoming | collected...
CCGGGTCGACCCTACCTCACCCTTGCGAAGGTTTGGAACCTTCGCAAGGGTTTGCGGACCGGCCCTCACCACGGATCCGTAGCCGGAGGCACCGCCCGCCGAACCAAGTGATCCTGTAGGGGCGACCCGGCGGGTCGCCCCTACTACCCGAGGAAACAGAAGGAGAGCCCCCTGGGGGCTCTCCCCTCCAAACGCCAATACTGAGCTGGGTCAACTAGCTCCAGGCCGCCTCGGCTGCGGCGTTTTGTCCGGAGATGCGGCCAAAGCAAACGGTGATGGCCACAGCGGTCCCACTGCCCGGATAGTACGGTCCGATGATCCCACCGGCCACCATGCCGCCGGCGTACAACCTGGGTATCACCTCGCCGTGCACGTCCAGCACTTGAGCCGAGGTGTTTATCCTCACGCCCCCGTGGGATCCCAGGTTCCACTCGCTCATCTGGGCTGCATAGTAGGGCCCCTGATCGAGCGCCTGGAGCCCGACGGCTTTGCCAAACAGCGTATCCTCACCGCCGGCGACGTCCCCGTTCCATTTCTCGACGGTAGCCTCAAGCTCTCCGCCGTTGACACCTATGGCCCCCGCTAGCGCACTGAGGGTATCAGCCGTCTTCACCTTGCCAGACGCGATCTCCTCGCTGAGATCTTCGCTCCACCCGAGAGCCGCACCCCCCGCTTGTTTGACCTTATCGTCGAAGATGGCCCAGCCAATGTGCAACTCCTCCTCGAAGACGGCCCTGCAGGCGTAGGCGTAGTGCGCGGCCTCGTTCACGAACCGCTGGCCGTACTTGTTGACCCAGACGCCAGGTGCTGCCGCCCCACCTATGCCGGGCGAAGGAACGCCGATGGTACCGCCCATCCCCGCCAGGTCCGCTCCGATCTCCATGGCCATCTTGATGCCATCTCCGGTGTTAGTAGGAGCGGGGGCCACGACGCCCGACTGTATGGCCCACAACTGCTGAAGCGAGAAGGCGCGCGCCATCTCCTCGTTGTGGTCGAAGCTGGACGTGGCCAGGATCACGGCCTTCTTGGCCTTGACGTACATCTCCTCGCCACCGCTCTCGGCTTTCACGCCGATCACACCCTTCTCCGGGTCACGGACCAGGGCCAGCACGGGCGTCTCCAGCAAGAACTCGGCCCCCTTCTCCTGCGCCACCTTATAGAGGATCTGCACGTGGTATTGCTCCGCGGCACCGGCGGCCGGCTGGGATCCAGGAGGCCCGGGGATATGGATGCGGCTCACCATGAGGTTCGGGTCCATGTAGGGGATGGGATCGACACCGTACACGGCGGCGTACTCCACTCCCTGGTCCACCAGCCACTGGATGTTACCCGGTGCGTTGCTGGCCAGCAACCTCACCAGTTCCGGATCAGATTGCCCTTCCGACGCCGTGATCCAGTACTGGTAATGCTGCTCAGGGGTGTCACCCTCTACCCCGGCCGCCCTCTGAAACTCAGTGTTCGATGCCTGGATGACGGCGCCGGAGAGGGAGGTGGTACCCCCGACAACGGCCGCCTTCTCCAGGACCAGCACGCTGGATCCGGCAGCGGCGGCCTCGATGGCAGCCACGATTCCGGTTCCGCCCGCACCCACGATTACGACGTCGGCCTCTTTATCCCACTTGGCCGGGATTCCGGGGGCCGTTGGGGCGGATGCGGTGCCGCAGCTCGCCAGCGCGCCCGCCCCGGTGAGCAGTCCAGCTCCCACGGCGGCGCCCTTCACAAAGTCTCTTCGCGATACCTTGATGGGTCGCTCTTTCTCCTCAGTCATTTTGCCTCCTTCTATGTTGATGCTTGTTACTGAGGTGATATGATATACATCTCCTCCGCACGCTAATCGTGCGGGCAAACGCAGCAAAAGGTCAAACCTGCCCTACATACAATCATACCACACCCCTCAACGAAACGGACGTAGGGGCGACCCGACGGGTCGCCCTCGACGTGCCAGTCAACTCTCTCTGTACGCAGCGTACAGACTCTCCGACGCCTGGTACGCCGGCACCGACACCCGGCCCATACAAAAGACAAGGGGGAGACGCACCAACTGCTGTCTCCCCCTCGAGCACTCTCGATTGCACGCCCGACACCGGGCACCTTCAAGATCGCCCCAGATCTTCTCCCTGCAACTCTTCGTTGGCCGGTTCTTAAGGATGCGTCACGACCGATCTAGCTAAACCCTGGCGAAGGTTTGTAACCTTCGCAAGGGTCAAGGGATCACGGAACCTCGAATCCCCAGGTGTGACACTGCGCACAGTAGTCCTCAGACTCCTTGTGCATCTTGTGGCAGAGGCGGCACTCCAGCTCTCCGTAGTGAGAGGCGTGGGGATTGGCCCCGAACTCCTCCTCCACATCCGCCGTCAACTCAACAATCTGTTCGTAGCTCCCATGCTCGTGGCACTGGTAGCAACTCTCCTTCGCGTACTTGAGCTCCTTCAGCGGAATCTCGTAGTCGCCCTGAAGGTACACCACCAACTCGTTCACCTGCTGCTCCAGGGTCGGTACATGACACTCCAGGCAAGTGATGTCGTACTCGGCATGGGCATTAGCGCCGTAGTCTGACTCCTCCCACGACTCCACGTACGGGTCCATGATGTGGCAGGTGCCGCAGAACTCAGGCTTCTCGTGGTACTGCCAGAAACCCACGGCGCCCACGCCGCCCAGTACCACTACAGCCAACAAGACCGCGATCAACACAATCCATTTTCTGGACATAGTTCAAGGATGCCTCCCTACCGCTCCGCTACGTCGTCCCCTGTCTCGCGGTAACAAATGCCATGTGTGTGCCCCTCGCCTAGCCGTAAAAGACTGGGCCCAACCGTGTCTATTATACCCAGCATGGTCCACTTTGTCCAGTTCGGCCTGCTCAACCTCATCGCGCCCGATACAGTTCTGGCTCCATAGATCTCCGCAGTGACCACCTAGCAGTGTGCACTATTCGGCACCGTTTGTCAAGTCGCGGAACCGCATGGTAGGGAGGTCAGGTTCGCCTCGTCCTTACCCTCCTCTCGAGCTGTCCAAGAAAGAGGAGAGCCCCAAGGAGTGAGCTCTCCTCTCCAGTCGCCAACGTGGCAGAACTGCGCCGTAATCAGCGATCCGCGCTAGACGGCCTCGGCGGCCGCATTTTGCCCCGCGATGCGGCCGAAGCATACGCACTCGCACAAGGAGCCGCCACAAGCCGGATAGGCCGGTCCGAAATGCGCGGCACTGGCTTCGCCCGCGGCATACAGCCGGGGGATGATTTCCCCCAAGGCGTTGATCACCTGCGCTTTGGTGTTGAGCTTTGCGCCGCCGGCCGGAGTGACTACGGGGCTCCCGACTCCAACCTCCACCGCGTAGAATGGGGGACTGTCTATGGCTCCCTCGTCAACCCCTGGATGGCCTGCTTCCATATACGCCGCTATCGCGTTGGACAGCCCGCTGGGGTCTATCCCCGCTTTGGTGGCCAATTCCCCGATGGTGTCCGCCGTTAGGACCAGGCCCGCGCCTATTTCCTTCTTCAAATCCGCGCTGAAAGTGGGCGCACCCACAAATATGTCCTGTGGGAAGCCATACGGTTCGGCGCCGAGCACAGAAGCTTCGCGTGTGGCCTCATCGAGAATAATGTACGCCCTTTGCTGCTGGGCGATAACAGCGGCATACGGAGCAATCTGCTCCCCTTTCTCATTCACAAAAATGTGGGCCCAGATGCTTGCTCTCCAGGCGTTCTCGCTGATGCTGATCTCGGGCGGGCCGCCCATACCGTTAGCCATGACACCTGTGCCAGGACTGTTTTTGACGACGACGCTATACCCGAAACTGTCCATATTTATTATTCGAGCCCCTACCGCCTCGGCCATTCGGATCCCATCGCCGGTATTGCCCGGTCCGTTCAAGGCCAGGGGGACGTCATAGAAGGTACTGGACTCTCGGAGCAGGTCTGCCGAGAGACCGTACCCGCCACTGGTCAGGATCACACCTTTGCGGGCCTTGACGTAGAGTTCACCCCCTCCGCTTTCCGCCTTCACGCCGAGTACTTCTCCCTGACTGCCCGTGATGAGCGCTCGCGCAGGTGTCTCGTAGAGAACCTCGATCCCTCTACTGTTAACGGCTTCCACGAAGACTTGGACCCATCTTACGCCACCGCCTCCGCACAGGTGGGTTGACGATATCCAGTTGAGGTGAGGCAGCATCACATACATACCCGGCGTGGCCGCCTCTAGGTGAGCGTGATCGCGCGGAAAAACTAGGCCTATGCTTTCCAGCCATGCGACAGAGTCGCCGCTGTTTTCAATCAAGATGCGCGTTCCCTCTGGATCGTTCCTGCCGCCAGCCATCAACGTGATGTTCGCAATCTGCTCTTCTATAGAATATTCCACGCCCATATCCTTCTGGACCGGGCTGCCGACAGCGTATATTGCGCCGCCGTTCAAGATGTTCGACCCACCCGCCGTGGCCATCTTCTCCAGTATCAGCACCTTGGCGCCGGCGTCGTGCGCCTCTATCGCTGCGGGCGCTCCAGCGCCTCCGAAGCCGACTACCACCACGTCCACCTCTTCGTCCCACTTCTCGGGCACGCCGGGCACCGGGCACTCTGCAGCAGGGGCACAACTGGCTAAGGCCCCCACAGCGACTACCCCTGCAGCGCCAGCGGCTGCCCCCTCGACGAACTGCCTTCGTGATACTTTCTTCGGTGCTCCCTTTTCCTTTGCCATTTCTTCCTCCTTTGTAAACTGACTACGTGATACCGCACTTTCGGTTCCGTGTCGCTTACTCATCTCGCACCCTCCTTTGTGCAATTCTGTGCAATCTTGCACAATTATGAACTCAATTTGCAATGTTATAAACCCAAGTCGTACTTTTGTCAAGCTCCAGAGCGAGAGTGTTGAAAAATGATGTTGGACGTGCTTACGCGGCCGTTACCATGGCCTTCGCCGCTGGACTGCCCCCTTCGACCGTGCTCAGGGCAGGCTTCGATACGACCTTCGGTCTATCCCCTTCGACAAGCTCAGGACGTGGCTCAGGGTGCGACCAGCGGCGCTTCCCGCGCCCTTTTTCCACATCCTCAGAGCCGATTTATCACCCCCCCTCTCAGCCCATTCGGCTTCTGGGCGGGAGGGGCCCAGGGGTCTTCAGGTCAACCAGGGCGGCTAGGCTTTGGCGCTCCTGAGGGGGGCCTCGGACCTGTCATCCTCGCCCAAGCCCTGAGTGCCCTCTCTGAACTCCCTTATCCCCTGGCCTACGGCCTTGCCTAGCTGGGGCAGTTTCCCCACCCCAAACACCAGGACGATGATGACCAGGATGATCAGGAGTTCTGGCACGCCCAAATGTGGGATCACTCTCACCTCGATTTGAAGAAAGGGAGAGCCCGACGAATCGGGCTCTCACCAAGCTACTAATGTCCTCAGTTAGGGGGTGCGCTTGACGCGCTACTCCCAGGGCTCCAGAGTGACCACGTCCTGTCCCGCAATATACGCGAAGGTCATTCCCGGTCCTACGGTACCCCCAGTACCACCATAGCTGGCCCCCGGCCCACCTACGCCTGAATTGTTGCCCGAACAGTAGAGCCTGGGGATCACCGAGCCAAAGGGAGTTAGGACCTGAGCATTAGCATTTACCCTTGGGCCGCCGCAAGTCCCAATGTCGCCTGTTGACACCTCAGCTCCGTAAAACGGAGGAGTTTCCAACGGAGCCAGGGTCGCACCAGGCCCCTCAATTGCCGCGTCACCCGTGAACCCGCGGTCGTGGATGCTTTCACCACGATGAAACTGGGGGTCCTTTCCCTCGCGGGCGTTCTCGTTGAACTCGGAAACCGTCTTCTGCAGCCCGTCGGGGTCAATACCCAAGGCCGCCGCTAGTTCCCTCAGGGTATTGGCTTGCTTCACCCAGTCAGGAACTGGGTCACCCGCTTTGCCCCCTATGCCGTATGTTGTTCGGTACTTTTCGTCCATGATAGAGTAGGCAGGCAAGTTGCGGTAGCGAAGGTCACCCCAGTTCTCCCAGGCTAAAAAGGAGCGCCAGATGGAGTCGTAATCACTTGCCTCATTGCAAAACCTCTCTCCATACCGGTTAGCTAGTATAGCACCCGGTAGGCTCCTAGCGCAGGGCGTTGACATGATCTGTGCCTCATAGTTAGCCTCGGAGGGTTCCACGTAAAAGGGCATATGCCAAGTCTCATTCATGTTTGCTAAATCGCAGCCGACGGCCATAGCCATAAGGATACCATCCCCTTCGTTGCCCGGAGCGGCAAGGGCGTACCGAGCGGGGCCTCTAAGGAAACGTTTTTTCATCTCATCGTTCCACTCGTATCCCCCGGCTGCCAGAAGAACGCCCTTGTTGGCTTTAATGTTTATCGTCTCACCGCCGCTCTCAGCAACCACCCCCAGAACCTCCTGGCGGCCATCTGGTAACATCCGGGCGATAAGCCTCTTAGCTGGGGTTTCAAGTAGGAGTTCTACTCCCTCTGCTTCACATCCGGCGAGCAGCGCCCTGATGAACCCAGCTCCCCGCTGTTGCTTGCCATCCTCATAGGGGGCCAAGCCGCGGCACCGCGGCGGATCTATACTTCCTGGCCAATCAGGATGATACTCCGTGCACAGCGACTTCGCTCGCCCCGATGTCCACTCGAACTCTCCCCACACCATGGGGCTGTTCGCCGCTACGAAATCTAGCATCTCGGGACCTTTATCCACGAAAGCCACAATGAGCTCATCGTCAGCCTGCCCTTGCGCGATGAGCCTCATGTAGGTCAAGGCATTTTCTCTGGAGTCTTGAATGCCCTTGGCTTTCATGACTGAGTTGTTGGGAATCCAACACGCTCCTCCACAGATGCCTGTGCTTCCTCCTGCTACGTCCCTCTTCTCCAATACGATCACCTTGGCCCCCGCTGCCGCTGCTGCAAGGGCACCGGTGAGCCCTGTGCCCGAGCCTACCACCACCACATCCGCTTCTTTGTCCCAGGTCTCCGGCACGCCGGGGACCGCGCACGGCGGACACTCTGCAGCAGGGGGACAAGTAGGGGCTGGCGCTGCGGTCTCACCGGGTGCCGGGGTGGCGGCTGGGGCACAACTGGCCAACGCCCCCACGCCAGCCACCGCCGCTGCGCCCTTCACAAAGTCTTTCCTCGATAGTTTCTTGGGTGCTTCTTTTTCCTCTGACATTTCATTCTCCTTCATTGATTTGTTCACCAACACCTGATTGCTGTTTTCCTTCGCCTGACTCACCTTTATTCCTCCTTTGTTGTCCAGTTCTTCGCTGGCCATTGCACACCCGACTCGTATCTTCCTAAAGCCCTAGACCCGATCAATCACCCCCCTTCAGACCATATGGCTTCTGCCTCTCCGGTCTCTGTCGATGCTCACTCCCCAGCAAGTCCACCCCTTCTCATATTAGTCCCTCCAATATCAGGGGACTTGCCACCCAAACGAATGACACTGGGCACAGTAGTCCTCAGATTCCTTGTGCATTTTGTGGCAAATGCGACATTCCATCTCCCCATAGTGTGAGTCGTGGGGATTAGCCCCTACTTCTGAGTCCAGGTGGCTAGTTAGTTCGATAATCTGTTCATAACTGGTGTGCTCATTGGCCACATGGCAGTCGAAGCAAAGCTGCATTTCAACCTTCAACTCCCTAATTGGCTCCCCAGCAACGGCCTCCTCATGTACCTGCTTCACCGCTTCAAGGTCATCATGGCAACCCAGACACTCCAACCCCTCTTGGGCGTGGGCATAGGCTAGCAGGCCAGCATCCTGCAACGAGTCAAAATAGGGGTCCATAACATGACAGGCAGTACAATCCATGTCCGGGGCCCACACCTGGACTTCCGCTGTTGTTGTCACTTCGGTCGTCCACCCTGGCCCTGTGGCCACCGGGCCATGGCACTGAGCACAATAATCCTCTGAAAGCTTATGCGTCTTGTGGCAGATTTCACAATCCATCTCACCAAGGTGCGAATCGTGAGAGTTTAGCTCTAGCCCCGCCGTGAGTTGAATGACTTCTTCATAGCTTGTGTGCTCATTGGGCAGGTGACAGTCGAAGCAAAACTGTGTCCCCAACTGTCTCTCCTCCAGAGGGACCGCAAAGTCCCCCTGCAAATAGACCACCAACTCGTCCACCTGCTGCTGCACCGTTGGTTCGTGACAGTCCAGACAGGCCACGTCTTCTACCGCATGAGCGTGTGCCCCGAGGTCTGAGGCCTGCCACGACGCCACGTAGGGATCCATGATGTGGCACGTGCCGCAGAACTGGGGTTGCTCGTGATACTTCCACAATCCAACCGCACCCACTCCGCCTATGACCACCACACCCAGCAGGACCCCGATGACCACAATACGCTTCTTCGACATGTCTCAGTTGCCTGTCCCTAAACTGTGATGCCCCCTTCTGGACCCATGTGACTCTGGGACCATCAGGTTGGCAACTCATTCACGTATCGCCACCCGCGATCTTCTGCCACCTCTGCTCCGTCACTCTAGCGTGAGACGGGACCGCGCCTACCCCGCCGAGCCTCAGCACGCGCTCGGCACGTATTGTTGCGTGGCTCGCGACGGTAGGTGCGCAAACGAGCCCCCACAACCAACAAGTATACATTACTCGGTACAGCTTGTCAAGTCCTGCAACACCGCCCCTGCTGGCCCGACACCAGGCTGCAAAAAGAACCCTGCCAAGCGATCGCCCACATCAAATATACCCTATCTTGTCCATATTGTCCAGTCTGTGAACCGCGCCTCCGGGCGTCACCCGCCGACCAGAATTGGGACTCCGCTGGTTGGTTGGCTCCTTTGCCGACAAAGGCCGTGCCCACCACTGCAACGGTGCAGAAACCGGCACAGTCGACTTCCCCAGCAAGGTCCGGCAGTCTCTCCCGACGACACATTCCTACTTCTTCGGCCCAACATCTTGGGCACCCACATGGCAACGATCACCTGTCCAACTGGCCCTGGGCTCTGCTCCATTCTCCGCCCGCTTCCTCGCTTGGCCAGACTGGACAGCCTGCGCGCTCGCCAGCAAGTCCAGCCCCAGCTACGCTGCCTCAGAGCACTCTCGGGGGATAGCCGCCCACTGACAACAACCAGAGCCCTCGGTCCATAACCTCCGGGCCACTGAACGATCCTCACTCGCTACGCACGAAGAAAGCGCGAGTCCCTCACCGTCGAACACGCGCCAATACTTCTCGCACGCACAGCAGACACCCCGGGCCGTCCACCTGCTTCCTCAGTCAGCCGCGCCAATGCTACACCGTCCTCTCTCAAGAGGAACCCAGACGGAGGAATGCACTTCATCTCTGTACTTACCGTCCCCTAGCCAAGTGCGTGAGGACGCGAGACACTTTTCAGATTATACCCCTTATGGCACGGAATGTCACCAGCACTAATGCCCACCTCGCATAGGCAAGAATGCCTAACGCGGCCATCTACTCGGCACGTTGTATCACTATACAACTGGAATGTCCAAAACGGCTCCAAACTCGGTTCGATTCGGATCCAGAATGATGAGCCGTAGAGCTCTCCGCTCCGCTCCCAGCCAGCACGCGATTGCCCCAACCCAGGTGACGCTCAGATCCGTACGCCTGTTGCCGCCTGTTGTCCCCTGGGCTCAGCTTGTGATATAATGGATGATTGGAGTACGATACACGGAGAGGCCATATCTGTGTTTTCCCCAGCCGTGGTTTCCACGGCGTTTGAAAACCTTCAGGTGAACGGCATCGTCCTTTCCCGCAGCGTGCTGCTATACCTAGAGGGCCTTGTGTTACTTACCGGCGGACCCCGGACTGCCCTACAATGCTCGAAAGGAACCTTTCGGGCGTTTTCTTTTGACGGGAGAGAATAGCCGGAGAGGACACCCGGCCGCTACGCTCCACATCGAAGGTGCAGAAGCGGCGCGGCCTGTGTCTCCCGTACGATCGCGCGTGAGGAGCAGACAGTCGTGCTGAAACTGGTGTCCAGGTTCGGAGGCGACCCTAACCAGAAGGAACTGGATCGCCTCCAACCGCTGGTAGAAGAGGTCGGGGAGCTGGAAGCCCAGGTCAAAGACCTCACCGATGGGCAACTGCGCGACAAGACCGAGGAGTTGCTGCGCAGGCTGAGGGCGGGTATCTCGCTGGACGACCTGCTCCCCGAGGCTTTCGCCGCCGTCAGGGAGGCCTCCAAGCGCACCACCTCCATGCGCCACTTCGACGTGCAGATCCTGGGCGGCATCTTCCTCCACCAGGGCAAGGTGGTGGAGATGAAGACCGGAGAGGGCAAGACCCTGGTGGCCACCCTTGCCCTCTACCTGAACGGCCTGACCGGCCGGGGTGCCCATCTGATCACCGTCAACGACTACCTCGCCCGGCGCGATGTGCAGTGGATGGGGCCTATCTATCACCTGCTGGGGCTTACCGTCGGCCTGCTTCAGCAGGGCGAGGGCGCCGCCTTCCTCTTCGATCCAGAGTACGCCCGGGGCGACTTCAAAT
>Ga0315289_10015881_pt1 | contig 10426 bp, 20 predicted proteins | sample YL17G11_40_MG_FD_203452 | JGI IMG/M metagenome (GOLD analysis project Ga0315289, IMG submission 203452) | Sediment microbial communities from Yellowstone Lake, YNP, Wyoming, USA - YL17G11_40 | ecosystem: Environmental > Aquatic > Freshwater > Lake > Sediment | place: USA: Wyoming | collected...
CAAGACTCAGGAGCATAAGAGGTGATATACCTCAAATCATCATTTTGGAAAACTTTGTTCTTCCACATCTCCCCCCAATGCTTATCGAAATCCTTTATCAGCAACTTAAGTTCTTTTGGAAGATCATCTTCCCAAAAGTTCCTGTACTCATGATTCTCTCCATCTTTCAAATCGTAAAATTTCTTAATTGCTCCATGTCCAATAAAGTCATTATCCTTACAACCTCTTAACTTTTCCTTTCCCATTTCAGAATAGACTTCTTTGTCCGTGAGGTAAAACAATTTCTTATCCTTCTCTACACAACTTATAAATTCACACATTCATTTCCTCCTTCTCACTTTCTCTCATGCCATATTATATACTACAAACAACAAAATCGTTTACACTGTTTCTCTTTCACCAACCTTATCTCCTTCATTCTCTCCAGCTGGAAGAGGTCCGGGTGCTACTAAGCCTTCTTCTCGTCCACATACGTCATCCCCTGTCCACTCAAACATTCTTGTTCCATCTTCTTTTTGCAAACAGAAAAAAGACATAGGTCCTGAACTCCAGGGTTCTATTTGTACAACCTCTTTTACTTTAGAACCATCTTTTAGGGTGTACTCTTGAAGATGAGGTCCATCATTATAGAACGAATCTACTTTTTCATATACTTTAGAATCCATTCTTTCAGAAATGACTTTCTGACAGTGAGGACAGATTTGATTAGGAATCATCCACACGTTTTCTCTCAACCAACTTTCAGCTTCTGGTTTTAATCCTATTTCTTGATAACATCTCATTTTGACTCCTCCTTGATGCGGAATAACCTGGACTTCTTTCGCCTATCGGCAACGTCGGTCATATCTTCAGTTTGCGGATTTCGTTGGCTAAATCATGGGTATAAATGATTTCTTCCTCTCCTAATTCGCTACATTCTATCAACTTCGCCACCTTCTCCCTAAACTCTTCGAGGATTCCTTGGCGGTAGAATACGAGCATCTTGGTCAGCTCAACTACATATGGCTGGAACGGTTCATTATCCCTAAGTCGAAAAACAAAGCATTCCGCCAATTCCCTTTCCCTATCTCTCTCCACCGGTTCAACTTGTTTTGGTCCGGTCATGGTATATCCCTCCCCTTTTTTCTTTTTACATTCTTTACAGGAAGAATATGATGCAAAATCACAAGCCTAAATTCTTTAAATTGTTCTGCCAATTCCTGTTCTAGATCTAAGAGACTGTCATAGCAACAGGTGGGATTTTTACTTTCATCGGTGATTGTAATTTTTATTAAGTCGACGCCATCTTCAAAATCCCCCAATTGATATTCGCATTTCCATCCTTTTTCCTGTTTGAATTGGTCACATATCATTTGGCCTACTTGCCCTGCTAACATTCTGTAAGTTCCTAATTCAATATTAGCAGCTTTCAACATTTCGATTGTAGAATCGTTGAGCTTCATGTTTCAGGTCTCCTTAGATTAGTTTTTTCTGATTGTTTTTCAAATTCATTAGCCAATCTACGGAACTCTCGGGCGTATTCGTCTTTTCCTATTGCAAAATATTCCAATGCTTCTTTCATTAAATAATTAGAAGCAGTTTTTAATCCAGAAGATTCTCCTACTTTTAACCAATAATCAGATAATTCTTCAATTTCTTCTTCAGATTCTTTCATAATTGAGACCAATAAGTACAAACTATCATTCCCGAAAACATTAGGAAACATGCCCAAACAAAAAACGATCCAATAATGGATTCATTTCTTTGGATTTTTCGAACTAGCCACCAACTCAAAATCCCCATTATCGCGAAACATAGAACAAGCGGATAACCGCAAGTTGGACCCAGATGAAAAATTCGCGTCATAATAGCAGCGATTATATAAAGAATTACGGCAAACGGTGCAATGAGTTTTTGGATGAGTTCTGTGATAAACTTTTCTAAGGATTCCATAATTCACCCCCCATTAAGAAATTGATAACTCAGAAGTTTGACTAACCATTTCTCAATCTTTTGAAAATCAATTTTTTCTGGCAATTTCGACCGGACGAACGCTTCATCAATTAACCCCTGCAATCTTCTAGCTTCATCCTGAATCTGTGACAAAGTAAATTTTCCATCTTTAATATCGAGCAAATAGGCGCTATCTGGTCTTTTGACTATGAGCTCGCCTGTTGTCAAAAATTCAATTCCTTGTTTCAAAAGACGAATGCAGTGCGCAGAATTCTTTGTGTCATATCCGAATTTTTCGACCAATTGCTTTCTTTTGTCTCCCATATATCCTTCAAAGGTTCCAGATGTCATTTTACGAAGTTGACTATTAGCGTACGCAATAAAGGTTTTATAAATGGCTTTAGAGGTGAAAAGATCTCGTTTAGCTATCAATTCCTCACCGATGAAATTCTTTTCAATTATTAAATCTTCAGGAAGCCAGAGTAAAGATAAAACGTTTGGATTTCCCTTAATAAGAAGACCTACAAACTTTCGTAGTTCATACACAACTAAATCCCATTCTCCTTCTTTTCGTTCATATGTTTCTGCTTTCCGAAATCCAAAATATTGTTCAATGGGACCTAACACAACTCCCATAACATCTTTATCACAGATGGAATTAGGGTGGGTGCTTGGCCGAAAAGTTCCATGAGCAATGCTGCCACGATAACCCAAAAGACAGCATCTGAGACCAAACTCTTTATACCATTCAGTCTTTCGACTTGACACCTTTTCGAATGCCATTATTGCCTCCTTCGAAAATCTGACGGCGCCTGGAGTTTCACCAGGTCGCTGAGCCTCAGCATTTGTTCATCAGGCACTTTCTGGTGGCTCATTTCCATATCCTCCTGATATAGGACGGTTCTTTATCCCGTCGCTCGCCGCCATTATAATTATATCCCGAATTTACTGAAATTTCACAAGGACATTAAGACAATATTTCATCGTTATCATAACGAGGAATCCAGCCAGGCGGCCATATCTATCGGGGGCCATGAAGGAAATTTTCTGATTTTCTGATAGAGTGTTGAATCCGACCCTTTGATAATTATAAAAGAATTTTTATTGAAACCAATTTTACAATTTTTAAAATTAAGATTTTCAATTAGTACCGTTTGATAAAAAAATCTTAAATCAATAATTCTTTCAAATATTTTTGGAAATATTTCCATAATTTGGAATTTATTGTAGTTTCAAATATTCGGCAAGCTAATCAAATTTTTCTTTAGGAACTGAAAAAACCAATATTGTGTTTTTGCTCCAATCTATGCGAAAGTCAGATGAGTCTTGAAAAGTTTTCAATTTTATAATTCGATTTTTTAATTCCCAAATTTTTTCCATTTAATTTTTAACCATTTAAGAACACGACAAAAGATACAAGGTTCTTCCTCTTCTTCGTCTTCTTCAAGATACCCAGCTTTTTCGGCACACTCATCACAAAGAGTTTGTACCCAACCTAGTCCTCTAAGACTTCCGTATTTTCCGCATTCCTCACAAGTGTGTCGACTCTGGTTGACAGCATGACCAATTAAAGCGCTTATAATATGATCTTCCCCTTGAACATAAAATCTCAAAGTTCCATATTTTTCTTTTACTTGAACTACAATAATCTCAAACTTTTTTAATTCTGCATATTCTGTAAGTGCTTTAGAGAGATCGTAGATCAAATCATACCACCCATCACCACAAGAGAAGCCCCAGCACATGCACGTTGTTTGCATGGAAGCATTGTGGTCTCTGTACAGCATTGGAAAGTCTTTAATTAACTTCTCTTCTAATTCCAGTTTCATTTACTCCTCCTTTTATTTATCAAAACATTCTTTATGATAACGGGTGACAACACAATTTGGCATGGAAATAATAGGTTTATCCTTTATTTCTTCCTCCTCTCCAGTATTTTTAAATATTCGATTGATGCATATTTCTCCAAGTGGATGATAACATGCATCACAGACAATTTGAGAATCTGATGAATTTTCCTCAGATTCAAAAAAATGTTTTCTATTTCGATTTTTAGATAATTTTGACTTTTGAACTAATTCTGGAGGAGACTTTGCAATAATTTGTTTGCATATTTTTATCATGTCGGACAAATTCACATTAAATTTATTTGCGAGTAAGACTGGTTGATACCATATTGAGCTTTGATTAATTTTAAGAAAATCTAAAATTTTAATTTTAAGAATTGCTGATTCAGTATCATTCATGTTCCTAATTTTCAGATAAAAGACCAATTCTAGAATTGGAATCCGATTTTAAAGTTGCTTTCATATTCTTAACAGTTTTCAATGATTCCTCAAAATCACGACTGAAACATTTAACACTGATAATGATTTCCTTCAGATGAGCTAAAGATAATCCGACAGTGGAACTGACCCATTTTTCAAGTTCTTGGGGATTCAATTTTATTTTATGTTGAAGATAGAGTTTACGAGTTTCTTCATTCGGCAATTCCACTTTAACGACGCAATCAAATCGACTCGGTCTATTTGTGAATCTTTTTTCTAATTTTTCAGGATAATTAGTGGTCGCAATGAATACTACGTTATGAGTTCCGTCTTCTCCATCTAAGAGCGATAAAAATAGATTCTCTTCGAATTTTTCGATTAAAAGATCTAAATCTTCTAGAATGATAATAAGATTACGACTGGGTTCAATTTTTCGAAACATTTGAATTCCTTCTTTACAAACCCCCGGACTTGTGCAAAAGAATACGATTCCATTATCCTTAATCAACTCTTTTGCTAATTGCATAATTAAAGCAGTTTTTCCTGACCCCGGGGGTCCGTGGAGAAGAACTCCGCGTTTATAAATAAATCCGCATTCTTTAAATAACTTTTCCTTTTTCCAGAATTCTTTGATTTCCGAAATAATGCTATGAGATTTCGTTTGAGGAAAATCTATTAAATCATCAATTAATAAATCTTGAGGTGTGAAAGTCAAATATTGATTTCTGTACGCAATATCATATGCGTTTGCTGGGAGAATTTGTATGGTCTTTATTGAGCCAGTATACCCCGTTTCGTGCGGACGCCAAACTTGAAAAAATTGTGTATTTGGTTCTCCTTGTTTTTCTTTTGCGCAAACGTTAATAATATTTTTATGATTTCCCATTTTTATTTTCGTATTTTACCGACTGTGAATGTTGTATTTCGTTGTTTGCAAACGTGAGTATCTGAAGTTAAACCGGTTTCTCCATCAGAAGTCCAATATTCTCCATCTAAATTCCGATGAAATTTATAAATTCGATTATGAATGAAATATGAATTGCTTAAAATGCCATATAGAATTTTCGATTTTTTCATTTAGTATTTTCCATGATTCCGAAGTTCCTCAGTGGTAAATTCATAGTCGCAGGTTCGACATGCTTTAAATTCGGCACGTAGATCTATAATATTTATAGATTTTTCTTCTCCGCAATTGGGACAAGAAAAATTTCGGTGATAGTCGATTCCGCCGGTTTGGGGTCTTCTTAGTTTTTGAAGTTCGATTTTCATTGAATGCACGCGGCGGATACCCCGACTTTCAAGTCGGGGAGGAGCCGCGTCCTCCATATTGCCCACCATTGTTCTTCTAATTCATTCATATGTTTATAGTCTTTATTAAAAACTGCTACTTTATTCTTTAATGCCCATCTAAAAAGCGCCATACAAATATTATCCATTGCGCGAGTTCTTTTCACATTCCCAATCTCTTGTTTTCGCATTTCTTTAAAATGCCTTTCGAATTTTTTATCAATAGGATGTCCGCAATTGGAACAGAAATTAGTCAATTCTGAAGTAAAAGATGACCCCATTCCGTCCATCTTCAAATCTTCATAAAGAGGAGCCCGCTCGCTAGGTGAATGCCAATAATGACCAATTTGACAATTTTTACATTTCTTCATTTTCTCAATTCCCTTTTTGTCGCATTTGGATTATACATATGCCCGTCTTTATTCCAATTATAAATGTCTGAAATTTCGCGAATGGTTGGAAGATTTTCTTCTTGATTTTTAATTTTTTCTCGAGTTTTTCGTCGTAATTTTCGATTTGCTATCTGTTTATTGTCTTTCTCACTTCTAGCTATTGTGATCGGAAAAATTTTATGTTTGCGTTTAGATCGACTCATTTAGAATTTCCTATATGAAGGAAATCATTTTCGAATTGTGGTTTGTATCCATTTATATTGATTAAAACTCGATGGATGCAAACTCATATCTTTGCAATCCAAAAATTTACTGAACATCTCGGGTTCATATAAAGACACATCTAAATCCCGAGTTTTAAGATCTTCATAAAAATTTGCACCAAAGGCTATTTGTTTCAAAGGTGAGGAGCCTAATATTTTTAAAGTCTCAAATAAATAGTCTGATTCAATTGCTTTAGGAGTAGCTCGTCCCTGAACGGTATAAGGTAATAAAACAAAATAATGAATTTCTTGATGATACTTTCTAAAGAATTTTAAAAAGTAATTTATGCTATCTTTATTTGAAATTAGAAAATGCAAATTGATTTTGATTTTAGTTGTTTTAAGTAAATTGATCGCGGGTTCCCAAATATGAAGTAGATGAGGATGAGCACTTATTGCTACTCCACCACAATATTTCTGAGTAGCTTCAAGAATTTCATTTGTAAGTCCCATTCCATTAGTGGTATAATTAGGAATAATTCCAGAAGAATTGAAATATTTTAGGATCTTAATAAAATCCGGGTGTTCATTGGGATTTCCGCCACCTAAAGCTACTTGAAAAGGTTTTTGATTTTCATTCATTGAATCAAAAAACGAATGAAGATTTTTCAAAGCGTTCGGATAATGAGAATTGTCAGGTTTCGAATCCATATAACACCATGGACAATTTCCCGAACAATGTCCAGTTATTTTAATATCATAAAATTCTGGATATTGGAGTTCCATTATTGGTTTTAAAGGATCAATCGGTTGTCGAATTGTTCTTTTTTCAAAGAAGATCGCCCGATAATTCGATTCAGGTTCTATTCGGATTTTTAATCCGACTTTTTTGATCGTTTTTAAGATTTCAGAATTGAGATTCATGTTCTCATACTTCTAGCATTAAAAAGTTCGGATATCCATGTATGCAATTCGGGTGGAATTATATAATCCTCAATTTCTTCAATGATAATGGCTTCTTCGTGTTCAGATATTTCGTCTTCTTCATTGATTTTCCGAATATTAAATATGTTAAGGGTTAGAGAACTTTTAAATTTTTCATTATATACATCAAGAAGTTTTTGTAAAATTTCTCGAATTTCTTCAATCTTTTTATCAGTGTCACATATAAAAGTCATTGTAGAACTATTGGTAATAACATCAACAAACGAATGAACCGGAACAATGAATACTTGTTTCATTTTGTCTCCTCACTTTCCGTTAGTATTATATCCGAAATTTACAAAATTTTCACTTTTATCAAATCCAAATAAGTAATTCCCGGTGAATCATTTACCATAATTCTCGAAGGCAACTTATTTAAATAATGATAAGAAACATATATTTTTTTAGTATTTTTGAATTCTATTGGAATTTGAAATAAAAGTCGATCTCTCCAATTTATTGAATCTAAATATTTTGCCAATTCAATTGAACATTTTGAATTCGTAAAATCATAAAGACTTTGTTTATGTCTTCCGATATTTGTATGATCAGGGGATATTGATTTGGCAGATTCTATGAATGGTTTCAAATCTTTTTCAAATTGATTTTTGATTGATATTATGAAATAATTAGCCCAAACAGACTTATCGATTATTCGTTTAAATTCAAGATTCATTATCGTAAATTGGATGATCTGGTAAAGATGGAAATTCAAGTCGCATACAACCGTCTTCAGCAGATTCTCCGGTAGTCAAATGAAAATTAGCGGGATTTTTTTTACATGTAAAAGCAATCAAGGTCATATTAGTGTTTGGCATTATTGCTTTGAGTCGTGCATTTGCATATTCTTGAATTTTTATAACTATAAGTTCATGTGTTATTTTTGAACCCATAAATACTTTTAAATGGGCTTTAAGATCTTCTGAAATTTGAGTTTGAAATTTCAAACAGATGCTTTGAATTATTTCGGAAGTTAGAACTTTTCGAGTCAATTCGATTTTCATAAATATCAATCCACTTTCATCATTGGAATTTCTGACACATCCCAACCTGGATAAATATCACGTTCAATTGAACTTCTCAGTATAAGACCAGACCTTGTAATCTTATATATTCTAGTATTTTATTACGAGAAATTTTTCGAACTATTTCAAATCTATAACAATTGGCGGATTGTATGGATCATATTCCTCTGTACAAACCGATGCGTTTACAAATATTGTATCAGATTTTTCAACTTTTCCATATGAATAATGGATATGACCGAAGACATGAAGTTTTGGTTTTATTTTTTCAACAGCATTTTTTAAATCCCAATCTCCAAGATCCTCACATCTAGTTCGAGTTTCTAATCGATCTAAAATCTGATATGGCGGACTATGGGTTATTAAAATATCTGTATCTTTTGGAATTAGTTCCCATTTTTTTGCTAACGCATTTCCTCTTGGAAGATTAAATGCCCAATTAAGAAATTCGGGTTGCCATGGAGTTCCCCAAATTTTTAACTTTTTGATTTCACAGCCAGAATCCTGAAGATAAATTGCATTTTTTAAATTTTTTTTAGATCGCGCTAAATCATTTTGAAAACAAAAGTCATGATTTCCAGAAATTACAATCTTCCATTTATGTTTAAGATGACCAAGCCAATTATCGAAAGATATTAAATCTTCTATATCTCCGATATTTGTAACATCGCCAGCACAAATTAAAATATTCCCATCTGGAACCTGAACATTTCCATGCAACGAATGAGTATCAGATATACAAACAATTTTCATCATTTTTAAAAACTTCCTCAAATTCCTTTTTTCTCAAATGAAACCAAAAATAATTTTCATCTTTTAGAAACATGACCCCGACTTCACATTTCTTAGGCCGACAAATTAAAGATTCTCCATCAATATATCCTATTGCGTATTTTCTTAAAATTTCCTTTCCGGTTGAAGAGATTATTGTTGCATAACGAGATGGAAGACCTAGATCGTGAATGGACCCAGCCCGCCAATTAATCCAATCAAAATCTGAAAAATTTAATTGAGGAATAGAATATTTTTTAATTTTTGATTCCTTTAAAAATATCTAGGTTATTCAAAGTTCTTTAAGCTGGATTTCGAGATATTTTTCAAAGATTTATGATGTTTTCTCCACGTTAAATTATAATCTCGACATACATCTAAGCAATTTTTCTGACAAATTGAATCCTCCAAAACCTTATGTTTTAAGAACCAATTCTGACGTTCTTGCCTAAAATTCTCGGTCATTACCCCAATAGGTTTTCCTTGCTCTCTCAAATAAATGATACAGGGAAAATGATAATTGCCAACAACTGCAACATCATCTAAAACTAATGGACAATATTGATAATCTTTCATATCTAATCCCCGCATTTGTTTTCCTATTTTAGAATTTTTAATTCGATATTTTAAGATAGAATATTTATTTAACACATTCTGAGGGATTTTCTCAAGGTCTTTGATTGCTTTATCATATTGAGCAGAAGAGATGATTCGGATGTCACTGGGGTGTAGGGAGTCTATAAATAGAATAGTTTCTAAAGCTTTAGAAACGTTTATTTCGTTGAAGACCACCCCAACTGTTACATATGTCAATTTGCTTAATTCTCGAATAGAATTAACGGCCTTTTCCCAAGCTCCACACATACCACCTGACATCTTATCGCCAATAACGCAACACCCGCCATCCAAAGAAATCGAAAAATCGTTTACTCCCGCTTTTATTAATTCCTTATAGAAATTCAATATTGCAGTTCCATTTGTTGAGATAGCTATTCGTTTTACTCCAGAATTTTTGCATCCTTGCACTAATGAAATCAAATGAGGATAAAGAGTCGGTTCTCCGCCGCTAAATCGGATATTTTGAAGTTTATTTTCAGTCCAAATTCTTAAAATATCCTGGGCTAATGAGAGAGAAATGTCTTGTTGAAATTCTGGTAGAAGTCCTCGGCAGTATAAACACCGAAGATTACATTTATTTGTTAAGATGAGTTCAGCCCGTATTAATGGAGATTCGATACTCGATTTTTTTGCCCGAGTTTCTGAAAGCGTGTAAAACCCAATATTATCGAGATCCATTTTAGAGGAAATTAATAATTATCAGATTTATAAGTTCCTCGCATGAAAAATATCAAGCAGATTGCGAATATTATTTCAAAGATTATGATAATTCCAAGGATTTTAATTAGCATTTAATTTAAATGTATCTTCCTTTTAGCAATTGAAATTGAATAACTGAGCAATTCACACCATTTGCAATCTGATTCGAAAGATATTCGATGCATACAATATACTTCATTAGATTTTGACTCATCAATAATCGGGTCATAAAATCTAAAAAAATTCTC
>Ga0315289_10015882_pt1 | contig 10426 bp, 5 predicted proteins | sample YL17G11_40_MG_FD_203452 | JGI IMG/M metagenome (GOLD analysis project Ga0315289, IMG submission 203452) | Sediment microbial communities from Yellowstone Lake, YNP, Wyoming, USA - YL17G11_40 | ecosystem: Environmental > Aquatic > Freshwater > Lake > Sediment | place: USA: Wyoming | collected...
CTGATGTCGCATCTCACGATTACGGTTTAGGTATTGGTGAATACGCTAAAAATGACCTTAGGAAACACGCTGGACTTTATATGTTCAAAAAAGAGTTCGATACAGAATTTATTTTACAATAACAAAAAAGGAACCAAATTTGGTTCCTTTTTTGTTTCTTATATCTATCCCGCTAAAAATCGGGGACTAACATGTAATGTACTATAACACTGATTGCACTATTTCCAGCACTTGGGTTACCCACAGCTGTACTAACATTAAGAGCTTTACCAGCTATTAATCCAGTTTCCGCTACGACATTTGCTGTAGCTGAGAAAAGTGATTTTGTTTGAGCCGTTGTTCCTTGTAAAAATAGTGTTGGTGATACATATTGTGCTTGTCCGGCTGTAGAGTTAATTAAAACTAACTGTGGGTTATTGGTATATGCTACACCATTATAAATAATTTTAGCTGTAGCAGCTATAATTTTAATGTAGTGAGTACTAGCTGGTGCTGGGACTATTTGTATTGGTGTTGTAAATATTGTTAATACGGAACCAGAAGTGATAGTTACTCTAGCTGAATATATTTGTGGGGCCCCAGCATCAGCAACTTTAATAGTACCATCTGTTGATCTTATCAATATTTGGTCTGTTGTTGAACCACTAGCTGCGGTTGTTGGTGTTTTATTTATCTTAACACTTCCGTTAATGTCGATGGTTAAACTATTGGTTATACCTGTCGCTCCAGCGGTACTGTTTCCAGTACCTAAAGCTACACCACCATTATTATCACCGTTAAAATGTAGGTAACCCATCCATGTATTATCAATTTTTGACTGAATTCTATATCCAGCCGTTACCCAATCAGTACCACTAGACACTCGAGTATTAGAAATATCTAATATATCTGTGTTATTGGTGGTAGTAATAAATCTTTGTTCTAGTGACTGACTACCAGGTGTGGTTGCAAGAGCACCACCATCCACATTAAGTTTAGATGTAAAATCCTGTAAAACCCCAATAGATAGTTTACCATCATTTCTGGCGACGATGTTAGGTTGGATATTACCAACACTAAGATTTTCAACATATGTATAGTTAGATGTATTAGCTGATATATTAGAACCGATAATATGTGCATTACTAACTGTTACGGTATTACCAGAACCGGCTAGTATTGATGAAAACTCAGTAGTAGGATTGATTCTATTTCTAGCACCACCACCAATAAATGCGGTTGAACCAGATATAACATTATTTTTACCGCCAATAATAAATGAATTAATTCCAGATATTGTATTTCCAGTACCACCTAAAATACCTGAATATGGTCCTGAAACACTATTTGATTTACCATTTACAATAGATACGTACGCACCTACTGAAATAGTATTTTCTCTACCTGAACCAATAAAGGAACGGTTACTAGATATAGTGTTTCCAGCACCAACACCAATAAATCCGTTATTTCCAGATAGTGTATTCTGTCTACCCGATCCTATAAATCCCAAATTTCCAGATATTGTATTTCCAGAACCACCAATAATACATGAATAAGTATTAGTAGATGAATTTCTATTTCCGGCAACAACAACTGAATATAACCCAGTAGATATATTAAATGCCCCACCACCAATAAACGATGTCGCACCTGTTATGGTATTATTTTTACCACCACTAATAGTTGAATTAGTAATCGTGTCAATTCTGTTGTCAGTACCACCCCCTATAGTTGAGTAAGTAGCCGTCTTAATTATTGAGTTATTACGGCCACCAGCTATGGTTGAATTATCAGAAGTACTAATTATATTAGATTGTCCACCACCTATGGTAGAATAAGTACCGTGAACTTTATTTAGATAACCACCACCAAGTACATTTTTAGTACCAGTTGATATTAAATTTGATTGACCGCCACCAATAAATGATTTACTTGAACCAGATATTGTGTTGGCTGCCCCTCCAACTATGGAGTTATATTGACTATTGATGGCTATATTGTTTCCGCTACCACCACCAATAAAAGATGCTGTTGAGTTTACTATGTTATTAGTACCACCACCAATAACTGACTGTGTAACTGTTGATGTCGGTATTGTATTATTATAACCACCACCAATAAATGATTGTGTTGCATTTATAGTGTTATAATAACCACCACCAATAGATGATGTTGATCCAGATATTGTATTCTTACGGCCACCACTAATTGTTGAATAAGTACTTGCAACGGTACTAGTCTTACTAAAGACATTACTATATAGTCCTGGAGCCGTTGATGTATTACGTTGGAAGTTATCCCAAACCGTTATTGGTGAACAACCAAATAAATTATGTACATATAAATTTGTGATACAATTTGCTGAGGTATTTCCTGTAAATGTTGTTTGTGCGATAGTTTTAACTGTACCATCTGTTGATCTAACTAATATACTATCCGTTGTAGTACCACCAGATGGCGTTATATATATTTTAAGATTTTCAACATATGTGTGATTAGCGGCATTTGCTAAAATATTAGAACCAATAACATGTGTATTACTAGCGGTTACTATATTTAATTGACCGCCAACAATGGATGAATAAGTTCCACCAGTTGTAATCACATTACTTTTACCACCACCGATTGCGGCAAAGCTTTTAGTTATTGTATTAAACTGACCACCACCAATAAATGAACTAACAATCGTTCCACCATCATTCGCTGAGATAGTATTTTGTCTTCCACCACCAACAACTGAGTAAGCGTTAGACACTATATTTAGATAACCACCGCCAATAGATGAATGATTACCATCAATCTGAATTTTATTATTACTACCACCACCGATTGATGCATATTCCTTAGATACGATATTACTTGTACCGCCACCAATAAATGATTTTTGTCCAAAAACTTTGTTTGCCAGACCACCACCAATAGTTGAATAAGTTCCACCTACCACATTTGATTTACCACCAGATATAGTTGAAGTTGTGGCTGTTATTACGTTACTATACCCACCACCAATTGTACTTAAGTAATTAGTTATTCTATTATTGTACCCACCACCAATAGATGATAATATCGCTGCACTGATATTATTTCCTTTACCACCACCAATCATAGAATAATTTCCTATACCAATACCAGGAATTGAAATAGATCCACCAGATGTAATTACATTTGATTTACCCCCAACAATTGTAGCAAGGTTATTATTTATTCTATTGCTTTCTCCATTACCAATAAATGATTTAACCCCTATTATGGTATTTGATAGACCACCAACAATGGATGAATATTTTCCACTAACACCACTAGCAATTGCAATTATATTATTATAACCGCCACCAATTGTAGCGAAGTCACTAACTAATGTATTTGCTTTACCACCACCAATCATCGAAAATTTTGCTGATGATGTTGTATTTCCAGAACCAAAAACATTACTATAAATTCCGTTTGCGGTTGATGTAATACTTTGAAGATTATTGAAAACAGTTATTGGTGATGTTGGTGCACAAGCATGTAAATTACTTATATATAAATCTGTGATACAGGTTGCTGATGTATTTCCAGTAAATGTACCACTAGCTGGTAATCCTAAATAAGTTGTTGCTGAGAATGATCCATTAACTGTTAATCCCGTAAAATTATTTATACCTACAGATAAATTTGGCCTGCTAGGTTGAGCAATTGTTAACTGATTAGGTACATATGTGAAACCAGTAACAAATGTGTCAGCAGACATTAAACCAGTTATAGTTACTGGAGTACCAGTTTGTTTTCTTAATGTAATAATTCCATTTGAGTAGGTTCCACCAGTAACAAATAAATCTGTAGGTAATCCTAAATAAGTTGTAGCTGAGAAAGATCCATTAACTGTTAACCCAGTGAAATTACTTATCGTTACATTTAAATTTGGTTGACTTTGGTTTCTACTAATAGTTAAAATATTCGCATTATTATAGGTAAAACCAGTCGTATATGTATCTGTACTTGGATTTGGTATTGTTGTTCTAATAAATGATGGGTTTTGATTCTCAAAATATGAACTTACTGTAACCGTTGTTGGCCCACTTACCCTTGCGGTATAGAGTTTAAATACGAGTCTGTCTGTTATATTTAAAGTAGTGGCTGAAAGAGCGACAAATGTCCAAGTTATTTCATCAATACTTATATTACCAAAAGGATCAGAATAACCACTTCTTAATAACGTTTCTGTTCCACCAGTAGAACGTTGATAAAATTCAAGTTTGTACCTTCCAATTTCTGGGTTGTTAGCAACATTACCGTGTATGGTTCTCAATGCTATTCCTACAGGTAGTGATGTAACTGCTGGTTCACCAACAATGGTTGCGAAAGAACCAATCAAATTATCACCAATTCCTGTGTTAGCTTGAACTATTGTGGTACCTGTTCCCAATGTAGGGTTTGTTGTCGCTAAACTATAGCCACCAATATCGGAAGCAACACTAGGTGCTAAAAAATAAATCCTTCCAGTATCACCACCAGTTGTAGGTGTATTAACTGGTAACCATATAGCGTTTCCACTGGCATCAGAAGTTAAAACATATCCAGCAACTGGATTATTGGTAACACTAAAAGTGTTTGTAGTTATAGCACTTGTAACAGCTAAAGATCCATTAATTGTTAACCCAGTAAAATTATTAATACCAACAGAATAATTAATACCATTGTTTTTACTAATTGTTAGTTGATTTGGTGTGTATGTAAATCCCGTAACGGTTGTACTTTGTGCCCACATAACAGTACCACCACTAGTGGTTAGAACATACCCATTAATTGATGAAGGATCTATTTGTTTTGGTTTAACTAATTTTGACATCTAAAAAATACTTTATTATAAATATGCGAAAAGCCCACTTGTGGGTGGGCTTTTCAGAATTATGTTCCTATAAAAATTAAGCGTTATAGTATAAATCTATTCTATCATTAGCGTCTAGATTAAACCCAGAGTTAGTACCGTTCCAGTAAAGAATATCACCACTTGTGATTGCCGCTATTGTTCTAGCAGTAACACCACCATCGACAGAGAAGTAACAATCTTTAGTTAAAACACCATTACCAACCTCATACCAAACACCGTTAATTGATATACCAACATATCCATCGTTGGATGGTGTAGTTGATATGGCCACGGCTGTACTTGATGCGTTACCAACTGTTGTTGCTGTTACCGCTAAACCTTTTTGTGGTACCACAGGTACTGAACCAGCTGGTATAGTTACCCAAGCAAAACCTCCTGAACCAGCGTCATAACTTAAGTACTGACCAGCTGTTGCTGTAGAACCAGTTACTAAAAATTTAACTTCTTTTACACTACGGTCTTTTAAACCAACGTTCATACTTTGACCTAAAGTCACAAAAGTAGATGCCGTTACAACACCATCGTTAAATACAGTGAATCCACTGTTTGCTAACATAGCGTTTGTTACTTGAGCCGTACCGATTCCGATTGTTACAACTCCATTTGTAGTTGTTGCTGTTAAACCAGCTTGTGCTGTTACAGACTGAATAATTCCACCACCAATTGATACTGTTCCACCACTATTGTTAGTGAGTGTTAATGTACCGTTGTTTACTGTACCACCTGTAATGTATGTATCTCTGTAAGGTAATGTGTAAACACCAGGTGCTATAGCTTGATTATATAATAAACCAACTGATGCGATGTTAGAACCTACTGAAGATCCGTTTGTTGTACCTCCTGTTACATAAATTTCTGTTTGTGATAAAGCTGAAAGACTAACAGAGTAAATTGACCCATCATTTCTAGTGAAACTTAAAAGACTACCACCATTAAATGTACCACCTGTTGTGAAGGTATTCATAAAAGGTAGTGAGTATCCAGTAGCACCATTACTATATTGTAAACTAATAGTACCGTTAGGGTTAGCACTTGTACCAGAAACCGTTACCGTACCACCAGTTACATACGTGTCGTTACTATCTAATGTAGATAAATCGGTGCTATATGTTGTTCCGTCATTTTTAACAAAAGTTACTAACTTAGTTGTATTACTATATGTACTACCAGTAGTAAATGTATCTCTATAAGGTAATGTATATGTTCCAGGAGCAACACCAGTATTATATAATAAACCTATTGATGCGTTATTGCTACTTGTTGTTGCTGTAAGTGTAGTTGTACCACCTGTTACATAAATTTCTGTTTGTGTTAACGCTGAAAGTGTGATTGTACCACCAAGTGCTACTGTACCACCACCACCTAAACCTGAACCAGCAGTTACAGTAATATTACTGTTGGTTAATGCCGAATTAGGTATGTTAGCGAAATTCGCTTCATTTACTGAAAGATAAAGTTGATCCGAATTTATACCAGTACCTTGTGTAATCACTACCGTATTATCTGGTGATGCCGCAGGTCCACTACTTATAGAAGATGTTGTTAAAATAGCTGAATAAGTCGGAGTTAAACCTGTTGAAGGGTTGGAAATCTCAAAATAATCATTAACCTCATTCCATCTAATGAATACGTTTGGTTCTGAACCACGTGATATTTCAATACCAGCATCTTGTGTAGGAGTACCAGCTGTAAAGTTACTATTTAATAAGATAAAATTATCGGCAATTGTTACAGTTTCTGAGTTAACAGTTGTCGCTGTACCATTAACAGTTAAATTACCGTAGATAATAACATTATTAGAGAAACCAAATTGAGTTCCAGTGATAAGGTTATTGTTTGCTGGGTCACCTAAATGAAGGTTATTACTTGTATCAATAAAGATAGTTTGATTATCTGTATTTACCTTAAGAAGAACGTTAGGGCCAGTAGAGTTTGTAACTGTTAAACCAGAAATCTGGTTAACAGATTGTATGGTGTCAGCACTTAACGATATCCACTTAAATCCACCAGAACCAGCATCATAAGATGGGATTTGACCACCACCCGCGGTACTACCAGTAACATACAGATGTGCACCAGTTATTTCATTATCGGTTATCTGTTTACCACGAATTTTCTTAAATGGAGATGCCATAGTCTATTTTTTTTTGTTACTATTAGTTAATTATTTATATAAATATCATTTTTTAATTAAAAATTTTAAAAATTATTATTTACTTTTAAAAGTAAATAATATTCAAATCATCAAATGTGTCTAGGTTAAAAGGTCCTGTCCAAATAACACTTGTACCACCAGTTATTTCATAATCATTTACATTACCATATCTATATTTAACACCATTAACATAGAATTTGGTTTTTGTAACATCAGTTGGTACTATTGGTAGTACTGAATTAAAAATTGATTGTCCTATAGTAGATGCACTGAAATAAACAAAAATTTCGTTACCACTTATACCACTTATAATTAAATTATTTGTTTGTTCTGGTGTTAAGAAGGCAAGAGCCCAATCACTAAATGTAAAAGACCATGGTGCTGGTAATAATCTATAATGTGCCGTACCACCAGATACACCCACAATCATACCCGCTCTTCTACGTAAATCAGTTATACCATCTAATTCACTTTCTACATCTACGTTCCTAAGACCATCCCTACCAAAATACGCATCATGTGTTGCATACGTATCTCCTGAGTATGTTGGTGCTATAAATCCCGTTATCTGTACTGAACCAAATATTGACATATCCTATTTTTTTAATTTACTCTAATATTCATTGCTCCACCCAATTGATACTTACTTCTGAAGCATTTATAATTGTTTGTTATACCATATTGATTCATTATAGGTACTGTCATATAAAACCAAATAAGATTTGGTGTTTGGTTTGTGAACCCATCTGTTGGATCTGCCATCGCCATATTCAATAATGTTAAATCATCTTTTATAACCGTAACTGATGGTGCTGATGTTGGATAACAAATGTGTTTATAAGTTCCAGGTGCTCCAGAGAATGGAAAAGCACTTGCTGCTGTAGCTGGGTTATAATATACCGATTGCCCATTTAAATCTTGATAGTTTAAAGATGTAACCATTCCAGATGTTGGTACAGCTAAGGCACTATTACCCCAATATCTTCTATATCTCCAATTTGCTGTGTATGTTGCAAAAGGTATTGCAATATTATTAGTTCTTGTACCATATATTCTCCAACTGTAAACACCTGGTGTTGTATTTGTCACAGCTGGTAATGTAATAACCTCTGTAAAATCATTAGACATGCCACTAGTCGGTGTACTAATTATTGCACTAACATTATTTTTAATAATGATAGTGCCTGGTTTTACATTTGTTGGGTATGATGTTGCCCATATGAAATTATAACTTCCACCAGATATTGGTCTACCAACTTCAAATAATGGGCTTGTAGCCCCTAATTGTTGAATATAAAAAGATGTGAATGTTGAACTTTGGTATGGATAAAATAATGTATCGAATACCTGTTGCATTGTAGCGGCACTAAATTGTGTGCCAATACTAACACCACCAATGTTAATTGGTATTGGTCCTAAAAAAGTTGTATAACTAGAAGGATCATTTACTGGTGGTGATATTAATAACTGCATATTAGTACCATTATAAATGGTATAATATGTTACCCCAGATAAAACATCGTAAGGGTCTAAAGGAATTAATCCAGTTTCACCAACCTTAACTAAATCCAAATCACCTAAACCATTAATGTTTATGGTTGAAGCACTTGAAGTATTGGGTTCATTGAATGTTGTTATATAAACATATGATGCACTATACCCTGTGATGTATGGGATTGAACTACCAGAATAATTATTGGCTGTAGATGCACTAACAAGAATATTACTGTAAGGTGAGATACCTCCACCACTACCAAAAGTAAGTATTTCCCAATCAGCGTCTGTGTTTATCCAAGGTGAAGCTAATAACTTATAGTATGTATTGTTATCTTGTTGATAAGCAATCATACCCATTCTTCTACGAAGAGTAGTTATTGCATTTCTTTCTACACTACTGGTAACACTTCTTAAACCATCAATACCATAAATTGGGTCAATGACAGCATAAGTATCACCACTCGAACTTGGAGCTATAAAACCTGTAACCGTAACACCACCGAATATACCCATTTTAGTTTATTTTAAATTTTATGAACACAACCATACGTTTGTAGCCCCTAAAGGATTGTTAACCGTTTTATAAACAACATATGTTTGTGATATACCGTAATTATTATTAAATGTAACGTTACCTAAATTAGAGTATGGGTGATTAGTTCCAAAACAACCAGCTGTTGAATCCCTTAAATCTGATGGTTGAGCTAATGTGTTAGGTATTACTAAATAAATATACCCAACCCCAGCTGGTATTGTTACGTAATTATTAACAACGCCAGTAGTTAATGTATTAGTGAACCCAGTTATTTCATTAGCACCCACACTAGTATTAGCACTCCTACCGTAATACCATCTAGGTTTCCAAGTTCTTGAAATAGTTGAATTAAATGTACCAGCTTGAGTATTTGTTCCAGTTATTTTATATAAACTAAGTGTTGATTGTGTTGCACTTGAAATAGGTATCGTTATAGTTAAACCAGTACTACTTGGACCTGGTACATCTGGGTTTAAACCAGACGCTAATGTCGTTACACTAGGGCTTAATTGTTCTATAACTAAAGAACCTAAAGTAACGTTACTATCATTACTGTTTGCCCAACTGAATGTTTGTGCACCAAGACTAACTTGTTGACCTAATTCGTATTCAGATAATATATTGGTTCTAGAAAAAGAACTAAAAGCTGGATATTGATATGGGTATAATAATGCGTCCCACATCTGTTGCATTGTTTGATTAGTGAATGTAGAACCAGCCGGAATACCACCAATTGTTGTTGGGGTTGCTGTAACGTTGTTATATATTACTGTCGCTCCAGATAATTCAATATTAAGTGGAATCTCAATAACAACAGCATCATTTCTAACAAGATAAAGTATGTTGTTTGATGTATAACCAGTAGTAACGTATGTGTCACCACTAGATGTTCCACCACCTCCACCAGTACAACCAGAAAGATTTACACTAAAATTACTACCGTCATTTCTTGTAATAGTAAGATCACAACCAATTAGGCCAACCCCAGCTATATCTCTTCCGTTTAAGTAAACAAAGTTATTATCGAGTTCTGCAATGGTTAAAGCCGAACCTTTAATACCTCTTAGTGTTAATGACATCTAATTTTTACTTTATAAATATCTTGTTATTATATATCAGTAGGTATTATGTAATAAATATTTCCACCAACATTAACCCTGGCTATTGGTGCCCCGTCTGAAAAGATTTCATTTGGGGTATTATCGACATAATCTATAATTAATTCTGCCAAATCGATAGTTATAATACCACTTTCATAAACTTTAGGTACTGGTTTACCCTTATCCCACCAACCATATTCTTTTAACCATTTAACGACATCATTCATTTCATAAAAATAATCGGTATTGATTTTATCCCACAATAGTGACCTTAAATATTTGAG
>Ga0315289_10015887_pt1 | contig 10425 bp, 9 predicted proteins | sample YL17G11_40_MG_FD_203452 | JGI IMG/M metagenome (GOLD analysis project Ga0315289, IMG submission 203452) | Sediment microbial communities from Yellowstone Lake, YNP, Wyoming, USA - YL17G11_40 | ecosystem: Environmental > Aquatic > Freshwater > Lake > Sediment | place: USA: Wyoming | collected...
GAGAGCTTCGCGAAGAGGCTGGGGCAGATAATCATAGGGGTCTGCCTGTTGATCTTCGTCGTCGAGATCTTCCGAAGCGGCCTCCACATGGAGATGATACTCGACTCGCTGATGATCTCGGTGTCCCTCGCCGTCTCCGCCGTCCCTGAGGGGCTACCCGCCGTCGTCACCGTGTCTCTGGCGCTCGGCGCGAGGGAGCTGGCGAAGAGGAACGCGATCATAAGGAGACTCTCCTCCGCGGAGACGCTGGGCGCCGTCACAGTGATATGCTCAGACAAGACTGGGACCCTGACCAAGGGCGAGATGACGGTCCGGGAGATCTACGTCGACAAAAACATTATCGATGTGACGGGGGTCGGCTACGAGCCGAAGGGCGAGTTCCTCCTCGAAGGGAAGTCCATCAAGCCTGAGGAGGAGCAGGGCTTGAGCCTGATACTGAAGGCGGCCACCCTGTGCTCTAACGCCCAGTGCGACGGTAAGAGCGTCATCGGAGACACGACGGAGGGCGCCCTCATCGTCGCAGCCGCGAAGTACGGCTCGATAAAGGAGGAACTAGAGAAGGCGGCTCCCCGCGTCCACGAGGTGACGTTCACCTCCGAAAGGAAGCGCATGACCACGGTCCATAAGTCCGGAGAGGAGGGGCTGATCGCCTACGTCAAGGGCGCGCCCGAGTTGATCCTCGAACGCTGCACGAGTACGTTAGTAAGAGGCAGGATCAGGAAGCTCGACCAGAAGACGAGGAGGGAGATCATCGAAGCTAACGAGAGGATGGCGAACAAGGCCCTCCGCGTCCTCGGAGTCGCGTTCAAGGAGCTGGCATCCGAAGAGCTGGGTACACTTGGCGACGAGGAGCTTGAGAACGGCCTCGTCTTCATCGGCCTGATGGGCATGATCGACCCGCCGAGGGTGGAGGCGATAACCGCCGTAAAGAAGTGCGATGAAGCTGGGATAAAGACCGTCATGATAACAGGTGATCACAAGATGACGGCGGTGGCGGTGGCGAAAGAGCTCGGCATCCTTAAGGACGGCTTGGTCCTGACCGGCTCCGAGCTCGACGCCATGGGCGATGAGGAGTACCAGAAGATCGTTAACAAGGTCAACGTCTACGCGAGGGTCTCGCCTGAGCACAAGATAAAGATCGTCAGGGCGTTGAGGAAGGAGGGGAACATAGTCGCGATGAGCGGCGACGGCGTGAACGACGCCCCGGCTCTCAAGCAGGCCGACATCGGCGTAGCCATGGGGATAACCGGAACCGACGTCACGAGGGAGGCCTCAGATATCGTCCTGGCTGACGATAACTTCGCTACGATCGTGAACGCTGTGGAGGGGGGTAGGACGATCTATGACAACATCAGGAAGTTCTCGTTTTTCCTCATGAGGTGCAACTTCGACGAGCTGGCCATAATCGGGCTCTTTGCCCTCATGGGACTGGAGCTGCCGTTGACCGCTGGGATGATCCTCTGGCTGAATCTCGTCACGGACGGTGGACCCGCCCTCGCGCTCACCATGGATCCTCCCGAGAAGGACGTGATGAAGCGGCCGCCGCGTAACCCGAACGAGGGGGTGCTGTACGGGAGGTTCGCGTCGATAATCACGACCTTCATCCTCCAGTTCGCCTTGACCGGCGGCATCTTCTACTGGCAGTACTACATGATGCCCGGAGCCCTCACGGTCGAGAAGCTCGCGAGGGCGAGGACGATGGCTTTCATGCGGGCGACGCTCCAGGAGCTCTTCGTCGTCTGGAACTGCAGGTCGGAGAGGCACAACGCCTTCAAGACGGGGTTCCTGTCGAACAGGTTCCTCCTGATCGCGGTGGTAGTCTCGTGCGTCCTCACTGTCATCCTGCCGTACTGGGGCATATTCGGTATGGTGTGGCTGACCGACTTCGAGGACTGGGCGATCGTCATAGGCGCGTCCATGACAGGTCTGCTGATACTGCCAGAGGTCTTCTACGGCAGGAAGATCTGGCGGTGGAGGTAGAAGGGAGAAGGCGTCAAGCTCCCCCACCATTTTTTTCTCCGGGCAGCCGTCCTGGGATGGGTTGTAGGAATGACTCAGACGCGCCATATGCTTCTTTTTCGTCTTATCCATTGTAGCTAGGGATAAGGAAAAAAAATTTTCGAGGCTCAACAAGAGCTGACTCTGCTTAAAGCATTATAGCTGCTTAGCTGATGTCTCTGAAGAGGTATTATGGCGGGTCCGGAGGAATCCACCTAAAATTTTATTCCATTAGATTTATTAATTTCAAATAATCTTTTTTCATTATTTTATACACCATCAAAAAATGTCACGGGGAAAATTAATCAATTTTAATACCAATTATTCTACCAATTTCCTCTTTATTTAGAACGTCATAAGGGCAATCTGGCATTTGGGCGAGATTTAAACTACCTTGAGGGTATTCCCACACTTCAAGTTCAATGTGATTGGACTCATCGCCTCCAGGACATGTTATTTCGCCATCCCATATATGTAAAAATTCTGGACCCATTCCACGTTCTTCAGATGAAACTACTCCGATATAAGTAAGCCAATCTTCAATTACATCTCCTGAAACGCAACGTAATTTTATCTTTATTTGAGATGCTTTTCTTGAAAATATTTCTTCAAGGGTATCATAATTTTCATTTTCTTCAAAAAACTGATCGTCATGTTCAACTTCATTAATATTTAATAAAATTGGATCTAAAACAACAACATTCTGATATGATCCAATAACATTTTGTTCAGTTACTCTTTTTCTTATATGACCTACTACATCATCCCATGTTAACAAAATAATACCTGAATTTCCATAAAAAATATCTCTTGATGATTTTATAATTCTATACAATCTATTTTTTCTCTCTTCTTCCATTAATCCAATTACTTTTGTTCTTCTACAGCCTATAATTATTCCACCAAGGACGACATCCACTGGATTGGTAATATGATACTGCTGATGAAAAACACCACTATATTTATTTTCTAAATAATAATGTAATAATTTATTTTCTGCATCTATCAATTCTTTGCTAGGTTTTAATCTATTTTCAGTATCGACTTCAAATATTGGACATTGAGGAGCCTTAAGTTCCCAAATATAAGCTTTAGTACATTCATCTCCTCCTTCCTCAATTACTGCAGATATAATGTAATCTGATCTTCCTGTATTACCAATACGTTCAGTTTCAACGTAATCAAAACGAGTTGCTCTGTTCTTAACTAACACATCTTTAATATATTGTAAAAATAATCTGCATTCAAGTTCTTTGTTTTGTGCATCATTTATTAATGCTTCGAGACATCTAGCAATATCTTCAGACATCTGAAGACCTCCAATAAGTGAATGAAAACTCTATCAACTCGTCTAAATAATTATAAAAATTACTTATCGTAATTTGAGATCCGAAACCGATTAAATATAATAAATCTATTTTATAATCAAAACTTTCATATTTTTCATCATTTATTGAAATATTATGATTATAAATAATAACTGTTGAATCTGATCCTAATTTAAAGGAAACTTGATTAATTATTTTATTATCATTAAATATCGCATTTCTAATGTTATCTAATTTGAATGCGGTTTGTATTTGCGAGTAATTTGGGGCTATTAAACCTGGGAACGGATGAATCCCCATTTCTAAGAACTTATTAATACGTTGTTCGGCATTCGAATCTAATAAAGCAAGGATAAAGTATTCTCTTGTCACTAAAGTATAGACTTTTCTAGTGCCTAAGAAAATATTTGGTAACTTTTTTTCTTGAAGATTTATATCCAATAATTTATTGATGATATTGCTTAATTTGTTTTTATTTATTTTAATTTTTGACTCCATAAAAAAAATATTCATTGATTTAATATAAGAAATTTGGCATTTATGATTAAGAATAATGAATACGAATTTGTCTGAAAAGAGCCGTTAAAATAGTCTACTTTATCTTTTGTATGTATTTAGCTCGTGTTTATCAATAACTTAGAAACAGGCTTAAAACGTGAAAAGGAGACCTTTTTGGGCTTGGACTACACGTTCAATGAGGGTAGGAAAAGCTCCAAGATTTAAGCTTATTTCAGTGAAAGAGCACCAAATATGGGAGAATCAATTTCATGAGCTAAATACATACGAAATTTTTAACCCCGGGTGCTCCTTAATTTAATTGCTATGTAATAGCGCTCAACCACTTCTGTATGTTTTACCTTAAGGAAGGAATTTTAAAAATAATTAGGTCTAGGTATTTTGCTCCAAGTTCTCCTTGTCGTAGAGCTCGATGTCGAATACCTGGGAGGCTCCGACGGGGAAACATTATCAAAAAATATTCATTTAGAGGGACCCCATTTGTCATAGTCCCGCCAACCACCATCTTTTGGACCTTCCTCCCGACATTCAGGACAAGGTACATTCGGGTAAAGTACCCTTCTACAAGGCCCGTCAGCTCACGATACTGACGAGAGATTCATCAACGACGACCGTTGTACATGAGTCAAAGGGGCCGGGTCATATAGTAGCGACACCACAGCCCCATGGGGATGCCTATCGGCATATCCATAGAGAGGGAAAGGAATTTACCGGTTCTGAGCCTGCTCCGCGTACTGACCGCCACTTCGCACGAATCTAATGGAAGGAGATTCAGGACTTTCGTGGGTTATTAGGGGGCTGCCCTTAGATTAATCTCAGTAAGTGGGGGGAGGCCTAGACTTTTCCTCAATTCCTCTATCAGTGGTAGACCATAGAGTCCCCTGTTATTCCTGTTGACGTGGGGGCATTTGGGGTAGAGAGACATCTCATCGACTTTCTCTCCTTTTTTCTCCTTCCATCTGACGGCCTCGTTCATAACCGCGTAGCATGCGGTAATACACTCCTGAAAACGTCTGTAGGATCCATGAAGATTGATCTCGTCGATGGGCGCTAGGCCCGCCCCACAGTTGGCACACTCGTAGATCCCATCTCCAGGGACCAGTCTTGTGTAACTGTAGCAGTACTTGCAGTATACCTTGGGCATCATGATCACCTCAGGTCGGTTTGGGCGCTCCGCAGTTGGAGCAGAAATTGGAGGCATTAATCATCCCGCATTTAAGGCAGGTCCAGCTTGAGCCGTCCGTTAGAAGTGCCCTCGTGCTCTCTGCGTAGCCGATTGCCTTCTCGATAAGCTTACCACTGGGAAGTACCGGTAGACCAGCTTTAACTCCTCGTTTGAGCTGTCCGATGATGATCATCGTGCTTCGGACCCAGAGGGCGTTCTCCCGCATGGCCCAACGCCAGTACGTAGGAAGCTCCCATGAGGATTCCCTGCCATAGGTAGCCACGACCAGGTTTTGCCCGTTTTTACTGAACTCTGTGAGCTTCTTGTCCCAACAGCATGCTATGTGAGCGTATTCATCGCGGTACTTCTTGAGGTCGGAGGTTTGAGCGCCGAAAGTCCCCCGATAAAGTTCACTGAAGAACCGCCCATAGTCCCTATGCCTGAACTGAGCTTCCACCTTGTCGGCCTCATAGAACTCGATTTGCTCAAGGTTCAGTGAGAACTGCTGTGATTTGATGTACTCATCCCACTTGGCTAGGGCGGCGTCTCTTCCCGTCCTTATCGCGGAGTAGATATTGTCGCGCTGAACCCTCGAATCCATGACTGACTGACTGCCGTAAACGTGCTGATGAATATCCGCCATCTTAGGCTGTAGACCATTGTTGAACTGCGTGGTCATGTAGGCTTGTACGGTGGAGTAGATCGTGCTCGACAAGGACGACCTACTCCGTCTTTTCTAGCCTTCGCTGTCTTGCCTCATCGATCTGTTTGCGCTGTTCAGGGGTGAGTGGGCTTTCTAAATTTTTCTCCCAGCCCTTATGCTTGAGCCACTTCATGTATAACTCGATCTGGGTGAAGATGTTCTCGGCATCGACCCAGTGGACATCCCCGAGGATCATGTACTGGTGAAGGCCAATCTTCTTGACCTCTATCAGGAGGTTTTGTAGATCTTCCATGACCCTTTCGGCGTCGTTCCTAATGCGGTCAATCTGAGGCTGGGTGCCAGATGCGACCCGTTCAATCATCTTGATAGCGCCCTCCTCGTTCAGTTCACGCGCCTTGATCTCGGCGACGACCATGGTTGCCGTGGCAGTGTCGGGTAGCTTTTCCTTCAGCGTGACGATTGTCTTGGGCGTGAGGTGAACGTCCTTTTCAAGAATGGACTTCCTCAGCCTCGGTTCCATGTCCTTGATCGCTGTCTTGACCTCTTGGACCTCTACGAAGTTCCAGCTACCTTCAATCGCCTTTTCGACGAGTTTTATGCGATCCTCCTCTTCAAGGCCAGATGTAGCTTCTTTGTATCTGTCGTCTCTCTCCCTGTAAACTTCTCTTATGAGATCAGGATTAGCTATAATTTCAGCATGAGCTTTTTTTCTCGCATTCTCTTCTATACGCCTTTTTTCAGCCTCCTTAAGTTCTCTAGCCCTACGTTTTGCCTCTTCCTCAATTCTCTTTTCTGTTTCTGCCTCTCTACGTTTCCTTTCATCCTCTTCAAATCTTTTCTGAGCCGAATTAACTTCAGAGTTAAGTTCGCCTTGCAATGCCTTGATGTCTTTTAAAGCCTCAAGTGGTCTATCTTTAACATAGTCTTCTATTTCAGCGACCCTTTCACGATAGTTCCTAACATCAACACCGAATCTTTCAGCATCCCTAAATGAAATTCGATTAAGTGCCTTCTGCGCATTTTCCAGATTCTCTTGATGAATTTGCTTAGGAGTCTTACGCCTCTTTGCCTCTCCCCTAAGAGCCTTAGCAGCTTCCTCAAACTCCTCAGAAGTCTCAGGTGGTTTGACCTCTGGTTCGCCTACCGCTTCTGTAACTCGGTTTTCCCTTCCCTGAGATACTTCGGCTTTTACAGCAGCTTTTTTCGCTTCCTCTAATTGCTTTGAATCTATATTTTTAAGGTATTTATTAACTACATTTTCAAACTCTTCTTGGGTTAATCGACTAAGGATGCTTTCATCTATAAAACGTGTAATATCCTTTAAGTACTTAAAGCCTTCAGTACTGAGTAAACCTTTTTCATAAAGAAGTTCAAATTTTTGGAAAGCAAATTCTCCTGCCCACATATAATTTTGATATTTTTCTGGCAGTCTAAAAATTGATAATAGTTTGGAAACTTGTACATTAGAATATCCATGTATGTTTCCTATACCAACTGCACTCATGCCTTCGTCTTGGTGCTTCTTGAAATGTTTCGCTCTCTCCTCAAGGCTGTAGTCCTTCCGTTCTACATTGAATCTCCAAGACAGAGCATCGGCTTCTTCGTCTGTGTATTCCAACACTAAACATGGAACGGTTTTCATGCCCTCTTGCTGTGCAATTCGCCACCGACGTTCTCCGTCTATTAACTCCCAATAGTCCCCCACCCTTCTAACTTTGATCGGGTCTCGGATCCCATATTGTATGATGCTTCCCCGTAGCTCTTCTAAGTCGAACTCAAGCCTGGGTTGATGTGGGCTTGATCTTATCTTGTCCACGGGGATCTCCATTATTTCTAATGTTTGAGTTTGGCTCATCTCCTCTCACACTCCTTCATACTCTTTGTGCGTAAGTGAAATCTCTTACGTTATATTTAACTCTTTATGAAATTTAGGTCACGCTCATGCGTGTATAAAAGGCCCATTCCCCTTTATCCAGTACATTTTACGACTGCATACGAGCATTATCTCGACTCTGCCGGCCCTCTGCAGCTCGTGTAGCTCGTATGCTATGGCCCTAACCGAGTAGGGCTCTAACCTGAGTCCGGAGGAATCCACCCAGAATTTTATTCCACTAGTATTTAATTATATTACCAAAAAACCGGGACGCGACTCGTTAATATTAAGAGGATTCGGATTAACCCATAAAATCCGGTTTAAGACGGGCCTTCCTTTATAAGGGCTTAAATACACTGACAACCCGAGACGAGGTTAATCAAAATCCTCTTAAATATTTTCAAATGAGGTTCTGGTAACTTGTCGGGACTTGAACTAATCGGAGGGCGTGTGGTAACTCGCGGGACTTTTATTCGCGCGCGCGACTAGGATTTATTATTCGATTATATCCTAAGATCTTCTTATCGTGTCAGGAAAATTTATTAGAATTGACGTTTAAGGTTAAAAAACTTTATTTAAATACAAAGAAACAAAAGAAAGAAAGTTTATGGGTCAAATCTTTGATTAGTTGCTAACCAGAGTAAGTATTTGACAAAGATTGCCCATATTTCCGGGGGAACCTTGTCCATTTTCCCTTTGATGAGATCTAAGCATTCGCAGCCATATCGATAGATCAGCTCGTAGAAATTATCCTGGGTTTCAGAGGAAAGTGTTATCTCCTTCAGTGTTTCATCGATTCCACGCCTATATTCTTTAAATTCTTTTTCTCCAAAAGCCATCCTTTCGAGACGAAGAGGCGGATCAAGCTGCAATCCGCCCTCTCTTGCATACTGCGATCTTTTCATATCTACCTGATAGATATTGCCCAGAAATTCTTTGCATTTATTGAAATCTTCTTCTGATCTAAAAAGTCCAAAGTGTGTCTCCCAGCCCCCCATAATTCCGATGCCAATCTCTTTACCAGCATAATAACCAAAAAAATCTATAATTGAAAGTACATTTGCAGGCGGTCCATTAGCAATTAATTCAAGTTCGAAAAAGTTTTCACACTCCAATTTGAGCCCATCGAATTTTTTTACGTGACAGTAATCAATAGTTCGATGCCTGTTAATTCGATCTTTTATCTTGTCTCTGGTCCTTAGATCAAATGTTCCTTCAAAAGGCCTGATAATAACATCTGCTTTATACCGCGCCATAAGAGGATTAAATACAAAAACCTCAATAGAAATATTTGGAAATGTTGCTGATGTGTCTGTTCCCCAGCACCCTTTATGGTAAATGGATAATCTACCTAAGTGTGGGGGGCTTGACATTGCCTTTATCTCCTTCGAGCACCTTCATGGAAAAACTGCAGAGCCATTTTTCTGTTAATTGTTCTCCATCCAATTGATAATTCAGAAGCATTCGTTCCTATCTTTTTTGCTATGGCTTCCATTGTCGCGCCCTCTGGGCGTGGGTAATCAAACCACCCTGATTCCGAGAACTCTCTTAAAATCTTCATCTCATTATCATTTAAGATAGGCAGTTCTGAGAAGGCCTCTCTTTCAATGAACTGAAGTTGACGCAGTGGTTTAGTTTCTTTTTCGATTAACTTCACTTCGCTTTCCTTTTCCAAGTCTTCCAATAGGGGATCTAAAGATTTGATTGGAAATATTCTTATGGAGAAATCCTCGTAGCTTGGTGTAGCAACATATTGAGTAAGCAATTGATACGAATGTGATTTCTCCATTATTAAATTTAGAATCGGGTCTTTAATGTTAAGATACATGATGGTTCGATTTGCAGCAGGTTCTGGATCAATGAAAGGTTTAGTTAGTACGTTAGCGTATTTCTCGAAAGACCCGAAATCGTCTTGAGTTAGCATAGCTTTCGCTTCAACGAACACTGGCCACCAACCTTCCTTTGGTATATTCGCTGGTTGTAGTTTCAGTTCTTCTACTGCGCCAAGGGCCTTATGAAAGCCCTCTGTGAGGACAACTGCTGGACAAGGCGTCTTCTCATCACCATGGCGTACGCGAATAGTTATGTCTCCGAAATAGGACAAGGCTGATTCTCTCTCCGACATATTTACCACTATTCCACCTATTTGACAGTAAACGAAACACTGGTATATATATCTTCATAAATTATTCAGAATATTTTCAGAATATATTTCTGATCTTTATTTAAAATTCACTATTGTATACGTTGTTTAATATAGTTGTAGCCTAAATTAAGGTCTCAAATGTCAAACTTTTTTTAAAATTAAAGTTTACGGACAATTTACAGAAATAAATTACAAAAAAAAGTAAATGCTTGCATTTATTTGAACAAGGATTTATTTAATCTGGTCAAGTTGTATTTTCTGGAAAATTGGAATCTTATGTAATTCGCGGGCGAGGCACCGCTCTTAGCATTTATGGGTCTATTAAATTTTTAAAAAAAACTGGGATTCTAGGGTTTTTTACTCTATATCATTTTCAGTTTCATCAATGCGGCGCGCGCGCGGAATTTGACCAGAGCCATTTGAATAAGTCTCTCCCGTAGTTTTTCTACGGTCATCTTGACGGCGACGGGATTCATACAGTACACAACCACTTTATTCCTAAATTATATCCCATGAAATCATCATTTTTCTATTTTCATTTGTGAGACAACAAGTTTCCCATCTATAATTTCGATGTTGATTTTACCTTCTTCTAAGGGAAACTGACTATCTCGAACTAACTCAGCAGGGACGTGAACTCTGCCTGATTTAGATCTTGTTTCTAACCTAAAGGTGCCAGTCGATTGAAGTGGCATGTATTCTGATTAGGACTTCTTATAGTAAAGTCTTTCGTAT
>Ga0315289_10015888_pt1 | contig 10425 bp, 7 predicted proteins | sample YL17G11_40_MG_FD_203452 | JGI IMG/M metagenome (GOLD analysis project Ga0315289, IMG submission 203452) | Sediment microbial communities from Yellowstone Lake, YNP, Wyoming, USA - YL17G11_40 | ecosystem: Environmental > Aquatic > Freshwater > Lake > Sediment | place: USA: Wyoming | collected...
GCCTACGCTCGTCGAACTTTACCGCCGCGCGATGGGCAGCGTTGCCTTTCACATGGAACGTGATGCCTCTCACTGGCGGTACCTGCTGGAGCAGGCACACCTCCCGGTGCAACTCATTACGGGCCAGGGCGATGGCTCTCTCGCAGGCTATGTGGCCAGCTTCCGCATGGGCGACCGCGGTACATATGTGTACGAAAGCGGCATCCGGGATCATGAGGCTGCGATGTTCGCACTGCGCCAGCTCAAGGCAGAAGCCGGAGGTGAGATTCGCATTGGCTGGCCCCAGACGGGAACGCTTGTGCAGATCGCTCGCAGCCTGGGAAGCACGCCGTTTCCCACCTACCAGTGGCTGGTCCGCATCACGGATGTCCCGGCGTTCCTGACCAAGATCGCGCCCGTGCTCGAGCGCCGCCTGGCGAACGCCGGCTGCGGCGGCCTCACCGCCGACCTGATCATCAACCTGTTTCGCGAAGCATACGTGCTGCGCTTCGCAGCCGGCAGGCTTATCACCGTGGAGCGAGGCGGCTTTGTCGATTCCTCCATGGGCGCCGACGGAGGCGATCTGTGCATCCCGCCGGATGCCTTCGTGCGATTGGTGTGTGGCTATCGGGACCTGGACGAGCTGACCGACGCGTGGCCGGACATCGTGATTCGTCCTGGAAGCCGCCGATGGCTAAGTGTGCTCTTCCCGAAGATGCCATCCTACTGGTGTACGCCGTACATGTTTTTCGGCCAAGTTGCGTGAGGGATCACATGCACCTGTACGGCGGCATCAAGGTCTTCTCAAGAGAAGAGATGTATCGCATACACTGTGCTGCGCTTCAGGTCCTTCAGGATGTGGGAGTGGAGGTGCATCTCCCCGAGCCCATGCTGAAGCGGCTGGCAGCGCGAGGCCTGCGCGTGGACCTGGCGACACGGCGAGTGCGCTTCCCGACCGGACCGGTGCTGGAGACGATCCAGCAGCTCTGCGCCGCGCCCAGTTCCGAAATCGGGGAGAATGGCACGGCGAAGCCCGTAGCTCCACAGCGCATCCCGACGCGGCTCACTGCGACCGTCGGATCTTACCACGGCTACGTCTACGACGTAGACCAGGGGCGGATGCGCCCTGCCACGCACCAGGATATGTATGACTTCATCAAGCTGAAGCGCCACCTGCCCGACACCGACGCGTCTTCCGCGGGGATCTGTCCCCAGGACGTGCCACAAGAGGTGGTCGCCGTTCATGCCGCGGCAGTAGCGGTGAAGTACTGCGCCAACCCATCCCCGCCGGACGTCAATGGGCCTGAGGATCTCTTATGGGTCGAACGGGTGATGCAGGCGGCCGGCGCGTGGGAACCCGGCCGGCACCACGTCGTGAGCCTCTATCCCATCTCCCCGCTGAAGCTTGATGGGCGCGGCGCCGATATGATGGCGTTTCAGGCCGCGCGCGGGGATCTGGCATTCGTTCTCGGCATGGTGATCCCCGGCGCCAGCTCGCCGGCCACGCTGGTTGGACAGGAAGTGATCGTCCTGGCGGAGGAGTTCGGCTTCAACACGGTGTATCGGCTGCTCATGGACCCGCCCAACGACCGTTTTCCGCCGCGGAGCATCGGCGATGACGTCTGCATCATGGATATGCGGCGCGGCGTTTACGTCCTCTCCAGCCCGGAGGTCTCGCTTCTGCGGCTGGCAACCCAACAGATGGCGGGTGAGTTCTACAAATTCCCTGGACGCGCCGACCATGGCATACGTTTCTTCCCCGACGCGCAGGAGCCCGGGATCCAGGCCGCCCAGGAGGGCGCACTGATGGCGATGGGCGACCTGTGCCAGGGGGTCTACAGCTTCGAGGAAGAGGTGGCCTGCCAGGTGGGCATCCTGGGGACGCTAAGCGGGAACCTGTCGGTCTGCCCGGAGGAAGCAGTTATCGATCACGAGATGTTCCAGTACCTGCAGCGCTTTGTGCGCGGCATGAGGGTCGACGAGGACACGCTGGCGTTGGACCTGATCAGGGAGGTGGGCCCTGGGGGCAGCTTCCTCGCCACGGAACACACTGCCCGGCACTACCGCCAGGAAAGTACACTGTGTATAAAGGAAATGTGGTTCCCGAAGCTCTGGCACCGGGGCGCGTGGGACGGATGGGTGGCCGACGGACGTCACTCGCCGCTGGACCTGGCGCGTGAACGCGTGGCGTCCTACCGAAAGGAGCCGCTCGAGCCTGTACTCGATGACGCACACGTCCGCGATGTGGAGAGGGTGGTGCGGGAGGCCGAGATCGCGCTGCTAGGGCGGACGACGGGGGTGTTGTCGTAGACGAGGAAGGCCCCCCAGGAGGCGGCGCACCCCGCAGGCTCCGCCCCCGGCCCGAGAGGCGACCCCGCTTGGCGCAGCCTGCGGGGCGAAGCCGGGGCGGGCACAGGAGAGTACGCTGTATCTAAGCGGGGGCAAGCGCCCACGGGCAAGGCGGCAGACCGTGACCGAAGTGATCACCGACATAGAGCAGGCGACGCCAGCGTGGCTGACCGGCGTGCTGCAACAGAACGGCCACCTTCAGCAGGGCCGTGTCTTGCAGGTCCGCCGGCTGGGAACCGAGGCCGGCGCCGATTCCACGACCGCTCGCCTCGAGGTTGTCTACTCTGGCGACACACCGCTGCGGTCGCTGCCCGCCCACCTTCTCCTCAAGCTTGCTGCTCGGCCCGGCTTCGAGACAGGGGACAGAGAGGTGGCGTTTTACCAGGTCATCGCGCCTGCGATGCAAACGATGCTCCCCCGCGATGAGCTGCCCTTTGTCCGCTGCTATGCTGCGGCACGCGCAGCGTCAGGCGAGACCGGGCGATCATATGTGCTGCTTGAGGACCTGTTCGCCACCCATTATGGAACCGACCCGGCACTGCCACCTCTGCGATGGCAGGGCGAGCAGATCATGGATGCCCTGGCCGGGCTCCACGCATTCTGGTGGGAACATCCCCGGCTGGGCAAGGACATCGGCAGCTCGTACACGGCAGAGAGTATCCAGTCCCTTCTCGCCGCAGCGCAGATCAACCTGGGCGCCTTCCGGGATTTCGTGGGTGACCGCGTGCCGCCCGCGAGGCAGAAGGTCTTTGAGAAAATCTGCTCCGACTGGCCTCCATTTCGCGCCCGGCGGCTGATCGAGGGCAAAGGCATCACCGTCGTGGTTCGCGACGCGCACGCGGGCAATTTCCTATTCCCGAGCGACCCGGCCAGTGACAGGGTGCGGATCACCAACTGGCACTACTGGCGCCTGGACACAGGCACGGATGATCTGGCTTATATGATGGCTGCCCACTGGTTCCCGGAACGGCGAGCTCGCCTTGAGAAGCGCCTTCTCGAACGGTATTGTGGAGCGCTGAGCCTGAATGGGGTCGAAGACTATGACTTCGACACCTGCTGGACCGACTATCGGGCCTCGATCATTCGCGTCCTGCTTTGTCTCGTGGGCGGATGGCGCGCAGGCCGTGCGCCCAGTATATGGTGGGACCGCGTGGAGCGGGCGATGTTAGCGTTTGAGGATCTCGGATGCCGGGAGCTACTGCCATGACCCATTCTGACTCACTCATCCAGCCCGCCCGGCTGGCGCAGCTCGCCCTTGAGCTGGTGTCCATCGCCAGCCCTACCGGAGACTCGCGCCGCGCGGCCGAGTGGTATGCCGAACGTTTGCGTGAGATTGGGCTGCCGGTGCAGGTCGACGAGGAGCTCCCGGAATCGCCCTCTGTGGTTGCCTATCTGGAAGGCCCGTACGGCGCAAGCGCCCACGGGCAAGGCGCGCACCCCGGCCCTACGCTGGAGCTGGCCGGCCATCTGGACGTCATTCCGGTGGCAGATGACCCGCCGAGCATCCGCGAGGGCATCCTATACGGGCGTGGCGCGTGCGATATGAAAGGTAGCCTGGCGGCTGTGTTGGAAGCGACACGTGCTCTTTCGGAGATGCGCGCGCGCCTGCACGGCCGGCTGATGATCTGCGCCTACGGCTACCATGAGGCTCCGCTGGGGCGAGGACAGAACCTGAGCCGCTTGCTCGAGCGAGGCATCGTGGGTGATGCGGTGATCGTCGTCGAGGGCCCTGCCGATGAGGTCGCGGTGATCGGCAAGGGGATGAGCACCTACGAAATCCACATCGAACGAGAAGGTGAGCCGCTTCACGAGGTTCAGGCGCCACAGGGGACCCCCCACCCGATTCTGATCGGGCTCGAGGTCGCGAACGCACTGGTCGCCTGGAACGAGGAGTTGCAGCGAGGCGAGGACCTGCCCTACGTGGGGCCTGAGTCGGTGTTCATCGGCCAGTTCGAGAGCGGCGACTTCTACAACCGTGTTCCGACGCGGTGCCACATCGTGGGCACGCGGCGCTACGCACCCCATAAGCGCTTTCCCGAGGTTGAGGCCGAGTTTCAAGCGCGACTTGATCCCATCCGAGCGCACACCCCGGCTAAAATCCGGCTGGACCTCGTGAAGACCAAAGATGGCTTTCGTGTCCATGAGGATGACCGATTGGTGCGCGCCCTGCAGACGGGCTACCGGGAGGTGACCGGCAGGCACCTCCCCGCGAGCGGCTTCAAAGCCGTTGCAGACGCTTCGAATTTCGTGAACGAGGGAGGAGTGCCGGCGGTGTACTTCGGGTGCGGCCTGGAGCGGGCGCATGCCACGCCGGAATTCGTTGCCCTGGCGCGACTGGAGCAGCTCGCGCGGGTACTGGTGGCAACGGCAGTCCAATACTTGGGGAAAGCCAACGAGGAAACCGAGAGATGAACCAATCACACCCTCACCCGGAACTGTACAACGTCCCCTATTATCTGGACGACTTTCAAGGCATGCCCTACTGCTGGATGGGGCGCTCTGGGCTGCGGGCGTCGGTCGTGGGCCTTGGCACCTGGAAGTTCGGCTACCCGGAGACGGGTGACGGCTCGCGAGTGGACGAGAGGACCGCCATGGCCATCTTCGACCGCGCCATCGAGCTTGGCGTCACGTTCTGGGACACCGCCAACCGCTACAACAACGCTTCAGGTAATTCGGAACGGCTCATCGGCAAGTGGTTGAAGGCCAATCCGGACCAGCGCCGGAACGTGGTGATCGCCACAAAGATGTTCGGCGGCATGGATGGTTTCACACCCAACCACTGCCGGCTCTCGCGGGGCAACATCCTGGACTCGGTCTATGCCTCTCTTGCACGGATGCAGATCGACCACATCGACCTGCTCTATTTCCACGCCTACGAGCCAATCACGCCGGTGGAGGAGAGCCTATTGGCCATCGAGGACCTGGTCAGCCGCGACATGGTTCGCTACCTCGGCGTCAGCAACGTGAGCGTCGACGCCCTGCGCTCGTTCCAGGCCGCGGGGGCGGCCCTCTCGGCGCGTTGCCGCGTGGTAGCCGTTCAGAATGGCTTCGATATCCTGCACGGCGAGGCGAACCCCGATCACCGCGGCGCACTCGAGCACTGCGATCGCACGGGCGTCTCTTACGTCGCCTATAGCCCCTTGGCTCGCGGGCTGCTTACCGGGCGGTACCTGGACCTTTCCAAGGTGGGAAAGGGCGATCGCGTTTTCGACGAAGGCACGCTGGCGGAGGACGTGACCGGTGATATCGTGGACAGGCTCCACCGACTGGCGGCGCTCGCTCGCGCCTGGGATCTGGAATTGAGCCAGCTCACGCTTGCGTTCACGCTGACGCTGCCAGGAATGGGCCCCGTGATCCCCGGCGCGTCGTCGGTGGCGCAGCTCGAGGCCAATGCGAGCGTTGCCAAGATAACGTTGAGCCGGGATCAACGCGAGCAGGTTGCAGCGATCGTAGGTCTGCCAACGTGATGAGCCAATACGAGGCCAACGCGAACCGCGAGCACCGACGGTACCGCGTCGCCATCGGCGGCATCGGGCACGAAACCAACACGTTCTCGCCACTGGCGACGGACCTGGACGACTTCGAGATATCGGAGGGTGCGGTCTTACTGCGGGAGTTCTGTCTGACCAGCAGCCCGGAGGTTGAGCTTGTGCCCACCTTGTGGGCGCAAGCGTTCCCGGGAGGGCTCGTCAGGCGGCAAGCCTATCTGCACCTGCGCGATAGACTGATCGCGTCGCTGGGCGTTGCTGGGCCCATAGATGGCGTGTGCCTGAGCCTGCACGGGGCCATGGAAGCGGAGGGGGTGGCCAAGGCGGAAGCCGACCTGCTCGCAGCGGTTCGTGAAGTCGTCGGCACGAGGGTTCCCATAGCTGTGGCGCTGGACCTGCACGGCAACGTAACCCCCAGCATGGCGGCCTTGGCCGATGTCTTTACCGCATACCGGACGGCACCGCATCGCGACGCCACAAGCACGCGACAGCGGGCCTTCGATGCCCTCATGCGCATCTTGCGCGAGCACTTGCGCCCCAAGCCCGTTCTCATCAAGCCTCCGCTGGTACTGCCCGGAGAGCAAGCAGTCACCGACGTGGAACCGATGCGATCGCTGATCCAGCTATCACAGGAAGTTGAGAGCGTGCCCGGAATTCTGGCCGCCTGCATACTTGTGGGCTGCGCCTGGACGGATGTGCCCCACAACATAACCAGCGTGATCGTCACCGCAGAGCGTGAAGCCGGCGTCGCCCAAGCACAGGCAGAGCGGCTGGCAGAGGTCACCTGGGATCGCAGGCGCCGCTTTGCATATGATGTGCCCACCGGGACGATCGATGAATGCATGGACGTCGCACTCGCGTCGCCGGAGGGGCCATTCTTCATCACCGATTCCGGCGACAACCCCACGGCCGGCGCGCCCGGCGACGTGCCCGTCTTCCTGGAGAGGCTGATCGCCCGGAACGTGCCGGATGCGGTCTTCGCCTCCATTTCTGATGCGGCGGCCGTGGCAGTCTGCCGAGCCGCTGGGGTCGGCGAGCAGGTCAAGCTGTCAGTCGGGGGCAAGCTGGACTCGATCACCGCGCCACCATTTCCGCTCACTGGCGAGGTCATTTTCCTATCAGAACCCCACGCGGCAGGCCAGGAGCTGGCCGTTGTGCGCGCCGGAGGCGTACGTGTGATCCTCAGCTCGGAGCGCGGCGCTTTCACCGCCCCAGAACACTTCCGCGCCGCCAGGATCGACCCGCTGGAGCACCGGATCGTGGTGGTTAAGCAAGGCTATCTCTTCGCTGAGCTGCGACCGGTAGCGCGCCACACGATGATGGCGCTCAGCCCTGGCCTCACGGACCTGGTGCTGTCCAGGCTGCCGTACGCCCACATGGCGCGCCCGGCATTTCCCTTCGATCCCGAAATGACCTGGTCACCACGCCCTGGGGCCCGATAGGCGGCAGAGACGCGGGAGGCTGACAATGCCTGAGCTGCCCGACCTCGAGGTAATCCGTGGCTTCCTCTCCCCGCGCCTGGCAGGCGTGGCTATCCGCGCCGTGGAGGCGCGCCGGCCGATAATTGTCCGCAACCTGCTGGGAGGCGATCTGGCCGACCACCTCATTGGCAGGCAGTTCTCAGGCGCGGGCCGGCGAGGCAAGTTTCTGTTGCTGCCGCTGGAAGGAAACTTGACGTTAGTAATCAACCCGATGCTCGCCGGGCGACTGCGCTTCGGCGGACCGCTGGGGCGCGACCGCACTCGCGATGCGCTCGTGCTTAGATTCTCTGACGGGAATGAGCTGCGCTATCACGATGCGGTGGACATGGGCAAGATTTATCTGACCGACAACCTTGGCCTGGTTCCCGCGTTCGCAGATCAGGGCCCTGATGCCGACGACGCTGATCTCTCGTCTGAGCTATTCAGGGACAGACTGCGCAGGCACACCGGGGAGATTAAAGGGGTCCTGGTCAATCAGGCGTTTGTAGCAGGCATTGGGAACGCCTATGCGGATGAGATCTGCTGGTGCGCCCAGCTCTACCCGTTCCGCCGCCGCGCCAGCCTCGCGGATGAAGAGGTGGGGCGGCTCTACACCTGCATGCGGGAAGTGCTCGCTAAAGCAATCGAGACGCTTCGCATCAGGGTGGGAGACGCGATCGACGTTGAAGTGCGAGATTTTCTGGCCGTGCACGGCAAGGCGGGGCAGTCATGTCCCCGCTGCGGCAGCCCCATTAGCGAGGTAAAGCGGCAGGGCCGGGCGACCCACTTCTGCCGCGCATGCCAACCTGGGCTGATGGTAGACAGGCGTAACCCCGGGCTGGGTTCCGCCAAAAGGGTCGCGCCCTGACCCGCTTGGCCTCTGTCGGTGCCTATCTGGCCCGGCCGAGTGCTTTGCCCTCGGGGCGCTGCCGGTAGTATTCATCCAGTGGATAGCAGCCGGACACGAACCCCCTGCGCGGTGCCGTGGTGCAATCGCTGAAGGTGCGACAGATACGTTTGCGCTGCAGGGGCCTGCCAGCCAGGACGTCGGCGACCATCTCCGGATAGGCCAGCACCATGCGTCCCAGCCCCACGAAGTCTGCGCGACCGGCGCGGATAACGGCTTGCGCCACATTGGGGAGCCACTCCTGCAGGTAGGAGTAGGCCGATCCCACGAAGGCAAGCTCAGGTCGATGGCGCTTCAGGCGGGCCGTGACGTCCACTTGCCGCGCGACGCCGACCAGCGGGTCCTCCGGTGGTAGATAGCCATCGGAGGGCGGAAATAGCGCCGGGCGCTGTATGTGGGGATTGTAATATGGACTGCCGGCAGTAATGCACACGAGCCGAACCCCCAGCGACGCAAGGATGTCAAGGAAAACGCACGGCTCAGCCAGATCAATCCCCAGCCCCGTGCCATCCCCCCCAAAGGCATACGCGTATGGTCGCATCGCGCGATCGCCTTCGCAGGGCTGCCCTACGCCTTCCAATCCGCGCTGAAACGGCACGAAGTCGAACGCGCTGAGGCGCACTCCGATCTCCAACCCCGGCGCCTCGGCGCGAATGCCAGACACTACCTCTCGCAGGAAGCGCGTCCGGTTTTCCAAGCTGCCACCGTAACGGCCGGGCCGATCCACTGCGCTCAAGAACTCGTGTCCCAGGTAACCGTGACAGTGCTTGATGTCCACGAAGGCGAACCCGGCGCGCCATGCCAAACGGGCCGCAGCCACGAAGTCATCGATCAGGCGCGCGATCTCACCATCGGTCATGACGGGGTAGTCCGGGGGCAGGCCAAACCTGGCATCGAGGATGGGGTGATGGTAGAGAATGGCAGGGTCCAGGCGCTTGTTGTCGCTCGGGCGCGCGAAGCGGCCCGAGTGGGTCAGTTGTAGCCCCACGCAGAGGTCACCACTGGGCCATCGCTCCTCGTGAGCCGCCACCAGGGCGTTGCGCAGGGCAGCAAGATCACCGATGGTCTCTTCTGTGATCATCAACTGGTTCGGGTTAGCGCGCCCATCTGGGCGAACCGCGGCCGCTTCGCCGCCCCAGATCAGCTTGGCTCCGCTCATCCCGAACCGCCGCCAGCGGCGAAACGTCAGATCGCTAGGACGGCCGTCCGCAGTGCCATCCCAACCCTCCATGGGCAGGATGGCGAAGCGGTTACCTATGGAACTCGCCCTTTCAACCGCGTCTCCTGTACGATAAGAAAGCAGAAAGGGCTGGGCAAGGGGCGCGCCAGGGCCAACCTCAAGCTCCTCATCCAACGGGAGATCGATGCCCAACTCGGCCTGGTAGGCGCGAAACTCCGCCGCAGTTCTGAGCGCGGCGATCCTGCGATAGGGGGCGTGATCCGCGGTATGGCTCATTCTTATCACAGCCGGCGCAAGTGAAAGCCGCCGTCCACGTTGATGACTTCCCCGGTCGAGAAAGGCAGCATATCCTCGGCAACGGCCACCACGGCGCGAGCGACATCTTCCGGTTGGCCCCAGCGACGGATGGGAGTCAGGCCCTCGGCGATGAGCCGGTCGTACTTCGCGCCGGCCGGTCGCGTCATGTCGGTCGCGATGATCCCCGGCCGCACCTCGTAGACATTGATGCCATACTCCGCCAGCCGGTCAGCATAGAGAGCGGTGACCATAGACAGCCCGGCCTTGGCAATGCAGTATTCGGCCCGGTTGGTGCTCGATGTGTAAGCGCTCATGGAGCCGATATTGACGATCTTAGGGCTCAGAATCGTGCCCGCCGCTAGGAGGCTGATCATGGTCCGCGCGACAAGCTGCGTAAGGAAGAACGGCCCCTCGAGGTTCACTGCCATGACCTCTTCGTAGCTGGCCACGCTGGCCTCCAAGAGATCTACGCGCGCTCGGGGCGCCACCCCGGCGTTGTTCACCAGCAGGTCAATGCGCCCAAACGCCTCCATAGTCACGGCGACGAGGCGAGCGCGGTCCTCGGCAATCGCGACGTCAGCACGGACCAGCAGTCCTGGGTGCCCTGTCGCGGCGATCAGGCTCGCCGTCTCGGCAGCAGACTTGGCATCGGCACGGTAGTTGACAACGACCGTCCAACCATGCGCCGCAAGGGCGACGCTGATGGCCCGCCCGATGCCGCGCCCAGCGCCCGTGACCAACGCCACCCCGCAGGCGGGTACGTCA
>Ga0315289_10015889_pt1 | contig 10424 bp, 11 predicted proteins | sample YL17G11_40_MG_FD_203452 | JGI IMG/M metagenome (GOLD analysis project Ga0315289, IMG submission 203452) | Sediment microbial communities from Yellowstone Lake, YNP, Wyoming, USA - YL17G11_40 | ecosystem: Environmental > Aquatic > Freshwater > Lake > Sediment | place: USA: Wyoming | collected...
GCCTTCCGGATGCTGTCTTACGAGCGCAATCTCGAGTTTTTCGGCGTCCGGCCTTGCTCTAGGCGCATCGAATGTTATCGCCAAAGGCTCCGGCCGTGTCTGTCGAGCGACGCGGCCAGGTTCTGGGACGGCCACCTGAGACAGATCGCCCGGGGGATCATCCACGCCGGGCGCTATGAGCGGTATATGCGCCTTCTCCGGAGGACCGTCGTCGCGGGGTTCGGGAAGAGGCGGCTGATCAAGAGGATGTTCGAGGCCGACGGCCCGGCCTCAAGAGAAAAGCTCTACCGCGAGAAGTGGCAGGGCGTCTGGTGGAGGTTCCTGACGGGCGTCATGCTCAGCCGGTGGCTCAATTCGCTGCTGTTCGACAAGGCCTTCTTCGCCTATCTCGACCGCGACTTTTCGTTCGGCCGCCATTTCGCCGCCAAGGCCAAGCGGGCCCTTGTCCAGCTGCCGATGAAGGAGAATTACTTTCTCTCCTATATCCTTCTCGGCCGGTTCTACGACGAAGCATTCTTGCCCGTCTATCTGCGTCGCGAGAACTTCCAGGCCATCCGGGACCGCTTGGACCGCGTGGAGATCGTCACGGACAGCTGCGAGCATTTTTTCGCCGGCCTCGAGGACTCGTCGATCTCCAAATTCAACTTCTCCAACATCTTCGAATGGATGTCCCCGGCGGCCTTCGAAAGCCTGCTTCGGGAAACCATCCGTGTCGCCAGGGACAGGGCCGTTCTCACATACCGCAATCTCCTGGTGCCGCGGGAACGGCCGCCGTCCCTCGGCGGGAACATCCAGTCCCGACAAGACCTGGCCAAGGCGCTCCAGGGGACCGACCTCTCTTTCATCTACGACAATTATGTTGTCGAGCAGGTTGTAAAGGGCTAGGGCCATGCCGTATTCCGTTGCCCCCGTCTCTGACAAGAAACGCCTTGACGAGTTTCTTCGGCTGCCTTTCGCGATCTATCGCGGCGATCCGCTTTGGGTGCCGCCGGTCATCGGCGAGGTTCGGAGGATGCTCGATCCGGAGCGCAACCCTTACTTCGCGAACGCAACGCTTCGCCTGTTCGTAGGCTATCGAAACGGGACTCCCGTCGCCCGGACGGCGGTCATCATCAACAGCGCCCATCAAAGGACATTCGGCGTCCGGTCGGCCTTCTTCGGCTTTTTTGAATCAGCGAACGACGAGGGCGCGGTCCGGCGCCTCTTCGGCGAGGCCGAGACATACTGCCGGGCCAGGAGCGTCGAGGTCCTCGAAGGGCCGTTCAATCCCCATCACTATTCCGAGCTCGGCCTCCAAATCGACGGATTCGGGACGGCGCCGAGCTTTTTCCAACCCTATAACCCCCCTTACTATAACGAGCTCCTCGAAAAAGCCGGATTCCGGATCTCGGCTCGCCTCCAAACGATGAAGAACGACGACATCGGAACTTATCTCGACCGCAGCTTCGTCGCCCTCGCCGCCGAGCCGAGCCCAGACGGATACACGATCCGGTCGTTCTCGCTCAAAGACAGAGCCGGAGACTTGGAGCGCATCAGGGAGGTCAACAACGACGCTTTCGCCGCGAACTGGCATTTCCTCCCCCTGGGCGCGGAGGAGTACGCATTCTCGGCGAAGCACATGGGTCTCGTGACCCGGCCGGACCTCATTAAGATCGTCGAGCACCAGGGCCGGCCGGTGGCCGTCCTGCATTGCGTCCTGGACGTGAACCCGCTCCTGAGAAGATGGAAGGGCGTCCCCGGACCGGTCAAGCTCATCAGGTTTCTCCGGGGCCGAAGGACCGTCAAGACGATCATCGTCTTCACCGTTGGCATCAAGAGAGATTACCGGCATTCGTGCGTCAAGAATCTGCTCCTCGCCGAGTTCTGCAGGATGGCCAGGGCCTTCGATAGGGCCGAGACGACCTGGGTGTCGACCGACAACCAGGTCGTCCTCAAAGGCGTGGTGAGCCTGGGCATGCGTCCCGACAAGCATTTCGGCATTTATGCCAAGGAGCTCGGCCCATGACGCAGACCCTCGAGCCGCGAGATTGGGGCCTGGGAACGGATGCCGACGGCCGGCTGATGATCGGGGCCGAGAGCGCGGCCGGTCTCGCCCGCGCGTATGGAACGCCGCTCCACGTTCTCCACGAAGAGCGGCTCGAGGCAACGGCCGTCAGGTTCCGGCGGAGCATGGAAGCGGCCTACCCGGGCCGGACCTCCGTTCATTTTGCCTTCAAATGCAATTCCGTCCCGGCCGTCATCGAAGCCGCGCGCCGGGCAGGCCTCAAGGCCGAGGTCATGAGCCCCTTCGAGCTCGAGCTGGCCCTTCGTCTGGGATATCGCGGGGATGACATCGTCGTCAACGGGCCGGGCAAGACCGCCGCGTTCCTCAAGATGTCCGTCGAGAACGCCGTCCGCCTTATTGCCGTCGATTCGCTCGGCGAGCTCGCCCTCGTCCATGAGATCGCCCAAGCTGCGCGAAAACGGGTCGACGTCCTTCTCCGGGTCAATCCCGATTTCGTCCCCAGGGGAATGAACGCCGGCTCGGCCACGGGAAGCCGCAAAGGATGCGCCTTCGGCCTCGATCTCAGGAGCGGCGAGGTCCGGACAGCCCTGGGCTTGGTCCAAAGCATGCCCGGCCTCCGCTTCCAAGGCTTCCATTTTCACATCGGAACGGGCATCCGCGACGCGAAGGCTTACGCTCAGGTCCTGGACCGTCTGACCCCGCTCTTTCAAGAGACGCGCGCCGACGGCTTCCGGGTGGACATCCTCGACGTAGGCGGCGGATTCGCCTCGCCGACCACCCGGGAGATGACATCCCGCGAGCTTCTCGTCTATCAAGGGTTGGGGCGGCTGCCGGCCGGAGTCTCCGTCGGCGACTGCGGTTCGTTCGAGGATTTCTCGGGGGAGATCGCCCGAGCGCTTCTCCGGATCTTCCCCGGGGACGAGCTTCCGGAGCTCCTCTCCGAGCCGGGCCGGTCGATCGCCAGCCCGAACCAGTTCCTCCTCCTGACCGTGTCTTACGTCAAGACCCGGCCGAAGGTCCGGAAATGGCTGATCACGGACGGCGGCCTGGGGACGGTCACGCTGCCGACCTTCTATGAATGCCACGAGGTTCTTCTCGCCGACGATGTCCGCCGTCCCCGGACGGAAAACGTGACCATCGTCGGCCCGGTCTGCTTTGCGTCCGACATCGTGTACCGGAACATTCGCATGCCGGAGATCCGGCCCGGCGAGATCATCGCCATCATGGACAGTGGCGCCTATTTCATCGCCCAGGAATCCTCCTTCGGATTTCCGCGGCCCGCCGTTGTCGCCGTGAAGGGGAACACTTGCCGCCTCGTCCGCCGGAGAGAGACCTTCGCGGATCTCATGGGACGCGATATCCTCTTAACCCCCGGCGACCATTCAGGAGGACAATCATGAAATTTGCCGTGATCAAGAACGACTCTGATCCAGAACGGGACCGGATCGCCGCGGCCATCGAACGGACATGCCTCGGGCATGGCCACGAGCTTGGCTCTCCGGAAGAGGGGGTCCAGTTCGTCCTCAACCTGACCGACCCGAACTCGCCCCGGAGCTTCAGGCGCAGGGCCCAATCGGTCTTCGTCTTTTCGCTCGTGACCCTCGCCCGTCCGCCGGAGTCGCTGCTAGCCCTGCGCTCGCTGTGCTACGCGACCCTCGTCCGCACCCTTTCGAATATCCTACTCTGCGCCGTTCCCAAGGGCGGCCTGGCTACGAAGGGGAGCGGGCCGGCCTACGAAATGTACTTCACGACCCCTGAAGCCGGCTTCTATCACCTCGCGTTCGATCCCGAGGGCGTCTATGAACGGATCATCCCGATCGCCGGCTCCCGATTCGCCATCGCCAACCGGATCTCCGAAGACCTGCCGGAACGCTTCTGGAGGACGTCGCCTATTGTCGAGCGGATCAAGACGGGGGGGAACGAGCTTGACGAACTCGGCGTCCTGCCCGCGCCCTTTGACCTCCACAAAGTGCTGTCCGAGAGATCCATCCGGCACATCTACAAGCTGTTCGAGATGCGGAGCCTGAGCTACGGGAACCTGAGCGCCCGGGAGCGCATTCCGGAGCTCGGGGAGACGACGTTCTGGATGACGGCGCGGGGCGTCGACAAGGCCCACCTCTCGAAGATCGGCTGGGACGTCCTCCTCGTCAAAGGCTTCGACACCGACGCCGTCCAAGCCCTGGTCAGCGTCCCTCCCGATCACGACCCGAAAGCCCGGGTCTCGGTCGACGCCGTGGAACATGAGCTCATCTATCGGACATTTCCCGGCGTCGGGGCCATCGTCCATGTCCACGCCTGGATGGACGGCGTCCTCTGCACGGGCCAGAATTATCCCTGTGGGACGATCGAGTTGGCCGAGGACGTGGTCCAGCTTCTCGCCCGGACCGGACGGCCCGAGCGGACAGCCGTTGGTCTCCGGAATCACGGCCTGACGATCACGGGCCCGAGCCTCGACGAGATCTTCGGCCGCATCCGGGGACATCTGCGGACCGAAGTCGAGATGATGGCCTAGACGTAAGGATTTCCCCGTGGACATGTATGCCATACGGACGCTCCGCAGTCAGCCTCTCCGCCTGATCCTGACGATCGGAGGCATCGCGCTGTGCATCGTCCTGATGTTCTTTCTGCTGGGCGTCTACCGGGGCGTCGCCGACGGCTCGGTGGAATACATCCGGCAGAATCATGCCGATCTCTGGGTCCTCCAGGACAATGCCACGAACATTCTTAGAGGCTCGTCGCTCATCTCGATGGACCAGATCAACGCCATCGCCCGAACGCCGGGCGTCCGGACGGCCGCCCCCGTCCTCTTCCTTCTCTCGACGATCCGGAAGGGTGACAAGGTCGGCACGATCTTTCTGACTGGGTTCGAGCCCGAAAAGGGCCTCGGCGGGCCGCCCCAGCTCGTCTGGGGGCGGAGCCCACGCGCGGACGATGAGATCGTCCTTGACAGGTCGTTCGCCCTGAAATTCGGGTTCAAAGCCGGGGAGGAGGTCGATCTGCAGGGACGCCGCTTGAAGATTGTCGGGATCAGCCGCGGGACGAACGCCTTCGTCATCCAATATGCGTTCGTAACGCTCCGGTTCGCTCGAATGCTCATCGGCGTCCCCGGATTGGCCACCTGCGTCCTGGTGAACGCTGAACCAGGGTCCGGGATCGGACCCATCCGGGAGGAGATTTGCGACGTATTGGCCGGCCTGAAGGCCTATGATCAGGAGACCTTCCTGGCCAACAACGTCCGCGAAATGCGGTCGGGCCTTCTTCCCCTGCTCTATACGGTCGCGGTCATCGGAGGTATTGTTCTCACGGCCATCCTCAGCTTGCTTCTTTCGGTCAACATCCTCGAACGCCGGAAGGACTTTGCCATCCTCAAAACTCTGGGATCGCCAATGGCCTTCCTCTGGGGCATGGTCATCAAGCAGGCCCTGCTCATCGCGTCCGTATCGTGTGTCACCGCCCTGGTCCTCTTTTTTCCGCTTGTCCGGGTTATCGAGCGGATCTCGCCCGAAGTCACCACGATATCGACCGCCGGCCAGATCGGCGGAGTCGTGGCCGCGGTGCTGGTGATGAGTCTGGCGAGCTCGCTCGTCGCGATCCGCCGGCTCCGGCGCATCTATTTCCTGGAGGCCTTCTCATGAACGCCGTCGACATGTCCGGGCCAGTCATCCGCCTCGAGAAGGTCACAAAAATATTCGACGGCTCCGGCCATCCGACGACTGCGGTCCGCGAAGTCTCCTTCGAAGCCAGGCGGGGCGAAATGGTCCTGCTCTTGGGACCCAGCGGAAGCGGAAAGACGACGCTCCTGACGCTCGTCGCCGGCCTGACGAGGCCGACGTCCGGGAGCATTTCGCTCTTCGGGAAGGGCGTGGAAGAGTACTCGGCCACCGAACTTCAGGCCCTCAGGGCGGAAAAGATCGGCTTCGTCTTTCAGACATTCCTGCTGATCGATTCATTGACGGCCACGGAGAACATCGAGATCGTTCTCCGGTTCAACAGGAAACGGAGGGCGGACCGGGCCGCGAAAGCGCGGGCTCTTATGGAGGAACTCAAAATCGAACATCTCGCAGGCCGGTTTCCGCGCGCTCTGAGCCAGGGCGAGAAACAGCGCGTCGCGATCGCCCGAGCCATCGCGAACGACGCCGAACTCCTCATCGCCGACGAACCGACGGGAAGCCTCGAGACCCGGCAGGCGGTCGACATCATCACGCTGCTTCACGGTCAGGCCAAGACGCGGAATACGACCGTGATCGTCGCCAGCCATGATCTTCGACTCAAAGAATTCGCTGATAGGACCCTGCGCCTTCAGGACGGGATGATGGGCTGAGGCATTAGGGCCTTTCGGAGGATCCAGAGATCCGCTGACAGCCAAGATTTCGGGTTCTTGACCCATGTCCAGGGCGGCAAGACGCCAGGGCGCAGTTGGCCGAGCTGAGGGGAAGCTGATCACCGATTCGGGGCAACGCCGCAGGTGAGCACAATCTGAGCACTCTCGATTGGGCCCCCCACCAAATTACATTTATTATCAGTAAGTTGAAACGCTAGGCCAATTGGTTCGTAATCAGCTAACGAAGCCCGGCCCCGCACCGACCGGCCCCGCACGGGCGGCGGCGGCGGTGGTGGCAGAGGCGGCTTCGGCGGCGGCGGCCGGTACTGATCGCGCTGGGGACATGTCGGGGACATGTACCTCTGGTACGTGTCCCCCGATTAGCGTGTCCCCGATTTGATCGGCTAGCTTTATTCGCAAGCAAGGGCGGAAGCCCCGGAAGGGGAGTCCGCCCTTTTTTATTTCGGGGGGATTTGCCCCGTTGAAGTCTTTCAGCGGCGGCTGACCTGGGGTAGGCGTTCGTTGACGAGTCCTTCGCCTCAGAATACGAGGGACGTTTCGAGAAGGAGTACAGGCTTTGCAGTCCTCAGGCGCGAAGCGAATGAGGGCGGGTATTTCCGGCCGGTCGTCCAGGAGGTCGTCGAGCGTTACCTCGACTGCGGCAACCCCCGCTCAGGCTTCGCCCTCATGATCCGTTGCCGGCTCATGAGGACTGCGAAACGCTGCCCGGATCCGCTGCCCTGACTGCCATGGGGAACACCTGTTGACGTTCTCCTGCAAGACGCGGGGCTTATGCCCGTCGTGTCACGCCAAGCGCCTGGAGGCGTGGGGAGAGTGGGTGCGGGAGACCCTGCTCCTCGATGTCCCCCATCGTCAGGTCGTCTTCACCATCCCCAAGACGCTACGGATCTTCTTTAAGTTCAGGCGGCGGCTCTTGGGGGAGCTCTGCCGGTCAGCCGTCAGGGCCCTCACGGTCTACTTCGAAGCTCTCGCGGGCGAAGAGCTCGTCGCCGGCATCGAGGATGAAGGTCGTCGCCTTCCTGACCGAGTACGCGGTCGTCGACCGGATCATCCGTCACCTGGAGTTGACGTTCGTGGCCGCAAAGCCGCTGCCCGCCCATGCGTTCGAGCAGGTCGCCCTGATGGCGGCCGAGGAGAGCGGGGACTATGAATAGCGACAGACCTTGAGGGGGAGGGGGGGGTCTAGCTTTGTTTGGCCGCTTTTTCGCCCGTCCGGTCCGACAATCCGCCGGCGAAGGCTCCAGTCCGTCGTCATTTGGGTCATTGACACAAGCCCGCGGCCGGGATATCCTTATTTTGTGAGGGGACGGGTTGATCTTGAGCGCGAAGCCGGCGCTTTCATGCCGCGTAAAAAAAAGCAAATTCCTATCAATCGGAGGCCGAGTGCCAAAGCTTGTCGCTCCTGGGCATCTCGGGAATCTGCAACCTGCTGGCGGCAATCAAGACGGCCCGCTATTTCGAGCTCGGTCGAGAGGACGTGATCGTCACCGTCTTCACCGATTCAGTCGACCTCTACCGCTCCCGCCTCGAGGAGATGGGCCAAAGCCGGGGCGCTTACCGCGAGATCGACGCCGCCCGCGACCACGCGGCGGTGATCGCGGGCCAGGGGATCGACTGGTTTAAGGAGTTGGGCTACTACGACCGCAAAGCCGTCCACAACCTCAAATATTTCACCCGGGTTGAGCAGCAGGGCAAGACGAGCGAGGAGCTGACAGCCCAATGGCGGCCGGAATATTGGGAGGAGATGTTCACCGGAGAGATCGGCGCCTTCGAGCGCTTGATCGCCGACTTCAACCGCGAAGTCGGCCTGTGACTCGCGGATCCGCGGCGGGCCGAACCCGCCTCTTGACTTAATATTAGATTAATTTAAACTAGAAGTACCCATATTTGGGCACCTTCGGGCTATATTAATGAATGAGAATCATCTGGCAACAATCCTGCGATCAAATCATTCGGTCTTTACTTTCAAAGACGTGACTTTGCTTTGGGGAGAAACGGATCCTCGCCAGGCGAAGAAAAGGATATATCGCTATGTTAAGGCGGGAAAACTTTATTCTATTCGGCGGGGCATCTATGCCAAAGACAGAAATTACGACCGGCTGGAACTGGCCAATAAAATATTCTCGCCTTCCTATATCAGCTTTGAAACCGTCTTAGCCAAGGAAGGCATCATCTTTCAGCATTACGATCAGCTATTCGCCGCCAGCTATCTTACCCGGGAAATAACCTGCGATGGAGGTGTCTATTCCTTTCGCCGGTTGAAAAGCACAGTCCTGGCAAATTCCCTGGGTATCGAAATCAAGCCCAATTATTCGATTGCTTCCAAAGAAAGAGCTTTCTTAGATACCCTCTATCTAAATCCGGAGTATCATTTCGACAACCTCTCTCCCATCGATTGGAACAAATGCCGGGAGATTCTGCCGATCTATGGAAACAAAGCCTTGGCAAAAAGGTTCGAGTCCTACACAGGACTGTCGCAAAATGCTTGACCGAGACGTTCATAAGACTGTCCTGCTGCAGATCCTGAAGGATATCTACACCGACGGATCACTTGGTCCAGCCTTGGGACTTAAGGGAGGCACCGCAGCTCACTTCTTCTATGATTTGGGCAGGTTTTCGGTTGACTTGGATTTTGATCTCTTGAACGCGGCAAAAGAAAATATCGTGTTGAAGCGGATCGAAAGCATAATCCGGGAATATGGGACCATCAAAGAACGGCAGAAGAAGCTGAATACTCTGTTCTTCCTTCTTTCTTATAGTGAGAAAGACCAGAATATAAAAGTGGAGATCAATCGACGGAATTTCGGCTCCCGATACGAGGTGAAGAGCTATCTGGGCATATCCATGCTCGTCATGGTCAGAGAAGACATGTTCGCCAACAAGCTGGTGGCGATGCTCGAACGGAAAAAGATCGCAAACCGCGATGTCTTCGATGTTTGGCATTTCCTGAAGAACCGCTGGCCCATCAACAAAGAAATCGTGGAGCGGCGCACTAAATCGAGCTTTAAGGAATATTTGGAAAAGTGCATAAAATTCGTTGAGGCTTTGAGCGACCGCGCTATCCTAGCCGGGATAGGGGAACTTATCGATGCCAAGCAAAAGGCGTGGATCAAAGCCCATCTCAAGAAAGATACGGCGTTTCTGTTGAAAGTGCGCTTGGAGCAGGAGAATTGATTTTATTCATGGTTAAGAAGCGGAGGTCGATCGCCACAAAAAGAAACACCGACCGGCCAGGGGATCGACTGGTTCAAGGAGCTGGGCTACTACGATCTCAAGGCCGTGCATAATCTCAAATATTTCACCTGGGTCGAGCAACAGGGCAAAACAAGCGAGGAGCTGACGGCCCAGTGGCAGCCGGAATATTGGGAGGAGATGTTCACCGGAGAGATCGGCGCCTTCGAGCGGCTGATCACCGAGTTCAACCGCGAAGTGGGCCATTGACCGGCAGGGCCGCGACCGGTTCTAACGCTTTGAGGATAAGGATTTACCTTTTCGCGCAACGAGACGATCTCTCCCCTCAAGCCCGGAATCAATGCCTCCCATCGCGAAAGGAAGATAATCCTGGTCGGGGAGCGATAGAGGCAGCGCGAATGTCAAGCGGCGCATAGATTTACGAGGTAAATCGGCGTGTAGTTTTACGAGCTCCCAAGGGACAACGGGACGGCTCATTCCAGGTGAGCTCCGTTCATGGGCCCCGGGCGACCGGGGATCCCGAATAAGAGGGACCGCGTCCAGGGCAAGGACAATATCCCGCGGTTTCGGCGGCGGCCGGTACTGATCGCTAGGGGACATGTCGGGGACATGTACCTCTGGTACGTGTCCCCCGATTAGCGTGTCCCCGGTTTAATCGCCTTTATTCGCGAACAAGGGCGGATGCCCCGGAAGGGGAGTCCGCCCTTTTTTTATTTTCGGGGGGATTTCGCACCTTTCAATGATCGGAGAGGAGTTGTAGGCGGCATCCACGGATTCATCTTCATTTCATTCCGACATCGAGCTCGTGGTTGAATATGATCGAGCGCTGGTTCCGGGATCTCACATGCAACCGCCTTCGTCGAGGATCGTTCGACAGTGTGCCCT
>Ga0315289_10015894_pt1 | contig 10423 bp, 16 predicted proteins | sample YL17G11_40_MG_FD_203452 | JGI IMG/M metagenome (GOLD analysis project Ga0315289, IMG submission 203452) | Sediment microbial communities from Yellowstone Lake, YNP, Wyoming, USA - YL17G11_40 | ecosystem: Environmental > Aquatic > Freshwater > Lake > Sediment | place: USA: Wyoming | collected...
GCACGAAATTAGACTAAAAAACCATGACATAAGTTCGCAATAAACGTATATATAAAGATAACCTTTTTTAGTTTTTTCTCTTAAAATTAGTAAATTAACATTAAGTATTCTTATTCTTAATGACCGATAAAGAAAAGATGACTTAATGAGAATGTATTTATATGGGTTTTGTATTCATAATTACATGGCTGAAAGAAAATACGATTATGAAAAATATTTAAGCAGCTCAAAAAGATTAACCAACTTCCTAGATTTATATAAAGACAGAGAAGCAACATGCAGAGCTTACAAGAGACATTTAGTTAAATACTTTTCAGAGATGGGGATTGAAGACGTAGATAATTATGTCAAAGATACCAGGCAATTAGACAAAAAAGAGAAAATAGAATATCTTGATGGAATAGAAAGGGATTTGAGAAAATACTGGATAGAATTAAATGATGAAAAGAACAAAAAGACGGGAGCAAAAGGTAAAACACCTTATGTTTGGCTTAGTGCAATCAAGATGTTTCTCATAATGAATAAATCCCTAGAACTTGATGACGTCTATATCTCAATGCAGAAAGCGGGCCATGGCAACTATGCGATTACTGATGCAAAGACACCGACAAAAGAAGAGCTATTGAAGATATTTTCTTATTCCAATCCTGAAAGCAAAGCGTTATTTATGTTTCAATTAACAAGCGGTCAGAGAATAGAGCAGGTCATGGAAACCACCTTTGACGATATTGACATGACAAAGGACTGTCCAAGGATATATTACTCACAAGCTAAGCAGAAATACTGGGTTAAAACCAGAATAACTCCTGAAGCAAAGAAAATACTACAGGATTACTTAGAGCAAAAAGATAAATTCATTGAAATAAGAGAAAAAAGAGGAGCATATAACAGGAAACAAAATCTTGATATGAAACGCTTGTTTTGTATGAATGTCTCAACAGCTAATCATATGTGGACTGTAATGGTTAAAAACGCAGGGTTGTATAAGCTTGATTCCAAAACAGGAAGGCCTCATTATGGTACTCATTGCCTACGCAGATACTTTTTAACACATTTTGGTGACGAGACCTGGGGGGATTTCTTTAGCGGTCATATAACAGCCAGAAACAAGGAATACCGCAAGTATTCAGATGAAAAGCTCGATCAGGAGTATATGAAACATAAAGATGATTTGAATATCTTTGAGACAAGCCAAGAGTTAACGGAGGTAAATCAAGAGTTATCTGATTTGAAAGGCAAAAACCAGGAGAAAGACAAAGAAATGGCATCAATGAAAGAAGCAATGCTCGAAATGAGAGCTCAGATAGATGAAATGAGACTAGAAAGATTGGAGCAACTTAACGGAATAAAGAAGAAAACTTAATTTTCATCAGTATATCGAGGGAGATTAGGATAAAATTCATATTCTAAAAATGAGAATATCTCTTCATCGGTCTTAAAGGGTTTATGATGGAGATTAGCCGTAACTCTTAACATACTTTCTTTTGCAAGATTAATAATTTCTTTCTTTAATTTTTCTATCTCGGAATTAGAAAATACAACATAATCTGGTTTTGCAATCTGTTGTAAGATAACTCTACCTAATCTATCTAAAAACCGAAAACGATTTCTGTCGTCATAAATATCAAGTATTCTTTGCAATGTGTCATCTATTGTTTTTTCTTTTAGATCTTTAATGGCATGGTTCATTTGCCTCAAATAAAATTCATCCGCTTCGTTTCTGAAACATTTTTCATTTTCATCAATAGCAATATCTATGTGAGCAGAAGAACCAGAAAGACTGCCTATATCTACATGGGCAGCGGTGTTGTTAATTTCAGTTGGATATGTTATGGATATCCATTCTAAAATATTGAGAATTATCTTTTTTTGATTTTTCTTTAAGTTATTCTCTATAAAATCAATAGTTTGCATCGAATTGACTGCATTGTACTCTTTCATCTTTTTAGAAACTTTTTCTTCATTATCAAATTTTTCTTTGATTGAGGATTCGTATTTTTCAAGATTAATATTATAAGCTCTCTTTCCTTCTTCCTTTGCTTTTTCAAGTTGTTTTCTAGATTTTTGAATAAACTCATTGTTGTCAAATTGTTTTTTAATTAAGGATCTGTATTTTTCAAGCTCATTTTTGTCTGAAACACCAAGAATTTTTACTAATTCTAGCGGCTCATCAACATACCTTTCTTCGTCTTTTTTATCACAAGACGAGTATAGCTTGGAACAAACACGTTTCCAAAGCCAATATTTTACCGCGGGATGTATGTTTGAATCTAAGAATTTTTTCCATTGTTTACTAAAATCTCTTATCAAAAAAATAGCTTTCACTTGTTTGATCCTATAGTGACTACACAAACTATCAAACATTGCATCATGTAAATACTGAAACTCTGGATATTTCCACCACTCTTTTTTTATCCCAAATACTGTAAAACATTGTCTGAATAAACCTTTGTCTTCCAAGTTTTTTAATTGATTTTGAATTAATGAACTGTATGCGATATCCTGGTGTTTTGGTTTTAAAAAGTACCCATCTTTATCTTTATCAATTACTCCTTTGTTTTTTAGACGATTTAAGATAATAAATTGGTATCCTGGATCTGTTTCATTGGGACTTTTTCTTTTTTTATTTGTTTCAACTCTGTAATTTCTTTTTTTTGGATTGATTATATTTGTTTTTTTGCAAATCTCTTTGAGTGACCTTTTGACCAATGTAGGTACTCCTTGATTAATTTCAATAAAAGCGATAACTGTTTTTCTTTCATTTTGTGTCATATCGATGCCTAATAATTGTGTTTTCTCCATATATTTCACCAATTTTTTGAGTAAATCATTGAGTTTTACTCAAACAAATTATATATATTAAAACCCTACTTAAAGCTTACTATGAAGAATGAAAAAAATGACGTCATAAAAACCTTCAATCTTTCAAAATCTACTAATGAAAAATTAACCCAATATGCAAAGGAACGATCAGTCAGTAAAAGCGCAGTTCTGCGAATTTTAATTAACACATATTGCAAGCCATTGGATGGCAGTAGCAATTTTGGAGGTTAAGCATGGATCTTGAAAAATATCCTCGACTAGCAGCATTCATGAAATCACATCCAGAACTTACACGCGATCAGGCACATAGCTACATCGAGGCCGAGTGCAAGCGCCGAGGGTTATTATGAGAATAAAAAAAGGGGAGTGCAGTCAAAATGACAGTATCCGCAGGGATTGTTGTTAGCCTAGAATCGCCGTTGGCCATTGAAGAAATAAAGCATTTTATCAATCAACTACCTGGATGTAAAATTATTTTTGTAACAGTTAAACCTGAACGGCTCTACGTTGTCACCGAAACGGAACAAAGGAGGGCAAGGTAACAGCATGGACATTAAGGACCTGGCCAATTCTCTGCATGATTGCGGATTCAATGTAGTGCCATGCTATGAGAAGAGGCCATACATCCCTCTCGGTTCTGGCGATCCGTATTTATATCAACATCTCAAGGCTGACAGATTAGATATCGAAAGATTATTAGATGTAATGAAAAATATAGAAGCTGAGGGTAAAGAATACCGTATAGGCATATTGCCTGGGGAAATCAAAGAGGGCAAGTATCAAGGTTATAACTCTTGGGCCATTGATATTGACGATCCAAAGAATATCGAGATCTTAAATATAACCCCTAAGAAGTGCAAAGAAAAAGGAATCTGGTTTGAAAAATCAAGAAAAGGCTTTCATTTATACGGAATCAGCAAAGACAAAGCGATAAGCGAAAAAAACCATGATTTGAAACTGGAGCTATTTGGAGAAGGCTCTTTTATTGTAGTCTATGGCAATTTCGAGCAGGATCTTTATGAACTGCAATCAAAAGAGATAAACAAAGATTACCAATTTTTTAAACGTGACGTTGGAAAAGAACTCGGTATTAATACATCTGAGAAAAAGCCTCTGACTGAAATAAAAATAGGAGTTGGATATGGAGCAAGAAACACATCTGCTTTCAAACTTGCATGTGACTATAAAGACAAAGAGTTAAGCATCGAAGAAACAACTAAACTTATGATGGACTGGAATAGGAATAACAATCCACCTTTGCATGACAGAGAGCTTATCAACTGTATCAAATCAGCATATAAACGACCGGTACCACCGCAACCAGAAAAAGAAATAAAATTAAAACAAGAGTTACTCAATGAATACAAGGTTTTTTATGTTGATGAAAAAGGAAATAACCGGATAAGTTGCCCGAGACTGGCAAAACTGATAATGAACGGTGACGATAATCATTATCTTGTGATATTCGACAACCAAGAGATACTATGGTACAACGGATCATACTACGAACACGGGGGAGAAAAAAAAATAGAACAACGCATAAATTACTACCTAGACGATAGGATGTGTAGTAGATACAAAGCAGAGGTACTCACCTACATAAAAACAAAAGACATGATAAAACGGGATGAACTAGAGCCACCAGTACACCTTATCAACCTAAAAAACGGAGTATTCAACCTAGAAACCAAAGAGCTACTACCACACGAACACAAATACCTATTTCTCAATGAGATACCAATTAACTACGATCAGAACGCTAAAATAGACAAAATACAAACATTTCTCGAAGAAACCCTGGATGTGAATGATATACCATTGATACAGGAGTTTTTCGGAGATTGTCTACAGAGGAGCTATAGCTTTAAACGTGCGATAATGTGCGTGGGAGAGCGAGACACAAGCAAGAGCCAACTCCTAAGATTACTTGATATATTCTTGGGGAAAGAGAACACATCTAACATAAGTCTCTATGATTTATGCACAGATCGGTTTGCCTCGATAGAACTATACCATAAACTAGCGAATACCTGTAGTGAACTTGATCCCGAGGAGATCACACACGTAGACAAATTTTTATCTCTTACCGGTGGGGATTGGCAGAGCGGGCAAAAAAAGCATCAAGACAGATTTAAATTTATAAACTACGCTAAAATTATTTTTGCTTGTAACCAGATACCAGATACAAAACATAAAAATGAAGCGTTCTACGTGCGGTGGATCGTTATTGTTTTCAGTAACATTATACCTTTTGAGGATCAGATTGAGGACTACTACAGTATCATAGCGACAGAGGAGGAGCTAAGCGGTCTATTCAACTGGTCATTAGAAGGACTGTATAGATTAAAACAAAACCATGGGTACTCTGAACATAAGAGCTTAGACGAGGTAAGAGAACTCATGCAGAAAGGAACAAATCCGATACGAGAATTTGTATCTCAATACATAGAACCTGATCTCACCGGTTTGATATTGAAAGAGGAGCTATATCTTTCCTATGTGAACTTTTGTAAAATAATGGGATACCCCTATAAAGCGGATAATGCGTTCTCTCGGAAATTCAAACCAGAGTTACAACACAATATTGTGATTTCAGAGGGTGAGACTCGAATCGGTGGACATAAGAAGGTTTGGCAGGGGATTAAGTGTACTTGGGTTAGGGAGACGTCTCAGGAGCGGATTAAATGCGAATAATCCACTGTATCCATTATATTTTACAACATATCGCACACGTATGTGCGTATGCGCACATGTATGTGTCCGCACGGTATAAAGTAACAAAATACAGTGGATATCGTGGATATACAGATACGCAACAGGAGGCTTTTTGAAATGAGTGAAATATCACAATGTGATAAAACAGCACAAAAGAAATATTCTATAAAATATCAAAAATCTTTTTCTATAGATAACCCTGCAAATTTTTTTAATGAATTATCAAAAATAAGACCAAAGACACTTAAAAATTTAATACTTTTAAAAATGGCTTATGCAGAACAGATCAAAAATAATTTTTCTTCTTTCGAAAGCAATATTCATTCTATTGATTTTGTTCAAGAGGTTTTAGGTTGTAACAAAGCAACTGCATACGATTATCTCAGGTCCATAACTGCAATATCTGTTATTTCTGATATGGAATTGGACGCAATAAGAAGTTGTCTAAAACAGAGGTCTTTTTGAATGTCAGAATTTAGCGAGCTAGAAAACGAAAGAGCAAAGTGGATTAAATATAATACAAAACATGCTAAAACCATAGTAATGCAACATTTCCTAAATTCAAATGAGATCGAAGAAAACAAAGATATGGAATGTTGTGGCAACTGCCTTTATTATGCGCCAAATAAATCATATGTTGGTGAAGGTTGGTGTTGTATTGGTACTCCACCATTTTCAAATCTTAAAAATGCAAAATCATATGATATAAAATGTAGATATTTTGTCTTGGGGAGTTTTTGATGTCAGAATTTAGCGAGCTTGAAAACGAAAAATCAAAGCGGATCAAAAAATATTTAAAAAACATTAAAAAATTGCGCAAGCAAAAAATGGAGCTAAAAAATGAAACATGAAGTTAAAAGTGGAACAGTCGATGGCCAATATTTTGTTATTTCAATTTTTGACGATTCAGAAGCCATCTCTCATATGAAAATTGGATTGGAGCAATTCTTCGAAAAATTTGATAAATTCACTAGACAAAAAGAAAGAATAAAAAAAGAATTAGACCACGGTTATTTGTCTTTATCTGACTCTGGTAATTCTTCGAGAACGAGGGAATAACAGATGCTATCACTTAATTCTTTTTCTGTCATTAAAATTTCTTCATTCATCATTTGGGTAGAATGTTGTCTTTCTTTTAAAAGATTTTGGGACGGTTATTAAATGAACTTAATTTTTTGGTGTTGGTATTGTAAAAACGAAAACAAATTCGTAAAAGCCACAGGACATCATCATATCCAAGGCAATAACACAGGAAACGAAAAAATACCTCTGTGTAAAACATGTCACAATAAAATAGAAGAGATTTGTGAAACTTGCGAAACTCAATCTGAATGCACACGTGTTAAATTTGAAAAATGTTTAAGGTTTCCTGATACCCAATTATATTACAAAAGAAAGCCAGAGCCGGAGATACTCCCAACTTTGAAAATTATAAAACCAAATCAAATAAAAAATACTGATATAGAAATCTCGCAAGAGTTTTGGAATCGTTACCTTAAACCGTACAAAGATCGTTATCGCTGTTTTTGTGATGAACAAGGCATATGGTCCATAAAATGCAAAAAAGGTTTTATTCAACCATACAGCATAGAAAAAAAACAATTAGTCGCTGTCTTAGATTTCAAGACAATACGACAACTAACCTGGTTCAAAAAGAAGTTACAATACAAAGCGACTAACACTACACAAATAAGCCAAGAAGGCGACATGGATATCTGCGTAGTGTTTGATGAAGATTCACTAAAAAAACTGGTCGTAGTATTCAAAGTATATAAAAAGAAAAAATTATCGGCGCAGACCAAAGAAAAACTTAGAAAAAATCTAATATTGGCACGTCAGCAAAGAAAAAACAAAAAATGTGGGCCTGGTGAATAAAATGGAAGGTATCATAAAATTTTACAACTCCAGAAAAGGATTCGGATTTATTGAACGACTAGGAAACAATAAAACAGTCGTGGATGTCTTTTTTCATGTAAAAGATATTTTTGATGATCCGGCTTGTCTTTTTGAAGGTGTCTCAGTTGTTTTTAACATTGAGATCGTTGATGGTAAACAACGCGCAATTAATATTATGAGAACAAATAAAGATTATTTGAAAGAATGTGGAGTATAGCATAAGATGACTAAAACAAAAAGAGATAACTATGGTCGATTCGTCCATGGTCATCCAGTAGATTTACTTCGTGATAGCAAAGGTAGATTCAAGAAAAAAGACAAAGAGAAAGCTATGGATAAAAAACAGGATTCTACCATGGTGGAAGATAAGGTCGATGCTCTGTTGAATAAAAAACTAGGATGAGAAGACAAAAAGCGAACAAAAAAGAATTAGAAAACGAACAAGAAAACTGAGTTTCATATCTTTTAAAAGTGATTTTGTTCGTTTTAAAAAGTTCTGACACCTAAAGGGAGAGAGTATGCAAGAAAATAAATCGAAATTAGAGAAAGACGATTGGACAGATGAAGACTTATGCGAAGACGAAAAGGTTCTTGATGAGGAAAAAGAAAACATAGATGAAGAAGATTTTGTTGATGAAGACGAATTGATAGATGAAGATGAATTGATATCAGAGATGTCAGAGGAAAGAGGGCCTTATGTTCATCTGCGATATCGTGACAGCAAAGGGAGGTTTGCAACTCCAGATAGAAACCCAGAACATGAGTTTGAATTACGTTTTAATAGAAGACTTAAGCAGGTTGAAAAAGAGTATCGGGTAAAAATTGCGCTACCGTATAATGTCAAGATTTTGTTACTTCGACTTGTAGATGATTTCAAAGAACACAAATATTTTGAGAAAGATAAAGACGGGCTTGAAACAGATTTCCCGTATTTTCCATTAAAACAGTTCAAACGGATCCCCTATCATGAAGTCTCAAATGCTTTTCCGTTGAAGAAATCTGCCTTCTCCATATTTGTTTCAAAGATGGTTAAAGAAGGGTTGATTGTTAAAATTAAACACGGTCACAAACTATATCTAAGAATCACTAAGAAAGGCCTTGATAAAGTCTTCGCATTTTGGGAAGAATACCATGGTGAAACCTGGCGTAGGCCTTAGTAATGTCACGCGCTAAAAAATATTGCACAAGTTATCAAAATGTATGTAATATTCACGCTAATTTTCTTAGGGAAAAAGAAGAATTGCTAACTAACTAACTTGTGGACACCTAAAGAGAGAGAGTACAACTCATTTTCGTTTGATGATTAATGTTCTCCAACATGATCTCTCTGAGACCATGACTGGGTGTTACCAGTGATATTTCCGGCTCTAATTCTTGTCTATCATTTTAACAGATAAATAGTTTGAAAAAAAAGCCCAAAACCGTGAAAAAATTATATGCCAGATACGAGAGAGAGAGGTTATAATATTGACAATTACTTTTATTTTTAAAAATGGAATGAATGATGAAATAGATAAAATAGAAATGGGATTTCTTTAATCTTTGTTTGTTTTTAGATATAATCTTCGGTTTCTTCGATTTTAAAATAATAAAGATACCAGAGAAGAGAGAATAATTTTTGAAATAATGTTCTCTAGTTTATGGCCCGAAAAAATATTAGAGGAACTATCGGGAGTTTACCTGTTGGTATCAATAAAAAAGAATCGTTTAGAAAAAACTCTAACTTTTTATTCTTTCCTCAAGGCGGGTAATCTGTTTATCCAATGCACTAACGTTTTTGTTAATATCTTTAACATTATTCTGAATATCAATAATTTTTTCTTTGATTCCAGCTATATCTCTATTCATTGTTGCAACGTAAACTCCAATACTAACTCCTATCATTATATATGGGAATACATCAAAAAGAGCAGGAGATTTAATGATCCCCAGTATTTTTAGCATTATCCAGATAAATAAAAGAACTAATGCTCCATAAATAATTATATCTCTTAGTCTTAATTTTGGCATGTGTCTCCTCACCAAGTTCATAGACATGTTTTCTCGCTTTATATCTTTATTCAATTTTCTTCTGCCTCTTCTTTTTAATATAAAACAATAAGACTATTGCAGTTACAATAACTGTTAAACCAATCGAACCGCAGCAGAAAGATCCTAACTTCTTTGCAATCTCCCCGAAAAACTGGCTCAATGAATTAAACAGATCTATGTTCATCAGTTGCATTGTTTAATTTCTCCACCAGCTCCGACTTGATGAATTGATGTCCGCGTATCAACAGTTTATCTTCTGGCTCAACACCAGAAGGCATGACAAAAACTTCAACCCAGATCTTTTCTTTGGCCATGCTCATTCGCTTTCATCTTCAGAGTCTTCTTCCGTTTCTTCATGATGTTCTTCTATGAGTTCTTTAGTTTCTTTCTTCAGAGGTTCAGATCTCTTTGAAACATTGTAGCTAGGTTTTACGATATGACTTCTACCACTTCCCGAACTTGGATTCACTTTCGACATCACGGCCTGTTGCTGAGACCTCGGCATATCTTTCACTCTTTGTCTACTCATAATTTATCACTTCCTTATCTTTAGCTTTTATGGATGGATGGGAGATCATCCCATCAGATCCGATAAAAGCGAGGTGAGGTGACGTCTAACTTTAAGTAACGTTAGATCCTACTTTTGTAGCAATGAAGTCAATATCGACTATATACGACCATCCGCAGTCATTGTAGAATCTAATCGTCAATGTCTGTGCACTGTAGGTACTTTGCGTGTATGACAATCCAGTGTTATCTATGTCTAATGTCAGAACCAGCGTTTTGTTTCCAGTAAAGGCCATTTGGGTTGTACCTGAGACAAAATGCGTGCCATCTCCGGTCCAAGTTGCCTGCCATTGGTTAGATGACTTTGCTAAGATGTAGTATGTGCCTGATGACGAACCTACGGTCTGGCTTGGATTCATAACTTCATAGTGGCATATTGCCATATCATCAA
>Ga0315289_10015897_pt1 | contig 10423 bp, 18 predicted proteins | sample YL17G11_40_MG_FD_203452 | JGI IMG/M metagenome (GOLD analysis project Ga0315289, IMG submission 203452) | Sediment microbial communities from Yellowstone Lake, YNP, Wyoming, USA - YL17G11_40 | ecosystem: Environmental > Aquatic > Freshwater > Lake > Sediment | place: USA: Wyoming | collected...
CAACTTGAATCTTCTGCATCAAGTTCGGTTACGGTTGTCTTTGTTAGGGGGTCATCGTCAAAAGAAACCCCACCACCTGGAAAATCGTCCACATCGTAGAATTTTGGTATCTCCGCAGTCAAGTCATACTTAGTGTTATAAACAGAAGTGGACGCAACGGAATCAAAAGTAGCATCTCCTACGATACAACGGGTGATAGCGCAGATTTCTTTATCACCCTGCTTAGCCCAAATTTTTAATAAGATATCGCTAACCACTCTGTCTGTAATTTCGCTATTTTCCGCCCTAAATGTATCAATTATCTCAGTTAAAATCATAGAATCTCCTTATTAAGATTTTTCAAGAGTCTTAATAGTTACAAAAACCGTTCCAGTTTTATTAGCCCAAGTGCATTGAATCTTAACCTCATCATTCATTTCAAAATTACATTCTCCCTGTGGCCTGAAAACCAAATCCTGTTCTGCAACTAAATCCCTGTTCATAAGGATATGGTCGTAACTTGCGCCATTCACAGAATCTCTGGTAATTGTAATAGTTTCGATTATGGCTACTGAGGCGTGGATGATTACTTCGGCTAACTTGAATTTCCTGCCGATAGAAGTGGTATAACTCAATGCACCTACCGATAAATCCTGGCTTGTGGTTATGTCTGGCTTGGTAAAATCTTTAGGCATAGTTACCTCGTATATTCAATTGTTACGAGGGTGTGGGGGGATTGAACTATCGCTAATCCATTTGCTAAGTGTTTTGGATAAGGAAATACTCTATCGTTTGAACCATAAGGCACTGCCTCACACTCACCCTTTAGATAGGTATTGCTTATCTGTGCGGCCGCAGTTGCGTCATAAATAGCCACCGCAGAAGGTTGAACGCTCCCTGGAGAAGGATTTACCGCGATACTTAAGATTTTATGTATCCCTGGTATGATCGTTGAGGTTGATACATAGGTCGTTAGAATTGCCGCGCTCGGATTATCACTTATGTAGGTATTACAAAGCGTAGTTACACTTGCCCATCCATTTACAGTCAACAATAGAACCGCTAAAACTAAAAATCTTCTAAACCACATCTGCCGCCTCCTTTTTGTAACTGTTTAATATTATCAACCCTGTCAAAAACAGGTATGTAACCGCCTTATCGGCGAAGAACATTATTGATTGCGATGACATTATCAAAATCATTGTTATCGCCAATATTAAATGCCAATTTGCCCTTATCCTGCTTAATATCCCTGATATAAAAAATAAAGAACAGAACAAAGCCACTATCCCTAACTGCGCGCCTAAATTCAGGAAGTCGTTATACCGCCATAGCCATAGTTGTTGTTTATCAAGAAAAATCATATTGTCCGGAGAAAGTGTCTTGTTAAACCCGCTGCCTACGAATGGATGTTGGATAATCTGCCTAACCAGTTCGCCCATTATGGGAATTTTGAAACGGAACTTATTTAGTATATAAGAATAGTTTAATCCGAAATAAGTTAATCCCGACCAGAACATAAGCATAAAAGCCCAGATTTTCCTTTTCCATAAACAATAAATCAGTAAGGCGATAAACAAAGCCACAAATGGTGTTAAGTGTTGGTCTTTAATAAACTCAAAAAACCAAGGTATAGCCAATATTGGAGATAGAAAATATATGAACTTTATATTAGTAGAATACCTGACCAACAGGCTCAAAAATAAGACTCCGCAAATTATATAGATAAATCCTTCTGACATCAGATACATATTTTTATATCTAAATGTTATTGACTCTTGCGATAAAATATAACTATGGATAAAAACGCTTATCAAAGACCAGATTGTTAAAATCCCAAGCCAGATATTCCTATATTCTCTTTTGGGTTTGATTAAAAAAGTTACGCTCCATAAGAATAAAATATAGAATACGAAAAAAATCTCCTTGATGTAGGTTTCCTTGATGAAGTTGATTATCAGCATCAGGCTTATCAAAAAGTCAAAGAACGAAGGAGTCGGCTGGAACGAGCCAGCCAACCCCTTCTTAATTCCTTTAACAAAATTAAGGAATATCTTGTTCATAGTAGATCGTTACTGTTGAACCATAACCCTGCTTTACAACTATACCAAGGCTTACTGCTCTTGGTCTTGGATACCACACATTATAAGAAGCAGTATTTGCCCCGACAAGTTCTCCAAATTGGTTAGTTGTGCTCGCAGTTCCGACAGTAGCGGCATCGTGGATACTCATACCGATTACACCGGCAGCCGATACGGTAGGCCCTATCTCATAACCCAATATCCTGCATTTACCTGGGATTATAGTGGTCAACGCAATAAGCGTTGATGTTGAGCCAGAAGTTCCGGTATCAACGATGGTATATGTTTTTAGACTTTGTTCATCGCTGGCAAGGACTGGCGAAAACAGAAACATTACCAATCCTAAAACCAAGATTAAACTAAACGCTTTTTTCATTTACTTTTCCTCCCATTTGATTAAGTAAGGGCGGATTTCTCCACCCCTACTTTATTTTCTCCGAAAAATTACAATCCTGTGCTTGCGAATAATCCTCTCCAATCACTAATCGCAACCAGGAAATGCTCCCAACCATCAAAGTAATATCTCTGCTTGAGGTTGTCAATCCAGGAAGCGAACTGCGGTTTCTGCGCCCATACGATTTTTAACGACTTGACTCCTGGATAAATTATATACCAGGCTGTATCAGAACCTCCCATTGCCGCGGAGAGATACACTGATTCAACTGGAGTATATTTACCGGAATAGAGATTAACATCGTTATGGTCAGTTCCCGGCCTTAAGCCTGCTCTCTCATTTAATACCCTGCCAATCACACCGGCTAAAGCAGGAGCATAAACAAGAAGAGGTTTCTCGGCTAACATAATCGGGTCTCCGTCCATATCAAAATGGTTAGCGGAAATCTGTTTTTCGGCTGCTTCTAAGGCATCATGAGAAAACGGCCCGTCAAGAAGATTGTCATAGGTTTTTCCGGTTTCCTCTGGGTTCTTCGGATGGCTATTATAGAAAGCATAATATCCATCTGGGCCAGCAACGCTAAATCCATTATAGAGTTTAGCGGCGGTCGCTTTTAATGCTGCGGTCTTTCCACCTGCACCTAACGCTTGCGCATCTACTATCTTTTTCTTTAACGCCGCATATTCCATCTGCTCACTTACTTCAAACGAAACATGGAAATATTTGCGGTATTTCTGCTGGGTATTAGTTTTTTCATACCCAATGATGAAGTGGTCTAAACCACTATCACTATCTTCATCAACCGCTTGCCAAGCGCCTAACCCCGACATATTGTTCGTGATGTAATCTTTAGTCGGATCTTCAATTTCTTCAAACGCCACCAAATGAGCCTGCTCCGGAGTATTAAACTTCAGCATTGCAAACTCATCATAGATGGGCGTAAACAAATCAAGGTATCCTGCTCTTGTCATTTATGTTTCCTCCTATTTTTATTTTGCTTCACTATTAACCAGCCTGTGTTGCTAATACTTCAAAATGCCCGATGGCATAACCATAGGCATTTGCGGCAATCGCTTCGGCAGAGATGTCAATATCGTCAATTCTGAAGACAATACCTTCAGTGATTGTATTGCTGATGTCAATATCTCCATTGGCTGAAAGGTCAATGCACGAACCTATCGCATCTCTGGTGATAACTGCATTTTGGATTACCGGCACTGAATACTGGGTCTTGGTATCAAGGGGATAATACTCAACATACTTTGTGCTTGAATCCCCTACGACATCAATGCTTGCTATACCCATAAACAGGGCAGTAAAAGAAGTGGCTGCATTGGTCAGATAACCGCTTGCGTTATCCTCTAAGGCATCACCTTTGACGATTGTTACCGTCGCCGCAAGGTTTCTCCTTGTCGCCGGCGGTTCATTCACGGGCATAAACCCGCTTGCTTGGTATCTTGCTAATTTCATTGATAATCCTCCTTAATTAACGGCTTGTAATAGTCGTTTGTTCTAATTTGCCTCTTGAACCGGCATTTTCCTGGCTAAGGTTATTTAAGTTTAACCTTACTTCTTGAGGCACATCGTTTACATCTCTTTCGCCATGTCCATATCCGCACTCAGGGCAGACTTTAGGTTTGCCTTTTGATTTTACAAAAGGTATGTTTCCTTTGCATCTGCCGCATTTATAGAACGAATATTCGGACATAGTTATTTCTTTTTCTCTCTAAACTTCTTTAAGGCTGAATCAATCATTGCCTGAGAGGCCTTAGACGCTTTCATAGTTTCAATGATAACGTTCTCGGCTTCAGTCATTATTTCCTTTGACTTTTTTTCTCTCAAGACTGTAGAAGTAACGCCTTCATCGGTGGAAGTTAATCTGGCAATCTCCGCACTTAAGGTTTCAATCTGCTCTTGCATTTTATCTAAGGCAGATTTTTCATCGCTATTGCTTTTATCCTCAAGCCGCCTTACCATTTCTTCCGCCGCTTTTTCGGGAGCGTCAAGGTCAAACTTCCAGTCAGGGTTCTCTTCGGCAATCTTCATAATGGTATCGTATTTTTTGTTCTCTGCCCTTACGATAGTTTCAATTTCCTCATCAGATTTGCCTTGAGCTTTTAACTCTGCCTTACGAACCTTGATATCCAGTTCAGGGTGTTTGCCATAAACCCTTACTAAGGATTGAGCCTGCTTTTCAAAGAGTTTCCTTGATATGCCTTCCCTCTGCTTGGTTATTAAGTTCTGGCGTTTATCAATTTCTCTGCGAAGCTCCCGGCGTTGAATCCAAGCTACGGCGGCCTCATTATCGTCTAACGACCACTCGCCCCATTCTTCTTTTGACATCTCCCTGCGTTTTTCACGAGTCAAAGATTTATCTTCCTGAAGGTATTTTTGGTTCTTCTCGGATTCTTCTTTCTCCACCAGAGAAACTATATCTTCGGATTTCTCTGTTTTTTCCTTACGCAAAGCCTCAAGTTCCTGGCGCATAATCTCAGCTTCCTTTGAACCTTTATCTCTAATCTCTTTAAGTTGATTAGTAAGTTCATCAATGCGCTTCTGGGTTTCCTCTTTTATCTTCTTGATTTTTTCTTCAGAGGAAAGTTTATCCTCTTCTTCTTTGCGCTTGGCTTCCAGAAGTTCTATCTTGTGTTTCTTTTCGGCTTCATCCTTAATCTCTTCATCTTTTTTAAGGAGAAGTTCGGCGTCTTTTTTGGCCTGGGCTTCGGTTGCGATACGGATATCTTCCGCTTTCTTCGCCTCTTCAACCTGTTTCGCCTCTAACGCTTCTCTCTCTTCTGCCGGCATAGACGCTTCCTTAGACTTCTGGCCTTCCGCTTTTTCCTTTTCCAAAATACCCTCAAGTTCTTTCTTTAACTCTTCCTTCTGTAGTTCAGCCATTTTTTCCTCCATTATTATTACCATCGCTATCAAAGGTCAGCGAAGTAACCTCTAATCCATCACACTTTAGTAGTGAAGCACTAATAAAAAAAGCGCAGTCAATAGATTTCTCTACTAACTACGCCCTCGAATACTCGGTGGTGCGTCGCTAAATTACTTTAATTCCAAACTTTCTTTTACTTCAACCTTTTCAGATAGATTGCCTTCGTGTAAGTTAATCCTTAACTGAACGGATTTTTTGTTGTCTAAAAGTTCTTTGATTAACTTAAAAAGTTTTTCTATCTTTGGGTTCATTATTTAATTGCCTTCGGCCTGCCTCTTGGCTTCAGAGGCTTAGGGATTTCTGTTTCAATCTCGGCCTCTTTCTTAACTTCCGGCTCATCAAGCGCCTTGGCAAACTCTTTTATCTTTAATTCCTTTTCTTTGCGCGCCTTTTCCTTAGCCACAAATTCCGCTTTGCTAAGATTAATGTTTGTAGGGTCGTAAGGTACTGGATTCTCGGCTACCACTCCCCTATCCGTTGCTTTCTTTACTGCTTTCATCTCTTCCATCTTGTTACCTCCTTGTTAAAACCATAGCGTTCATAGGCACGCTAAGCAGCCCTTATTTCTTTAACTCATCCAACCTTGTCTGCATAAGCCTTACTATGCGGTCAACATCTTCCATAGTTCTTAATGCGGCATAGGCATTAGGTAAATCCTGTTTCTTAACAAAAGCATTAACCTCTTTCTGGAGCGAAGATTTATGCTCTGCCAAGATATTATGGAAAGTTCCTGACATAAGCATAGAGGTTAACTCGCCTATTGCGCCTGCTTTATCTTTTGACATTAAGTCATCCCTCCAGGCATAGCATTAGGATTAACCCCTGGCATAGCTCCTGGAGTTGCCCCTGGTTGTCCCACAGGGGCTCCTGATTGAGCGTTTGGAGGTTGTATAGGCATATTCTGCCCTGATTGTCCTCCGCCTTGCATAATTGCCTGGGAAGCCATCCTATTAGCCATTTGCTCCTGTTGGACGCCCTTGATAAAATTCATAGCATTTATCATAGTTTTGAATAAATGAGCGTCAAAATTCGGCCTATATTCCTCATCAAGTAAATGGTATTTTTCCTCTTTCTGCTTAGTATGGCCTTCCAAATGCTGTAAGGCTAAGGCAGTCTCTCCCTCTGGCGGGTTAAAATCCTCGCCATTCATAAAGCGATACCATTCATTGTTGAGTTCGGCTTCATTAAATTTTGATTTAGGTTGTTCTCCTAGATAACGCCTGACTTCATTATCAGAAAGATTAAGCATTTCCTTCATCGTATCCGCGCATAAATTCCAGTTGCCTTGCGGATTGATTTGAGGATTGAGCCATATCATCTGTTGGCCTGTGGAAAATGCCCACATCTGGAGTTGTTTCCTGTATGCCTTTGAGCCGGCAACGGTATCAGGAGTCATCTGCACGGCAGTATCCCCACGCAAACTATCAATAGAAAGATTAGGGAATATCTTTGTGCCATCCTCTCCGATTACTCTTTCGGCTAAACCCTTCGGAGGATAATCCTGATATAACTCAAACCACATCCCTATTGCCTCGCAAACATCTTTCTGCGTCCTTGATACCCATAAGCCGAACCTTGTCTCGGAGTTCTTGTCTATAAGTAAATCCTGGCCTAAAGTCTTGCTCTGGTTAGTCCGGCTTGAGAAGTAACTTGCCGCTCCTGTTAACCTCTCTAAAACTTCAAACAATATCCGCATATCACTTTCAGCCCAGGCCATAGAACGTTGGATGTTAGGAATGTTGATTTTGGAAGGGTCATCCGTAGGATACATAATCAAAGGTTCTAACTCAAATTTAGCTTGAGTGTATCCTTCACTTGGTGTATAAAAACCAAACGGGCAGTTAGTTACATATTGGAAATCAGACTTCTGGTTGAATATGCAGTTAAAGGCATTGATTACAGGCTCAATAATTTGCATAAGGGATATGCCCCTTATTTGTCCTGGCTCATTGCAAAGCCCGCCACCCACAAAGGGGATTTTCCCTGAGCGGTTTATTTTACGCAAGGGTTTGCCGCTTAAGAATTCGTCATTCTCTACATCAATGATAAACCTGAATTTCTCAGTCCTGCCATTCTTGGTATATTCGCCATACCATTCGTAAAGAGTTATAGGCAGGCGGCGCACATCCAAATCGGTAATGTTAGTTGAAATTATGCCAAGATGCTTTAATTTTTCCTCTCCAAGTGTCCTTTCTTTTTCAGAATAAGCGTGGTTATGGAGTTTCTCTTTATATTTCTCCACATCGGAGGGGATGAATACTTTGCGCTTGATGTAATCCAAAACTTTCTCGCCGTCTAAATGAAGGATATGGATAAAGAACGGCAAGTCTTGGATATTCTTACCATATTCAGGCATAAGAATATCGTCAATATCTGGGATGTTCTCTATAATGCCTTTTTCAAGCCTTACCTTTTCGGTCTTGATTTCATATTTATAAGTGTTGCCTTTTTTGTTCTTTACCGGAATACGCTTATCAACCCACTCATCCCAGACCTTACGGTAAATCTTAAAGAATGAAGAGCCGACTACTATGCGGTTATGGATAAAGCCATCTACTTCTGGAAAGGCTTTTGCTTCCTGCTCACCCATACCCCACTTGGTAAATTTCTCCTGATTATTGCGATTGTCTATATCGTTCGTGCGGGTGGCTATGAAATTTATTGAATCGGGATTCCAGGCAGTAGCAAAAATAGTAGCCTGGTAACTATCGGCAACGGCGCGGGCAAGCCCTAAATTCCTATCAGACATCCACGGCTTTTTGGTAAGCCCTTCAAGGAGAGAAGGCTTTACGCAATGGTAATGCTGGAGGTCAAGTTCCTTGCGTGCAACATAATCAGCCTGTATCTCTTCTCCATAATCAACATCATCGCTGACTATCTTGACGATGTCCTTGCGTTCAGTTACATTGAAAAGGTCGCTTTCGGGATTTAATTTAATCTCAGATTTTGTTTCAGTAGTCTTTTGGTCTGGGTTTTCTATTTTCTCTTTAGGCTTAGGCATTTTATCCCTTATATTTTTCCATTACTGAAGCGTACCTATCTTCCGGCAGATTAATATCTTTTAAGACTTCCTTCATCTTTTCTTCGTCTTTAATCATAATAGACAAGACTTCAAACCCGCAAGTATTACGCGATTTATCTCCTTTGTGAGTATCTTCTGATGATTTTCTTATCTTTGCCATTACCTCCTTACCCATAGAAATTTTCATAAGTTCATCAGGAGCATTATCGTAAATAGAGAAAGACGGGTAACTATCTTTCGGAGCAGGCACACCTGCTATTGTTGCTTCCTTGCTTAATTTTTCTGCTGGTTTCTTAACTGAAATTTCTTTCATTGGATTCCTTCCTTTTTGACTCTATCCGCCAAATCAACCATCTGCTTTTTTAATTGCGTAATCTTGGGATTATCTGAAGTATGCTTATCAAGCGGATGTTTCTCAAGTTTTAATTTGTTCATTTTATTTACGGCAGTAGAGAATTTGCTCATTTGCTTTTTTTCTCCTTTGTCTTTACTTCTGAAGCATAGGATTTGCCATTAAGGAAACAAATATGAAGATAACGATTGCCTGATAGTTTCTTGGTTCTGACGCGGCCTCCGCCAGACACACACGCCAGAAAGTCTTTAGGCATATTATTTCCTCCTCGCAAAATTAAGGATCCCGCCCTTAGCAGGAATAATCTTAGGGTGTTTCATTTCCATCTCAATGTCCATTGCTCTTCGGGCTAATTCCAAACGATGAGCCAATTCCACCTGCGCATTGTTTAGTTCGCTCCGCTTACAATTCCCTACAAGGACAGATATGCCAAGTTGTGATTTAGGGTTACGGATTGCGGCACAGATTAACTCATTTATCTCTACAAAACTAAAAGGCTCTTTTGCAAAGCGTTCGGAGCGTTCCTTGTCTAATTGTTCTTGAGTTTTCTCTGGTTGTTTTTCTGTCTCTAACTTGCCATTGCCGCCGTCTTCTGTCATTAGTTCTCCTCCTCTAAAGATTTTTTAATTTTTTCTATCTCTTGTTTGGCTAAAAGAATATCTTTGAATTCATCTCCCGTGAACATTTTAATTCCAGATTTAAGATAGATTGTAATCCTATGGATATTTTCGTGAGAATGAATCTCGGCAGCTGCAAATTCACTCGTTCTCATAATAATTAAGTTCCCGTCATTAACCAGATTTAAGAATCGCATTGGTTATCCTTTCATTTGAGTGTTTTTATCAATAAACCTTCTGACTTTCTGGGATAAAATCTTTGAGCCCTTCAAGTTGTGGTCTGTATCTTCTCATCATTCCCGCAATCGCCCTCGCAATTACTAAATCATCTTTCTCCCCTTCTGCTGCCTGTGGCTTGCCTTCGTCATTGACAAACTTCATACATTGTTGAATAAGAATTTTATCTCGCAATTCGGTTGAGAATTCCCTGATTTCCTGCTTTAAATAACCAAGCATAAGATGTCTTGTGCGTTCATCAGTAATCCAACCGAATTTTTTTGTCTTAATCTTAATCTTCTCATCAAGCCGGTAATTGAAATATATGCGTTTTGTAGGATAAATCTTCATCAAATCAGATACGACACTAAACCCTACGGAATTACGTTCTACTCCCATAAATGCTTGGCGATAATAATAACCAAGCATTGAAAGAAACACAGCATATTGGTCTGGGTCTATCTTGGAAGAATTAAATGCCGCAATGGTATTATTAGAATTAACTCCCAAGACTACGGCAGCGGATTGGTCTTCATTCAAACCTTCAGCTACATCAGCTCCAATAACTACCGGTTCAGTAGGTTCATCTTCATATATACGCAATGAACCACGAGAATCTTCCATAAAGAAGATTTCATTATTCTCTTCAACCAAATGTCCTATGGCAACCGGGTTTCTCAAACAACCTCCAAGACCATCTGTTTTTGTAATGACTTAAGGTCAAAGTAAGGTGAACCACTCCCTAAGAAGCAAGATAAATCATCCTCTGGATACTGTTCGTCAAACTCAATTACTAATAAAGCTACTTTTTGCTTAAGCCA
>Ga0315289_10015898_pt1 | contig 10422 bp, 10 predicted proteins | sample YL17G11_40_MG_FD_203452 | JGI IMG/M metagenome (GOLD analysis project Ga0315289, IMG submission 203452) | Sediment microbial communities from Yellowstone Lake, YNP, Wyoming, USA - YL17G11_40 | ecosystem: Environmental > Aquatic > Freshwater > Lake > Sediment | place: USA: Wyoming | collected...
GTATCCGCAAGCCCTCGCGATGGACACGAAAACCCTGGATATGTTCACGAACGGCGATATCAAGAGCCTTTGGGATTCCTATCGTAAAGACCAGGGCCGCGCCTGCGGTATTTTGCCGATCATCACCATGTTGTTTTACGCCAAAGACCGTGGCGCCGGCCTGAAACTTTTAAAATACGCTAATTCCGGCGATACCACCCCTGATAAAAGCAAGGTGGTGGGTTACTCCAGCGTTGTGGCTTATAAGGAGGAAAATATGTCCGACTATACCTTAAACGCGCAGGAAAAAACATATTTATTGAAAACCGCGCGCGCGTCTCTGGAAACTTATTTAAAGACCGGTAAAATACCGGATTTCCCCGCGCCGGATTCCGCGGCGCTCAAGGAAAACCGAGGGGCTTTTGTGACGCTTACTTGGCATGGCGGGTTACGCGGCTGTATCGGCCGGATCGTCGGGGATACGCCGGTTTATAAAGTAATACCGGAGTTCGCGGTGCACGCGGCAGTGGATGACCCGCGTTTTCCGATGGTCACTTACCAGGAACTTAAAGATATCTACATCGAAATATCCGTGCTGACGCCGTTTCTTGAGGTAAAAAACCTGGATGAAATAGAAGTCGGCAAACACGGCCTGATGATCACCCGGGGAGTGTTTACTGCCGGTTTATTGCTTCCCCAGGTCCCGGGGGAATTCGGATGGGACAGGACGACTTTCCTGGAACAAGTCTGCGCTAAAGCCGGCCTGCCGGCGGACGCCTACAAAGACAAATCCGCAAAGCTTGAGAAATTCAGCGCTCTGGTGTTTTCCGAAGAAGAAATGGGGCTAAAGGAATAGTTATGTCCCGTACACGTATATACATCGAGCCCCAACTAATACAGCCCCAAATACGGCTGGCCCAACGTGATACCGTTCATAAGCTTCGCGACGTCCTGCGCCTGGAAAAAGAAAATCAGCTCTATGTCTTTGACGGCCAGGGCAACGAATATCTTTACCGGATCGACGATTTTGACCGCCGTCAATTGCTCATCTCTCAGGAAAAGGCAAGCCGCCGCCAGACTAAGCCCGGTCATGAACTTATCCTGGCATTTACCCCGTTAAACGAGGAAAAAACCGCTTATTTACTGCAAAAAGCCGTTGAATTGGGCGCGGATGCCTTTGTGCCGTTTTCCTGTGAGCGCAGCCTGAAAAATAAAGTCACGGCTGATCGATCTTCGCGCTGGCGCAGGATAATCATCGAGGCTTGTCGTCAAAGCGAACGGCTATGGCTGCCCCGGATGTTACCGCCGGCGGCGTTTCGCGACATACTGGGATTTGACGCGGGCTTGCGCATTGTCGCCACGATCGACGGCCGGCCGGCCCAGGAAATATTACCGCAAAAACCTCTCGATACTATAATCGCGGTAGGGCCGACTGGAGATTTTTCGCGCTCGGAATATGAACAATTGCGCCAATGCGGGTTTTCTTTTTTAAAGCTGTCGGAAAATATGTTGCGCGTTGAAACCGCCGCCGCGTTTGCCGTAGGCGTTCTCAACTATCTTAGGTTATGAAAGTAAAGTTCTATACCTTGGGCTGCAAAGTCAACCAATACGAGACCCAGGCGCTGATAGAGGATTTGGCCGGATACGGATTCACGGTCACCCGGGGTAAAGCCGATTTTTGCGTGATCAACACCTGCAGTGTCACGGCCAAGGCTGATTCTAAGTCCCGGGAGATCATCCGGCGGGCCAGAAAAGAAAATCCTCAGACAAAAATCGCGGTATCGGGCTGTCTGGCCCAGCGTAACAACGCGTCGATTCCCGGCGTGGATTACATCATACCCCAGGATTCTAAACATCAGCTCGCCGGCATCATCGCCGCTTCCGTCGGGTTAGCCATCCGTCGATCCCATAAAAATATCTGGTCCCTGGGAATAAACGATTTTTTTAACAGCCGCGCCTTTGTAAAAGTCCAGGATGGCTGCGATAATCTCTGTTCATTTTGCAAAGTACCCTATATCCGCGGCACCAGCTCCAGCCGTCCGGCGGATGAAGCCATCCAGGAGGTAAAACGGCTGCTGCCAAAACATCCGGAAATAATATTGACCGGGATAAACTTAGCCTTGTACGGAAAAGACCTGCGGCCCCGTGTAAGTCTGACCGGCCTGATCCAGTCCATTTTAGGGCTAAAAGACTTTGGGCGTCTGCGTTTAAGTTCCCTGGAACCGGCCATGATCAGCGCTGATCTCATAAAATTATTCAGCCATCCCAAGATCTGTCCGCATGTCCACCTGCCGTTTCAATCCGGCGACAACAGGATGCTGGCCGCCATGAACAAAAAAGCGACCGGCGCGCTTTACCTTGATCTGGTTTCCAAATTCCGTCAAGCCGTGCCCCAGATCGCCGTAAGTTGCGATATCCTGGTCGGGTTTCCCGGGGAAGACGAATCAGCCTTCCGGAACACAATCGCTTTCTTGGAAAAGGTCCGTCCGATGCGCGTCCACATTTTTACTTTTTCCGGCCGGGAAGGTACCCGCTACCAGGGCTGGCAGCCAAAAGATCCCCGGACAGCCGTTCAGCGCAGCCAAGCCTTAAAACGCATATGCGTAGATTTTAGCCGGCAGTATCAGCAGGATTTTTGCGGCAAGACCCTGACCATGGTGACCGAGGAATTTATTGACGGCTGGACATCCGGCTACACGGAAAATTATTTAAGGGTATCGGTAAACAAACGCTTGCCGGTAGGCGGATTGATACCTGTGCGGCTTGTCGGGACAAAAGACCGCCGGCTGGTCGCCGAGATTTAATTTCTTATTGGACAAACCCGTTTTTTCGGTTAAAATTACCCTGCGAATATCGGCCCCATCGTCTAGTCCGGCCTAGGACGCCTGGTTCTCAACCAGGTAACAGGGGTTCGAATCCCCTTGGGGCTGCTTGGTTTTATATGAAACGTTTTAACCCATTTTGGGTCTATGGTCTTTGGTCTATAGTCTATGGTCTATGCCTAGGCTGCGCGCGCCTGCCCACCATCCCTGATCTGCCCATCGGCCGTCACCCCGTGGGGCTGGTCAGGACTATCCGTCAGTTTGTACCCTCGGTCGGCTTAGCCACACGTCACGCGGACAAAGCTGTGGGCTTATCCGGATATTATTCCAGCAAACCGCTTACCCGCGACGTCAGCATGCCTCAGGTATATGATCTGTATCTTTTTCCCGACCAGACCTACTACCTTACCGAAAGCCGTCCTTCCCAAAGTATAAACATAACCGATTCCGGAGAGTGGTATTTCACCTTAGGCTGGATACGCCTGATCTCGGAAGGAAAGTTTTTAAAACAACAGCCGGACCGCAGGTATCTGCCGCTTAGTTTCAAGTCGGCCGGCAAAGCCGTCACGGCCCTGATCACCGAAAAGGGTTTTGACGATTTTCATGCGACGGCGCGCAAGACTTACCCTGTCGTGTCGGCGGACGATTACGCTTTTATGCTGGAGATGTACGCTTTTACCCGGCACCAGCCCATCACCATAAAAAAATATGCCGATTTGAAATTACGTTTACTGGAATTATTCCAGCCGGCAGCCAACACGACGGATGCGCGTTAAACAGCCAAAAAATCAAAATCATGCTCTTGGGTTTTGGGCGGTAACCGCGTTCAGCGTCGCGATAGCGCTGGCCAGTCACTTTTACGCAAAGCCCGGCAGGCCGCTGCCTTCCCGGTCCCAGACTGCCGGCAGTTACCCGCAAACCGCTTTTGTGCGCGAAGTGGTGGATGGCGATACGATACGCCTTTCTACCGGACAACTCTTACGCTATATCGGGCTGGACACTCCCGAGACCCGGTTGCGCCGCAATAACCGTTTCTTATGGCGGCCGCAACCCTTTGCCCTTGACGCGAAAGAATTGAACCGCAGCCTGGTGGAAGGGAAACAGGTCCGCATCGAATACGATGTTGAGAAAACCGATTCCTACAATCGCTTGCTGGGATATTGTTTTGTGGGCGATACTTTTGTCAATGCCCGGCTGATTGAAAAAGGCTTGGCCGTTTCTTACGCTTATCCGCCCAATGTAAAATATACCGATACGTTTATTGCGCTCCAGCACCAGGTCCGTGCCGCGGGAAAAAGCATCTGGAGCCAACCCCTGCTGGACAGCCGAGCTGCCGGCGCTTGCGTCGATCAGATCAGGGCAGTGCGCGGCCGTGTGACCGGCGCCAGAGACCTGCGAAAAGTCCTGGTCATTGAGCTGGAGGGCGGTTTTCGAGTCATTATTTACCGCGATTCCCGCGAAGAATTCAAGAAAAGAGGTATTGACCCCGTTGATTATTATCAAGGCAAGACTATCGAAGTCTGCGCGAAAATACGCTCGTACAAGGGTAATCCTGAAATAATTGTCGGGACGCCGGGAGAGATCATAGTGGAGAACAAAGGAGGTTGATCATGAGTAAAGGGATGAACTATTTTGTTTGCGCGTTGGCTGCCCTGACTATTACCGGTTGCGCTACGACGGTCAAACGCACCGAACCCGATAAGGTAGTGGACTTGAGCGGACGCTGGAACGATTCCGATGCCCAGATGACCGCTCAAGCTATGCTTAAAGATTGTTTAAGCCGTCCCTGGTCGGACGCTTTCAACGCCGCCAATAAACGCGCGCCGGTAGTGATCGTCGGCACGGTGATCAACCGTTCCAGCGAACACATCAATACCAAGGTTTTCACTACCGAGCTTGAAAGCAACCTGATCAATTCCGGTAAGGTGCGCTTTGTGGCCGACAAAGAGACCCGCGGCGAGATCCGCGAAGAACGGCTCGAGCAAGCCGCCAATTCCGCCGCGGCGACCGTCAAACCGATGAAACAAGAAACCGGCGCGGATTTCATGCTGCAGGGTTCGATCAACGCGGTTAAAGACGAGGCTAAAGGTAAATACGCGATCTACTATCAGATCAACCTTGAGCTGGTCGATATGACTACCCATGAGAAAGCCTGGATCGGTCAGAAAGAGATCAAAAAGATCGTCAACAAAAACGCATACAGCCTGTAAAACACCTCGTTGCATTGCGGGTTTGCAACTTGGTTGCAAACCCGCAATGCAACATGGTACGCTATGAAATATTGTGATTTATTTTTGGTTTTCGGTCTGTTTTTGAGCGGCTGCGCCGCTCATATGCCGGCGCAAACGCAACTGGACTCGCTTTTGAAAAGCGGCGATTATCCGGCCGCTTTGAAGTTAGTCCAGGACCCCAAAACCGATTATGGCCGGCGTAACGACCTTCTGCTTAAACTGGATAAGGGTGTTACGTTGCATTACGCCGGCCAGTATGCCCAGAGCGCGCAAGAATTCGAGACTGCCAAAACAGCATTTGAGCGGCTTTACACTAAATCGGTCAGCACAATCGCCGCTACCTGGGCCATTAACGACACAGCAGGGCCTTATCGCGGTGAAGACTTCGAGCGGGTGCTGGTGAATATATTCCAGGCTTTAAACTATGTCCGCCAGGACCAGCCACGGGAAGCCCTGGTCGAGGCCAGGGACGTGGACTCAATACTGCGGACCATCAACGACGGTTATCCGCCGGACAAAAAGAATATTTATCGCGAAGACGCTTTCGCGCGGCTGCTCATGGGGCTGATCTATGAATCTCGGGGAACGCCGCAGGATTATAATGATGCCTATATCGAATATGCCCGGGCCGCGAAAATATACCGAGAGGGATATAGCGCTGACTACGGTACGCCGGTACCTCAACTCTTGAAAGAAAACCTTTTGGCCGCGGCCCAATTTATGGGAAAGCAGGAATTTGACCAGTGGCGTAAGATCTACCCGCAGGTAGATTTCATGCCCTGGAAAGAAAAAAAACAAAAAGCCGAAGTGTATCTGATCCAGTATAACGGCCTTGCTCCCCAAAAAAAAGAAATACTGGTGCCGGTGCCGCTGCCGAACGGCTATGTCCAATACGCTTTTCCGGCTTATCAACTGCGGCCGACTGCGATGACTCAAACGATCCTAGCGGCCCGTACGACCGGCAATGATGGTAAAGTGTTTCAGGCCGGTACCGAACTCGGCGAAGATATATCGGCGATCGCCGTAAAAAACCTGGATAATCGTAAAGCGCGTTTCATCGCTAAGGCCATAATCAGTTCTACCGGCAAATTTGTGGCCGAAAAACAGATCCAGCAAAAGATCCGCCGCAAGCAAGGCGACGCGGCGGCGTTTGGCTTAGAGATATTAGGTGATGTTTTTAACGCTGCGACCTCCCGGGCCGACACCCGCTGTTGGCTGACGTTACCGGGCCAGATACGGATAGCCCGCTTGATCCTGGAACCGGGAGAATATTCTTTAAGCGTGACCGGGCCGCATTTAGAGCTGGGCACAATAAAACTTTCCCCGGGCCAGAAAAAATGGTTTATAATAAAGACCGTTGAATAAAAACACAGGAGGATGATATGTTGGGTTTTCCGGTATTAGTCATAGGGATCTGCGTGATAGTATTTCTGATCGGCGTGCGCATAGTCCGTCCCACCCATAGAGGACTGATCGAACGCATGGGCCGTTACGACCGTTTTGCCGAGCCGGGGTTCCACTGGATCGTCCCGCTATTCGAAAACATGTACCAGATCAATACCACCGAGCAGATGGTGGATGCCGAACCGCAGGAAATAATCACTAACGATAATCTTAACGCCAGAGTCGACGCCCAGGTGTATTTCAGAGTCAAACAAGACGAAAACAGCGTTAAAAGCTCTCTTTACAACGTCAATAATTATCAATGGCAGATCGTCAACCTGGCCCGCACTACTTTGCGCAACATCATCGGCACCTTGACTTTGAAATCCGCCAACAGCGAACGCGGTAAGATCAACGCCGAATTGCATAAGACTTTGCTGGAAGAGACCAAAAGCTGGGGTATTGACATCGTAAGGACCGAACTAAAAGAGATCGATCCGCCCAAAGACGTGCAGGAGACCATGAATAAAGTGGTCAAAGCGGAAAACGAAAAGATCGCCGCGATTGATTATGCCACCGCGGCGGAGACCCAGGCTGACGGCAAAAAACGCGCGGCGATCAAGGAAGCGGAAGGTGTCAAGCAGGCGCGGATCCTGGCGGCTGAAGGCGAAGCCGGAGCGATAAAGCTGGTAAATGAAGCGGCGGAAGCATATTTCGTGGGTAACGCCCAGACCATGAGGCGCATCGAAGCCATGGAGACCGCCTTGAAAGCAAATACTAAAATAGTCGTGCCTCAAGGCAGCGATCTGGTCAACGTGATGGGCGAGATGGCCGGGATATTGCCGTTGAAACAGCCGGTTAAAGATCAAGGAAAGTGATAGTATCAAAAGTTATATGCGTAGGGGAGGGGCATGCCCCTCCCGTGATAAAACGGATAAAAATGTTATTACGAGGGTATCCGTAGGGGCGGCCGGCTGGCCGCCCGCTATCGGGCCAACAGCCGTTGGCCCCTACATGGAGAACGGACATTTACCGGCGGGCAAGGCATGCCTCGCCCCTACAGTACGTTCTTAATAATCAGGAGGTTTGAAAATGGTTTCGTACAAAAAAATCGGGTTAGTCAACACAAAAGCGATGTTTAAAAAAGCTATGGCCGGCGGCTACGCCATACCAGCCTATAACTTTAACAACATGGAACAATTGCAGGCGATCATCACTGCCTGCGTAGAAAGCCAATCGCCGGTGATCCTGCAGGTTTCCAAGGGCGCCCGCGAGTACGCTAACCAAACGCTTTTGCGCTATATGGCCGAAGGCGCGGTCAAGATGATGAAAGAATCGGCCAAGGCCAAAAAATTAAAGGCTATCCCCATTACCCTGCATCTGGACCATGGCGATACTTATGAAGTGTGCAAGTCCTGCGTCGATACCGGTTTTTCTTCAGTGATGATCGACGGCTCTCACCATCCTTACGAAGAAAACGCGGCGCTGACCAAAAAAGTGGTAGCTTATGCCCATAAATACGGCGTTACGGTCGAAGGCGAACTGGGGGTACTGTCCGGGATAGAAGATCACGTAGTATCCGCTACCACGCATTACACCAAACCCGAAGAAGTCCAGGATTTTGTTGCCAAGACCGGCGTGGATTCCTTGGCTATATCCATCGGCACATCTCACGGCGCCAATAAATTTAAACCGGAACAATGCACCCGCAACGCCGACGGGATATTAGTCCCGCCCCAATTACGTTTTGATATACTGGAGGAAGTCGAAAAACGCCTGCCGGGCTTCCCAATAGTCCTGCACGGCGCGTCATCCGTGACCATCGACGCGGTAAAAATGATCAACCAGTACGGCGGGCAGCTCAAAGACGCGATCGGTATACCTGAAGAACAATTACGACGGGCGGCCAAATCCGCGGTCTGCAAGATCAACATCGACTCTGACGGCAGGCTTTGGATGACCGCGATGATCAGAAAGACCCTGGCTGAAAAACCGGCAGAATTTGATCCGCGTAAATACCTGGGACCGGCCAGGACAGCGTTGGTCGAGATGTATAAGCATAAAAACGAAGCTGTGCTGGGTTCCGCGGGAAAAGCCTGATGCTGGAAAGACGACACTATGTGCGTATCAAGACCGCATTGCCGGTCCGATACGGCCCGGTCGATCGACCTGAGCCGTTGAAAACCGCGGTTACCACCGACGTCGGTATCAACGGCATCGGCATGGTAGTGGGAGAAAAACTGGCCGTCGGTACTCGTTTGAGGCTTGAGATCGGCCTGCCGGACGTCAAAAAACCCGCCCAGGCCATCGGCAAGGTGATCTGGCAGGATGACGCGGAAAGTGGTGCCGGCAAAATTACCGGCATCGAATACATCGACGTAGATTCCTGGGAAATAGAAAAGCTTACCAATTTTGTACTTAACCACCTTAAAGGCCTGCTTTCCGACAAACATACGCTCCTTAAAACACTGCCGGACCGGCACGATGTCGAAGCGTTGTTCCACCGCGAAATACGCTTGCCCGGAGACAATAGCCCGGCTATAAAGCCGCCGGATTTTCTGACCCATGAGATCACTATCCCCGGCGATATGGTCAGGTACTGCCGTATTCAATCCGGCATGCTGCTAAAATACAGCGTGGCCGGCGGCGCGGTGCAGGAAAACCGGTCGCTTTGCCAGTATGTCAGCGGAGGAGCGGTCTGGCTTCTGCTGGATCAGCCATTAAAGCCCAAAACCGTCGTCAAGCTCCGACTGGATATACCGAATACGGCCAAGACCATAATCACCAATGCGCAAGTCGAAAGCAGCGTGGGCCGGACCTACTGCGACGATAAGCACACCATAACTTTATTCGAAACAAAAATAAGATTTACCGATATCAGCCAGCCCGACCGGGCCCAGATAATCCGCTACGTCTATTCCTGCCGCCGGGATTACTTCATGCTCGGTAAGCACCCGCCTTCGGAATGGATATAAAATATTTTTATGCGGCAAAACAATAAAAACAACAGTTTTCCCAAAGGCGAAGTGGTTATCTATCAAGATAAGCGCGGCGCGACCCGGCTTGAGGTAAAACTTGAGCAAGAAACGGTATGGCTAACGCAGAAGCGAATGGGGGAGTTGTTTTCAGTTGATATTAGAACGATAAGTGAGCATCTTCGTAATATATTTGACAGCAAGGAATTGGAAGAATCGGCAACTATCCGGAAATTCCGGATAGTTCAAAAAGAGGGAGAACGCGATGTGTCGCGTGAGCTGGAATTTTATAATTTAGATATAATTATATCCGTCGGTTATCGCGTCAATTCAAAACGCGCCACCCAATTCCGCATATGGGCGACCAATGTGCTTAAGCGCCATATTGTCAACGGCTACACGATCAACAAGAAAAGGCTTAGCCTTCAGACCGCTAAAATAAAAGAGCTCCAGGACGCGGTGCGTCTTTTATCAAATATCACCGTGTTGGATTCCGTATCCGATGAGGCAAAAGGGATTATTCAAATAATCAGCGAATACTCCCGCGCGCTGGGCATTTTAGACGACTACGACCATGGGTGCTTGTCCGCGCCAAAAGGCACACTGCGCCAGTTTTATGTATTTACTTATGACGAAGCGATCAAACTGATCGCGCTCATGCGGCAAAAGTTTCACGGCTCACCGCTGGTCGGCCAGGAAAGGGACCAAAGCTTTAAAAGCTCACTTGGCGCGGTATGCCAGTCATTCGCTGGTAACGATGTCTACAGGTCTGTTGAAGAAAAAGCTGCGCATCTGTTGTATTTTGTTACCAAAAACCATAGTTTTGTCGACGGCAACAAGCGTATAGCCGCGGCATTGTTTGTTTGCTTTTTGCAAAAGAACCGTTTGCTTTTGCGCAAAGACGGGGCAAAACGTATTGACGACGCGGCGTTGGCAGCCCTGACTTTAATGATCGCGGCCAGCAAACCATCGGAAAAGACACTTATGATAAATGTTGTCCTGAATCTTTTACGGTAAGGGCAGAAACACATG
>Ga0315289_10015903_pt1 | contig 10421 bp, 10 predicted proteins | sample YL17G11_40_MG_FD_203452 | JGI IMG/M metagenome (GOLD analysis project Ga0315289, IMG submission 203452) | Sediment microbial communities from Yellowstone Lake, YNP, Wyoming, USA - YL17G11_40 | ecosystem: Environmental > Aquatic > Freshwater > Lake > Sediment | place: USA: Wyoming | collected...
GTCAGCGCAAAAAAGTGCAGGATGTGCGACTGGAGGTAATTCGAGCCGAATATCAGGTTCCGCACGAGCCGCGCGTTGTCGGGAATCCGGTCCGCCACACCGAGGGCCTCGTCCAGCGAGAACGTGGAGGCGGTGGCGTGGGCCGTCGGGCAGACGCCGCAGACACGCTGCGTCAGGCGGGGCGCGTCCAGGGGATGGCGGCCGACGAGAATGTTCTCGAAGCCGCGGAACAGCGTCCCGCTGCACGAGGCCTCTTTGACCTCGCCGCCGTCAACGAGGGCTTCGATCTTCAGGTGACCCTCGATCCGCGTCACCGGATCGATGGCGATCGTTTCGCCCTTTGCCGCCTTCGTCTTGGCCATGAGTCTTCGCTCCGCTTCCCACCGCAGTACCTGCCGCGGCCGATCGCGCTCGCCGCGTGCTTCCGCCCGCGGCTCACGGTGAGCCGGGTGCGGGAGCACCCGGCAATGTTACCCCACGCGGAACTGCTCCAGACGCTCCTCGTCGATCTTGCGATACAGCGGACTCAGCCGGTCCGGGAAGTCCGGCTCGACGCAGCCGTGGCACGGGCTCCCCGCTCCGATGCACCAGTTGGTGCCGCTGTTCCACAGGCGCGTGGGGCAGTCGGCAAACGTCACGGGTCCCTTGCACCCCAGTTCGTAGAGGCAGCCCGTGTCGCCGAACTTTTTGGCGAATCGCCCCGCGTCGAAATCCGCGCGGCGCGGGCACGTCTCGTGAATGCATTTGCCGTAGAACATCGCCGGGCGCGCCAGTTCGTCGAGCGTCGCGGCCACGGCCTCCAGACCGTACAACATCACCGCCGCCAGGGAGCCGACCAGCCAGTCCGGGTGCGGCGGGCAACCGGGAATGTTAATCAGCGGAACCGAAACGCCTTCGCGCGCGAGTAGGTCGCGCGCCGAGAGGGCCTCGGTCGGATTCGGCGCCCCGGCCGGGATGCCGCCGAAGGCCGCACACGTCCCCATGGCGACGACGGCCAGGGCGTTCCGCGCGAGGCGGACGGCGTGCTCGGCAATGGGCACCTCCCGGCCGTTCTCCTCGCCCATGGTGCCGAAGAGCGGGTCGCCCACCGGCAGCGAACCCTCCACCACCAGGACGTAGCCGCCTTTGTCCCTGGCCGCGGTGTCCTTCAGGACGTCCACGACCTGGCGGCCCTGCCCCGCCATGACCGTCACGATAAAGCGAAGCGAGATGTGCTTGCCGGGCACCAGTTCATTGAGCACGAGGCTCGACGCCTCCGGCGTGAAGGAGTTCAGAAGCGAGACCGCGCAGCCCGTGCAGGCCGAGCCCTGGAGCCAGATGGCGGGGATTTCCACAATATCAGGCATGGCCGATTCCTCGCAAACGGGCGACGTTCTTCCGGCCTCTCCCTACTTCTACAACGTTATCTCACCGCAGAGATCGCGGAGAGCGCAGAGATAAGATTTTCTTCACAACAACTTACACCGCGTGCCACAGCCTTGGCCGGGCGCTGTTCCGCAGCCGCAAGCCGTAGCGCGGGGGTTTATCCCCCGCGCTTTGCTGCGCGGGGCACAAGGCCCCGCGCTACAGTTTTCCCTTTTGGTCCCTTAGAGGCCGTTCTCTGCCCTTCGACCTCGCTCAGGGCAGCCCGAGCATGGTCGAGAGGCTGCGTTCTCGGCGCTCTCTGCGTTGAAGAACACAGCGTAGTAGTACTAAGAAGCACAGGCGATTTCCTCGCGGACGGCGGCAACCAGCCTCTGCATCGCGGCCTCGACCGCCGGCGAGAGCCCTTCGCCGAAAGCCACTTCGCCCGGCTCCACGCCGAGCACCACCGTCGGCGGAACGCGCATCCCGGCGGCCCGCGCCAAACCGACCGCCTCAACCACACCGAGCCCGTGGGCCGACAGGTCGCTCGCGCCGGCCTTCGCCCGCCCCTCGAGTTCTTCCAGCGTCAGGCGGTAGATCGTTCCCGGCGCTCCGCCGGCCCGCATGGCGTCAATCAGGATGACGCAGGCGGCGTGGGCGAACTCCATCATCGCGGCCAGGAGGTCTGTCCCCGCGTCGAGCAGAGCGACTCGCGCCGGCAGCGGTTCGGCCTTGAGCCTCTCGACGGCGGCCGGCCCGACGCCCTCATCCCGCGCAAGCAGGTTTCCGACGCCGACGACCCAGACGGCTTCTCTCGCGTTCCCTGTGTCGGGCATCACCGTATTCTACGCGTCCGGGCCGGCTTAGAAAAGGCCGACGACGCGGCCGTCCGGACCGATGTCCACCTTCTCGCCCGCCGGCGTCGTCGGCAGGCCGGGCATCGTCCGCATCGTCCCGCAGAGCGGATACAGGAACCCCGCACCGACCGAGGCCCGCACGTCGCGGACCGGGAACGTATAGCCGCTCGGGGCCCCCTTCACGGCCGGGTCGTGCGTCAGGCTCAGGTGCGTCTTGGCCATGCAGATCGGCAATTTGTCGAACCCCAGGCGGGTGTAGCGTTCGATGGCCTGTTCCGCCTCTTTTTCGTAGGTCACCCTGGCGGCCCCGTACATCCGCATCGCGATCGTTTCAATCTTCTTCTTGATGGGCCAGGCCAGTTCGTACAGGAAGCGGAACTTCTTCGGGGCCTCGCAGGCTTCGACGACGGCCTCGGCCAGTTCCACCCCGCCCTTGCCGCCCTCGGCCCAGACGTTGCTGTGGGCGACCCACCCGGCGCCGGCGGCCTTGGCCTTTTCGACGATGACGTTGAACTCCGCCTCCGTGTCCGTCGTGAAGCGGTTGATGGCGACGACGACCGGCACGCCGAACAAGCGCGCATTCTCGATGTGCCTTTCGAGGTTGCAGCATCCCTCGGCGACGACGTCGGGATTCTCTTGGAGCAGCGCGGGGTCGAGCGGCTTGCCCGCCACCACGCGGAACTTCCCGCTGTGCATCTTCAGCGCCCGCACCGTCGCCACCAGGACGACGCAGTCGGGCACGAGGCCGCTGGCGCGGCACTTGATGTTCATGAACTTTTCCATGCCGATGTCCGCGCCGAAGCCCGATTCCGTGACGGTGTAATCCGCCAGCCGCGTCGCCATCATGTCCGCGATAATCGACGAGTTGCCGTGCGCGATGTTCGCAAACGGCCCGGCATGGACGAAGCACGGCGTGTGTTCGAGCGTCTGCATGAGGTTCGGCTTGATGGCGTCCTTCATGAGGACGGCCATGGCGCCGGCGACCTTGAGGTCCTCGCACGTGACGGGTTTCCCGTCGCGCGTGTAGGCGACGATCATTCGGCCCAGGCGCTCGCGGATGTCTTCGAGGCCGGTCGTCAGGCCGAGGATGGCCATCACCTCGCTCGCGACGGCGATGTCGAAGCCGGTCCGGCGGACGATGCCCGACCCGAGGCCGGTGATCACGTCGTCGAGCGCCCAGCGGTCGCTGATGTCGAGCACGCGCCGGAGCGACGGCGCATACGGGTCGATGTTCAGGGGGTTTCCGTGATAAATGTGATTGTCGACGAACGCGCACGCCAGGTTGTTCGCCAGACCGACCGCGTGGATGTCGCCCGTCAGATGGAGGTTGAAGTCCTCCATCGGTACGACCTGGCTGTACCCGCCGCCGGCCGCCCCGCCCTTGATGCCGAAGACGGGCCCGAGGCTGGGCTGGCGGATGCAGGTGCAGACGTTCTTGCCGATGGCCGCGAGGCCCTGCGAGAGGCCGATCGTGGTGACGGTTTTGCCCTCGCCCAGGGGGGTCGGCGTGATGGCGGTCACATCGATGTATTTTCCGCGCTTCCTCTTGGCGAGTCGGCCGAGGATCGCGAGGTCGACCTTCGCCTTATAATTGCCATAGAGTTCGAGTTCGCTTTCCTGGATGCCCAGTTCGTTCGCGATTTCACGAATGGGTTTCAACTTGGCCTTCTGGGCGATCTCCAGGTCACTGAGCATCAGCCGTCTCCTTGAAATGCAGGACGTACTCCTTGCCAGCCTTGTGCCGTCACGAGGCAGATGGCCTCCAAAGCGAAAAGGTGTGGCCGAGTCTATGCCTAGGGGTCCCAGGGCGTCAAGACATTTTGCCCAAAGTCGAACACAATCGTGAAACCTTTCACAGAGTATTCGTTTTCGCCCACTTCTCCACCTTGACACCCGTCCGCGGGACGCCTATCCTAAGATGGGCCGCGGGAGCACGGCATGGCAGCCTCCGCCGAATGTGCCATCTGGAAGTAGGAGCCTGGGCCACCGATGAAAATCGCGATCACAGGCAAAGGCGGCGTCGGCAAGACGACGGTCACGGCCGTCTGGGGCGAGGCTTTCCGTGCCGACGGCCGCCGTGTCCTTTTGATCGACGCGGACCCCGACGCGAACCTGGCCTCGGCCGTGGGCGTTTCTCCGGACCGACTTCCCAAGCCGCTGGTCCTCCTGAAGGACCTCGTCAAGGAGCGGACGGGCGCCGACCCCGACCAGGTCGGTCAGTACTTCCGGTTGAATCCTCACGTGGCGGACCTTCCGGATTCGTATGCCGTTGACGCCGGCGGAATGAAGTTGCTCGTGCTCGGCGGCATCCGCGGCGGAGGCAAAGGATGCGCCTGCCCGCAGGGCGCGTTCCTGAAGGCGATGATGCGGCACCTGATGCTCCGCCGCGACGAGGTGCTCCTCGTGGACATGGAGGCGGGCCTGGAGTTTCTCGGCCGCGCGAGCGTCATGGGCACCGACGCGCTGGTGATCGTGGTCGAGCCGGGTCGGCGGAGCCTGGAGACGGCGGCGGGCATCGCCCGCATGGGCCGCGAGATCGGACTAAAGCGATTCGGGGCGGTGCTGAATAAGGTGACGGACCCCGGCCAAGTGGCGGTGGTGCAAGGCGCGCTGCCGGAAGGCGTGGAACTGCTCGGCCACGTGCCGTACAGCCCTGCCCTTCAGCGCGCGGACCTCGAGGGCCGCTCGGTCCTCGGCGTGGACGCCAAGGCGGAAGAGGCCCTGGCGGAAGCCAAGCGGAAAATGGAAGCGTTGATCGGGGCGGAAGCGCCCGCTCGCGGATAATCGGTCCGACATATATTTTGCGCGGTGGTTCTCCGTAACCACCGCGCAAGAAAGCAATTGACCGCGGCGGGTGCCCGTTCGACTGCGCTCAGGGTGAACTCCGACCCGCCGCGCACACACTTTACAAAACTTACGTCGGACCGCTCAGCAAAGAGGTGGACGATGGCAAAGGCAAAATCGAAGGCGTCCGGCCGGATGATCGTCTGCCGCATCGAACGCTGCCTCGGGTGCCGGTCGTGCGAGATCGCCTGCGCACTGGCACACGCGGCGTCGGACAACCTCTCCGATGCCGTCCTCGAGCAGCCACGCCCGCAAAGGCGCGTCCGCGTTGAGCCGGCGGGCGCCGGGGCTTGCCCGATGCAGTGTCAGCACTGCGAGGACGCACCGTGCCTGGAGGCTTGTCCGAGCGGCGCGCTGCGTCGTGCAACCGAAAACGGGCCGGTCCTTGTCGATGCCGAGCGGTGCATAGGGTGCAAGTTCTGCGTGATAGCATGTCCGTTCGGGTCGATTGAAATGTCGCGCGACGGCCGGGCGGTGGTCAAGTGCGACCTGTGCATCAAGCGGACGGAGGCCGGCAAGGAGCCCGCGTGCGTCTCGGCCTGTCCCACCCTGGCGCTCGCGTTCGTGGAGATTGAGGAATACAACCGCCGGAAGCGCCAGGCGGCCGCCGAGATGCTTCAGGCCGCGCAAAAAACCGGCGAGCGATGACGCAGGCATGCGGCGGGCCTGGAGGAACGCCAATGGTCACGGTGACGGTGTGCGTGGGAAGTTCCTGCCACCTGAAGGGTGCGCGCGAGGTCATTGTGCGTTTCAACGGGCTGCTTGAAGAACTGGGCCTGGCGGACAAGGTGGCGCTGAAAGGCTCGTTTTGCATGGAACGGTGCGGCGAAGGGGTGAATTGGCAGATCGACGACGAGCCCCTGACAAGTGGAAGCGTGGATGAGGCGATCGCGACGTTTCGCGAACGGGTGCCGGCGGCCGTGACAGAAGGGCCTGCGGCCGAGCCAGGAGGGACGCCATGAGGTCCTCGGACAGCGAAATCACGGCGGCGCACGCCAGCGCGATCCTCGAGCACACGCCCAACGGGGTTGTGTTAGTGGACAAGGAGACGCGGATTCGTTTTGTGAACCCCGCGTTTCGGTCCATGTTCCATTGCCGCGACGACGAGATCGTCGGCAAGCGAGCGTCGGAGTTCGTGCACTCGGACTGTTTTGAACGGGTTATCGCTGCGAGCGGGAACCTGATGGTCAAAGAGACGATCCCCGAACACGACATGAGTTTTCGCGTGGGGTTGTTTCCGATCGAGGGGAAAAACCTGTACTGCGGGATCTTCATCGACACGTCGGAGGAAGAGGAGGCCAGACGGCGCCTGAGCGAACTGAGGGCCCAGACGCTCAAGCGCGCCCAGGAGGTGATCGAGCGCCAGATGCAGACGGCCCAGGAGATCGCCAGGCTCCTGGGCGAGGCCACCGCTGAAACCAAGGTGCTTCTGGTGAAGGTTATGTCCCTTTTTCAGGAAGAGCGATAGGGTATGCGGTTCTTCTACGAGTGGGGAACGAGGCAATTGCGCAAGCACAGTGAGGAGTTGTGCGGCGACAGCCTGGCCATCGCCCGCCACTCGGATTCCGTGACCCTGGCGCTTTCCGACGGGTTGGGGAGCGGCGTGAAGGCCAACATCCTGGCCACGCTGACGACGCGAATCGCCATGCACCTCTTGGAAAACGAGCTCCCGCTTTCGGAGGTGGTGGAGACCCTGGGTAAGACCCTGCCGGTCTGCCAGGTGCGGAAACTGGCGTATAGCACGTTTGCGATTGCGCAGTTTTTCCGCGACGGCCGCGCGCGTCTCGTCGAGTTCGACACCCCGCCGGCGATCGTCCTGCGTGGGCGCAAGACACTGCCGCTGCCCTCGAGCGATCGGGAGATCGGCGGCAAGCGCATCCACGAGTCCGTCGTGGAAGTGAGACTGGGCGACTGGATTGTGTTTGTCTCGGACGGGGTTCTGAACGCCGGAATCGGCGGCGTCTATCCGCTGGGCTGGGGCTGGGAGCAGGCCGCCCGGTACCTGGAGACGCACGCGCATCCTGAACTTTCGGCCCAGAGCCTGGCAGACAAGATGGCGGAGACCGTGCTGGAACTTTACGCCGGGGCCCCGGGCGACGATGTCAGCATCGCGGTCATCAAGGTCCGCACCAAGTTGGTCGCCACGGTCCTGACAGGGCCGCCGGCGAATGCTGCGTCGGATGAGAGGGTGCTGGCGCGGTTCGTCAGGCGACGAGGGCTGCACATCGTGTGCGGCGGGACGACCGCGAAAATCGTTTCCCGCCATCTCGGTCAGCCGCTGGAGGTTGACCTGGAGACGATGAAGCCCGATGTGCCGCCGCTGGCGCGGATGCAGAACATCGACCTGGTCACCGAGGGCATTCTGACGCTGACACGGGCGAACGAACTGCTGCGAGCCGGCGCGGACAAACACACCGTGCAGTTCCGCAACGACGGCGCGGCCGCCCTGGTCAGGCTGCTGTTGGACGTGGACCACGTGCATTTTATCGTCGGGCGGGCGGTCAACCCGGCGCACCAGAACCCCAGCCTGCCGGGGGAACTGGGCATGAAGTTGACCGTCGTCCGGGAGATTGCGGACGAACTGAAGAAACGCGGAGCGGAAGTGACGATTGAGTCGGTTTAGCGGCTCTAAGCGAGGTTACATAAGTTTTACGCGGTGGGTTCGCCGCGGGGCTTGCCCCGCGCTGCGAACAGCCAGCGCCCCGCCCTTCGACGATGCTCAGAGCAAGCAAGCGGGGCGGCGAACCCGCCGCGCGGCAAGTTGACGGAATTTACCTCAAACCGCTTAGTTGAGGCGCGAGACGGATGGCCGAGAGCAAACTAACGGAAGAACGGATCCTCGACGACATCGTGGATCGCTACGAGGGCGACGAAGGCATGCTTATCCCGATGATGCAGGATCTCCAGGCCGACTGCGGGTACCTGCCGGTGGATCAACTGCGCCGGCTGGCCGGGCGGCTCGATGTGCCCCTCAGCCGCCTGTACGCCGTCGCGACGTTCTACTCCTCGTTCCGCCTCGCGCCGAAGGGCCTGCACGAGGTGACCCTGTGCGTGGGAACGGTCTGCTATCTGAAGGGTGCGGGCCGGATCGCGGAGCGCATCTCGAAGGAGTTCAAGGTCGAGGCGGGCGGGACCACGCCGGACGGCCTCTTCACGTTCCAGCCGGTCAATTGCGTGGGCGCGTGCGCCCTGGCGCCGGTAATGATCGTGGACGGCAAGTACCACGATGGCGTGAGTCCTGACTCCGCGATGGAGATTCTCCGCGGCCTGCCCGCTGAGGAGGAGGCTGCCGAAACGGAGGCCGAAGCGTGACGGTCGTTGAGAGTAAACGTCTTTGCAGCCCGTCCGACCTGGCCAACCGGCGGGAAGGGCTGCTCAAGTCGAGGAGCCGCTCGGCGAGGTCCGTGCGGGTCTGCATCGGCACGGGCTGCGCGGCCAAGGGGTCGCGCAAAGTCTATGACCTTTTCACCCAGGCGGCCCGGGAAACCGACGCCCGGGTCCTGGCCGTCAAGTGCGTCGGGTGCCACGGCTTCTGCCAGCGGGGTCCCATCGTGGTCATCCAGCCCGCTTCGACGCGAGGCGAGCCCGGGGACCCCTCGACTGCACTCGGGGCAGGCGTCTTCTACCAGCAAGTGGAAGAACCGGACGTCGCGGAGATCTTTCGCGAGACGGTGCTCGGCGGCCGGGTGGTGGAGCGGCTCCTTTACGAGGACCCGGCGACCGGAGAACGAGCCAGGACGGCCGACGGGATCCCCTTCTACAAGGCCCAGCAGCGGATCGTTCTGGCGGGCAACGGTATGATCGATCCGACAAACATCGACGATTACATCGGTGCGGGCCCGTCGGCCTCGCCCGGCGAGACCGCCGAGGCGGGCGGCTACAGTGCCTTAGCGAAGGGCCTTACGACGATGACGCCCGAGCAGGTGCTCCAGGAGGTGGAACGCTCGGGCCTTCGTGGACGAGGCGGCGGCGGGTTCCCCACGGGCCGGAAATGGCGCTCGTGCCGCAATGCCCCAGGGATGCCCAAGTACGTCATCTGCAACGGCGACGAGGGCGACCCCGGGGCGTTCATGGATCGTTCGATTATGGAAGGCAACCCGCACCTGGTCCTCGAGGGGATGATCCTCGGCGCCTACGCCATCGGTTCATCTCAGGGTTATATCTACGTTCGTAACGAGTATCCCCTTGCCGTGGAGCACTTGCGGCGGGCGATCGGACAGGCGCGCGAACTGGGGCTCCTGGGCGAGGAGATTCTCGGCACGGGCTTCTCGTTTGACATCCGGATCAATCGCGGCGGGGGGGCTTTCGTGTGCGGCGAGTCCACCGCCCTCATGGCTTCGCTCGAGGGGCGGCCCGGCGAACCGCGGGCCAAGTACGTCCACACCGTCGAGCACGGTCTCCACGACAAGCCGACCAACCTCAACAACGTGGAAACCTGGGCGAACGTGCCCGCCATCATCAACCGCGGCGCCCAATGGTTCGCCTCCATCGGCACCGAAAAATCCACCGGCACCAAGGTCTTCAGCCTCGTGGGCGACGTCGTGAACACCGGCCTGGTGGAAGTGCCAATGGGGATTACGCTGCGACGGATCATCGAAGAGATCGGGGGCGGCGTCCAGGGAGGCAAGGCGTTCAAGGCCGTCCAGACGGGCGGCCCTTCCGGCGGATGTATCCCGGCGGAGAACCTGGACGCCCAGGTGGACTTCGACCAACTGACGAAACTGGGCTCGATGATGGGTTCCGGCGGCATGATCGTCATGGACGAAGACACGTGCATGGTGAACATCGCCCGGTACTTCACGAACTTTCTGCGGGACGAGTCGTGCGGCAAGTGCACGCCCTGCCGCGAGGGACTCGCCCAGATGCTTCACATCCTGGACCGGATCACCCACGGCGAGGGCCAGATCGGAGACGTCGAGCGCCTCCAGGCGATGGCGGTGCTGCTTGAGGGCACGGCGCTGTGCGCCCTGGGGAAGACCGCCGCCAACCCTGCGCTTTCGACCATCCGCTATTTCCGCGACGAATACGACGCGCACATCCTCCAGAAGCGGTGTCCCGCCAAGGAGTGCCGGGGCCTGTTCCGTTACGCGATTGACGCGGAGGCCTGCAAGGCCTGTGGCCTCTGCAAGAAGCACTGCCCGGTGGACGCCATCTCGGGCGAAAAAAAGGTGCCCCACGTGATCGATCAGGAAAAGTGTACGCTCTGCGGGATGTGTTTCGAGAAGTGTCCGTTCGACGCGGTCCTTAAGGTCTAAGGAGTCTGTGCGGTGCCCACGGTGACAATAGACGGCGTGAAGGTCGAGGTGGAGACGGGCGCGACGATTCTCGACGCCGCCCGGAAGGCCGGCCTGTGGATTCCGACCTTGTGCTACCACC
>Ga0315289_10015904_pt1 | contig 10420 bp, 9 predicted proteins | sample YL17G11_40_MG_FD_203452 | JGI IMG/M metagenome (GOLD analysis project Ga0315289, IMG submission 203452) | Sediment microbial communities from Yellowstone Lake, YNP, Wyoming, USA - YL17G11_40 | ecosystem: Environmental > Aquatic > Freshwater > Lake > Sediment | place: USA: Wyoming | collected...
TGACCAATGTTAATTTTTGCAACTTCCCAAGAGTCGTCGCTCTTGTTTGCAGTATAATCCGCGCTAAAGCCGTTATCCACTGCAAACTTGTAGAATAATTGGTCGGACTGACAACCGGCATCGTGTTTGAGTTCGACTTCCATTACGTAGTCGCCCGATTTTGGAAAGTTGACATTGTAGTGATTCCAAGCCTCCAAGCAGAAACTACTGCCGCATCCTGTTTGGCACATCGCACCTTCATTTAGAAGACAATCTTTGCCATCAACAAAAACTTGGATTTTATCACTGTCTTTCTGATCGGGGTTTAATGCAAACGGGCAGTTGTCGCAGGCATCTCCGAAACCGTCACTTAAAACATAATCTTGGCCAACCATCCCTCTTTGATACAGATTTTTTATCTTATCGGAGTCCAATGCCGAGTTGAATATCGCCACTTCATCGATGGTTCCAGTAAACCTTTCAACATCCGTATTTCCCTGGTCAGATATCCTCACAGGCTCAAGAGTCGTAAAGCTTTTTGTGTCTATAAATGAACCGTCTTCCTTCCCGTCAAGATAGAAAGTGAAAGTATTTCCCGCCCTCTTTATTGCCACATGATGCCATTGGTTTAATGTAACCTCGGTGTTGCCAAAATATCTGAGAGTTGGAAAGTCAGTTTCAAAATTAAGTTTTGGCCTTCCATCATCATCTGTTGCCACTCTAAACAACCACGAGCCTTCATCTCCGGTGTGTTTTGTTATAATTGCATTCAATCCACTCGCTCCGTTAAATGCAGTCGGATATATCCATGCCATTATTGTGAAGTCATTGGTGCCGAAGATTAAATTATCTGAACTGGGTATTTCAACATCATCGTCAATTCCGTCAAAACTCAGGGCATTACCGACCTTTCCTGTTGCCCATGTCTCACCATCAATTGCTCCAGGATTACCATCTACCGAATCTGAGACAGTTGTCCCGGATCCTTCGTCAAATCTCCAATAAGAAATTGCTCCTGCAATAGCATCGATGTCTTTCTGATCCGGGTTGTAAACCGTCGGGCAGTTGTCGGAACCGTCTTCTATGCCATCGCCATCAGAATCTTGTGCGGCGACGATTCCCAAACTAGAGATGAAGAGTACAGAGGCGAGTAGAACTATCAGACAAAATTTTTTCAAGTTCTTGTCTTCCAACACTCCGATACCTCGGGCGGTTCAAGTTTGAAAACTTACACTTGAAGTATATATTAAAAAGTATTTATACCTATTCAGAATCTTGCTTACAAATTCTTTTTATATTTCTTCAAGGAACCTGCTTTACGGCTGGACGTTTCTGAAAAACGTCGTGTAAGAAAAACGAGGCGCCCGGAGCGAGATTCGAACTCGCAAGGACGGCGGGCGAAAGGCTTAAATATCACTGGTTCAAATATGATACATATGGTTCAAAATAGGGACAGTTTGGATTCGGAGATACTGCTCATCCTCCTCAGGGGAGATTCGCATGTGAGAGGAATCGCGAAGAGCCTGGGGGAACCTCATTCCACGGTTCTGAGGAGGTTGGACGGGCTTGCCGGGGAAAACGTCCTGGACTCCAGAACGGAAGGGAGAAACAGGGTGTTCTTCATCAGGAACAGCGTGCAGGCGAGGAACTACGTTTTCAATGCGGAGCGCTACAAACAGATGAAGCTGCTGAAGAAGTACCCGGAAATGAGCGTGATCGTGGAGGACATACTGAAAAAATCCGACGGGAAACTGGTGGTGATTTTCGGAAGCTATGCGAAATTCTCGGCGAAAAAAGGCAGCGACATAGACGTTTTCGTCGAAACCCTTGACAAAAAAATAAAAGAGAACATAGAGTCGGTCCATTCGAAAATCAATGCGAAGATGGGGAAGTTCGACCTGAACTCTCCGCTGGCGAAGGAGATAATCAATGGCCATGTGATACTGAGAGGCGTCGAGGAATTCTATGAGAAAATCGGAACTTTTGGGTAAGCTGAAGGACGAAGGGAAGTTGGCTCTTGTGGAGCCTTCCGCGGACATCTGCGACTCGTATTTGGAAAAGGCCGAAAACTCTTTGAAATCCGCAAAGGTTTTGCTGCAGAACAACCTGTATGAGAACTCCATCCCGATGTCGTATTACGCCATGTACAACTCCTTGGTAGCGTTGCTTTTCCGGGCAGGCATAAAAAGCGAAAACCATTCGGCTTCGATAATCCTGTTGAAGGAGCTTTTCGGAAGGATAGACCTTTACAAAACGATATCGTTCGCGAAGAAGGAGAGGGTGGACAAACAGTACTACGTGGATTTCACGCTAACAGAGGAATCCGCGGAGGACCTGTTCGGGAAAGCGGAAGACTTCCTTGTGAAGCTGAAGCTTATGATTAAAAACCTCAGGAACGAGGACATCTCAGGGGCAAGGAAGGAATTCGGCAGATTGTTGGGATAAATAAAAAACGAGGCGCCCGGAGCGAGCATATTAAATAGGAAGCTGCAAAATAATGAGTAAGGTCTTACGCATGAAAGGATTCAAAACCGGCATCGAGAAGAACACTGTGATGAACAAGGACTTCCGGCGCGTTCTGTACACGGGCAGGCACAGCCAGCTCGTGCTCATGGCGCTGAAGCCGGGCGAGGAGATAGGCGAGGAAGTGCATGCCGCGGTGGACCAGTTCTTCCGCTTCGAAAAGGGCAAGGGCGCGATAATAATAGACGGGCTGCGGCGCGAGGTCAAGGACGGCGACGCAGCGATAGTGCCGTCGGGCGCCATGCACAACGTGGTCAACACTTCGAAGACGGACGAGCTGAAGCTCTACACCATCTACTCTCCGCCCGAGCACGTGGACGGCACCGTGCGCCACACCAAGGCCGACGCGCTGGCGATGCCCGAGGAGTTCGACGGCAAGACCACGGAGTGACTAGTCCGCAGGCCAGCGGATTTTTTTGAGGTCTTGGCGCATCCCTGCAAAGGTTTCCCTAAGTTCCATGAGGTTGATTACGAACCACTCTCGAGCATTGATTATCTCCTGTTCGTATGGGGTCATGGCACCGTAATCTATCTCGAAACCGTTGTATTCTTTCCATGGGGGCCGGTAGCCGTGACGCCCTTCAGCGTAGACGTCGATGCGCCTTACGCCTGGGGGCCAGCTGCGTAGGTCTTTTACAAGCTGGCGTATGCCTTCCTCAGGACCGTCGTAGAAAAGTTCCGCGCGGCCGTCCGGCAGGTTTCTGACAATGCCTTTAGCGCCCGCTTGCTTGGCGAAGGCGGATGCGAATGGGCGGTAGCCTGTGCCTGCCCATACTGCGCCTTCGACGACTATTCTCGTCTTTGACATCGAGCGCCCGGAGCGAGATTTGAACTCGCAAGGACTTTCGTCCGACAGCTTAGCGGGCCTGCAAGATCCGGAGCATTTTTACAAACACTCGCGGTCCATGTTGCCATACCGGGTTAGGCGATCCGGGCTTTGCCTCAATGCTAATTCGTTTCGCCTGTTTTTATTTATATGTTTCGCGTTTTCGTGCTTCGCGCAGCTTCTCCAAAAGCATGTTGTATAAAATATGTTTCGTGAAAAATCTTTCCAAGAATATATTTCGAGAGAAAAACCTAAGCGCAAAACAGAAAACGCATCGCGGAAATCGTCGCGCGCCGCCGATAACAAATATTAATGTCTGGAAGCCAATAATAACATATCGAAAGTTGTTTTCGAGACGAATAACGGATAAAACAGGTGGGATTTGATATGCCAATAACAGTGAAGGACATCGGCGACATGTTCGGCAAGGACGTGTTCACCAACAAGGGCTTCTACGCGGGGAAGGTATCGGACCTCGAGTTCGACCTCTCGCGCTTCAAGATTCGCAGCGTCGTGATCGAAGCCGCCAAGGGAGGCGTGCTCGGACAGATGGTCGGCGGACGGAAGGGAGTGATCGTGCCGTATCCGATGATACAGGCCATAGGCGACGTCGTGCTGATCAAGCACATCACGAGCGTGCCCGAGGCCGAAGCGGCGGCCGAGATGCCAGCTTGAACCGCAGCCCTTGAGAAGTTTGAACGGCCGTCCTAAGCGGACAGTTTATTCGCCGGTTTCTTTGTTTTCCCAGCTTTTCCTGATTCTGAATCCTAATCCTATTTTCTAGATTCCATCCCCGGGAAGAAAGAAAAAGGGGGAAAGAGGAAGGCTGTCGGTAGCCGTACGCAGAAAACTCCGATCGTGTTCAAACAACAGTCATTCGTTACGGCCTAACCGAACCAAATTCTACCAATACTCAGTCTCTTCCTCTTCCTCATCCAGCAGCGGGTCCCAGACGTCCTCGTCCATGCTTTATCGCCTCGTTTGCAGTTTTTGTTTTGCCTGTTTGCCTTTACCGTGGGTGTGAACCCATCTCCCGCAAAGAACCAATCCGGGAGACCAAAGTGTGCTGTTTGGCGTCGACCAAAGGCCAGCCGTGCATGCGCCTAGCGTATGACGTCTATGCCCAGGGTCTGGCTGATTTCCTTGACCACCGGCCTCTCGAAGCTCACTGGTCCCAGTATGTACGGCGATTTCACGCCTGTGATTATACTGATGACCTGTATCTTGCCCTCGAACTCGGGCAGGATCCTCGCTCCCCAGAAGACCTGTGCCGACGGGTCGAGGTTCTGGGAGACCGTCTCGCCTATCATGTTTACCTCGTCCAGTCTCATGTCAGGGCCGCCTGTGATGTGGATCAAAGCGCCCGCTGCGCCTGTATAGTCCACTTCCAGTAGCGGGTTCAGCAACGCCTTGGTTATGGCATCTTTGGCGCGGTCGCTGCTGTTGCTCTCGCCAACGCCTATTGCAGCTACGCCTCCGGCGTGCATCACTGCGCGCACGTCCGCGTAGTCCAGGTTGACGAGGCTCGGCAGTGTGATTGTTTCCGTTATGCCTTTGACCATCGCCGCTATCAGCTCGTCCGCCACGGCGAAGGCGTTCTGTATGGCCATGTTGCCGGCGTACTTCAGCAGCTTGTCGTTCTCGATCACGATCGCCGTGTCGCAGACCTGCCTCAGCGCGGCCAGCCCGTCCTCCGCCTTCGAAATGCGCGAGCCTTCCAGCTTGAATGGCATCGTCACTACGGCTATGACTATCGCGCCCTGCTGCTTCGACATCTCGCATACCACCGGTATGGCGCCCGTCCCTGTGCCTTTGCCAAGGCCGGCGATGGCGAACACCAGGTCCGCTCCAGCTATAGCGTCCTTTATCTCGTTCCTGCTTTCCTCAGCGCACTTCTTGCCAATCTCAGGATACCCTCCGCAGCCCAGGCCGCGCGTCAGCTCCTTTCCGATCAGGATCTTCTTGTCCGCCTTTCCGACGGCCAGGTGCTTCGCGTCAGCGTTCATCGAGATCGTGCTTGCCCCTTCGACGCCCATCTCCGTCAAGCGTGTGACGGCGTTCTGACCAGCGCCTCCGCAGCCCACGACCACTATCTTAGCCTTCTTCACAGCGAAGCCGAACTCCTGTTCGGCGAGCTTGTAGTAGTCCACATTGGCATAAGTAGCACCAGAGGTGCTTTCCAATCTTCTCCTCGGCGACTCGTCGCCGCCAAGGTCTTTGCCAAGAGCGCTCTTTATTATCGAGTCCATGTTTTTCTCCTCCGAACGAACCTTTTTTGCTTGTTCCCTCCGTTCTGTCTTCATGCAAAATATATTTTGCACAATCGAAAACCGCTTATATAGTCTTCGACCATGTTATCTTACCGAGAAAGCGCAAGAGAGAATTAACCGTAATAACCGTACCGAGAACAGAACCTCACGAAAGCAAAAGAGTTAATTCATCTTTTGTAAACGGCTTATAAATCGTTTTGTATTGTGCTTACTATATTTCTTCGTGTTGTAATCCATACGGTACTCTATATTGTAGACAATACTGTACGCCACGTAGAGTACCATATGGCGTAAGGATTTTAGAAAACGGAACGTGCGGCAGAAATGCATCGGAGCGACCGAAGCCGGACGTTCGGCAAGTCCGGGCAGCCGGCGGCGTTCCGGCCGTTTTCCTCGCTTTCCCGGATGCCACACCGCATTACTCAGGCCGATTTTTGGAAAACAGGAGGCGTTATACCACATTCCGATGCTTTCCAGTGTCATTATTCCCGAAATACCACAAACAAAATAAGCAAGCTGCGCGAATATTACAGTATGAACAATTCTCCTGCCGTGTTTGTCACTGCCGAAGCGGAAAGAATGGACTGGGGCCGCGGGGAATCCAAAGATTTCCCTGTGATACAGCTGGACGACGCGATCGAGATCGCGCGAAGGGTCAAAGACTTGGGCAATTCAGCGGACATGTCCGCGATGGAGCGCGTGCTGGGCATACGCGGTGGCGCGCTCGCGAGAAAGCTGGCGTCCGCGCGGCGCTGGGGACTGATCGAAGGCAAGGGACAGCTTCGGCTGACGAACCTGGCCAAGGAGATATTCTTTTACGTGAACGACGAACAGCCTGCGGCTGCCAAGATCCGCGCTTTCCTGGGCGTGCCCATGTTCCGCGAGCTTTACGAGATGTCCAGCCGGGAAGGCAGCCTGCCAAGGGACGACATGCTGCGCAACCTCATAATAGCCAAGTACAGGCTGGACGAGCGCGACGCATCCACTGTCACGAACATCATAAAGCGCTCCGTGGCGACGTTCGTGCCGTTGCTGAAGCCTACTTCGCCTATCTTGCCAAAGCCGGCGGCCACAGAGCCCAAGCCTTACCCGACAGCGCCTGTACAACCGAACCAGGCCGGCCAGCAGGCGCTTGCCAACGGACGGATGCTGTACGACGCCGCGCGCTGCCTTGGACGCATGGAAGAGATGGCGAGGAAATCAGAGCTCATACGGCCGACCAAGGACGAGTTGACAGCAGTGCTGACGGACATGCTGGGCATATCCGCTGGCTTCGGCAGGCTGAACCAGCTGCTCAAGATAACCAAGGAAGAGCTGAAATCGGGCGATATCGACGTGCTGACAGCGCTGAAGCGGTTGAAGTTCTTCTCGCAGAGCCTGGAGGAGGACTGCGGACTGGCCAAGCCCGCCGAATAAGTTTAAATATTCCGCGGTCGAAATGTATGAAAGGTGTCGAATGTGAAGGGTGGCTGTCAAAATATACGCGGATTCTAGACCCTGTTCAGCCCTTATTGCAGACACCGCGAAGGAGGATTGATGACTATGGCTAGCGAGAAAACTAAGAAGACGGAAAAGCATGTCACGGCTGCAGCCGAGGATCGCGCCATAGGACAGGACAGTTTTACCGAGATAGGCGAGATACTGCACGGACGCAAGTCCGGCGCAGTCAGCCTGCGCGGCTGGCTGTCGCACAAGCGCTCCAGCGGCGGAATCCAGTTCCTGATACTCCGCGACCGCAGCGGCTTCATGCAGTGCACGCTCAGCCGCAGCGTGGACGCGAAGATGTTCGACGAGATAGACGCGCTGCCCGTCGAATCCGTGATAGCACTCGACGGCGAAGCGAGGCCGGACAAGCGCGCGCCCGGCGGTTACGAGGTTTCCGTCAAGCGCGTGGACGTGCTGTCCGAGGCTGAGCAGGACTGGCCGATAGGAAAGAAGGAGCACGGGCCGGAATTCCTTTTGGAGCAGAGGCACCTGTGGCTGCGAAGCGAGAAGATGCAGGCAATGCTGCGCGTGCGCTCGAAGGTGCTGGAAGTTGCGTCGAAGTGGCTGTTCGATCATGGCTACACCGAGTTCCAGTCGCCGATATTCGTGACGTCGGCGTGCGAGGGCGGATCCACGCTCTTTCCCGTGGATTACTTCGGCAAGCCCGCGTACCTCACGCAGAGCTGGCAGCTGTATGCAGAAGCTGCGATCTCGAGCATCGGGAAGATCTTCACCATAGCCCCGAGCTTCCGCGCCGAGAAGTCGCGCACACGCAGGCATCTCGCAGAGTACTGGCATCTGGAAGTGGAGGAGCCGTTCTGCGACCTTGACGGGACCCTGCGCATGCAGGAGGAGTTCGTGTCTTACATCTGCCAGCAAGTCGCGAAGGAACTGCCCGAGGATTTGAAGCTGTTCGAACGCGAGCCAGCTGAGATGCTCGCTGTGAAGCCGCCGTTCAAGCGCATCACATACGACGAGGCAATCGAAATCATAAAGAAGGAAGGCGGGAGCGTGAAATGGGGCGACGACCTCGGCTGGATGCAGGAGAAGGTGCTGACAATGAAGCACAAGCTGCCGTTCTTCGTGTACAAGTATCCGAAGGGCGTGAAGGCTTTCTACCACATGCCCGACCCGGCCAGGCCCGAGGTTACGCTTTCCGCGGATCTTATGGCGCCCGAAGGTTATGGAGAACTGATCGGCGGCGGCCAGAGGATACACGACAATCAGCAATTGATGCAGCGCATAAAGGAGAGCGGCATGGACCCGAAGGCATACGCGTGGTATCTGGACATACGCAAGTGGGGAACTGTGCCGCACGCAGGGTTCGGCATGGGCATCGAGCGGCTGGTGATGTGGATGCTGAAGCTCGACCACATACGCGACGCGATCGCGTTCCCGCGCACGCTTACGATTTCGTATCCGTAAAACGCAAAGCTCCGAAGCAAAAACAATTTAAGAAAGAAGGTGATAATCTAAAGGAGGAAGCCCTGGTAGCTCAGTGGTAGAGCAACTGACTGTTAGTGTGGCAAGACGCAGGAAAAAGCAGCTCTTGCTGCCACAGCAATCAGTAGGTCATGCGTTCAAATCGCATCCAGGGCGCTCCGACTTTTCAATTTGATTCGGCGAAAAAAACAAAAAATAAAGAGGTGTTGAAGAATGGAGGGTGAAACAACGAAAGGGGATCGTCAAAACGTTTTCTGAGTCGTGTCTAGGTTCAACTACATCGAGTTCAAGTTCGGTTTCTAAGGTCGAAAGGAAGAGGTTAGTGCTGCGAGTGCAGAGCGAGCTGATGCGATCGGTGCGGAGGTTCCTTGAAGGCAAAGGCCTGCTGGAAGTGCTGCCGCCGATGTTCGAGCCGTTCACCGACTCGGGCATAGGAAGCGCCGGTTTCTTCGAGATAGACTACTACGGGAAGCCGCTAAAACTGCTCAGCGCGCTGACAATACACAAGCCGCTGATAGCCACGCAGTTCGGCAGCTTCTTCGCTTTCACGCCGTGCGCGCGCAAGGAGCCTGCATCGTTCGCGGGCGACGGACGGCATCTCGCCCAGTTCTACCAGATCGAAGTAGAAACGCTCGGCAAGTGCGAGGACGCGATACGTCTGCTTGAGGAGACGATAAGTTTCGTTCTGGCAGACGTGAAGCAGCGCTGCGCGAGCGAGCTGAAACTGCTGGGCCGCGAGCTGAAGATTCCGCGCGTGCCGTTCAAGCGCGTGACATACAAGGAGGTGGTGAAGCGCGCGCAGGAGCTCGGCTTCGAAATAAAGGAAGGCGATTCGATAAGCTGCGACGTGGAGAAGGCTCTGTCCGAATTCATCGGCGAGCCGTTCTTCCTCACAGAATTTCCGAAGAGCCTGCTCGACGAGCGCGGATTCCTGTACAGAGCGAAAGATGGAGAGGACGTGCTGCTGGACTTCGACCTCATACTGCCCGAGCGTTTCGGCGAGGTCTCGTCGGGCAGCGAACGCGAGTTCGAATACGAGAAAATCGTGGACAGCTTGAAGCAAACAGGACGGCTCGCAGACTATGCAGACTATCTAAAGCTGGCGAAGCGCGGCATCGTGCCGACATCCGGCTTTGGGATAGGCGTCGAGCGTCTGACAAAGTTCGTGTGCGGGCTCGACGACGTGGCAGAAGCGTCGGCGTTCCCGAAGATTCCTGGTGGCGTTAATTGAACGAAGGCATTTTCTCGCTAGTCTGGGGCAAGCTCTAGGCTAGCATTTTTAATTTTTACTTTGGACTTCGCTTTTGCGCCTTGATTATCAGAGCACCTGGTTTTCCAACGGCTTTACGATACGATTCTTCAGGAAAGATTTTTCCATGCCTTCTGTGCAATTCTCTTATCACGTCACAACTTTTTTTCGTTATATCAACCTCTTTCAAGTTGACAACTTTCAGCTTGTTCCTCTTCAAAACCTCGAGGAATTCTTCGAGAGGATGGTAGTAGTTCTTGATTTTGTACTCCTTTCCGCTTTGGAAGAAGTTCGTGCCGCCGCCGTTTTCGATAATATACGGATGCAAATCAGAAATCACAATCGTCCCTCCAGTCTTTAGTACTCTCGACATCTCTGCAACTGCTTTGCCCAAATTTTTCAAGTGCGAAGTGACGAGGTTGCATGCAACCATGTCGAATTTGTTTTTCGCATACGGTATTTTGTAGACGGAAGCGACCCCGAGTTCGCAACTCCTCTTGTACCTCGTCGTCTTTTGGCGTGCCTTCGCCAGCATCCTTTTAGAAATATCAATCCCTGATACTTTTGCACCCATTTTGAGAAGCATCATGGTTATCCTGCCAGTACCGCAGCCGACGTCCAAAATCTTTCTGCCGCGAACGTCCG
>Ga0315289_10015905_pt1 | contig 10419 bp, 9 predicted proteins | sample YL17G11_40_MG_FD_203452 | JGI IMG/M metagenome (GOLD analysis project Ga0315289, IMG submission 203452) | Sediment microbial communities from Yellowstone Lake, YNP, Wyoming, USA - YL17G11_40 | ecosystem: Environmental > Aquatic > Freshwater > Lake > Sediment | place: USA: Wyoming | collected...
GCACGTCGGACATTTCAAATAGTATCCCCTTCTGAGATACTGACCGCCTGCGTCGCCGCAGATCGGGCAGCGTGTTGCGACCGTTGGGGTGTTGACCGCAAGCTGAATCATGGCTGCTATCTCTTTTCGAGGACTGATTCATACAACTTCGTGGTTCGCTCAACCAGGCGATCGAAGGTGAATCTATCCTCATAGCGGGCTCGGCCGGCCGCGCCCATGCTGACGCGCAGCTCGGGGCTCATGATGACCTTGCGCAGGCAGTCGCGCAAACGGATCGCGTCTCCACGTGGAATCACAAAGCCAGTTTTCCCGTCCACCACAGATTCCCGGACCCCGCCCACATCGGACGCCACCACTGGCAGACCAGCGCGCATGGCCTCGAGTATGGACCTGGGAAAGCCCTCCCACGTGCTGATGAGTAGAAACACTTGTGCTTCGGAGAGCCGCTCAAGCACGTCGAGGCGGAGGCCGCGGAAGCGCACCCGCGACGTGAGGCCCAACGTGTCGGCCAGGTCTGCGAGCTGCCCGCGCAGGGGGCCGTCTCCAATGAGCTCGAGCTGCCAATCGAGATCCTTCAGGCCGGCCAGGGCATGCAGCAGGCTCGGCTGGTCTTTCCAAGGCGAGAGTCTGGCGACCATCACTAACCGCGGCGGCGACTCGCCCGGCTTTGCTCGCAGTGTTTCGTCGATGTCGGGCATAGCGTTGTGAATTGTCACCAGATGGTCGCGCGATGTCACACGGGTGCGAAGTGCGGCCAGGCGGTCTGACTCACATACCGTGATGATCCGCGCCGCCCATGCCGCAGTTGCCCGCTCGACAGCCCAGAACGCGGCCGCCTGGAGCGGGGGTCGCCCGTCGGTGAAGCCCCAGCCGTGTGCTGTGAACAGCGTAGGGATACCCAGCGTCTTGCCGGCGATTCGGCCGATGAACCCAGCCTTCGTGGAATGGGTGGAAATGATGTCAGGCTGGATTTCCCGCAGTGTCTTACGAAGTTCCCGAAAACAACGGACGTCTTGCAGTGGTCCGACCGATCGGACAAGATGACGGAGGGAATAAAATGGCACGCCTCGCTCTCTCAGCTCATCGGCCAGAGGACCATTGGCGCCGGCAACCACTATAGCGTCATGGCCGGCCGCTCTGAGCGCCGTCGACAAATCCCTAACGTGGATCTGCGCCCCGCCGATAACATCTGACCGGGTGATGACGAAAGCGATTCTCACCTTATATCTCCTTGTCGCCTTTTATGCGTGCCTGTCACCTCGTAGCCGCGTTCACGAAGTTTCAGCAGCAAGGGAATACGCAGGTCCATGTCTTCGCCGCCGACGTGCCACACGCGGGCGAGCGGCTGCCTGGACGCGACCGCCGTGGATGCTCCGCTGGTCTGGCAGGCGTCGTCAATTCGCATCATCCGACCACCTCGTGCACTGAGCCGTTGCGCCGCGCCGATGTCGAGCACACACCTTCATACTTGCTGACTGCCCGCTGGCTCTCCGGCCATTTGAGACACACCACCATCATGGGCAGGATCCACAGCTCCGACTGCCGAAGCCCCATGTGCGTCATGCCGTAGAAAGCGGCGGGCAGGAGATACAGCAAGGACGAAACCCCGCACCCCTTGGCCATCACGAAAAAGATGTGCAAGAACAACACCAACCCCACCGCTCCGTAGCAGAACAGCACGGTTCCCAGCGAGGAGTGCACTTCACCAAAGTGCTGGGACTGGAAGCGACTCGGCTCGCCTTCGCCGGCGCCCAACAGCAGATACTGCGGTTGGTTGAGCAGGCGATCGTAGCCGCGGTTTGCCGCCTCGTCCTCGATGTCGCGAGACTTCTTCTCGAAGCGGGCTTGTAAGTCTTCCACCCTACCCCACTGCGTTGCCGCGACAGCCAGGACGCAAACGGCGAGCACCCCGGCCAGCAGCACCAGCTTGTTCCGCACACCTGCCAGTACCAGCAGCAGCGCGGCCGCTGCCACGGCTGCCCGCGACAAGCTCTGGACGGCCAGATAGGCCGTGCTCCCGTAGATGCACAAAGGCCCCCAACCGGCCAGCGCACGAGGCAAACGCACCGCTTCCACCCAGAACCAGAAGAGGCTGCCGTAGAGGATGGCATAATAGCCCAACTGATTCGGATTGTTGAAGAAACCCGTGACGCGCGTGGGCCCGGTCCCCGTCACGCGAAACGACACCACGACCTGGATCAGCATGGACGCACAGACCGCGGCTGCCGTCCAGTGAAGAAACCGGCGTCCGTAACACCCGTAAAGCGACAAAAAAACGATACATGCAGCGAAATTGAACACAAAGAAGCACGGCGGCAGCACCAACGCGATGTCGCTCAGCAGCACGGTCCACACCAAATCGACCATCACCGCATAGAGCACAAACAAGCTCATGGCGTTGACGATCGGGAACGCCTTTCTCGGGATGCGGAGCCCCGTTTGAACCAACAGAGTGGGCACGAGAACAACGATCGCCAAGTCGGCCAGTTGCGGGTAACCGCTCGACATTAAATAGACCGGCGACAGCAAGAAGAACGCGCACCAGAGGGCCATTACCACGGAGCCGTACACGCCCCAGGGCTGCACGGTGTCGTGGCTGCTCCGTGCTGCTTCGCCGAAAGAGGCCGGCACCGAGGCCGCAGCGGACACCAACGTGGTCATCAGCCACCTCCACTCGCAGTCGCCATTCAGCACGCACTCTGTCCGCGCGGGCGACACACAAAGCCGCCACTTGCCATCAGAGGCCGCTGAAGGCTACGCCGAGACCAGAAACGATACTCACGCATGCTAAGACACCGGCGCGTTGCCACAAGCGCAGCACTGGTGCAGTCCTGGTGTTGATCTAGTACCGCTATCTTCCAGAGCGCCCCTGCACCGTCGGCTCAACTCGCGCCGCGCATGCGCCGGTGTGTGATCGGGTCCACAGGGGCTTGAAAGAACGCGTACCGCCGACGGACCGGTCGGGGCTCACAGCCCCGTGGCGGATTCGCCGCGACGCATCGGCGGATGCCGCCGAGCGCTGATGAAGCGAAGCCCGATTCACCGTTTGGGTTGCCACACGCCGTGTGCTGAGTCGCCGCGAGCCAACAGGCAACCCCGCCTTGCGGAAGGCGGCCACGCGCGACTGTCGTCGCAGAGGGCTGGCGACAGCGGGACCAGCCGCTAGGGAATCCCCCTATCGTCAGCCGCGGGATTCTACCGATGGCTATGCGACCCACCCGACGCCATGGTCACTGCCTGTTGCCCACCCGGCGGCACCAGCGGAGCATGGACATCGTCCCAATAGATCGAGAGTTTGAGTCGACGACTATCGCAAATCCTCTTTCCGTGGAGACTTGCGATAGTTTAAGCGGTCGTCCCCAAAAAAAATTTATTTTCTCGTGGATTTATTATTGCGCGACCGCCAACCATCTGCCCTCAGCCGGGAATGCTGATTGTCGCTAGGCGGGAAAAAAAGTACTTGCTACTGGTCGGATGGTTGACTTTTGTTGGCAAAACGTTAGACTATCGGCCCGGGTGAGTGCCCGGTGGGCCCGAACTGGTCTGCAAGGAGGGTGCTGGGTGATTCGTGGGCGGGTTTCGAAATGGCGGCTACGCCATTGAATCTGCCCACCTACCGCGAACCGCAGACTACCGTCTGCACCGCTGAGTTGGCAGCCAGTTCAGGACCGACCCTGAGGGAGCATATCGTTGGCGCACGGAGTCGCCGTAAGCAAGGAGTTTCAGCGCCAAGTGAACTTGGGGGTTTTGCTATGATACTGTCCAAGGTGCCAGCGCGGCCGGAATCTCTGCTGGCTGGACGGGAAGAGCCGCATGAAGAGAACGGTGAAGCCGCCGTTCGAATCGACAAGAAACATCAAGCTGGCTTGGAGGTTTTGCTGGCGGCCCACGACTATGTTGTGGGGCTGCAGCGTAACGTGTGGGACCTCGCGGTAGAAATCGCCGAACTGCGAAGCGTCGGTTTGCACACCGCCGACATGCGTTGGCTCGTATGCAAGGGCTTCGTCGATCATGGGCACGAGAAACGACCGCTCAACCCGGACCGGAGGGAGTTTCGCTTCGATTGCCGCCTCGTGTTTCGCAAGAAGTCGTGCTTCGTGCTGACAGAGGCCGGTGTTGCGCTCGCCCGGCGTGTCTGCAACCAGTCGCCCAAGCAGGACGCGCCGCCGGATGCTCACGCTCCTTCCCAGCGTTCGTCGTGCAAGCCGCTGGTGCCCAAGTGGGATCCCAGCCGGCAGCAACTCCTCCTGGACGGCAAGATCGTCAAGGAGTTTAAGGTGCCCGCTCCCAACCAGGAGCAAGTCCTGATCGCTTTCGAGGAGGAGGGATGGCCCGTCCACATCGACGATCCCTTGCCGCCTCGCCCCGAACAGGACCCCAAACAGCGTTTGCACACCACCGTGAACGCCCTGAACCGGAATCAGAGGAATCATCTGATTCGGTTCTGCGGCGACGGCCGGGGCGAAGGGGTCCGGTGGGAATTGCTCGCGCCCGGCGAGAACGAGGACGAATCGACCGCTGCCGGTGTCTGAGTGCCCCGGCGGGTTGGTCGGTGGGCGACTCCACGGAGTTGGGCGGCGGCGGCGCGTCGACCCCGGGAGGGGAGCTCCTTCTCTGCGGCCATCCTTCGGCCGCGCCGATGGCGTCCCCTCATCGCAGCACGCCGGCGTGCAGCGTCCCACGTGCACCAGATCGCCACCCGACCCCTACCAAAGTGGCCATTGTGTTGGGTCGCCACTATGTTCAAGATTGTCGGCAGCGAGACGGGGGCTCCTCGCTCTTGGTGTTGCCGAAGGCACGGGGTTGGTGTCCGCCGGGGCGTTGGACTCCGGGGGTAGAGGCGCCGACAACGTCTGCCCTGGACCGTCAAGCAACATGAAAGATCCTCGCTGGCGCCGCCCGCGCGGGTCGTTCAGCGACGTGGGCGGGGGTCCCGGTCGAGGGTGTTTGCGAAGATTACCGAGTCGAGATGCTTCGGGCCTTACCCCACTTGTCTGTCTGCTCAACCGCACTCAGGCAGCTTGCACACCAGCTCCAGCGTTTTCCGGCGATGAGTGAAGAATATGTGCCACACGGATTGGGTTGGCATCCGGATCTGCCGGACCCGCGTGACTACACCGTCGGTGTCAAGGAAGTCGCCAAGATGTTGGACAAGTTGCCGCCCCACAAAAACCGCCCCGAACGCGTCGACTGGCGGGAATACTGCGGCAAAGTCGACGACCAGGAAGGGCTTCGCGCCTCCTCCGCCCATGCTTGCGTGGGGCTGCTTCAGTACTTCGAGCGGCGGAGCACCGGGAGGTTGATTGAGCCTTCGGCGATGTTCGTCTACAAGACGGCGCGGCGTCTGTCGGGCTGCGAGGGCAATTCGGCGGTAGGGCTGCGGACGACGTGGAAGGCCATCGTCCGGTTCGGCGCGCCGCCGGAGCAGCACTGGCCCTACGACCCCGCCCGATTCGACGAACAGCCCGACGCCTTTGTCCACTCCTTTTCTTTTTCTCCGAAGTACCAGTCCCTTCGCTATCTGCGCCTCGACGGTCGCGGCCGGCGAGGCGAGGAAGTCTTGGACACGGTGATTTCGTTCGTGGCCGCGGGTTTTCCCTGTGTTTTCGGCTTCCCGGTTTTCACTTCTTTGTCGACCGAAGGGGAAATCGCTTGTCCGACCCACTTTGATCGGGTACGTGGAGGACAGGCCGTCGTGGCCATCGGGTACGACGACAACCGACGGTACCGCTCCATCCGCGGAACGCTGCTGATTCGCACTTCGTGGGGACCCGGGTGGGGCGAGCATGGGTACGGCTACCTGCCTTACGCGTATGTGAGAAAAGCGTTGGCGGTCGATTTCTGGACTCTGCTCAATCCCGAGTGGTTGGCCTCCGGGGAATTCCGCCGGCCGACGTAGGGGGCAAACCGTTCCATCCATAACATGTTTGCCTGGTCTCTCGGTTCTGCGGCCTGGTTCAACTCGTGTTAGCCGCTACGGCCGACATTGCGGGAAATAAGACATGATCCGTCTGAGCCTCTGCCGAAAGTAGCTGTGGACCGGCTCCCAGGAGAGTTTGCTATGCCGAAACGTTATCTTCTGACCGGCTGTGCAGGCTTTATTGCCGCCAAGGTCGCGGAACTGTTGCTGGAAGCCGGCCACGTCGTGGTCGGGGTGGATAACCTCAACGATGCCTATGATCCGCGTTTGAAGCAGTGGCGACTTGGACGGTTGGCGTCGCGTGCGAATTTCCGCTTCCACCTGCTGGACATTGCTGATCGGGCCGCGCTAAATGAGCTTTTCCAGGCAGACGCCCTTTCGCAGGCAACCGACGACCTGGAGCAGCGACCCTATTCGGCGGTGATCAACCTGGCAGCCCGGGCGGGTGTGCGATCCTCGGTCGAGAACCCCTGGGTATACTACCAGGCCAACTGCGACGGCACGCTGAATCTGTTGGAGATGTGCCGAGAGCACGGCGTGGGCAAGTTCCTGTTGGCTTCAACTTCCAGTCTCTACGGGATGCACAATCCGATCCCCTACTGCGAAGACGCCGATACCAACCGGCCGCTGTCGCCGTACGCGGCCTCGAAGAAGGCAGCCGAGACACTGGCCTACACCTACCACTACCTGCACGGCATAGACGTCTCGATTCTGCGGTACTTTACCGTCTATGGGCCGGCCGGGCGGCCCGACATGAGCGTCTTTCGCTTCGTGCGCCGCATCGCCGAGGGGGAGCCGATTGTCCTGTTCGGCGACGGCACCCAGAGTCGCGATTTTACCTATGTGGACGACATCGCCCGGGGAACCATCGCCGCCTTGCGGCCGCTGGGCTACGAAGTAATCAACCTGGGAGGCGACCGGCCCGTGCGGTTGTCGGCCATCATCGACCAGATTGCCACGCTGCTGGGCCAGCAGCCACAGATCGAACACCGCCCAGCCCACCCGGCGGACGTCCCGGCCACTTGGGCCAATATCGGCAAAGCCGGCCGGCTGTTGGGCTGGTCGCCGCAAGTTTCGCTCGAGGAAGGGCTGCGCCGCTCGGTGGCTTGGTATCGGGAGAACCGCGACACCGTGCTGCCGCTGGAACTGGGCGATCACGCACGAGAAAGAGCGGCCCCGTGTAGCGGTCGTAGTCTGGCTGGTAAATCGTGAAGTATTCACCGGCCGCCCATATAACGCACGCAGCCGCCAGAGCGCCTCGTCGTATCTGTCTACCACGATGTCGTGACGATCCGCGTGTAGCGGAACGAAGGTGTCGCCGTTCTTGCGCAACAAACGCCAATGGGCAACTTCATGCCCGAGGCAAGACGGTCCCGATTTGTGGCGGATGGCATGGCTTTGCCTCGCCTTTGGTTGGCTTCGGCTCCGAACTCGCCAGTCTACTACTTCCGGGGTGTGTCGGCAAGCCAGCTCAGGAACGCATGGGACTCCCTGCGAGGATCATGGGACTCCCTGCGAGGGTGTCGAGTTCTTGCACGCTCAATCCGGAGAGAGTATAAGGACGATCGGTCAGTTGAATTTCGCGCAAGCCCCCCTTCGGACAAGGTAGCGGAGACACCATCATGGCAGGCAAACTTAATCGTCGGTGGTTCATCAAGCACGCTGCGGCGATTGGCAGCGTGGTGGGATGGAATCCGCTGTGGGGTGCCGAGCCCGTCGCGGAGGAACTTGATAGACTCCAACCGATCGGCGAAGCGAAGGGCATCCATCCGGGGCGCGTCGTCTGGGTGCATGATCCGCAGGTGACGCATTGGGAAGGACCCGGCAATGGGCGCTGGTACGAGGGCAATCATACCAAGCAGGACCGCGTAAGCGAAATGATGCTGCGTGCCGTTTGCGAGCTCACCGGTCAATCCACGCTGTCGAAGGCATGGGACAAGTTGTTCCGCCATCTGAACCAGGCGCGGGGCAAAGGCGACGTGGGCTACGTAGCGGGCGAGAAAGTCGTCATCAAGCCGAACTGGGTGGGCATGATCTGGCGAGAGGGAACGGTCAATCCCGAGACCTACACGCTGATCAAACGGCAGGACTACATGAATACGGCGCCGCAGATGATCATCGCGCTGCTGCGACAACTCGTGGAGGTGGTCGGCATCAAGCAGTCCCACATTTCAGTTTGCGACACCCTGGCATACCTGGTCCACGAGTATTACGATCTTCTGCACCGAGAATTCCCGGACGTGCAGTACGTGGATTACGCGGGCAAGTTTGGGCGCATTCAAGTTCAAGCTTCGTCGGTGCCGCTGTACTGGAGCTGCCGACCGGAAGGCAAGACGCCGGATTACCTGCCCACGTGCTTCACTGAGGCAGAGTACTTAATCAACTTTGCCAATCTGAAGGCGCACGGCGGAACCGGCGTAACGTTGTGCGGCAAAAATCACTTCGGTTCGCTGGTCCGCTGGCCAGCGCAGCCGGGCTACCACGAAATGCATCGCAATTCCTTCTCCAAGGAGACGAAGACTTACCGGGAACAAGTGGACTTGTTGGGGCACGCACACCTGGGCGGCAAGACCGTGCTCTACTTGATCGACGGTCTGTACTCCGGCAAGCACCCGATGGATCATGCACCCCGCACATGGAACTCGCCTCCCTTCAACGGGCACTGGACGTCGAGTCTGTTAGCCTCCCAAGACCCGATCGCCATTGATTCGGTGGGATTCGATTTCCTGTGGACAGAGTGGGAGGATTTTCCGCGTCGGCGGGGCGTGGACGACTATCTCCACGAGGCAGCCTTGGCACACAGTCCATCTTCGGGAATGTTTTACGATCCCGATCATCCTTCGCCCGCCAAACGGCTCGCCAGTCTTGGCGTCCACGAACACTGGAACAATCCGCAGGAGAAGAAGTATTCGCGCAACTTGGGAACCGGCAATGGGATCGAATTGGTAGCTGTGGCATCGGGCGGAACGTCCAAATCTTGACGGACACCAGGGCAGAGTCGGTGGTTGTCGGTGGCGAAGCCGCGATTTCAGCGCCTGCGCCGTGCAGCTCGTACTTTTGATCAAATCTTGCAGGGCGGGTCGGCTGGGTAACCCTGGCAAACCGTAACCGTCAATGGTTGTTCGGCTCGTCCATTGCCGTCCAGATTGCCTGGAGAAGTTGCCTGTGCATCACCTAAGCAAGCGATCCAGCTTCTGCTATAATACCGCACGTTCCGACCATTCCCGCAACCACGGAGGGACACATGGCTGTCACGAGAATCCCCATTCCCGATTGGGCAAGGACGCAGAAGCACGACGACCGCCTCGAACTGAGCCTGGCTGAGACTGACCTTATTGTTCGCACGGTCAATTGCCTGGAAGAAGAGGGCATCTTCACGGTGCGGGACCTCTTGAACTGCACGCCGCAGCGATTGCTGGAAATCCCGAACCTTGGGGAGAAGACGCTGGAAACGATCTACGTCGCCCTGGAGAAGATCGGGTTCTACCGACCTTCAAGGCAACCGATGAAGGAACCACCCAGTGGGACGGAGCACGCAGTTTTGCGCGAGTGATCTGCGGATTTCGTTGCGGTTGCGGCAGGAATCGCGGTGCCCGAGTTGACCGTTGTTCGGCACTTTGACCAGGTAGTTACGGTCTGGGGCTCGAACGCCTACAACATGCGTCATACCGACCGCAGCGGAATGTACTTCTGGCTGAATCATTTCGAGTCGGAGGACGCTTACCCAAAGAAAACGAGAGGCGAAGCTGTCGGTTCACAGCGAGAAGACGGATCGGTGGATTGCTCCGCGTTTCTCGAATATTTCCAAGAAAAACCGTGGCGGCGGACCACGTTCGTGCTCGACGCGAGGACGGGCCAGGAAAAGGAGGTCCCGCCGCTGATCTGGGCGGCCGACGATGGGGCGGCCAATCGTCCGCCGCCGGTTGTCGGCGGCGACGGCCGGTTGTGGCAGCAGCACAGACCACCGGACGCTAAGCCCCTCGTCGGCCAGTCGCTTTCGCACGGCGTCAACGGCGGCCGGATCGGAGGAAAGACCGTGGACAAGAAAGCGCCCGGTCTTGGCGATCCCGGACAAGACGTCGGCGTCGGTGCAACCGAGTTGAACACATAGGCCGGCGCTAGCGCCGACGATACCGCCGGCGCCTATTACTGGGCCGGCCAATAGGTGGCCAGCACGGCGTCCACGGATTCTTCAGCCGAATCATCTTCGTGGGATGCCTTCCTTCGGGCCAGCATGTGCTCGAACTCGTACCGCCAGCTCATTTCGGCGATCCAAGCCCCTTGCTCCCTCGATTGCTGAACAGTAGCTGCTGCCAATACCTCATCATGCGCCGAGGCTTCGACGGTTTGGGCTGTAAAGCGTTCCTCGGCAGGTTGCGTCGCAATCGGCACCATGGGGTCCACAATCGGCGCGGCGAAATCCAAAGCTAGTGTCGCTACGCCCATCACGGCCGTGACATAGGAGTCGGGAGTGGCAACATCGGGCATTCCGGCTGATG